>Ga0210410_10004199_pt1 | contig 12654 bp, 10 predicted proteins | sample IncBWC4MmetaG_FD_161058 | JGI IMG/M metagenome (GOLD analysis project Ga0210410, IMG submission 161058) | Forest soil microbial communities from Barre Woods Harvard Forest LTER site, Petersham, Massachusetts, United States - Inc-BW-C-4-M | ecosystem: Environmental > Terrestrial > Soil >... | reverse complement strand
CGTCGCAGGCGTTCACCGTCAAATTCATGATCACCTGTTCGATCTGCCCCGGATCTGCTTTCACCCGCCCCAGCGATTCCCCAGCCTTGAATGTAAACGAAATATCTTCCCGCACCAGCCTCTTCAGCAGGCTGCACATCTCCGCCACCAGCGAATTCAAATCCAAGACTTTCGGCTCTAGCACCTGCATGCGGCTAAAGGCCAGCAGTTGCCGCGTCAGAGACACCGCCCGGTTCGCTGCCTTCTCTATCTGGTTCGCATTTCGTTGCAAAGGATCGCTGGCCTGCAACCTTTCGAGCATCAAATCCCCGTGCCCCTTGATAATCGTTAGCAGGTTGTTAAAGTCATGCGCCACTCCCCCCGCCAGGCGCCCCACGGCTTCCATCTTTTGCGCTTGCCGCAACTGCTCTTCCAGTTGGCGCTTGTGCGACTCGTCGCTCTTCAACGTCTTCCGCATGCGATCAAACGCCCGCGTGACCTGGGCAACTTCGTCCGAACCCTCAGCTTCCACGGGATAGGAAAAATCAGCCTTCTCCAATGCCTGAACCGCTGCCACCAAACGCGCCAGCGGGCGCGTGAATCTATCCGAAATTACAAATACCAGCACGCCGCCCGTCAGCACCGCCAAAATCCCCAATCCTCCAAGCAACTGGTTCTGTTTTTCCAGGTAGGCTAATGCATCGTTGTACGATTTCAAAACAATAATGCTTACAGGCTTGGCGCCCGTTGTCAGCTCAACGGCACTGGCGAAGAATCGCTCGCCGTCTAGCGTCACTTGCTCTTTCCAAGGCCCCGCCCCAAGCTGCGCGGCGAATTGCTGCTCCTTGAAGAGTGGCAGCGTGCTGGCCACAATATCGTTGCCAAAGCGGAAGGCCACGTGACTCGAAGAAACCCGTCGAAGCTCGGTGGCTTCCGGATCGATTCCGCGGCCCACAATCACTGTCCCCGACAGATTGCTCTTCGTCGGCGTGCCGCCGTAGAAAGGTTTCAGCACCACCTGATAAAGTCGCGTCCCGCTATACCACCATCCCGTGCTATTGCGCTCTTTGAGCGCGTGGCTCAGAGCTTCCTGCGCCGTTGCCAGTGGAAATTCATCCATGGTCGTATGCAGCGCAACGATTCTTCCGCCCGCGTCTGCCAGCACCAGCAGATCATACTCATCCGAGTGCCAGGGGTCTTTTCCCACGTCTTCGATCGCGGCAGGGTCTCCGTTTCTCATGGTTACGAGCGACGCCAATAAGTCCGCCTTACGCAGCAGCGCCACTCCATGCCCGTGCTGCAGCACCTGAAACGTCATCATGGCATTCTGCGATTGTTCCCGGATTTCCCCCTGCACTCTCCCCTCAGCCGTCCGTCGCACGATCAGCAATGTGGCCCACGTTAGGCCAGCGGTCACCACAGCCAGCGACAGCATGAATTTTGTACGAAGTCTCAATTCGGTCCTCGCATTGTCGTGCTTCGACAACCACGGTCACGGCACCCGGGCGCTCTTCGGCTTGCCACCCACACTAGTATTCCGTGACCTCCTAAGGGAATAGCCCTGAAGTACCAGCGTTCTAGCCCAGCAAGTGCCCGCCCGCGATCTCCTGCGTCCCTATCCAGGGCCGCTTTATACGCGGACTGCACTGCACCCCCGTACCTTCGCTGGAAGCTAATTCATCCGGATACTGCTATCATTTGAATTCGAATTTGGCGCGAACTTCGACACACCGGAAGAGACCATGGTTCTGCCCAACTTTCGCTCATACATCCTCGGCATTATTCGCGGCATCTGTGGACTTATCTCTCCGCCAGGTCTCGAAATTCGCGGGGAGAATATAAGCATGACAGACTACAACGAAGTTGGCGTACGGGGCGACGATCCTGGTGCTTTCTTTCTTACTCTCAATTCCAATCGAAGCGCAGGACACCAGCGCCACTCTCTCCAGCGTCATTCCCAGCCCGTCCGGCGCCGTAGTCCCCAACGCCAAAATCTCTACGAAGAACGAAATTCCCGTCCACGTCGAAATGACCTGGCAAAGGCTGAAATAACATGACCACGAATCGCTTGATTTTTGCGGCTTTTTTGAGCTGCGTCTTCACCATCTCGCTCGACGCACAGGACGCAGTCTCGCCCTCCGCTCCTGCTTCACCCAATGAGACTATCCCTCTCACCGTCCCCAAGGGCACCGCCGTCCAAGTTGTTCTCGACAAAGAACTCCAAATCCAAAATGTCGGTCAGTCCGTTCATGGCCGCGTCGCCGAGCCTGTCTATGCTTTTGACAAACTCGTTGTCCCGGTGGGAACCGAGGTTACTGGCCACATCACTCAGCTCGAAGGTGTCTCTGGTGGAAGACGCACCTTGGACGCCTTGAACGCCGATTTCACTCCTTCTCGCAAGGTCCAGATCGAATTCAATGATCTTCTGCTGCTCGACGGCCGCCACATCCCCATCCACACCACCGTCACTCCCGGCTCAGGACAAGTCATCCAGTTCGTCGCCAGCTCCGCCGGCGAGAAAAAAAAGACCGTAAAAGACGCTGCCTCAGAGAAAGCCGAGCAAGCCAAGGAAGACGCCAAACGCCAGTGGGACGACGCCATGAAGCAGGTCCATGAGCCCGGCAAGCTCCACAAAATAGAAAGATATGCCGTCGCCCAGCTCCCCGTCCATCCCCAATACATCGACGCCGGAACCGTCTATTTCGCCGAACTTGAGGAGCCTCTCGATTTCGGCACCGAGCCTCTGACTCCGGAAATTGCCGCTTCGCTCACCACGCCGCCTCCCAGCGGCAGCTCCGTCCACGTACGCCTTATGACGCCACTAAGCTCCGCGACGGCGCAGCAGGGCCAGGAAGTCGAAGCCGTCCTCTCGCAACCACTCATTGACGGAAACCGCCTGGTCCTTCCTCAAGGCAGCCGCCTGAAAGGCTCCGTCGTTCAGGTACGCCCCGCGCGCCGGCTCAGCCGCAATGGCCAGCTCCGCATCGTCTTCCACGAACTTGTCCTACCGGACGGCCTTGAGCAAAAAGTGGAAACCACGTTGGCGGGCGTTCAGGCCGGCAAGGGCCAGGATGTCAAGCTCGATGCCGAGGGCGGCGCCGAAGCCAACTCTCCCAAGACGCGCTATCTGGCCACTGGAATTTCCGTAATGCTGGCGCTCGCCTCAGCTCATACGGATGACGGCGACGCTCATGCCGGCGATGTTGGCGGCAGCACCGGCAATCGCGTGGCCGGCGGCGCCGGTGGTTTCAAACTTGTAGGCATCGCCATGGGCGCTTTCGTTCATTCGCAACCACTCGGGATGGCCATGGGCGCTTATGGCGCAAGCATGTCGGTCTATTCCCATTTCCTGGCCCGCGGGCGCGACCTCGTTTTCCCGAAAAACACCGCCATGGAAGTGGCCATCGGCCCCCGTCCATCCGCCCCCTCTCCAAACTCTACGAAGCCCTCCGATCTCCAGTTTGAGAACCCCGGCACAAAGATCGAAAACTAGTCGCTTTCCCCATAACTCACTCGATCCTCTCCGTCCTGGTAACATTGCGCGGCTCATCGAGCAAGACATCCACTCGCTCGAGAAACCGCACCGTATGCGCCAACTCCGCGTGCCTCTGAAACGCCCCTTCATCCACCCACCGCGAATGTATGTAAAACAACCGCTGGTCCCGCACCGACCGAAACGTATGAAAACTCAAGCACCCACTCTCCTCCCGCGAAGCTCCTGCCACCTCCCGCAGCGCCTCCTCCAAGCCACTCTCTTGCCCTTCCCGCGCATGCAACCTCACAAACACGTATTGCTCCACGTCTCCCTCCATCTGCGCCTCCATCCACCTCGGTCGATCCGATCTCCCTAGCTCATTTCGAACGGGGCAGCCACAAGTCTATTTCGCGAACCGCCGCACACTGAAGGAAATCGGCAGCCCGACGACGACCATGTGCACCAGCAGCCCTAGAATCAGGTCATGAAGTGTGTAAGGGCCCTTCGCGTGAAGCGCGGAGAGCGGTAAAACGATCAGTCTCATTACCTCTTCCACCGCGGCGCCAAAGAACAAGCCGCACACCAGCGGATGCTCCTTCAAAAAACCGAGCCTGCGGCTTGCCCCGTAGTAAACAGCCGCTGCGGAGCAAGCGATAAAGAAGTGCAGCAAGACACCAAGAACGTAGGTACCGACGCCTCCCCGGAAAGCCGCTGGGCCCAGCAGGCCCGCGGCAATGGCGAGCGGAATGTCCCATCCAAACAGGACACAAGCTTGGGTAAGGTCCAATACCCCGGCAATCCCGCCGCCCACTGCGATTGCCAATAGCGCTTTCCGTTTCCCCGATGATCCGGGGGCAGAATCTCCAGTCATCCGATATCCTCCCTTTCACTTCTGATTTGTTTCGAATCCGCATGCAGTTGCCCGATACCCAGGTAGTACCCCGAGAAGACGCGTAATCCGAGTGACCCTATTTGAAGAGAGCGAGATCAATGACATCGGCCATGGCCCGATAGCCAAGATCGTTCGGATGAAGGTGGTCTTTTGAAGCGAAGCGCGGCAACAGTTTGCTGGGATGATCCGGATCGCGGAGAACCGCGTCGAAGTCGATCACGCCGTCAGACGAGCCGCTGGTCCTGATCCATTTATTAACCGCCTGCCGAGTTGCTTCCTTCCATTCCGAGTAGTAGCCAGGAAGGTCTACACCTTCAAAAGGAGTGATCGTGGCGCCAATCAGCTTGACCCCGTGAGCGTGAGCGCGGGAAATCAACTGGCGGTACGCGTTGATTAGGTCCTCCGGTGTAGGAACATCCTCTGGATCGGCAAGGTAGCTCCCGGCCAGCTTTGCGCCGGGGAAACCGATGTCATTGATCCCTTCGAGCAGCACAATGTGGGTTACGCCAGGCACCGCCAGGGCGTCCCGGTCGAAGCGAGCCAAGGCGCTGACACCGAAGCAGCCGACGCTGGCCATGAAGCAGTCGCTCAGCAGCCGGTTACCGGCTATGCCCGCATTGACCACCGACAGCTTCGCACCCTCGGGCGTCTTTCCCAGACGACGGATGAGATCGCTCGGCCAATTGTGGTCTGCATCCACGGTGGACCCATCGCCATCTGTGACCGAGTCGCCAAACGCCACTATGATCCGCTGGGACGGCTGAGCGGGAACGAGAACGGCACTGAGCAAGATGGACGACCGGGAAACAGCTCCATCTTCTATTCTTTCCGCACGAGTATGGTCGCCATGTTGCGAGACCACGGCGCGCTTGAGCGCGAGCGCATGCAGCGTCGGGGTAGCGACGCGTTTGGGGAAATAGAGGCTAATGCTGATCTCGGCTCCCGAAATCACGGGAAAGGCCACTGGATCACTAAGGACCGGCGCCCCCGCGGGGATGGTGACCGAATTCTGACCGCCGAAAGTGACCGTTTGAATGGAGCCTGGTCGGACGCTCGCGGGGGCGTTCGGCGCCGCTACGGTCGCCGAGCCAATGAGCAGGGGTGCGGAGCCATATTCGTTAGAAAGGCGAAGGCGGATCTGGGCTCCTCCGATAGATACCCGCGCGCGCTCTCGCACGGTCTGGTCTTCGATATTGAGCAGCGGTTCGTGTGCATCGGGGGCCGATGACTGTGGGCTGGCCGCCCAAGCGGCGACCCAGGCGACTCGCTGAGCCCCAGCCAATTGGGGAAAAAACAAGAAAAGGCCACCGAGCGCAGCATTCCGCAAATGATTCATGTGATGGAGTTCTCCCTTCGTTGAAATCGAGCTGCTGGACATAAAACTTTGTCAAAATCCAACCGCTACCTCATCGCCGAAAAATCCGTCGGACGCATGTACACTTCGTCCACCCGATACCTTTCGTCCACCCTTTCTATGAGCTGGGCGGCGTGTTTCCTATACTCTGGAAAGGCCGGATCGGCATGGAGCGCGTCCCAATTCTTTTTCGCTTCGTCCCGGCTGGGATGAGCCACGAGGTAGATGAAGGTGTTGGCCCAAGCCGGATCATCGCTGGGTACCCAGTAGCCGACGACATTGAGATCGTGTTTGGCTTGCAGCTTTGCAACATCCCGAAAGACGGACTCGAGGGCCGGCACTTGGCCGGGCACGGTATGATAAACGAGAAGCTCAAAGACGCGATTGCTATCGGCCCGTGCTTGGTTGAGGCGCATCAGGCGGGCAGGCAGGAGCGCTCCAGCGGCAAAGGAGGCCAGTGCGGTTCCGCACACCATCCATCCTGTGCGTTTCCAGCGGTGGAGCATTCCTCGTGCTGGTTTATGGTTCGTCTTCATGAGTGCATTCTCCTCTGTGGGTTTGACGCCTTCCATACCGTCAATTGACGGACTGACTCGATACGCAAAGCCAAGGAGTAGCGGCAACGCTCTTTTAGCGCCTACTGCGCCCTGGCCCAAAAAAGGCTCCGACCGAGGTCCGCATGGCCTTCCGCGCATCAAGGAATCCCGAGCGCCTCGCCATTGACGTGGACACTTCTCCGAACCTAGCATATAAGCTAGTCAACTGACTATTGGACGGCGTGATGGCAAAATTGAAAGCAAACAACCGCACGCGGCTCCTCGAGGCCGCCGAGAAGGTCACCTATCGCTACGGATTCGGCAAGACAGCCCTCGCGGACATCGCCAAGGAGGCCAGGGTTCCTCTGGGCAACATCTACTACTATTTCAAGACCAAGGACGAGATTGGCGACGCCATTGTCGAGCGGCGCGTCTCGCGATTCCGGAAGTTGCTCGACGAACTGGACAAAGCAGATTCTCCCCAAGAGCGGCTGTGCGCCTTCGTCCAGATAAAGATCAACAACCGCGACGAGCTGGCGCGCAGTGGCTGCCCGGTCGGGACCTTGTGCTCCGAGCTGCACAAGCACGGTGGCGCAGTTGCGAAGAAATCGACGGTATTGTTCACCGAGGCTCTAGCATGGATGGAGGCGCAATTCCAGGCCCTTGGCAAAGGAGCCGATTCGAGCGGGCTTGCCGTGCATCTGCTCTCCGCAACGCAAGGCGTGTCCGTGCTGGCTCACACCTTCCACGACCCCGACATGATCGCCATGGAGGCGGAGCGGCTCAAGCAATGGATTCGCTCGCTGGAACCCGAAAACAACGAGACCGGCACATCATGATGGCAGCTCTAGCCAACCGGCGCATCGCCGCTAGGCAGAACGATCGGTGGCACCAGGTCATACTTGTTCAGCCAGCGCAATTCAGGAGATTTCGCAAAGTCGCCGATGTATTCGAGCGGCGCAACAAACGCGTCGCGAGAAGAACTCTTCTCTAAGATGTGCTATCGTCCGTTTGCAAGAGTTTTTCGGATTATTCACGCACCCTTCCAATCGGGTCATTCCGGGCGCAGCGAGGAATCTCTTCCCGCCGAATGTGGAAAAATCGTCCCAGCGAGGACGCAGCGGCAAGCATTACGCAAGGAGCAGAAGAACAATGGCAGAGCGTCCCGTACTCGTCGGACTCGTACCCCAGGTCGTCGTACTCGACCCCGGGGATCAAATCTCCTGGATCTCCGACGCCGGAAATCTTCGCGTCGAGTTTGACGTCAACCGCTGCCCCTTTTCCTCCAATATTTTTCAAGCTCCGGCAGGCATGCGCCTGCTGAGTGGCCCGCCACGCGTCGGCCTCAAGGGCGCCACCTACAAATATCGCCTTTGGCTAAACGATCAACTCGTTGGCCAGGGCGAAGTCATCCTCCGCGAAAAATAACGAGCGAGGGGAAAAAGCCCGGTAGCGCAAGCTGCCGGGCTTTTTCCCTAGAGAGTAGGAATCTGTGGTCCGCTGAAATCTCGGGCGAACAAGCTCGAACGCGCTTGCGTAAGAGTTGGCGGTTTCGACGGCTACGTTTAAGCCAGCCGGCCTGTTTGGCTACTTGGGTTGCTTAGCGATGATCAGAGCCTTGATCTTGTCGTACGTCGCTGCGGGAATGATCTTTTTGTTGACGAGATCCGTCTTTACACGGTACGGACGGCCGGCAATGATCTTCTTCGAGTACGCATCGCCGACGCCCGGCAGGTTCTTCAACTGATCTTGCGTCGCACTGTTGATGTCCACTAAATCGCCCGCCTTGGGGGCCGCCTGCGTCGCGGCGAGCTTCGTCGGCGCCGCGAGAGTTCGCGCATGCGAATATGCGCCGCCCATTCCCAAAATCAAAAGCAGAGCCGCCAGAATCATTCTGTTCCATTGTTTCCTCATTTCGCTCTCTCCTTTTTGTTTCAACAAAACCGATTTGCAATTTGCGCTTCGATTCTTCTCAGGTGCTGCTCTTACTTCGCCGGTTGGTAGCCTGCCTGGATGCCATCTGACGCCAACAAGCCTCGCTTCGCTTTTCCATACGAGTTCCCTGCTTGTGGCATATGCCGGTTTCCGGATTCCCCCACACCATTCCCGCATCCTTCGTCTGTGAGGTCTGTTGCTTCACCGAACCGGAGGACGCTGCCGTCGATTTGTTTCTCACCGAAATGCGCGCCCACGGAAACCGAGGCGCGCTGAATTCCGGCATGATGGCGAAGAAAGCGGGTGAAGTCAATATGGCAGAGGGCCAGATTTGCTGGCCACCGGGACAGGGAGTTTCCGTCCAGAGGGATGGTCGGAACACGACAGTTCTAAGACGATTGGTCTCCGGAGATCGGTGTCGAGCCGTCAGTCGCCAGCGACTGCGCTGCGTGGGGATTCGACCGATTCGGCCAGTCCGCGGCGGACCGGGCCCAGGACGAACGCCGGAACTTCGCGCTCCGGCGCCAGGGAAAGATTGGTGGCTCGGCGCGGAAATTCGGTGCGGTGATCCAGTTTGAGCCCTGCCTCGCGGAGGAACTCGGCGGAGAAGCCCATATCCTCGGCGCGGTCGACTCCCCAGAACCAGAGCTTCTCCTCATGGCGCTGGAGGAAGTCGAGCGACTCTTCGAGCTTCTTCATGGCCCGGTCAAATGACGAAGCCAGGAAGAAAACGCCGAGATTCCAGGCGTGGCGAGGGTAAAAGACCTGGATTCGAACACAATACTTGCCGGACTGGTTTCTTTCCATGCTGCAGCGGTAGTCATTCTGGACGGTGGGAGTGCGAGAGGGATTCTTCTTGGTATTCATAAAGTCCTGAGGTCTTGGCGCTGGGGAGCCATGGCGATTCTGTTCCGGGTTCGCCTGGTTTGCGGCGTGCCGCTGGGTTCGAACGAGCCCAGAACCAGCGTCGAAATCGGCTACTCGGGAAACACCATAGGCTACCGAGGTGCGAGGAGAAAGACAAGCACGCTCTGGGGACCATTTAAGACATGTATTATCAGTTACTTAGACTAGCCAACGTCGCCAAAGCCCTTTAGTTTTTCGGGCATCAACTGGAGTTTGCCATCTTTTTTCAGGCGGTCTTCGAGAGCTGTTCGGAAGGCCTCAAAGGCCAGCGAGCGTTTATTTTGCAGCACCTGCTCGGTGATTTCCTTCTTCTGTTTGTCAAAATCCTCGGCCTTGGGCTCTTGTTTGTCCGCGACTTTGTAGACCAGCCAGTTGCTGCCGAGGTTTAGAGGCGGACCGACATCGCCGGGCTTCAACTGGAAGGCGGGAGCAAGCTGCTTTCCGCTGGCGACGTTGGAGATAGAACCGGCGCGAGCGAAATCTTCGCTTGTTTTGGACTCTAGCCCAAGAGCTTTGGCGGCGCCGTCGAATTTCTCTCCCGCCCTCACACGCTTGGTTAGCTCATCCGCCTTCGCGTGAGCTTCCGCGGATGCTTTTTCCTGCTTGAGATCGGCAACCACCTTGTCCCGCACTTCGTCTAGGGAGCCTTGGTGCGCGGAAAGAATCTGCTTGATGGAAAGGACGAGGTAGCCGCGATCGGTGTGAACCGGCAAGCTTAGTTCACCCTGGTGCAACCGAAAGATGGCATCGCTGACCTTAACGTCCGGAGAATTGCCCAATTCGACGAGGGGATCGGTTTCGGCAACCGGGCGCGTCTCGCCGACGGTGAGGTGATACTGCTTGGCTAGGTCGTCGAGAGAGACTTTGTTGGACTGGCGGATGGCCTGGGAGAGCTTATCGGCGATATCGCCCGCCTGCTTATCGGCCTCGGAGAGGAGCAGCGGTGTACGGATGGAATCCTTTACTTCATCGAAGGGCTTCGTGTGCGCAGACTCTTTGTCGATGATTTTGAGGATATGGTAGCCATACTGGGTCTTGACCAGGTCCGAGATGCTGCCTTTCGGAAGTGAAAACGCCGCCTTTTCGAATTCCGCGACCGTTTGGCCCTGTATGATCCACCCCAAGTCTCCGCCTTTGTCCTTTGTGCCGGGATCTTCGGAGTACTTCTTGGCGAGATCTTCGAAATTTGCGCCTTTCTTGGCCTGGTTTAGAATGTCCTCGGCTTTTTTCTTAATCTCCTCGACCTCGGCGTCTGTTTTGCTAACGGTCATCAGCAGGATGTGCTCGACATGCACGCGGTTCGGCACCTGGTAATCCTGAATGTTCTTCTGGTACTGGGCCTTTAACTGATCGTCGGAGATTTCGAGGCTCTGACGAACCTGGTTCACGTCCACGATGGCATAGTGCACCACGCGCTTTTCAGGGAGCTGATACTTTGCTTTGTTCTTTTCGTAGGCGGCCGTGATCTCCGCGTCATTTAGAGTGATTTTTGCTTGCAGATCTTCCGGCTTGATGAACGCGTAGTCCAGTTTCACCTTTTCGTTGCGGTAGACGAATTCTTCCTGGAGCTCTGCAGGGCCGGCGCTGATGCCGTCGGTGACCAGCTTCTGGAACTTTTCCTGGAGCATTCCCAGGCGGACAGTGTCTTCGAATTCGGATACCGGCATTTGCGTGCGGGATTGCACCAAGGCAGCGTATTGATCGGGAGCGATGGGCGTTCCTCCGTTGAAGGCGGCCGGAAGAATCAGCTTGATGCGGTCGGCAATCTCATCGTTGGAAACGCGGATGCCGAGCTGGCCAGCTTCGTACTCCATCTCTTTCTGAAGGAGGAGCTGGCGAAGAATCTGCTGTGCGTAGTAGGGTTCCAGCATGGGCGGCACTTGATTGCGCTGCTTGATCTGGTTGAGCTGCTGGCGGATTTCGGCGAGGGTGACGGTCTGATCGCCAACCTTAGCCACCGCATCCGTGGACGTCCGGGTGTCACCTGGACCTGTCGGCACGAGATAGAGGAGCATGCCGCCGGACAAAGCCAGCACGACCACACCGAGCAAGATGCGGGAAAAGAGTTTTTGCGTGTTATCTGAGCTGCCAGCCATCCGCTAAATCCCCCAAGTCCTAAGCAAACATACCATTATAGGAGATTGGAGGCTTGCTCCTCAAATGGAATCGTGGGCGCGCAAACGGAACCTTTCACTAGCCAATTCGTATGTTCTTCTAGACAGGGCGTTCGAAGGGTGCACCGTGGGCGCGATCTGGAAGGACCTTCAATACGGATTTCGGATGCTGGCCAGAAGCCCGTCCTTCACAATCATCGCAGTGCTCACGCTCGCTCTGGGGGTGGGGGCGAACACCGCGGTCTTCGGGGTCATCAACGGCTTCTTTCTGCGGCCCCTTCCGGGCAAGGACAACGCGAGGCTGATGGTTGTAGCCGCTTATCGCGAAGGCGAACAATACTACCGAACTCTTTCTTATCTGGATTACCAGGAATACCGGGCCAAGGCCGACGCGTTTTCAGACATGACCGGGTACGTGAACGATTTGGTGGGACTGGGCGTGGACCATCACACCGAGCGCGCCCTCGCACAACACACGACCGGTAATTTTTTCAGCTTCCTGGGTCTGCAGCCAGCCGCCGGAAGGCTGTTTCGGCCAGAGGAAGGTGAGAGGCCGGGGACGGAGCAGTTTGTCGTGCTGGGTTACGGATATTGGCAGCGGCGATTTGCCGGGAACCCTGCGGTGGTGGGGAGGAAAGCAGCGGTTAACGGGAAGCCCTGCACGATCGTGGGGGTCGCGCCGAAAGATTTGATTGGACCATTCATCCCGGTTGAGACGGACGCCTATTTGACGCTGGGGCTGGTGGAGCACCCAGAAGACCTGCAGAAGGAGCGGGGGATCGGCGAGGTGCACGTACTCGCGAGGCCCAAACCGGGGATCTCTGCGGCGCAGGAGCGCGCCTCGCTGAGCGTAGTCGCTGCGCAACTGGCGCGCGAGTATCCCAGCACCAACAAGGGGCTGTTGCCCGATGTGCTGCCGGAGCGGTTGGCTCGGCCGGAGCCCGACGCGGTGCGGACGAATCCGATCGGAGCGGTGGTGTTTTTTGCAATGGTGGCGCTGGTGTTGCTGATTACCTGCGTGAACGTAGCGAACCTGGTGCTTGTGCGTGGCTCGACACGATACAAAGAGATGGCCATTCGCGCGTCACTCGGAGCAGGGCGCGGGCGAATTTTCCGGCAACTGTTGACCGAGAGCCTGCTCCTCAGTCTGATGGGCGGAGCCGCAGGGGCCTTGCTGGGCGCGTGGTTCACGCACTTGATCGGATTGATCCGGCTTCCCGCGGATCTCACTTTGCACGTAAATCTGAGCTTTGACTGGCGCATGTTTGCCTATATCGGCGTGATTGCAATGCTGAGTGGCGTAGCCGTGGGGCTAGTGCCAGCTTGGCGCGCTTCGCGGATAAATCTGAATGCCGTGCTGCGCGAAAGTGGTCGCTCGGGTGGAGCGGGGGCTGCGCATCAGCGCATGCGTAGCGCGCTGGTGATCGCGCAAGTCGCTGGCACGCTCGTGGTGCTGATCGTGG
>Ga0210410_10004196_pt1 | contig 12662 bp, 12 predicted proteins | sample IncBWC4MmetaG_FD_161058 | JGI IMG/M metagenome (GOLD analysis project Ga0210410, IMG submission 161058) | Forest soil microbial communities from Barre Woods Harvard Forest LTER site, Petersham, Massachusetts, United States - Inc-BW-C-4-M | ecosystem: Environmental > Terrestrial > Soil >... | reverse complement strand
GCCTCGCGTTAGGGTTTTGGGAAAATGGTAAAGCGTATGTCGTAAGGATATTACTACCGATGAGTCGGCCTATCGTCGGCTATCACGCGGAGAAGTCGAGTGCCGAGACGCGCGTTTGTCGTTACCAATCCGCCAATCGCTGGTAGTGACAGGCAGCGGGCGGCGGACATTCAGGGCAATGTACTCATCCGGAAGCGATCCGGGTTACCGAGAGCATTAGCTTCGTTTGTGGCCCTTTCGCTTCCTCACGCGCCGGTTAGCTCGTTTACACGTTCCGCTCTTTTTCCGGCAATAATCGAAGATATATGCCTAAACAACAATTTCAGACCGAAGTCTCCCAGCTCCTGCAGCTGATCGTCCATTCGCTCTACTCACACCCCGAGATCTTTCTTCGCGAGCTCATCTCCAACTCCTCGGACGCGCTCGATAAGCTACGCCACCTCACCCTCACCGACGACACCTATAAGGCGCTCGTCGGCAATGGCATCGACTCGCCGCGCATCTCCCTCGAACTCAACGAGGCCGCCAAGACCCTCACCATATCCGACACCGGCATCGGCATGAACGAGGAAGACCTCGCCTCGCACCTCGGAACCATCGCCCGCTCCGGTACAAAGAACTTCCTCTCGCAGCTCTCCGGCGATGCCAGGAAGGACTCCAACCTCATCGGCCAGTTCGGCGTCGGCTTCTACTCCGTGTTTATGGTCGCCGACAAAGTCGAGGTCATCTCGCGCAAGGCTGGCGAAGACAAAACGTGGCGCTGGACCAGCGACGGCAAGACCGGCTTCGAGCTGGAAGAAGTCACAGGTGACGCCGCACGCAAGAGCGCCGGAACTACCGTGCTCATTCACTTTAACGACGAAGGCGCGCAGTACGCGAACAGCTATCGCCTGCAGGAGATCGTCAGGAAATACTCCAACCACATCGCCTTCCCCATCTTCCTTACCTACGACAAGACCGACTGGAACGCCGAAAAGAAGGAGTCCACCAGGACGCGCACCACCGAGCAGATCAACGCAGCCTCCGCCATGTGGCGCCGGGCAAAGAGTGAGTTAGTCGACGACGACTACAAAGAGCTCTATAAATCGATCTCTCACGACTGGGAGGACCCACTCTTCTGGTTCCACACCCGCGCCGAAGGCACGCTCGAATACACCACCCTCTTCTACATCCCCGCCAAGGCCCCGCGCGATCTCTACCAGACCGACCACAAGGGCGGCGTCAAGCTCTACGTCAAGCGCGTCTTTATCATGGACGACTCGAAGGAGCTACTACCGCAGTACCTCCGCTTCGTCCGCGGCATCATCGACTCCGAAGACCTTCCGCTCAACGTGTCGCGCGAGATCCTGCAGCAGAACAAGATTCTCACCACCATCAAAACCGCCAGCGTTAAAAAGATTCTCTCTGAACTGAAGACGATCGCCACTGCCGACCCTGACAAGTACAAGCTGTTCATCGCCGAGTACAACCGTCCGCTAAAAGAGGGTTTGTATGCCGACTTCGCCAACCGTGAGACGCTGCTCGACCTAATCCGCTTCAAATCCACCAAAGTCGAGGGCCTCACATCACTCGCTGACGCCAAGTCGCGCATGCAGCCCGAGCAAAAGGCTGTCTACTACATCACCGGAGGTACCGAGACTCTCCTCCGCAACTCGCCCCTGCTCGAGGTCTACAAGAAGAAGGACATCGAAGTCCTTATCCTCGACGACGACATCGACGAGATCGTCTTCTCCACCGTCGACAAGCACGGTGAAACAGACCTGAAGGCCGTCAACAAAGGCGCAGCGAGCGAGGACCTGAAGAGCGAAGCCGAGCCCGAGAAGGCCGAATCGCTGAAGCCTCTCCTCGAAAAGATCAAGACCACTCTGGGAGACGCCGTCAAAGAGGTTCGTATCTCGACGCGCCTCGCCGACAGTCCCTCGGTCATCGTCTCGGACGAAGACGAGCCCTCTGCCCGCATGCGTCAGATGATGCAGGCCATGGGCCAGAAGAACCTGCCCGAGCTGCAACCCACGCTCGAGATCAACCCCGATCACGAGATCATCAAAAAGCTCCTCGCGAAATCCGACGACCGAGCAATACAAGACGCAGCATGGCTACTCTTCGACCAGGCCCTCCTCCTCGAAGGCGTCCCCCTCAAAGACCCGGCCACATTCGTCCAACGTCTCAATCGCGTACTTAACCAATCCATCTAAAACCGAAATCGCCTCCCCAGACAGGGAGGCGATGCTTGCTGACTATTGTTGATGGATAGTAACCCAATTGAGGCCCTTGTTGCTTACCGTTTGGGAGCTGCGCAAAGGATGAATCGCTCCGATATGAGCCCTGGAATCGCAGAGAGCGCCTTGAAGTCGGTAGATCGCACAACGCTTCTTATCGGCTAGTGCTAGAAACGCATCACGGCCGCAGAAACGACATCAGTGAAGCTGCGAATTGAGCCTTAAATTGGCTCTACCCGAGGGGAAAAAGGAGAAATTTCCCTTGAAATCCTCGCTGGAGGGTAGACCATGCAGAGTCTCGCCGTTGCTTCCGCAGCATTCGAACCCTACGTCGATGCGCACCGTGCGGCGTCATTTCTCGCGATGCCGCGCAGGACGCTTCTTGACCTTGCACGCAGGGGAAAACTGCCCGGATATCCTGTTGGCTTCGGACAGCGCAGGATGTGGAAATTCCGCCTCTCTGAACTCGAATCCTGGATGCAGACAGAGGTAAACTCCACCCAGCGGCTAAGGCCTTGTTCAAGGAGGGTTTCTTGAGCAGACCAAGGTACCAGAACGGATGTTTGAAGTTGATACCCCGCAAAGATGGACCTGCAGCCTGGGTCTATCGCTGGCGCGAAACCGATGAACATGGGGTGCGCCAGTCGCGGAAAAAGACAATCGGGACGGTCAAGCAGTACCCGACGAAAGCTCACGCATCATTGGCCATCGAATCACTCAAGATGACGGTGAATCAGCAGGGGTTTCGGAGGCTGGCCGGCCCCAAAACCTTCTCCGGACTCGTCGAGCATTACCGCTTGAAGGAGCTTCCGAAGGAGAGCACCGACCGCAAGCGCAGGAAGACGAAGAAGGTCTACGAGGGCAACTTGAAGAACCACATCGTACCCAAATGGGGCAGCTACAAGATCCGCGACATCGCAAGTGTCGAGGTCGAGGAATGGCTGGATCGTTTGACACTCGCTCCCAGCAGCCGGGCCAAGCTCCGCAATCAGATGAGTACGGTCTTCCGGCACGGTATCCGCTGGGGGTGGATCGGGCAGCACGAGAATCCGATCACGATGGTTCGCTGCAGTTCGAAGCGCCTCAGCACTCCCGAGACGCTGACCGCAGAAGAGTTCCGAGCCCTGTTCGGCAGGTTGCCGGACCGGGAACGGGCGATGGGCATGATCTGCGCCACCGCTGGGCTTCGGATAAGTGAAACCATTGGCCTCAAGTGGGACGACATCGACTTCGAGAAGGGACAGGCGAGCGTGCTCCGATCCGTAGTCGATGGGGAGGTGGGAAGCTGCAAGACGGAAGTCTCGCGGCAGCCAGTGCCTCTCGATGACCTGACCCTGGCGGAGCTCGAGTCGTGGCGAAGAGTCACGATGTACGCGTCCGGTCAGGATTGGGTCTTCGCCAGCCCCACGGTCTTCGGGGAGATGCCGGTCTGGGCGGTCTCGTCTCTGCAGAAGGTGCTGCAGCCTGCTGCAAGGAGGGCGGGCATTACCAAGCGGATCGGCTGGCATACCTTCCGGCACACCTACAGCTCGCTGTTGTCCGAGTATGGCAACGACGTCAAGGTGGTGCAGGAGCTGATGCGGCACGCGAAGATTTCCACAACAATGGAGATTTACACACATGCCCGAATGGTGAAGAAGCGGGAGGCGCAGAGCAAAGTCGTGGACGCGCTGTTCCTGCGCGAGCGCATGGAAATGGTGGCCCCGTGAGTCTGCCGCCACTACAGATTGGGGTTTTGTGCCCTTTCTGTGTCCATTTTGTGCCCTTTTCGATGCGGAGAGGGCTGTAACTAACTGATTCTATGGTGGGCACAGCAGGATTCGAACCTACGACTTCCACCGTGTGAAGGTGGCACTCTACCGCTGAGTTATGCGCCCCAGGAGTTGCAGCAGAAGATCTGCGCTGGCTTCTCCATCTAAGCTTCAGGTTCAGAATAGCATCTCCTTCTTCTAGCCATCAAACCTCCCACTGACGCAGCCCAGAGTAACCGCCGGTGGTTCGCAAGTGGTTGAAGACACCCTGGTAGCGGCCTTTCGCTGGCGTTACAATCATGGGGAGCAGGATGTCCGCCCCCCCTCCAAATCCCGGTCGTCCTGGCCCTAAGACCGGCAAGGCCGGCCATCCAAATGCCCCCCAAAACCCTAACCTCCCGGACGGCGACGAGATTCCGCCGGAAATCGACGAAAAAGCGCAACCCGAGAGCGAAGGTGGGGTTATGGAAGATATGGCTACTCTGGCGATCAACCCGAGACTCCTTGCGAACCTCGAGGCGGCCGAGACCCATCATGCCGCCGGCGACTTCGGACAGATGGATGACGCCACCATCATGCTGGAGCTTCGCACCGGCAACATGGCCGGCTTCGACTATCTGATTCAGAAGTACCGCAAGCCGATTATCCACTTCATGTACCGGATGGTCCGCAATCAGGCTGTCGCTGAGGAACTCGCCCAGGAGGTATTTCTCCGGGTGTACCGGTCGCGTGAGACCTATCGAGCTGAGGCCCGCTTCAGTACCTGGCTGTACCGGATCGCCACCAATCTTGGAGTGAACTACGCCCGCGATACGCGTCACGAACGTACCGCCTCAACCGTCTATCTGGATGAGATCGACTCCGAGACGGGCACGACACCGGATGTAGCGGATACAACGCCCGGCGTCGAAGCGAATCTGCTGCGGCAGGAACGGCTGAACGCGATTCGCGAACACGTAATGGCCCTGCCGGAGCGGCAACGCATGGCCGTGCTGATGCACAAGTACGAAGGCATGGACTACAAACAAATCGGCGACGTACTCAAATTGAGTGAGTCCGCCACAAAATCTCTGCTGTTTCGCGCGTACCAGACACTGCGCGATAAGTTGAAGGCTTTTATTTAGGACTATTAAAATGCACGCGCAAAGTTTTTATAAGACGCGTCCGAAATACAGAAGTTGGAAAGGTCCACGATGAACTGCAAAGACTGCCAATCCGTTTTCCTCGATCTCCTGATCGATCCCGCCGCGCCCTCGCATTCGGCTGCGCTGAGCCATCTCGAGTCTTGCCCCGAGTGCAAGCAGGAGTTCAAGTCGCTTGAAGCGACGTTTGCGCTGCTCGACGCCTGGAAGGCGCCGGAGCCGTCGCCTTATTTTGATCAGAAGCTGGCTGTCCGTCTCCGCGAAGAGCAGGCCAAGGCGCCGGCGGGCTGGTTTGAGCGGCTGAGGAACCGGCTGCTGTTCAATACCGGCCGGCAGCTTCGGCCTGCACTGGCTGGAGCTCTCGCGTTGGCCCTCATCGTTGGCGGCGGAACCTTTGCCAACCTCTCCAGCTTTGGCCACTCCACGCCACAGGCCTCGGCAGCGGTGCAGGACCTCCAGATCCTCGATAAGAACGATCAGGCGTTGCAGGCAATGGATCAACTTCTGCAGGACGCTGGATCTGCTGATGACACCGCTACACCTCCAAGCAGCTAGTTTTCTGCCGAAATACGCACTATTTTCGGCAAAAATAGTATTTCCAAGGAGGACCGAACGAAGTAAGCTGCTGTAAACAGAACAGGTTTTACGATAACGCCCCGTGGCTTCTCCCGGCCGAACACCATGAAATTTCAACTCCACTCGCGGCGCATCTTTCCTCCAGCCCTCGCTGTTCTGCTTCTGTTGGCAGCCGCGGCGATGGTTGCGGCTCAACCTGCGTCGATACATAAAGTGGGTCAGGCCTCACGACCTGCCGTGAACGCGCCGCGTCCGGCTCAAGGGCCGAAGCAGAATGTTCCGAAGGGGAATCAGGAGCACCTGCCTCAGTGGCTGGCTCGTCACAGCAACCTTCCCCCGGCAGAACAGCAGCGCGCTCTTGAGAACGAACCGGGCTTCCGCGATCTTCCACCACAAACACAGCAGCGCATGCATGATCGCATCACTCAGCTCAACAACATGACACCGGAGCAGCGCCGGCGCCTCCTTGAGCGCAACGAGCAGATCGAGCACCTCACTCCAACACAGCGGCAGCAGTGGCACGGCGCGATGGAACAATATCGCGGACTACCCGAAGAACGCCGCCGGCTGGTCGCCCGCGCCTTCCGCGATCTGCGCGAGATGCCACAGCCGCAGCGTCAGGCCATCCTCAACTCAGACCGTTTTCACGGTCAGTTTTCCGATCAGGAGCGCAACACCATCTCGAATCTCCTCGCGGTCGAACCCTACCTTCCGGTTCAGCACCCGAACGACAGCCCTTCGTACGGAAAGGATTAACAGTTTGCTTTTAAGAGAGGTAGCCGCCCGAAGGAGGGCGGCTATTTTTGTTGCGGGGAGGGGATGGGGCTAAGGGGGGAAGAACACCGTTTTGCTTTTTGGCCCAGCGTCAAAAGATCTCTTCGGGCGAATACGATCAAGCCAATCAGAAGTGCGGCGAAGTGATCGCGAAGATTAAGCAGCCCGGCGTATCTCTTGAACGGTCTTCTTCCTCCTTAGTGGTTGTAGTGTGCATGTGTCCGGATCGGCTAACCATACAACTTTCGTAGAGCTTCAAAGGGTTCGCCCTTCCGTCGAGCGATCGGCATCCTTGACCACGCGCTCTATCCGTCCTACCCTGAATCTATGCCTTCGCCGCATATCTTCTGTTGTTGTCGCCGCTCCCCGCTGGCCCACACAGAGGCGCGTCGCATCCGCTAACCCGGCGGTCTTCGCTTAAGATTTCATCGTACCCTCACAAAAGAATCGAGCCATTTCATGAAGCTCTTCGCCAGTCTTCTCCTGCTCGCTACCACCGCTGTTGCCCAGGGTCCCATTGCCGGGACGTGGGCAGGGAACGCCACGGTCCATGGCCAGCAGGTTCCCGTCCGCCTTGAGATTACAGGCAGCAGCAGCAACCTCCACGCAGCTCTGCTCAACGGGCCTGAGAGTAGTCCTGCTTCTAGCGCCGTCTTCACCGGCAATCATCTCCTGATCACGTTCAACTACTATGCGAGAACTCTGGACGCGACGCTTGCGGACGGTCATCTCACGGGCACCTTCGGGACCAATGCCACACGTTACCCCTTGAGCTTGAGTTTGCGTGGAAGAGACAGAAACGACAGCGGATCGCGTGCTCAGAACATCAACGGCGATTGGGAGATTGCCGTCAAATCTGCGAAGGGAGAGTCTGCGTGGCAGCTTCGCGTGGAGCCCACGCATGCGCCTGGAGAGGTGAAAGCCGTGATTCAGCGCATCGACGGGGACACTGGCTCTCTCTATGGTTCTTGGGGAGGCAACGGCTATCGAATCAGTCACTTCACCGCTGCTGGGCCGGCTCTTTACAGTTTGACTCCGCAGGCGGATGGGACGCTGCTGGTGTCGAATCTGCTGCGTGCGGATGTGAACGATCAGCAGAATCTGGTTGCGCGGCGGCCGGCGGAGGCGCGTGCGGCGAAGCTTGTGGGACCGACCGATCCTACTGAGCAGACTACGGTTAAGGACCCTTCGGCGCGGTTCAAGTTTAGCTTTCCGGATTTAAATGGCAAGGTGGTTTCGAACACGGATTCGCAGTTTGATGGGAAGGTTGTGATTGTGGCGATTGGCGGGTCTTGGTGCCCGAACTGCCATGATGAGGCGCCGTTTCTGGAAAGCCTTTATCAACAGTTTCATAGCCGTGGGTTGGAGATTGTGAGCCTGTCGTTTGAGGAGGCGGATCAGTTGAAGGATCCGGCCCGGCTGCGGGCTTTCATCGCCCGGTATGGGTTGACCTATACCGTTCTTGTGGCAGGAGATACGGATCAGCTGAGTGAAAAGATTCCGCAGGCGGTGAATCTGAACTGCTGGCCTACGTCGTTCTTTCTGGGGCGGGATGGGCGGGTGCGGGAGATTCATGCGGGGTTTGCCGGGCCGGCCAATCCGCCGGCGCATGAGGCTCTGATGCATGAGGTTACGGCGCTGGTCGAGCGGCTGCTCGCGGAGCCGGTTCCGACGCAGAATGCTTCGCTTCATTTTTAGATTTGGAAAAAAAATCCGTGCTGGCGGCGGTGGGATTTTTTTGCGTTTTTGCTGGGCTTTTTGAGGGGGTTTTGGGAAAAGCGGTGGTTGAACGTGGTTTTTTGATGGTAAGAACGTGGTGAATGCGTGGTGAAACGTGGTGCTTAGACGTCACTTTTTTGGAGGCTAAAAACATGCCACTTTTTTCAACTTTATTTTTTGTGCATTCCCAAAAAGGGGAGACGCTTGCGGACGCAGAAAAGCAGATTTCTCCACTTCGCCACTCACAAAGGCGTGAGCGGCTCCGATCGAAATGACGATTCCTGTTCGATAAAAGGGCATACCCCAGGGGCTGAAGCCCCCAGTGTCATGGCAGCGTTGAGAGGCCCAAGGCTGAAGCCTTGGGTTACCTGGAAGCAAGGGCGGGACATGCAGAGGCAGACTAGTTTTTGAAGAAGTTTTTGGCGAGGAAGAGGACGTTGGCGGGGCGTTCGGCGAGGCGGCGCATGAAGTAGGGGTACCACTCGGGGCCGAAGGGGATGTAGACGCGGACGCCGTAGCCCTCGTCGGCGAGGAGGCGCTGGAGATCGCGGCGGACGCCGTAGAGCATCTGGAACTCGAAGGCGTGCTTGTCGATCTTGTGCTTGCCGACGAAGTGGCGCATCTTGTCGACGATGGCCTCGTCGTGGGTGGCGATGCCGCAGAAGACGCCCTTGTCAGTTTTCGGATTGGTGTAGGTGACCATGCGCTTCATCAGGTTGACGTAGTTGGCATCGACGTCGGCCTTGGAGGGGAAGGCGACGTCGGGGCCTTCCTTGTAGGCTCCCTTGCAGAGGCGGATGCGAATTCCCTGCCCCAGCAGCCGCTCGGTGTCGGTGGCGGTGCGGTACAGATACGCCTGAAGCACAGTGCCGACGCTTCCTGGAAACTTCGCGGCGAGGCGCTCGGTCATGGCGATGGTGGCTTCAGTGTAGGGCGAGCCCTCCATGTCGATGCGGACGAAGGATTTTGCGTGGGCGGCGTGCTCGACCATCTCGCCGACGATGCGCTCGGCGAGGGCGGGATCAAAGTCCATGCCGACCTGCGAGAGCTTGACGCTGACGTTGGCGTTCAGCTTGCGGGCTTCGATGGCATCGAGGAGCTGGTGGTATATGTCGGCTGACTTTTGTGCTTCCGCCTCGGTGGTTACGCTCTCGCCGAGCGAGTCGAGGGTGGCTGCGATGCCTTCGCGGTTGACCCGATCGCAGCAGGCGAGGACATCGTCGACCGACATGCCGGCGACGAAGCGGCCGGACAACTTGCGGCCTATGGAGGAGCGCTCCGAAAACGAACGCAGACTTTTGTTTTGAGAGAGAGCAATAAAAGCAGATCGCAACAAACCGTGATACCCCTGACAACGCCTGGATGGCGCACAGGGGGTATTGTTTCATGCAAGCGGCATGCTGTGCGAGGGGTTGGGCCAAAGGGTAGTGGCCTGATTTAAAATTTCAACGGTCGGACAATTGAATGGGATTGCCGTCCGGGTCCTTGCCGTCGCAGAGGCAAAACATCTCCCCCTGCCGGACTTTGCCGAAGGTTGCGCCCCGCGCTACAAGGGTTTCGCGCAGCGCTGCAACGTCGTTCGCGTGGAATACGAGCTTTGGACCCTTGCGGCCCGGCGATGACGGGCCAGAGTGGAGCGCGATGCGTGCGCCGCCTGCCGCGAACGCCTGCCAGCCCTTTTCACTCGTGACCTGCTTGAGGCCAAGCACCTCTCCGTAGAATTTGCTCATTGCATCGATCTGGCCAGTAAAAAGGATCACGCGCGCCATCTTCATCGAGGACACCCTTAGTTCAACATTCGCTCAACCAATTCCACCAAAGCCTAGCAGAGATGCGGGCTTGCGCTGAATCGGTCCGAGCATTTTTATTTCTTTACCAGGTAGAGAGCCGTGGGATGTTTCGGCTGATAGAGGCCGACCTCGCCTCCACCGGGAAGGTGAATCTTCGTGATGGAGCCCCATCGCTGCTCCTGAACCGCGGAGCACTTAACACCTTTTTTCGCGAGGGAGGCCATCTCGGTTTTCAGGTCGTCGCACAGGAGATAGAGTTCGTGGGCAGCACCGGGTTGATCCGCAGGGTGGAATGCGGCTTCTGCCGGCGGCAGGGCGAAGATGAGCCATCCATGGCCTGCATCGACGGATTGGAACCTGAGGACGTCGCGGAAGAAGGCGCGGTCCGCCTCGGCGTCTTTGCTGTAGACGATGACGTGCGCGCCAGAGATCATTGTGCCTCCTGTTCGCGCTGTGCAGCGCTACGCCGTCTCGTCATGCACGGGCGCGGACGGCGCGTTGGCTTTGACGGAGGCGATGCCTTCGTCGCGGGTCTCGGCGGTTTTGTAGGTCTGGCTGGTGCCGATGACCTGATGATTGGCAGCCTTCAGGTTGAACATATAGTGGCCGTTTTTGGTGTCTTTGCGCTCGTAATGAGCGGCGTTGGGCGCGTTCTTTTTCACCGACGCGATGCCGTTTTCGGCCGAACTTTTTTCTTTGTACATCTCGCTGGCGAGAATGATCTGTCCGTTGGCTGCCTTGAGATGGAAGAAGAACTCGCCGTCTTTCGCTTTTTTGATTTCGAACGCACCTGCCATCGTTCCTCCTTGCCCAGTTGAGGAGTTTTTCCTGCTACTCCGTCTGGGTTAATTTCAAGTGCACAGGATTGTAACTGCTTTGGGTGAAAACCAGGCACCCATTTGCGTCCGAACCAGTCATTTAAGAGCGGTTCGCGGGTATCCTCACATACCCTCAAGGCTTCCGAGTGGCGAGCGCCCTCTCATACTCCTGTAGTTGCCTGGTCGCCTCTTCGCGATACGCAGGAGGAAATCTTGGCGACTCGAGGGCATGCCTCTGTGTGACGACTGCCTGTTCAAGCTTGCCAGACCGGAAATACGCAAGAGCGAGAACAGTGAGGTAGGTGGGGTGCTCCACGTCGAGGGCAATCGCGTGTTCTATGAGCGAAGCAGCCTTTTCCGGATCGCGGTAAGCAGAATCTGGGCAGTCCGCATAAACACCAGCTGCCAAATTGTATGGTTCGGCCCACTGTGGTTTGAGGTGGACTGCCTTCTCAAAGTCGGCCGCAGCATGAGGGCAGTCCTTCATGGTTCGGAAAGTCCGGCCTCGACGCAAGAACAAAAACGGCTCGTCTGAATGCAGATCGATCGCACGTGTGTAGTCTGCAATGGCGGCTTCGCGCTGATTCAATGCGTGTTCAGATTCCGCACGGCGCAGGTACGCGTCCCAATCCGTCGAGTTGCGACTAATTAAAGATGTGAAATAAGGGATTGCATCGTCCAACAAAATCACATTCTTCTTATTCACCCAGCCCACAGGCTTATCGCCTGCCCCATTTGCCTTGATCCAAACATGGTCCCCTTCAACGCGTTGGACCACGGCTACGATGTTCACGCCCAGACCTTCGGGCTTAATCGATTGAGCTTGTCCATGCTCGCCTGAAATAAAGTAATCTCCAAATCCTTCCAGCGTAACGATCCTATGCCCAGCCCATTCACTCGGCTCAAGACTGGCCGGAGGACTGGACTGCGCCCGGGCGCACTGGAGGGCGAGCATTACAAACAATAGCAAGATAGGAAGACTGAGGTGCGAACAGTATTTAGTGTCCACAGATGTCCTCGGAAGAACTTCTAGTCTTCGACGACTGTAATTTTGATCCGATAGTCGCGGCCACCGAGGTTCGCCCGTTAGCGGGCTTTGACGCCGACTTTACCGACTTTGACGACCGGCTCCACCTGCGGGGTGACCATGGTGCTGGTGTCCTTGAGGGCGGCGATGGCTTCGTCGTAGCGGCCGGCGATGGAGTTGGCGCGGATGCGGGCCATGTCCTCGAGCATCTTCATGCCGTCCTTCAGGTAGCTCATGCGGCTGCGTTCGTCGTGGCCCCAGGTGACCGGAACCTCGCGGATGACGTACTTCAGCTTGCGGGCGATGAAGAGAATCTCCGGGTCGAAGCCCCAGCGCTCGATGGTCTGAAGGCGGAAGATGACCTGCGCGGCAGAGCGTTTGAAGGCCTTGAAGCCGCACTGCGTGTCTTTGTAGGGCAGGCCCATGACGGTGCGGGTGACCCAGTTGAAGCAGCGGCCGAAGAACTGGCGGTAGAGGGGCTGATGGATGGTCTGGCGGGTGCGGTCCATCCAGCGCGAGCCGATGGCAACGTCGGCGCCGTCGGCGATCGCAGCCAGCAGACGCTCGGCCTCTTCCATGGGGGCGGAGAGGTCGGCATCGGTGAACATGACGATTTCGCCGGCGGCCTGAAGCAGGCCGTTGCGCACGGAGTAGCCCTTCCCCTTGTTGCCCGGGTTCTGCACCAGGTGCAGCCGCGGATGTTTGACCATCCAGCGCTGCACGATGGCCGCGGTGTCATCCTTTGAGCCGTCGTCGACGACCAACACTTCAGCGTCCCAGCCCTGCTCGGCGACGCACGACAGCACGCGGTCGAGCGCGTGCTCGATGCGAGCGCTTTCGTTGTAG
>Ga0210410_10004195_pt1 | contig 12663 bp, 12 predicted proteins | sample IncBWC4MmetaG_FD_161058 | JGI IMG/M metagenome (GOLD analysis project Ga0210410, IMG submission 161058) | Forest soil microbial communities from Barre Woods Harvard Forest LTER site, Petersham, Massachusetts, United States - Inc-BW-C-4-M | ecosystem: Environmental > Terrestrial > Soil >... | reverse complement strand
GTACCGCAAAACGGCGGTCTTTATTCCGCTATAGGAGAAGTCGAAGCGTGGGCCATCATAAGTTCGCGCGGCATTTTGATCGTTGCGATCTCTGTGTTTGAGCTGCAATGGCGGAAACTTCACAGCATCGGGATTGCCGTGAGCAAAGAGCCTGTCGATGATGGGTCCACCGGGGTATCCAAGGCCGAGCAGCTTTGCAACCTTGTCGAACGCTTCCCCGGCAGCGTCGTCGCGGGTGTGGCCAATATTCTGGTAGGACCAACTGTTGCCCTGGCGCTTTGCCAAATAAAGATGAGTGTGGCCGCCTGAGACGACCAGCGCAAGCACGGGGAAACGCAGTTCCTGATTTTCCTTCTGACGCTGCTCCAGCAGCACAGCATGAATGTGGCCTTCAAGATGATTCACCGCGATCAGCGGCTTGTCGAGAGCAAAGGCCAGTGCCTTGGCATAGCTGATGCCCACAAGCAGCGCGCCGGCGAGTCCGGGCCCTTGTGTGACGGCCACTGCGTCGACCGATTGATAAGTCTGGCCAGCATCGGCCAGCGCCTTGCGTACGACCGGTACGATCGCGCGCAAATGCTCCCGAGACGCTAGTTCGGGCACGACTCCGCCGTAAGGCTGGTGGGTAGCGATCTGCGAGTACACGACGTTGGAAACGATCTGCTCACCCGAACGCACAACCGCCGCCGCGGTCTCGTCGCAGGAACTCTCGATACCGAGGATGTAGGCGTCAGGCATAAGCAATATATTATCTGCTAGGGCTGATTCCGCTTGCCATGCGCAAAGATTTCGCCATCTCGATTGTCCGCACCTTGCTGGAACGAGGCCACAAAGCCTACCTGGTTGGCGGATGCGTACGCGATTTGTTGCTCGGGCGCGATCCGGCAGACTACGATGTCACAACCGATGCCATCCCCGACGAGGTCATGCGCATCTTCCCCGAGACCTACGCTGTGGGCGCGCAGTTCGGAGTGGTGCTCGTGCCGTCGCCCGAAAGAGACGTTGCAAGCAACGTCTCTACAGAAACCTGTAGAGACGTAACTGGTTACGTCTCAGCTAAAGCAAACGCGGTTGAGGTTGCCACCTTTCGCAGCGACATCGGATACAGCGACGGCCGTCATCCCGACCAGGTTCGCTTCAGCAAAGATCCGCGCGAAGACGTGGAGCGCCGCGATTTCACGATCAACGGCCTGCTGCTCGATCCAATCACGAACGAGGTTCTGGATTTCGTGGGCGGACGCAAAGACTTGGAAGCAGGGGTCATTCGAACCATCGGCGATCCTGAGCGGCGCTTCGCTGAGGACAAGCTTCGCATGTTACGCGCCGTGCGCTTCGCGGCGCGGTTCGACTATGCTATCGCGCCTGAAACATTTCACGCGATCCAAAAACTGGCATCGCAGATTGGCCAAGTCTCGCGGGAGCGAGTTCGCGATGAGCTTAGCAAGATGCTAACCGAGGGACACGCGCGACAGGCCTTTCTTCTTCTCGACGAAACCGGATTGCTGCACGAAGCCTTGCCCGAGATCGAAGCCATGAAAGGAGTTGAGCAGCCGCCGCAGTTTCATCCTGAGGGCGATGTGTTTGTTCATACGCTGATGTTACTCGATAAGTTGCCGCATCCCTGTCCGCTAACTCTGGCTTGGGGCGCGCTCCTGCACGACGTGGGCAAGCCGGCGACATTTCGGGTTGCGCCCGACCGCATCCGCTTTGATGGGCACGTCGACGTCGGAGTCAAGATTGCTGAAGAGATCTGCCACCGCCTGCGCTTTTCCAACGACGACACCGATCAAATTCTTGCCCTTGTCGACAACCACATGCGCTTTGCGCACGCGCAGCGGATGAATCAATCCACGTTCAAAAGATTCGTACGGATGCCGCGTTTCGACGAACACCTGCAGTTGCACCGGATGGATTGTCAGTCCAGCCATGGGGATCTCACGTCCTACAATTTCACTCGCGGGAAGATAGCTTCCATGCCTCCGGAAACGATCCGCCCCGCGCCCCTGATAACGGGAGACGACCTGATCACGGCGGGCTACTTGCCCGGCCCACAATTCAAAAAGATTCTCTCGGCGGTCGAGGACGGACAACTGGAGGGGCGGCTGCACAGCAAGGACGAAGCGATGGCGTTTGTGGGGAGCGAGTTTCCGCGAGCTGCGCAATAGGAAATTGTGCGTTAAAATTCTCATCGTTAAGAATGCACCATAAATGGTGCAAAATGTGCTTTTTGCCGAAATCTTGTCAAGCCCCCTGGAAGGTCTAACTTTGCGTAAGTCGCGGCAAACAATGGAAATATAATCGGAATTATCACCTTCCCAAACCAAAGCACACAAAAACAAACCCCGCCAATTGTGACGGGGTTTAATGTTAACCGATTTGACTAAGGCAGGTCGAGTGTGATCTTGAGAGCGGCCTCGATACTTGTCATTAGGCTCTTGTCGAATTTCCCGTACTGGTTAATAAGTCGTGTCTTGCTGATTGCTCTTACCTGTTCGCACACCACAATGGAGTCGAGCGTAAGGCCACCCGTACCAGCCGCGACTCGTACATGGCTGGGATAGACCTTTTTCTTGTTGGCTGCCTCGGTGATAGAGCAAACCACCACGACCGGGCTGAATTTGTTTAGCGCATCCCGGCTAACCACAACTACGGGGCGTGTTCCGCCTTGCTCCGAACCTTGTGAGGGTTCGAGATTGGCCTTGAACACGTCACCGCGCAGAACTTGCGGCATATTCAGGCTCTCCAATCAAATCTTCTTCCCCAAGCTTTAGGGCTTCCCAATCGCTGTACTCAAAATCCTCGGTCAGCAATTTCGCCTCCTTTTGGTAATCCGTATCCTCGGCCATTCCCGCGAATGCGGCGTCGATCTGCCGACGCTTGTACATTTTCAGATAGGCCGTTATCGCAGTCACAATGAGATCATTGAGGCTGATGCGGGTTTGACCCCCACTCTCCTTGTTCACAACACACTTCGCTTGGTCATAAACAGGACGGGGGAGTCGGACCGTTGTCGTCCGGGTTTCCGCCTGTGCTAGCGCCATATTTTCTCCTTTACCTGATTAGATTCTTCCACTACAATTTAGATAGCAAATTTGTGTTCGCTTATTGGTATTAAACTGTATAATGGCGGGTGATCAGATAGTAGATTACAGATGGGCATGTACTAATGTGTTTATATATATAACCAGATTTATTTGATGTCAAGAAGAATATTGTAAAACACTATTAGTAGTGGTTATTCATCGTTATACCACAACATTCATGTTCGATATCGTCTTTTGCTTTGCATTGCATTTTCTTCTTGCCAAGCAAAGAGAAGCAGCGTTATACTGCGGGAACTATGAACGAGCGCGATTATCTTCGACTGAAACGACAGGCCGAGGAAGAATGCCGAAAGAAATTGGAAGCGCTCGAATTGGTCTGGGAGATGGCGAAAGGCAACGCCTCTAAGGAACATGCGCCATTTGCGGAGATGGTGGAGCGTGGCGATTTGAGGGAGGCGATACTGGAAGCGATCCGCGAGTTGACACATGACTTCACTGTTGAGCACATCCTGGCGAAGATTCGCGCCATTGATCCTGCGCTGGGCGAAAGAGCGAAGGCGTCGTCTGTATCGAGCGCACTCAAGCGGATGGTAGGAAACGACATTGAAATCGTAGTCAAAGGAGTTGGTCGGAAACCGAGTCTATATCGCAAGAAAGTGACTGAGATTAAGGTAGTAGGAGCGACAGGATAATTCGCAAGAAGTAACCCGCCGTTACGAGCGGCGGGTCAGAACCAAACTTCTCCTTGGACGGAAGAAAGTAGTCGAGCGCATGAAGCACTCGCGGTTCCTTTTTAGTTTAATCCGAGGGCCACCTTTAGACAAGGGGCTATTTTGCGCGGTTCCAACCGCGTAAATAGCCCCTTTTTGCATCGGTGCGATGTAGTTCTACGGTGGCTGTAGTTTATGAGCTTAAAACCGGGAGTCGGTGCCTCCCAGAATCCGTCAGGAAGCGGACAGCCACCCCAAACCAAACAAGCGCCCCGCGTCAGTAGCGAGCTGGCAACGGGGCAATCGCAAGCGCGGACAAGGCCACGCTAACGACCCAAGGTAATTGTGGCCCTGCGATTCGCGCATGTCAAGGAGCGCGTGGCATGGTCACAGGCAATGGTAATAGCAAGTCACCACTGAACCTAATCAAGTTGATGGAGAAAATTGGTGACGAAGATAACGCGAGAAGGTTACTCGAATCGGTACGCTGGCCCGAAGGTCCAGTGTGTCCGCATTGCGGCGAAATTAACAACGCTGGTCGGTTGCAAGCGCGTCCTACTTCCAAGAAACCCGTCCGCAAGGGCGTCTGGAAGTGTTACGGTTGCTGCGAGCAATTCACGGTTACAGTCCGCACCGTGTTTGAGGACAGCCACATCCCCCTTAACCGCTGGCTTCTTGCGGCATACCTGCTGTGTGCCAGCAAGAAAGGAATGTCGGCTCACCAGATCCACCGTATGACCGGGATTAGCTACAAGACGGTTTGGTTCATGATGCATCGGCTACGCTTTGCCATGACGCAGCACGGCATGATTGAGAAACTGCGCGGCGTGGTGGAAATTGATGAGGTATGGATTGGACCCAAGGAAAAATGGTCTGGCTTGCGCGGTACAGGGAATCGCGAAAGCAAGAAGCGTCCGGTAGTTTCGTTGATGGAGCGCAGACAAAACGGAAGTTCTGTCCGTTCGTTTCCGGTCGAGCGCGTGACCTTGGAAAACATCAAGCCCATTATGAAAGAGCACGTCGAAGTAGGATCGCGGATTCAGACCGACGAAGCCACGGTATACCACTGGATTCATGATGACTTTCCCGATCACGATGTTGTGACTCATAAGAAACGCGAGTATTCGCGCCACGAAAACGGGCGTCACATCACAACGAACACAGTCGAAGGATTCTTCGGCCTCGTGCGCCGTGGCGTGTTCGGAATTTACCACCACTGGGGACGCGGTTACTTGCAGCAATATCTGAACGAGTTCGACTTTCGGTACAACCATCGCAAAGTAAACGATTCCGAGCGCACCATTCTCATGCTAAAAGCGACCGAAGGAAAGCGATTGACACTCCGCCAACCAAAGAGCGCTTCGGCGTAGAGTCGGGGCGATACACATACCAAGCGAGGCTTTTCGCATCTAGATGAGCAATAGATTGCGATTGCATTTCCACATGAAGAATGTTGATACTTGAAGGGATTGAAACTTTGTAGGCCGGAGTGAGAGGCAAGCTTGCAGGCGTCGCACTCTCACCCGACCTTACGGGGGCGTAGCTCAACTGGATAGAGCAACCGTCTTCCTCACGGTTGGTTGCAGGTTCGAGTCCTGCCGCCTCTACCAATCTTGCCAGCCCTACCAATTGGCCGTTGATCGAGAGATCGGCGGCCAATCTTTTTTTAGAAATCTTGTCAAAGAGTGCGATTCGCCTTTTGGCGATCCAGCCAACATCCTCTGGCCCAAGGCGATGAAGGAAGTACGGGCAAGACGGGAATCATACCTGTCACTTGACAGAGCAGTCAACCCGCTGTGTCCAGTATAAACCCTCATCCACTGCTCAAGGAACACGTTGGTCACTCTGCAACTAGTTTTCCTACACATCCTACATATTCGCATTATACAATGGCAACCCCTTTGTTTCGGGGTATCTGATGGGTAATAAGGTTCCAAAGACGGTATCGAGGACGCCCGTTCCGCAATTGAATGTGCGACCATTTCCAGAAGAACTACTAAGGCGTATCAGTGCAGTAGCCGGAGCAAAGGGGCAGACTCAAAAAGAGTTTGTTATTGACGCGCTCGACAAACGCACGAAGGAATACAAGGGACTTGTTGAAGAAATATTCAGGCGCGAGAAAGGTCGCTAAGGACCTTGCGGTGGTGGTACAGGCGGCGTCTTGCGTGCTTTGAGCTTGGCTGGCATAACATAAACATGCAGCAGGTAATCCTTCGTAAACTCGATAATGTCGGCAGAGTCTTTCTCTGTCACATCTACTAGCCCATCTTTGTCGGGATGCGCTCCGTCATTTCCAGTGAGTCTGATCTCGTGGGCAAAGTCTTTGAGGGATTCCGTAATTTTCCCGGTCTTAAAGAGATCGTCGATTTGACTAATTAAGTTTCCACCGGACGCTTTCAAGGAAATCGCGCTCGATTGAATAGCACGACGACACATAACCACGCTAGCCCGAAAAGATTTGACCCAGTGACATCGCAATGCCTCCTTGAAATCCTTAGCAACCTCTGGGGCATCTTTTTCTACTTCAGGAGCTATAGCATCATTCGGCTTGCCAAGCGGGTAGACGGTTATAGTGTTGGCGGGTGCATTTTGCCCAGTTCGGTGACCAATTACCAGAACAAACAGCTTGCATGCCTCACATTGTGCAGCGCTAACCAGAGTGAACCCGTGCGCGTATGAAGCTACAGGATGAAACAGTGAAATCACCGTGCAGTGTGGACATTCTCCACTAGCACCGATCTGATTATTACTCTGATGAGGAAAATTTACCGGTTGCACCGCGCCATTGTAACGCCAAACATAGAAAGGGACTAACTCAAGGAGATCAATCACTTAGACCCCCTCTGGTTTGTGAAGGTGATAATTCCGAATATAATGTTCGAAAGTATGGCATGTTTACCCTGTCGAAACTGCTATTCTAAAAATAGGAGCAAACACAAACGTCAGCCGCATTAAGCTTTGCTACGGCCTGCCGAAATCGCGGGCTGGGGCGCCCGCGCCACACACCACGATGAAAGTCACCGAGAAGGAAGTCGCCTACGTCGCGGACCTGGCAAACTTAGAGTTAACGCAGGGCGAACGCAGTTTCCTGCTGCGTGATCTGAACTCGATTCTCGATTACATCGATCGCTTAAACCAGTTGGACACAACGGACGTGCCGCCGATGGCACAGGTGTCGGACAGGTACGGGGTCGACCAGGCCAAGACTGGGAGCGCGCGTTTTTCCTACGCCAGCCGCGAGGATATTCTTGAAGGGCTTCGAAAGTCGCTTCCGCATGATGTCGCGCTGCGAAACGCTCCCGATTCAGATGGAACGTTCTTCAAAGTGCCGAAGGTGATCGAGAGATAGGGTTGTCGCAACTTCTCATAAATATGGTTGTCATGCTGAGCGAAGCGAAGCATCTCTATTGCTGCCACGGTTCGCCGTAGGAATAGCGATTCCTCGCTCCGCTCGGAATGACAGAGTTTTCCTGGTCCCATTAGGCAACGAATCATCGGGGAAAACCCTGCGGGTTTTATGGACTTGCATTCACTCACCATCGATGCAGTGCGCTCCGCTGTGCAAGAAGGGAAGACCACAGCTACGTCGCTGGCTGAGGCGTTCTACTCCAAAATCGAAAAAGATGATTTACAAATTGGCGCGTACCTCACGCTTTCTAAGGATCGCGCGCTGGAACAGGCGGCGCGAATGGATTCGCTGGCGGCCAAGGGCGAGACGCTGCCGCCGCTGGGCGGGGTTCCGGTTGGCATCAAGGATGTGTTGGTGACGCGCGGTGTGCGTACCACGGCAGGGTCGAAGATTCTGGGCAACTACATTCCGCCGTATGACTGCACGGCGGTGGCTCGGTTGGAAGCTGCGGGCGCGGTAATGCTGGGCAAACTGAACTGCGACGAATTTGCCATGGGATCGTCAAACGAGAATTCCGCATGGCGTCCGGTTCACAATCCCCGCGATCTGAGCCGGGTGCCCGGAGGCTCATCGGGAGGATCTGCGGCAGCGGTGGCAGCGGATATGGCTGTGGCAACGCTAGGTTCAGACACAGGAGGCTCGATCCGACAACCCGCATCGTTTTGCGGCGTGGTCGGGCTGATGCCGACATATGGCCGCGTATCGCGCTGTGGGCTGATCGCGTTCGCGTCGTCGCTCGATCGCATCGGGCCACTCACGAAAACGGTGAAGGACGCGGCAGTCGTGTTGCGCACCATCGCGGGCCGAGATCCGATGGATGCCACTTCCGCCGACGTGCCGGTCCCCGACTATGTTGCGGAACTGGAGAAGCCGGTGCGTGGGCTGAAGCTTGGCGTGGCAAAAGAATATTTCGGAGAAGGACTCGACTCCGAAGTCCGAAAATCGGTAGAAGGCGCGATTCAGAAGCTGGCGCAATCGGGCTGTGAAATCGCTTCGGTCTCGCTGCCGCACACGGAATATGCGATTCCGACTTACTACATCGTGGCCACGGCCGAGGCGTCGTCGAACTTGGCTCGCTTCGACGGCGTTCGCTACGGCTACCGGGTTGCCGACGCACGCACGCTTTCTGAGATGTACCGCCGTAGCCGCGATCACGGATTTGGCGCCGAGGTGAAGCGACGAATCATGTTGGGCACCTACGCATTGAGCGCCGGATATTACGACGCCTACTATCTGAAGGCGCAGAAGGTGCGCACCCTGCTAGTCCGCGACTTCGAGGAAGCGTTCAAAAAGGTGGACGCCATTGTGACTCCGACGAGCCCAACTGCCGCATTCAAGCTGGGTGAGAAGGTCGATGATCCTCTATCCATGTACCTCGCCGACATTTTTACGGTCACTGCGGACCTGGCAGGCATTCCGGGAATTTCAGTGCCCTGCGGTGAGACAAAAGAGAACTTGCCGATCGGGCTGCAGATTCTGGGCAAACACTTCGACGAAGCGACGATCCTTAGGGTGGCCCATGCCTGCGAGCGGGCGGCGTAGGTCCGCCTACAGTGGCTCGTAGTACCGTTCGCCGGCGCAGGCGCGGCAAAGCAAGTTGCCGTCACGATGCACTTCACGGCGAAAGTTGATTCCTTCGCCGCAGACTTCGCAAACAATACGATCACCCTTGTATCCGGGAAATTCCTCGGGGGGCAGTTCGACTTTCACCCATTGAGCGGTGAATAGATCGTCCTCTGGCATTTCGCGATAAGCCAGCATCTGCTGGCTATTTTTGTTTTCAAGTTCAGGATGCATCTGGCGGGCCAAGGCCTTTGATGACTCTTTGGCGGCGATGCGCACGGCTTTGCCGGTGCTCAGGTCGACAAAGGTGGCAGCCATCTTGCCCCAGTCGCGGAACTTGAGGGCACGTTTGCCGAGACGGCAGCCAGTAACCACTGCGACCGCATCGGTCGCACAACGATCGATTTCCACAAACGTGACCAGGCGTTTTCGATCCTTACCGCGGGGATCGTCAATGCCGAGCTTCGTCAGGCCGAGCATGGCCAGGCGCACGCCGAGGACTTGTCCAGCGCAGAGATGCCCGTGCGCTTGTTCGGCCTCCTGAAGATATTCGTCGAGAGATTTCATTTAGTGGCCGGTTGCCGTCTGCATTGCATTGTAGCCCGCGAACCGGCAAAGAGTCAGAACTCGAAACCAACACCAACCAAAACCAAGGAGAAGTTTCATCATGAAGTCAAGCTCAAACCCAATCCTAAGCGCGATCTCGAAATCGAGAGCGGTTCTCGCGATTGTGCTGTCGATTTCGCTGCTCGCAACTGGTTGCAGCGCCAACTGGATCAGCATTGCTCTGGCCGATCTGCCGGTCTTAACCCAGATGGCACTGAACATCGGCACAATCATTACCACGCTGCAATCCGGAAAGCAGATCAGCGCCGCGGATGCCGCCGCCATCCAGAACATCTCGGCGCAAGCCAGTAAGGACCTGAATCTGCTGGAAACACTCTACAACGAATACAAATCGAATCCGAGCACGAGCGCCCTGCAAAAGATCCAGAGCGTGATCGCTGACATCAACCAGAATCTGCCGGCCCTGCTGCAGGCGGCACATCTCGGTGATCCGGTGCTGTCGGCGCGAGTCGCAGCAGGAGTCAATCTCATCCTGACTACGGTCGCCAGCTTTGCCGCTCTGATCCCGCAGACCACCGGGCAACCCACGGCACAAAAGATAACTCAGCAGAAGTTTGCCATCCCCAAAGCGAGTGATCTGAAGAAACAGTGGAATCAGCAGGTGTGCGGACCGACGAATAATCCTGCGTTGGACTTCAGCACCGCTGGTTGCACGCTGAGATAGCGGAATCCGGAAGCGCACAACTAACGCCTCTACCTGCCTCGAAAGAGCGCCGGTAGAGGCGCTATTTCTCTATTTTCGTTTCCAGCGCGCACCGTCTTTGGTGATTTCCACAATGATGCCGCTGGCGGCGAGTTCGGCACGGATCGCATCCGACACCTTAAAATTACGCGAGCGTCGCGCGGCTTCCATTTCTGCAACTTTGTTTTCAATTTCGGAGTCGGAGAGTTGGTCGACGCCGACAGTGTCGAGCAATTCCTTACTGATCTCGCTCTCGCGGCCCTCCGCCTTCGCCCACTCCACGATGCCGCGAATCTTCGCCGCGTCGTCATCTTTGAGAACCGCGAACAACTCGTCAAAGCTCTGCAAGGCAGCAAGCAGCGCAGGAGCATCCTCTCTCTTGAATTGGCCGGCATCCATCGCGGCATTCGCCTTGCGCACCATATCGAAGATCGCCGCCTGGGCTTGCGCAGTGTTAAGGTCGTCGTCCATGCCTGCTCGCATTCGCCCAGAGGTCTCGCGCGCGAGATTGGCCATGCCGGGCGTCGTGCCTGTGGGAAATTGTCCGCTGCTCAAACGCAGTTGAAAATTCCGTAGTCGTTCCACTGACACCGCGGCTTGTTTGAGTCCGTCGAAAGTGAAGTTAAGCTGATTGCGGTAAGGGACCGAAGCCAGAAGATACCGAATCGACGATGGCTTATGTCCCTTGAGCACCAGGTCGCGCAACGTGAAAAAGTTCCCCAGGCTCTTGGACATCTTCTCGCCCTCGACCAGCAGAAAGCGCACGTGAAACCAGAAGCGCGCGAACGGTTTCCCGCTAAGCGCCTCGGACTGCGCGATTTCATTCTCATGGTGAGGGAAGATCAAATCTTCGCCGCCTGCGTGCAGATCGAAGGTGTCGCCCAATTCCTCCATCGCCATGACGGAACACTCGATGTGCCAACCGGGGCGGCCGGGGCCAATCGACGTCTCCCAAAAAGTCTCGTTGGGTTTTGGCGCTTTCCACAGGGCAAAATCGCGGGCGCTGTCTTTCTCGTATTCGTCCACATCCACGCGCGCTCCGTCTTCCATCCCGGCAAAATCTTTTTTTGAAAGCTTTCCGTAAGCCGGGAAGTTCGCAATTCTGAAGTAGTAAGATCCGTCGTCCGTTCGGTAAGCGAATCCTTTCTTCTCCAGTTGGGCGATGAATTCCGCCATCTCCGGAATGTGCTCCGTAGCGCGCGCCAAGGTCGGCTGCTCAATGTTCAACGTGGACATATCTTCGAGAAAAGCCTTCTCGTACTTCGCGGTGTATTGCTGCACGCTCACGCCCGCCTGCGCCGAATTGCGGATGATCTTGTCATCGACGTCGGTGATATTCATCACGTGGCGGATCTTGTATCCGCTCTGCCGCAAAAAACGACGAAGAATATCCACCGCGATGAATGTCCGGAAGTTGCCAATGTGCCCGTAATCGTAAACCGTGGGCCCGCAAGAATACATGCGAACTTCGTTGTCCTGAAGCGGCTGGAAGTCCTCGGCTTCGCCAGAAAGTGTGTTGTAAAGATGGAGTGCCATAGTGAGAGCCAAACCGAAAACAGAACGTTCATTCTAGGGGTACCAAAGAATGAGGGTCAAATTTTGCCAGCGGCCGGGGATCCCTCCGCAACGGGCTGAGCATTCGCCCGGAGACGCTGTCCCACGACGAACACGTAGTGCATGGCAGACACAATGGTAAAGATGAAGGTCGCGCGCAAAAACACAAGGCGCGCAATGCTGACCCAGCGCGCGTGATCGCCCTCGAGCAGCAGCACAAAAAAAACGGCGGCTACCTGCGCGAATGTGTTGGCCTTGCCAAAGATGCTGGGACGGAAATCACGAAGTCCGGCGATGGCATAGAGCACCGCGCTAGCCGCCAAAATGGAAATGTCGCGGCTGAAAACCACGACCGTAAATTTCCATGGAATCTTGTGCAGAATCGAGAGCACGAGAAACATAGTGCTGAGCAGGAGTTTGTCGGCGATCGGATCGAGATACTGTCCCAGCACGGTTTGCTGTTTCAGAGCACGGGCGAGCAGGCCGTCGAGCCCATCGCTCATTCCAGCCAGCACAAACAAGATCAAGGCCGATGAATAGTGGCCTTCGACCAGGTTGATCACGATGAAGGGCAGAAACATCATCCGCAGCAACGTGAGCTGGTTCGGAGCCGTCAGGAGTTGTGAAAGCTTCACGTCTGCTCCTCGATCGTTTGGGGCACAGCGCTATGACGGACGAGTGCGGTGGCGGGATCGAGCCCCGTCTTGCTGGTGAAGCGTTGGGACAACGATGGGATATTGCCGTCGGGCAGATCGAGTTCCATGCGTTCCAACCGGTGCATGGGGAAGAAGACCACGCCGGAAGAAAACGGCTCGCCATCCTTGACCAGGGATACGAAATCGTCGAACGAAGCCAGTTCGACGCCGCACAAACTCAACCCTTCAGAAGTGAGAGAAAGGATGGCCCCCCAAAACTTCTCCCTCGGATTGCCGAGTGTAACCAGCACCATGATGCCAGCGCGAAACGGATTCCCACCTGGATGGGCAAGCGCGTCGCTCCGATTCACATTCTCCACCAAAGCGATTGTCGCCGGGACCCAGCCACTTTGCAACCGCAGTCCGCAGCCGCCACGGG
>Ga0210410_10004193_pt1 | contig 12663 bp, 8 predicted proteins | sample IncBWC4MmetaG_FD_161058 | JGI IMG/M metagenome (GOLD analysis project Ga0210410, IMG submission 161058) | Forest soil microbial communities from Barre Woods Harvard Forest LTER site, Petersham, Massachusetts, United States - Inc-BW-C-4-M | ecosystem: Environmental > Terrestrial > Soil >... | reverse complement strand
CGCTCCTGCCGTGATCCGAGTACACCTGAACAATTTCCATATTGTGCGAGGCAGCGTATTGACGGATCACATCCAGTTGATTGTCAGGGGAATACTGTTGATGCTCGGTGGACATGCGCACGTACACTGCTGCCAGGGAGGGAAGAGGCGTGCTCGTGGGCGCAGGGGACGTCTTCTCCATTCGTATGCCACCAATTTCATGCGGAATCGAAAATCCAATATGCTGCTCGGCACCTCAAGAGACTCCATTTGATTAGTGGCAAAGCGGCGCTCTTTTCGCGACAAGCTTGGCAAAAATAATTGTGGGAATCTCGTGGGGATTTGAAGAACAGTAGTGCGGCGGAGAAGTTGGCCGAAATCTATCTCCTTGAAGACAATAATCTTCGTGCCTCGATCGATTCGGTCTCGCCTCTCGATCAGAGAACAGCGGTATCAAACGAACCTTGTGCCGCTTCCGCGAATACGTCAATCTGTTCATCCACGCCTCGGATCTGGTCGGGCACGGGGTCAGGTCCAAAGCCGGTCTCCTTGAGAAGGTCACCGACTCTACCGTGCTGGTTAAAGGTTCGCCCATTTTCATTTTGGCTGGGGAAACTGTCAGGTCCACTATCAAGTCTTGATGCCCCGCTGGTTTCGCCTCCCGTAGGCATTGCAAAAGGGTTTCCTCTTCATTTCGATGGAAGATGAGACAAGCATCGCAGACATAATCGTTACGGCCAGCAAATTCCTGCTGGTTGAGAGTCTGCTTCAGAAGCAAGACAAAGTATGTTACTCGCAACCATCTCCACCACGAGCCATGATCTATCGATGATTGGTATGCATGGCGAAACGCATATCAAAGAAGTCGGTAGGGTCCAGCGTCTGGTCAGGCGCGATCAAGCCGAGGGCCTTTTGCGATTTGATATTGTTCGCTACTCCTTCCGCAGTGACAATTCCATCCAAGGAAAATGAAGGTCGAGTGTGCTCGATGCTTTTCACAAATATATACCGGTCATGTTTGGCAGACATGGGCAACGCATCTGCAATGTCTGCAGCACTATGCGTTGCAATGAATTGATTAGTTCTTATGACTGCGTTGACCATTCTCTGGACTACGTCCGGACGTTGCGCGATAACGTCGGATCGTGTCATGAGACCCGTAAATGCGTAGGATCCAGAAAAAATACGCTGCGTTTCATCGTAAGTCACAAGGTCCAGAAGTAGGGACGCATCGCCGCCAACCAGGAGCCGCAGCGCAGCTGGATCAGTGCTAACCGCAGCATCGATGTCACCACGCTTCATAGCGGCGATCATCTGATCGGTATGACCAACAGGAATGATCGAGACTGCGTTCAAGGGAATGCCAGCGGACTTGAAGATTGACGCTAGAATTACATGCGTCCCTGAATTGAGGGCAGCAATGCCGATGCGTCTTCCTCGAAGGTCTTTGACTGAGCGGATCTGGGCTCGGAGGCTCCGACGCACGGTAAGCGTGACTGCTGGTAAATCTGTAAAGGCCGCAACCATTTTTAAGGGTCTTGGAGCGTTGCGCGTGTATACCGCGTGATCAATGGAGTTGCCAGAGAACTCTACTTGACCTTCCTCAAGCGCCTTCGCAGTATTTGGACCGCCCTCATAGAACTTGAACTGGACATCCAAATCTTCATCTTCAAAATAGTGCAGAGCCTTGGCCAGATCGAGCTGAAGGTAGACGATATTTCCCGGGCGCGAGCTCACGGCTAATCGGACGCTTGTCCGGGGGGCATGCCTGGCCGCACTGAGGGCCGGAGCGAGCGAACTCAAGGATGTTAAGAGTAGCCCCATGAGTGCAAAGGCTTGTCTACAGGCAGCTATCTTGGGATTAAGTACGAGCACTGTGAGAGCCTGATAGTATGATGAAACGCCAATGGTAGCACAGCCTAATACTCCCCCCGGCTCGCACCTGGCTCGGAGGTCTGCATGCGTATTTTGCTAGTGGAAGACGAGCCGAAAGCAGCGCAGATGCTCGCGAAAGGACTCCGCAATCAAGGTTATTCCGTTGATATTGCGAGCAAATCGGAAGATGCCCTCTACAAGGTGGCAGTCAATACCTACGACTTGATCATTCTTGACCTGGTGCTGCCTGGGCAAGATGGGTTCAGTATCTGCAGGACGGTTCGGGCGACAGGCAATAGTCTTCCTATTCTTATTCTCACAGCACGCGATTCGGTCCAAGACCGAGTAAAAGGTCTCGATACTGGCGCAGATGATTACCTGACGAAACCGTATGAGTATTCCGAACTTCTTGCCCGGATTCGGGCACTGCTGCGTCGCGGCTCCACAACGTATACCGAATGCATTCAGGTTGGGGATCTGCGTATTGACATGGGGGCACGTTCGGTCACGCGCTGCAATCAGAGAATCAGCCTGACAGCAAAAGAGTATGCGATTCTTGAATATCTCGGACGGAAGAGCGGAAAGCTTGTATCTCGCGAAGAGCTCTCGGAACACGCGTGGGATGAAAACTTTGATGCCTTCTCGAATGTAATTGATGTCTATATCCTTCGACTCAGGCGAAAGATCGATTCGGGATATGACAATAAGCTATTGCGTACCCGTCGCGGGGAAGGCTATGCGCTTATTTCAGAGACCTAAAGAGCAGAGAACATCCTCCACACTGTTACGCCTCACACTTTGGCACGTAGCTGTTCTCGCGTTGTTCATGGCTGTGCTGAGCTACGTAATTTACACATTGCTTAGTAGAAATTTCTATGGTCGATCAGATGCCGTACTCGCCTCGATAGAAGATGCGACAGTAGCGATCCTTCAACATGGGCTCAGCGAAAGTGGGCTGGATGAACTCGCCGCTCGAGACGCCGTAAGAATATTGAGTTTTTCGGGATACACGCTCTCTATCTATGACTCCTATGGCAACCTGCTCGCAGAAAAGCCGATTGGCATCAGTGAAGAGTTTGCAGTTCCAGGTGTCGCATCGATACCTGATGGTGAAGTTCATCTCTACACAGTGAGTGTTAATGACAAAGCCGGACAACTTCGTCGTGTAGCCGTGGTTCACATCACTCTTCAACCCGTGGGCCGGACGTATATCGTTGTCGCAAGCCGGTCTCTTGACTCGCTTCTAGTTCAATTGAAAACCGGACGCAGAATACTTTTGGTGGGAGTGCCGATCGGTTTACTGCTCGCTGGGTTAGCTGGCTGGTTTCTTGTCAGGAAAAGTTTTGCACCCGTATTGGCGATGTCTGAACACGCTTTGCGCATTAGTGCCGAAAATATTGATCAGCGATTCCCGGTTTCCGACTCGCCAGATGAGCTAGGCCGTCTGGCCAACACCTTCAATGATCTGCTATCCCGGCTAAGTACCTCATTTCACCTTCAGAGACATTTCATGGCGGACGCCTCCCATGAGCTGAGAACACCGCTATCGATAATCTGCAGTACGGCAGCAATTACATTACAACTGGACAAACCAAAAGAGGATGAGGATTATCGCCATTCTCTGGGGGTGATTCAGGAAGAAGGGCGCCGATTGAGCAGGGTTGTAGAGGATATGTTTTGTTTGGCAAGGGCAGACTCGGGTGGCCTTGTCTTGCAACGTACGGCATTTCATTTGGATGAGCTGTTACTGGATACTGTGCGAAGTGTTGGTTGGCTCGCGGCCTCAAAGGGGATACGTATTCACATTGAATCGCTTGAGGAAGCGCCAGCTCATGGAGATGAGGACTTATTGCGGCGCATTTTCATCAATCTGCTGACGAATGCAGTAAAGCATACCCACGGAGAGGGCGAAGTATTCGTGAGTCTGGAAAAGTACGAGGCTGAGTACCGGGTATCAATCAGAGATACCGGTAAGGGCATCGAAGCGGAACATCACGGTCTGATATTTCAGAGGTTTTATCGCGTGAATCCTGGCCATTCGCAAGATGAGAACAGATCGGATACGACGAGTGGTGCCGGCTTGGGGCTTCCGATTGCCCGCACTATTGCCGAAGCTCATGGAGGCTCTCTCTGGCTTGAGCAATCAAATCGAGAGGGAAGTACATTCGTCTGCATGCTACCGATTGCGTTGCAGGTTGAACAGCCGCTTTGAGATATTTGGGAATGCAAATCCAAGATGAACGTTGAATGAATTTGCCGGATGAGTTCAGTAATCGCCTGTTCATGTATGAACCGTTACGGTTGGCTCACTTCCTTCAGAGAGTAGGTCTATGCTGCCAAAATATCGCATTTAACGCTACTTGGACGGGAAGAAAAGAACGGCATCTCAGGAGGCGACATGAAAGTGACAATCTCAAAGACAAGACGAAGGCATATGTGCAGCCTCTACCTGGTCGTAGTTTTTGTGTCACTGTTGGCCGCAGGAACGCCGCGAACGGTACGCGCACAAGTAGCGGGAGGAACAATCGCCGGCACGGTCACCGATTCAACAGGGGCAGTCGTGCCTGGTGCCCTGATCTCCGTCCGGAGCACGGAGACAAATTCGAGTCGCGAGCTGACGACAAATAAAGATGGCTTTTACCAGGCCCCTGACTTGCCCGCAGGAAAGTATGAAGTAACCGCTAAGGGACAGGGCTTCAACACCGAAGTCGCTTCGAACATCACGTTGACTGTTGGTGCAAGACAGTCTGTCAACCTCACTTTGAAAGTAGGGCAATCTGCGGAAGTTGTCGATGTTGCTGCAAGTGCTCCGACCGTTGACGCAACAACTTCAAGCGTGAGTGAAGTTGTTGATGAAAAGAAGATCGTTGAGCTTCCTCTGAATGGACGTGACTGGACCTCTCTGGCGGTCTTGCAGCCTGGTGTCGCGACGGTGCGGACTCAGGCAACAATCGGCATCAACAATACCCGCGACAACCGCGGCCTCGGGAATCAACTGTCGATTGCTGGTAACCGCCCGGAGCAGAATAACTATCGCCTCGATGGAATCAGTATCAACGACTATGCCAATGGGGCACCTGGGAGCATTCTGGGTGTCGACCTCGGCGTGGACTCAATCCAGGAGTTCTCGGTGGTGACCGGCAATGCGGACGCGTCGTACGGTAAGACGGCAGGTGGTGTCCTGAATGCAATCACCCGGTCTGGCAGCAATAACTTTCATGGCACCGCATTCGAATTCATCCGCAATAGCGCACTAGACGCGCGCAATTACTTCGATGGGGCCAAGATCCCCGCATTCAAGCGGAACCAATTTGGGGGATCCGCGGGTGGTCCTATATGGAAAGACCACACTTTCATCTTCGGCAACTACGAGGGAGTGCGACAAAATCTCGGCGTGACGTTTGGTCCCAGCAACGTACCTTCGCCGGCCGCGCGTCAGGGCATCCTTTGTTCTAAGTGCTCTACGGGGCCGGTTACGGTAGCCGTCGCCCCAAGCGTAGCGAAGTTCCTTGCTCTCTATCCTCTTCCCACTGGCCCACTCGATTCCACGGGAAATACCGGTACGTACTCATTCGTTGGCGCGCAGGTAACGAGCGAGGACTTCTTTACCATCCGCGCTGACCATAAGCTCAGCAACGCAAACACTCTCTATGGGACCTATCTCTTCGACAATGGGAAAACTACGGGACCCGACACTCTGGGCAGCAAGCTGATCGGCACACTTTCAAAACGTCAACTTGCCACGATTGAAGATACTCATGTGTTTAGTTCAGTCCTTCTCAATTCGGCGCGATTCGGCTTCAGTCGCGTCGTCTCGAAAGCGCCCTTGACCTTAAGCGCGCTGAATCCATTGGCAGCCGACACTTCCCTTGGTGCCGTCCCGGGTCGCGCTGCTCCGGTCGTGAACGTAACCTCGCTGGCGCAATATCCCGGCGGTCTGGGTTCTGTAGGAGAGTTCGATTACCACTACAACTCCTACCAGGGGTATGACGATGCATTCTGGACACGCGGAACCCACGCGCTCAAATTCGGGTTCGCCTTTGAGCGTATGCAGAACAATGGCCTCGGAGCGTTGAATCCGAACGGCAATTTTACCTTTCCGGATCTCCAATCGTTCCTTACGAACAAGCCATCCGCCTTCAGCTCCCCGCTTGGCAACGGCATCTCTCCCCGCGACCTTCGTCAATCTGTCATCGGAGCCTATGTTCAGGACGATTGGCGCTTTCGCCGGAACCTAACCCTGAACTTGGGTCTGCGCTACGAAATTTCCACTGTGCCCACGGAGAGCAAGGGAAAGATAGCTACGTTGGTGAATGTGACGGACGCCCAGCCGAGGCTCGGCAATCCCTATTTCAACAACCCCACACTCAAGAATGTCGCGCCACGTGTCGGCTTTGGATGGTCTCCGTACGAGAACGGTAAGACAGCCGTACGCGGGGGATTTGGCGTCTACGATTCATTGCCCCTGCTCTATCTCTTCCAGGTCCAGTCAGAGACGGACGCGCCGTTCTACCAGACCGGCAGCTCGAACAACTCCGCAGCTCTTGCCGGGTCATTCACGAATGGAGCTTATCCTCTCATCGCCGCTTCAGGCGCGCTGAACTATCTGCACATGGATCAGAATCCCAAACGCAACTACATCATGGAATGGAACCTGAGCGTCCAGCAAGAGTTTCCTGGCAACATAACCTTAACCACTGGATATGTCGGTTCCCATGGCCTTCATCAGCCCGGACAATGGGACCAGAATCTGGTCCTTCCGATTCGCACGCCTCAAGGTTACATGGGAGCTCCCGCAGGTACGCCTCCGGTAAACACCCACTCGAATGTTGCCGGTGTGAGCGGCTATCTGTGGAACGGGATGTCGCGTTATGACGGATTGAATGTAGGCATCAAGAAACTGCTGTCCCATGGTGTGCAGCTTCAAGGCTCGTACACCTGGGGGAAGGCAATCGATGAAGGTTCCGCCACGATCAGCGGCGATACCTTCCTCAATACTCTCCTGCAATTGCCATTCTACTTTGACCCACACCAGAGAAGAGGTCTGGCAGACTTCAACATTGCTCAGAATCTCGTCATCAACTACCTCTGGCAGATCCCTGGCACGAAGGCAACCATCGCGCCCGTTCGTGTCCTCACCAACGGTTGGCAACTTGGGGGCATCTTCCAGGCCAGCACGGGAACACCGTTTACAGCGATGGTGAGTGGCGATCCAATGGGCATCAAGAACCACGGCGGAGATATCTACGGTATCGCGAACCGTGTGGCGGCTCCCGGTTGCGATTCAGCAGTCGGCCTTGTCAGACGTACCGGAGGCCTGCCGCCGACCTATATCAAGACGCAATGCTTCGCCTATCCGGGCAAGTACCTCGGGAATGCAGGTCGCAATACCCTGATTGGTCCAGGCTTGAGGAACTTCGACATGTCGCTATTCAAAAACACCAGAATTCCGGCCCTGTCGGAGACCTTTAATGCGCAGTTCAGGGTAGAGGCATTCAATATCTTCAATCACACTAACTTCGCGATACCAACCGGTTCGAACGGTGGAGATCGTGTGCTATTTGCCCAGACCGGTTCGCCTGATGCCCTGACGTATTCGACCAATGGAACGGCAGGGCAGATTAGTTCGACAACCACGACAGCCAGACAGTTGCAGTTCGGACTGAAGTTGATCTGGTGAACAGGAATCTTTCCAAATCGGTTCAAATTAGCCGCGCTTAACTCTTGCAAGGCCGATAAAAGGAACAGATTTCTATGAAGCATGTTCAATTCATCTACAGAAGCTTTGTCATCCTATTCCTCCTCGGAGTATTGAATCCTGCCCACGCGTTCGCTACGAACTGCGAGGCCCTCGCATCAATGACGATCTCTCATATAGAGATCACCTCAGCTACCGAAGTCGCGGCAGGCAAGTTCACGCCACCCATAAAATCTGAACCCAGCGAGCCTGCCGGTCTTTCAGAATCCGTTCCTGCATTTTGCAGGGTAGTGGGCGTAGCACGCCCGACCGACGATTCTGTGATCAACTTCGAAGTCTGGTTGCCGGCGCCTTCGGTTTGGAACAAAAAATTCGAAGGCGTTGGAAACGGTGGCTACGTTGGAAGTATTAGCTATGGTGCGATGGAGAACGCGATAAACCGAGGTTACGCGACTGCTAGCACGGACACAGGACACATCGGAAGTGACCTTAAATTTGCCGCTGGCCACCCTGAAAAGATCGTGGATTGGGGATATCGGGCGATTCACGTGACCGCTGAGACCGCCAAGCTTATCCTCCGCGCGTACTATGGACATCCTCCGCAACATTCCTACTTCAATGGATGCTCCACCGGCGGAGGACAGGCGCTATCGGAAGCTCAACGCTTTCCCGATGACTATGACGGCATTATTTCCGGAGATGCTGGAAATGACCGGGTTCATCTCAATGCAGCGTTTCTCTGGGCATTTGCTGCGACACATAAAGACGGTCACCTTCTGCTTCCCGAGAGTAAGTTGCCGCTAATAAACAAGGCCGCGATCGCGGCCTGCGATAAGAACGACGGACTGGAAGATGGGATCATCGCCGATCCACTTCAGTGCCACTTCGATCCCGGTGTCCTCCTGTGCCATGGGGGGAAGAGCGAGAGTTGCCTCACGCCAACAGAGGTTGAAGCGGCCAGAAAGATCTATGCGGGGCCAAAAAATCCTCGCACTGGTAAGCGGATTATTGCGGGGTGGGCGCCGGGCAGCGAAAGCCTGACGAGCGGTGACTACGCTGGCTGGAAGAACTATGCACTGAGCGGGGCTGAACCGGCACGAATTGACTTCTGGAAGGACTTCGTCTTTGACGATCCCAACTGGGATTGGCGGACGTTCGACTATGACCGCGACCTCGCATATGCGGATGCCAAAATGGCTGCAGTCAATGCAAGCAACACCAACCTTCAAGAATTCAAGGCGCATGGTGGAAAGATTTTGATGTATCACGGATGGGTGGACCCCGTCGGCCCGCCGCAGGACGCCATCGATTACTACGAGAACGTAGAGCAAACGATGGGCGGTTCCGAGATGACTCATGACTTCTTTAGGCTCTTCTTAGTGCCCGGGATGTCCCACTGCAATGGGGGCCCAGGGTACCTGCTGGCTGGCGGAGCACGCGCCGGCAACGATCCTGACAACGTACCAAAGACGCCTAATCCGGACCCCGACCATGACGTGCTAAGTGCTCTCGACCAATGGGTCGAGCGAGGAACTCCTCCATCTCGAATCATCGCCGTTCGTCATATGCCTGATTCTGATGACCGCAGCATACCTGTCTGCCCCTATCCGCTTACTGCTCAACTGATCAAAGGTGGCAACGACAAAGATGCCTCAGGTTTCCGCTGCATCGATCAGAGAGGAGAGGGAGGAAAGCAATGATAGACATTGCGGGCTTCGCTTTCCTAATAACGCACGTTCAAGCGCCGTCCACATAAATTTCAGTAAAGAAGGGAAGTAGCAATGTATTTTGATCGTCGTCGCCTTTCCTTGATGTCGATTCTCACGCTTCTGTCCTTGATCAGCTCTCTAGGTAAAGCGCAGCTTGCACCCAGACCGTTGGTGACGGCAAGGGAAGCAATGGTTACCTCCCTTGACCCGCTTGCATCGGAGGCTGGCATGCGCATCCTGCAGCAGGGCGGCAACGCCTTTGATGCCGCGGTCGCAACCGCAGCAGCTATCGCTGTGGTTGATCCACGAATGTCTTCGGTTGGAGGCAATGGATTCGCAACGATGTACATTGCAAAGACACACGAGGTCCGTACTCTGAATTTTTATGGAACCGCCCCAAAAGGAGCCACTGTCTCCTTCTACACGGGGAAAGATTACTCGCGTGGAGTGCTCTCGGCACCGGTCCCTTCCGGTTTGAAGGGGTGGGAGACGCTTCATGCTACCTATGGAAAACTGCCGTGGGCGGCCGTATTGCAGCCTGCGATTGATCTTGCGCAGAATGGGTTTGTCGTGAGGAAGCCCTTTAGCGACAGCATTAGCGAAAAGCGCGAGTTGCTCTCAACGTTTCCGACCTCTGCCAATGTGTTTTTGCCGAACGGCCACGTCCCCCAGCCGGGCGAAATCTTCAGGCAACCTGATCTCGGACGAACACTCAAGGAGATTGCCGCCAAAGGTGCCGCGGTCTTCTATCAAGGACCGATCGCAGATCAAATAGCCAACTTCTACAGTACGGAAGGTGGCGTCATTACAAGACGGGACCTGAGTGCATACCAGGCATCCTGGGTTACGCCCATCTCGACCACTTACCACGGATACACCTTCTATACCCAGCCGCCCAGCAGTAGTGGAATCGCAGTTCTGGAACAACTGAATCTCCTTGAGAACTTTCCACTAAAATCGCTTGGCCAAAACTCGCCCGAATACCTGCACGTTGTTGGCGAAGCAATGCGACTGGCAATCGCCGATCGCAACCGCTATGTTGGCGACCCCAACTTCGTCAAGGTCCCGGTGGATCGTCTTCTGTCAAAGGAATATGCCAAACGGCGCAGCAGCCTTATTCATCTGGACTCAACCATGTCGGTAGCTACTGCCGGCGATGTCGATCAACCCGTCGAATCTCATACAACCCACATGAATACCGTGGATGCGGATGGAAACATGGTCGCCTTGACCCAGACCTTGGGTGCAGAGTTTGGCTCCGGCGTTGTCGTCGGCAATACTGGAGTTTTGTTCAGCAACGAGATGAGGCACTTACATCTTGACGCGAAAGATCCCTCACGGCTGGAGCCAGGTAAAAGGTCACGCTCGAACGAAAGTCCATTGATCGTACTGAAAGATGGCAAGCCGTTCATGGCGCTCGGCACCCCGGGCAACGATGGTATCTGGCAACGGCTCGTTCAAGTGATCCTAAACGTCGTTGACTTTGATCAGGACATCCAGACAGCAATTACCGAACCGCGCATGATCTATGGCGGGCAGCAGGAAACCGGAACAGAGATAAAGCCGATATTCAACGTTGAAACCAGAATCCCCACGAGCACAATGGATCTCTTACGGGCGAAAGGCTATGTGATCAAGTCAGTCAGCGATGACATTGGACGAGTCAATGGGATCGTAATCGATCTCAATACAGGATTCCGATCCGGGGGCGCGGACCCTCGGGAGGATGGCTACGTTATTGGATGGTGACAAGCATCTTGACATGCCAGCGGGTCCGATGTGTCCTGCGACGTTACCTGGATGATGTGTCCGGCCCTGCGCTCACGGAAGTAAGGGAGCAAACGTCTTTGGTCATGATGATGAGGCCAATCGGAAAGTGGTCATGGTGTTCGAGGTCTCGGTTGTTTTTTCTTTTCGAGGATCGAGTTGAACTGCGCGCGGGACATCTTCAACTTCTCGGGGTGCTCGTCGATCCACTTGGCGAGGGCGTCGTACTTGGCGGGCGTCCAGCCTCCTTCGAATTCTGCACCGTTTTTGCCTAAACGGTTTAGCTCGAAGTTAAACGCATCTTCGAGATTGGTGAACTCGGCCGAAAGGATTGCCGGCTCGGCGAGGATGGCAGGGATAAAGATGACGCCGTCGGTTTTAGCGAGAACAAGATCGCCTGGGAGGACGGTGGCGCGGCCAATGCGAATTGGAGCGTTGATGGAGGTGAGCGTCATTTGGGCCCAGGCCGAGGGATCATAGCCGCGATAGAAGCCGTTGAAGTTGGGGATTTCGCGGTTCTCTTCGGCGTCGCGGATGCCGGCATCGAAGATAAAGCCGGTGTGGGTATGGGCCGCGATGCCGTTGCCGAGGTTAGAGCCAATCAGGGTTCCTTCCACGATCTTGCCGAACCCGTCGGCCACGTAGACGTCGCCGATTTGAAGCTCGTTGATCGGCCAACTGTTATTCCCGCTGACGCGTCCTTCGGCCTTGCCCTCGGCGGTGATCGCCTTAATCATGTCGGGCCGCAATGGCATGTATTGCGCGGTAAGGGCGCGGCCGGCGAAAGGTTTCTCCGGATGCAGGGCCTGGAAGCCACCGTCAAACTGGCTCTTGTACCCGAGACTGCCTAGATACTCCCAGACGTCTTCGATGGAGACGTCAAGGGCACGCTTGAGGAGGTCGTCGGGAATCTTTGGGCGGCCGTCTGGGAAGCGCTCCCCTTTCCAATCGGACGTGTAGAAGAGGATCTGTTCCTTCGTCATCTTTACCTGAGACGAAGCGGAAACGGCGGAGGCAAATGCGCAGGCCAGGACGGTCGCGCCGATCAGTTTTCGCATAGTTGGTTGTCTCCAGTAGAGTTGCGTGAACGTGTGAGGAGCCGACGGGGAATTATACGAGTCTTCCCGGACCGTCAGGTTAGCTGAACAGTTGATCGTCGAAGGACTGCTTGGTGTCCCACATGGGGGTTGGTTCGAAGTACCCCACACCTGGTGCGAGGTGCTGTCTCATGACATCGTTGTTGAGTGTGACGCCAAGACCCGGGGCGTCCGGAACTGCGATGTAGCCTCGATTGATAATGGGTTTGTCGATTTCATTGACAAGGTCCTGCCACCACGGCACGTCGAGTGAGTGGTTTTCAAGTGCAAGGAAGTTTCGGGTGGATGCCGCACAGTGCACGTTGGCCATGCAGGCGATGGGTGTACCGGCGAAGTGCATCGCCATAGGCACGCCGTACTTGTATGCCATATCGCCGATCTTGTGAGTGCGCAGGATGCCGCCGGAGGTGGACAGGTCCGGGTGAATCTTGTCGACAGCATGGTTGCTGCAGAGCTTTTCGAAGTCGGCGATCTCGTAGATGTCTTCACCGGTGAGGGTAGGGGTCGGGCTTGCGTCCGTGATCTCCTTCAGCAGGTC
>Ga0210410_10004192_pt1 | contig 12665 bp, 9 predicted proteins | sample IncBWC4MmetaG_FD_161058 | JGI IMG/M metagenome (GOLD analysis project Ga0210410, IMG submission 161058) | Forest soil microbial communities from Barre Woods Harvard Forest LTER site, Petersham, Massachusetts, United States - Inc-BW-C-4-M | ecosystem: Environmental > Terrestrial > Soil >... | reverse complement strand
TGGGGATCACGCGCAGCACCAGTCCCACGTTGCCGCGCTGCTGGAAAACGTTGACACGGAAGCGGCCCAGTCCGGCCACGCCGTAGGCCATATCGATTTCCGTGCTCTCTTTGAATTTCTGCTTTTGCCGGGCCGACATCATGCTGAAGGCCATGGTCAGCATGTCCTCCGCGCTGATGCGAGGCTGGTCCGTAAGCGGCGTCAGGTCGCCGTCAATCCGCAGGTGAGGATAATTGCCGACCTTGAGATGCAAGTCGGAGGCGCGCCGCTCCATGGCGATGCGGAGTAGATCATCAATATTCATGCGAGAAGTCCCCAGGGGTCAATTTGTATGATGGACCCAAACGTCATCTAACCCAAGATGACCTAAGTAATGGGAAAATGTGCGGTTGGGCAGTGGCTGGATGAATTTGCGCCCACCCCAAAAAAGGTTCCTCAATGCAGTCGATGGTTGACTTAGTTCACCGACTTAGTCTAGCACTAAGGTTGTGCAAATCAACATTCATCAGGCGAAAACTCACCTCTCGCGCCTTCTACAGCGTGTGGCGGCGGGAGAGGAAGTTACCATCGCGCGGGCGGGCATACCGGTAGCCAAGCTGATAGCGGCAGGCCCACAAGGTAAGTCGCGCCCCATGGGCATGGATCAGGGCAAGATCTGGATCGCGGAAGACTTCGATGCTCCTGACCCGGAGCTTGAAGCCCTGTTCTATGATGCGCCGATAACGTCTGAGCCAGCCCGCAGAAGAAGGAAGAAGCAGTGACGTACCTGCTTGACACCGGTGTCTGGCTCTGGAGCGTTGGCGAGCCGTCACGCATCTCGCGCAAGGCGCGGGAGGTGATGGCCGACGTTCGTCACGACGTGTTTCTGTCCGCAGTCACTTCCTGGGAAGTTGCCATCAAAGCGGCGTCGGGCAAGCTGCGCCTTCCGGAGCCGCCGGATTTGTTTGTTCCACGGCGCATGGCAGGTCAGGGGCTGCGTCCGCTGGCTGTGTCTCACGAGCACGCCTTGGCGGCCTTTGCCCTGCCGGCCCATCATCGTGACCCGTTTGACCGCCTGCTGATCGCGCAAGCCAAGGTGGAGGACATGACCCTCATTAGCGCCGACCGGATGTTCGACCGATATCCGGTACAACTACTCTGGGCTGGGCAATGAAAAAAGCCGCCCCGCGGGGCGGCTTCCAAGTTGCTTCAAAAACGATCAAGCCGCGCTGGTCTCGGGCTGAGTTCCCTGCCACGGCTCGTCGTAGCTGCCCCCGTAAATGGACGGGCACTTGGAGCCCATCGGACGGAGGTAGGTTGCAAGCGCTCCGCGGTGGTGGATGCTGTGATTGTTGAGAAACCCGAGATAGGACACCGCGGGAAAGTTGAAGATACCCATGAAATCGATTGGGGTGGCAAGCTGTTCCGGGGTCAGCGCCCACACCCGGTTTGCGGCACGCTTGAAATTCTGGTCGTACCAGCCCACCAACTCGGCCACGGTCTTGGGCTTGTCTTTTTCATCAGGGGTTGCCATGGTGAACTTGGAGTCTGCAATTGCATCGAGGAACTGAACGTCGCTGTTGGCCAGATGCCACGCCAGTTCCCAGGCAGTGCGGGCATGAGGGTCGGGTTTGTACTGCGCCTTGGCGTCAGGAATCGCGGCCAGGACTTTCTTGGTAATCTCCAGTTCCCGGGTAACGCCGTCGAGCATGACCGCCCGAAAAGCGGCTGCCATCTCAGGTGTGAGGGTTTGCTCTGCAGTTGCCATGATTTTCTCCTTCTGGGGGTGTTATGTGTTGGTTGCGTCGAAAAACCGAAGGGGCGCGGTTGAAGCGCCCCCCAATTGTGAAATTTTGAAACCCGCTACACGCTGACGGGCTGTTTGCTACCCACCGGCACGGGCGTTAACCAACCGAAGCGATCGGTCTTCTCGCCGCGCACAATGCCGTAGAACTCCTTCTGAACCGCCTTGGTCAGAGGTCCGGTTATGCCTTTGCCCACACTGATCTTGTCCACCGAGCGAATTGGAGTAATCTCCGCGGCCGTGCCGGTGAAAAAGGCTTCGTCCGCGAGGTAGAGCAGTTCGCGCGGAATTCCCTGCTCGACTACCGGAATTCCCAGTTCGCGTGCGATCTGCAGGACGGAATCCCGGGTAATCCCGGGCAGCACGGAGTTGCCCAGCGGCGCCGTTTGCAGGATGCCATTGCGCGCGATAAAAACGTTCTCGCCCGAGCCTTCGCTGACGTATCCATTGGCATCCAGCGCAATGCCCTCGACGTAGCCGTTGATGATGGCTTCCATCTTGATCAGCTGCGAGTTCATGTAGTTGGCGCCCGACTTGGCCATGGCGGGCAGCGTGTTGGGCGCAATCCGGGTCCACGAGGAGACGCAGACATCCACGCCCTGCTCGGCGTCGCTGCCCAGATATTTTCCCCAGGGATAGTTGCAGATGAAAACTTCGGTCGGCGAATTGAAGGGATTGACTCCCGCCTCGCCGTAACCACGGAGCACGATGGGGCGCATGTAGCACGGCCAAACCCCGTTGCTCCTGATCAACTCGACCATCGCGGAGATGAGCTCTTCGCGGGTGAAATCGACATCGATGCGGTAAACTTTGGCCGAATCCAGCAGCCGCTGGGTGTGTTCCGGAGCACGAAAAATGGCGGGGCCGGTGGGCAGCGCGTAACACCGGATTCCCTCAAATACGGAAGAGCCGTAATTGACCACGTGGGACATCACGTGAATTTGCGCGTCATCCCAGTGGATGAGTTTGCCGTTGTGCCAGATTTTCTCCGTCTTCTGAATCGCCATGAGCGCTCCTAAAGAATTATTGATTCACGCGTGCTGCCGGGAGTTTCGTTTCTTTGATGCCAAAACTCTTTCCGTGGGCGGACCCGCCTGCTGGCACTTGCGACAGGCAGCACGGTACATGAGAGGAGGCCGGCGACGCAACTAAAACTAGGGGAATTATAACTCAGGGTGGGCGAGTGAAGGACGATTTTCCAGCTGAGCGACGAGGAATACTGAGTTAGGGCTGCGCCCTCGCTAGGCCCTACAAGACAGGACAGTAGGTCTTTGTGACTTGCTTGGCCGGGACCGGCGGACGGGTAAGCGACCCCTCGAGCGTTCGGGACTCTTCATCTGGCGGCGGGAGGAGTTGGTAGGCGCTCCCCAATGAACCGCGCCAAGTCCAGCCGCGTTACGCTTCGGCGTGGTGCGAGCTGCAAGTTAGAAGTCCCATTACCGGAGCAAGCGTACTGCTACTTATCTATCCCTGATTTGTCCGGGCCCGGCGCCAGCCCGGCCTGAACAACCCCCGGCAGCTCATCCCCTCGGAAATACTGACCCTTGACCGCCCGCATCTCGGGCATGGCGGCGTAGGGCTTGCTGTAGTCGTTGTTGGCGTTCCAGAACAGAAAACCGATTCCGCCCTGGTCTTTTGCCGCCCGCACCTGAACTTCGATGTACTTCGGCGAGTAGGTCTTGGTGCGCCAGCGAAAAGCCTGCAACCACGGACGTATCACCACGTCGCTGCCCTTGGTGATTAGCTCGAAACGCTTCATGGATTCGCCGATGAAATGCTCAGGCGCGTCCCCCGGATGCTTGATTCCATCCATGCCGAAGAAGTGCGAGGGATAGATCATCGGCGAGAGCACGTCGCAGTACTTCGCCATCAGGACGATGTCCTGCCCGGTGTGCGCCAAGTCGACAGGACGCTGCCAGGCCATGATGCCGAATACGTCCAGCGAGAGCAGCACTCCGGAAGGATGGAGTTCGGCATAGGCGTGTTTCAGGAAATCGGCGATGACTTCGGAACGATGCCACGTAGGATGCTGCGCCTGGAACACAAAGCTGGCATCTTTCTGGTCCCCTTCGGCGGGGAAACGCACGTAGTCAAACTGCACCTCGTCCACCCCGGACTCGGCCGCTTTCTTCGCCAGGGCGATGTCGAATTCCTGCACCTTGGGTTGCGAAGGATCAGTCCATACCAGCTTCCCATTCTCGCGCCAGGGCTGACCGGTCTTGCGGGACTTGACCGCCAGCTCGGGATGCGCAACTACCAGCCGTTCGTCGCGAAAGATGGCCACTCGCGCGATGGCATGCATGCCCTGCGAATGGAGAAAATGGGTGAACTTGGGCAGATCGTGAATCGCGATGTGGTGTCCGCGAGCCAGGGGATGATCGAAGGCAATGTTGATGGTTCCGTCGCTATCTTTTACGTCGAAAACTACCGCATTCCCGCCCAGCTCCCGCCAGCGGCGAATGACGCGCATTCCGCGGTCGCTGCCCGCGACTAACCCGGTCAAATAAACGGCCCGCACTTCAAAATCGCGGGGCACAGGGATGGATTTCTCCACAATCGGCGTGGCCAGAATTCCCGGCACAATGACTTCCTGGCCCGATTTCAGATATGTGACCGGCAAGTTGCCATTGGCCTGGCGCATGGCCGCGGCCAATTCGCTCGAGGTCAGATAGGAAGTCTGCGCCAGAAAGCGGTGAGCAACCGACGTGACCGTGTCTCCACGCTTCGCCAGATACATGGCGCTACCCGGTGGGGCAATGCTGGTGGCCAGAGCAGGAGGTTCGCCGGGCTTGGTTACCCGCGGTACAGGGTTCGAGGTGCGCAGCAGATCGGGCGACTGTCCCGACTGCACGGCGGCAGATGCAGGTAGCTCGAAAGCCAGATGCCAGGATACGAATCCGAAGGCCAGACAGGACAGAACTATGATCAGAATTGAGCTAGAGCGGCGCAAGGTTTTCTCCCCAAAGACGCGTTCAGCGCTTTATTCGGATGCTAGCGGGAGGCCAAATCCTGTGCCAGTTACGTCGGGCCAAGACCTGGAAGCGGGCCCTCCGCCCTGGTCCCAGCCAGGAAATTTCCCCATGCGCAAACAATTTCCCTTTCCATGATCCCGGGGTGCGACGCAAGTGGGTCCTACAGGCGGCCGTACACATCTAAGTTATGAAGGAATAAGCCACTGACGGTGGCCAGGGGATGGCGAGTCATTTGCACTAAGGCAGGCTGCGGTAAGTGAGGGTATCGACAAGCAGCCCGGGGGATGACAAAATTTGTCGCTTCCCGAAACAGCCAAAGTGACGCGCTTTCTTAATGAAAGTTCAGGAAAGAGAAACACCCTGACCCTATGAAAAACGTTCTGACAACGCTGCTTGATCCCACCCGCCGCAGTAACGATGCCAGGGATTTTGACAACACCTTGCGCCGCAAGATCGTGGGCCAGGATGCCGCCCTGGAAAAGGTGGTCGAAATCTACCAGATGTTTCTGGCGGGATTGAACCCCCCGGGACGTCCGGTCGGCAACCTGCTGTTTCTCGGACCCACCGGCTCAGGGAAGACCCGGGTCGTCGAAGCCATGTCTGAGGCTTTGTTTGGGGATGCGCGGGCCTGCATCAAGATTGATTGCGCCGAGTTCCAGCACTCCCACGAGATTGCCAAGCTGATCGGCTCGCCCCCCGGATACCTGGGTCACCGCGAGACGCATCCGCTGCTTACCCAGGAAGCGCTCAATCAGTGGCATACCGAGAAACTCAAGCTCTCGATCCTGCTCTTCGATGAAATCGAGAAAGCTTCCGATGCGCTCTGGCAGTTGCTGCTGGGCATCCTGGACAAAGCAACCCTGACCCTGGGCGACAACCGCCGTGTCGATCTCTCGCAGTGCATCATAATTCTGACCTCGAACCTGGGGACCAGTGAGATGAGCAATCTGGTCGACGGCGGCATGGGGTTCACTCACAAGCCGAAACTGGTGGACTCGAGTCTGGACGACAAGATCGATCGCACCGCGATCGAAGCCGCCCGGCGCAAGTTCACGCCGGAGTTCATGAACCGCATCGACAAGGTAGTGGTTTTCAAGACACTGCGCTCGGAGCACCTCGAGCAAATCCTCGACATCGAACTGGGCATGGTCCAGCAGCGCATTCTGATGGCTTCGGCGGCAAACCAGTTTGTGTTCAACTGCACGGCCAAGGTAAAGAGCTTCCTGCTGCACGAGGGCACCGATCCAAAATATGGCGCACGTCACCTGAAGCGGGCGATTGAGCGCCACCTGGTGTTTCCACTGGCCAATCTGGTGGCCACCGGCCAAGTCAAGCTGGGAGACTTCATTCGCGTAGATATGGCTTCGGAAGGCGCTCTGACGTTTGTGAAAGAAGCTGAAGGCGCCATGGTGCCCATGCTCATGGAGCGCTACGGCGCAGCGGCGGGAGCGCCTCCCATGGCGGCACGCACGGTGCGCACCATTGGCCGCCGCGAGTTCGGCGCCAGCCCAACCGCTGAAACAAAGTAGTTTTTTTGCACGTCCGGACAAGACAGCGCCCGGTAATTCCGGCGCTTTTCTTGGTTCGACTCTTTTCTGCCACACCCCGTGACATCGTGTACCACCGATTGCAAAGCTGAATGGCGGTGCGGGTATAATTGCTGGCCGGGTTAAGAAGGGTTGCCATGAATCGGTTATTTCGACGTTCGCATTTCCTGCTCGTTGCCTGCCTCCTCTTTGCGCATTCACTTCCAGCTCAGAATAAGGTCAATGTCCTTACCTGGCACAATGATATCTTCCGTAGCGGGCAGAACTTGCAGGAAACCATTCTCACTCCTGCCGGGGTGGATCCCGTTCACTTTGGAAAGATCTTCTCCTACCCGGTTGACGGAATGATTTACGCCCAGCCGCTCTACGTGCAGGACCTCGCAATTCCGGGCAAAGGCACCCACAACGTGGTTTATGTGGAGACGGAGAACGACAGCGTCTACGCCTTCGATGCGGACAGCGCGAAGTCAAACCCGAACCCGCTGTGGCAGGTGAATTTTACCAATCCGCCCAACGTTATTCCGGTGCCATGTCTGGACAACCAGATAGACTGCAACGTCTACCCAATCATCGGAATTACGGGGACCCCTGTCATTGACCTGCGCAGCAAATCCCTCTACGTGGTTGCCCGGACCAAGGAGTTCGGTTCGCATGGCCAAGTAAGCTACTTTGTTCGGCTGCACGTGCTGGACATCGCTACCGGAGCGGAGAAGCCGCCCAGTCCACTGGTCATTTGCGGCCTTCCCGCCGGTCAGGTCTGCTCCTTTCCCCCCTACGGAAAGAACCAGAGTAAATTTGATCCCCAGCAGGAGATGCAGCGTCCGGCTTTAATCCTGATGCCAAACCCGCTGACGGCGCACAGAGTCCTATACATCGCTTTTGGCAATCACCGGGGCTGGGTTCTTGCCTATGACTCGGAGACGCTGGCGCTTCTGGCCGCCTTCTGTACCGAGCCTAGTCTCCACAATTCCAAAGGCCACAGTGGCATCTGGGGCGCCGGCGGTGGCGTAGCCGGCGACTTGCAGGGGAATCTGTATGCCACGACGGCGGACGGGCCGTTTGATGCGAATCAGGGGAAATCCGATTTCGGCGATACCTTGCTGAAGCTCAACCTGGTCCGCGAATCCGCGGCTTCAAACTACGGCCTGAACGCGGTGGACTACTTCACTCCGGCCAACTACGCCTGCCTGCAAGCGCATGACCTGGACCTTTCCTCCGGCAGTCCCGTGGTTCTGCCCAAGCAGACCGGCGCGCATTCGCATGAAATTCTCGTGGCCGGAAAGTCACACGTGGTATGCAATCCGAAGGGTGGCTCGATTAATGTCGTGGATCGCGACAACATGGGCCACATCAGCGGTCCGATCCAGGCCGTGAACGGCTCCCAGGGAGGCTACTTCGCCAGCGGCGCGTATTGGGAAGGGCCGCAGGGAGCGTACGTTTATTACGCCGGAGCTGACCCTAGCGCCCTGGCTCCGGAGGGAGGAGCTCTGGGCGACCGCTTGCGGCTCTATCGGCTTCGGAACGGAGTATTGAATCCTCCTTTTTCGGTTTCGCAGAGCCCTGAAACATTCCTGAACGGGGCCACGCCGGCAATCTCCGCCAACGGCACGCAGAATGGCATCGTCTGGCTGGTCGAGCGGCGAGATCGCTTAGCTACCAAGCCCGGCAGCAAGCCCGCGTACCTGCACGCCTTTGCCGCCACGAACCTCTCCAGGGAACTTTACAACAGCGGCATGAATCCCATCCGCGACAGCGCGGGTCCGGCGACGAAGTTTGTCGTGCCCACTATTGCCAACGGCAAAGTGTACGTCGGAACTCAGACCGAGCTTGACGTATATGGCCAGTGTCCCTGCCCCCAGTGATTTGGAAGCCAGGCACGACGGAAGCATTGGACATCCAACCGCAGCTACTCTGCGCTGAAGCCCAGGTGTGGGGTATTTACTTTTCTGCCACCAGCGATTTAGCGTGCGCCAGTTCGGGACGGTCCGAATTCGCCCCGTTAGCGCAATTCTGCAGCAGCAGTGCGTAATACCGGGTGGCTGTTTCGGCGTGGTGGGCTATCTCGGCCGCCTTGGCCGCCCCGAACAACCCGTTGAACCGGTTAGGATCGGTTTTCAGCGAGCGCTCATATTCCGTCAAGGCGTCTTCGCTCCGTCCCATTTCCAGCAGCATGTCGGCCAGCATTTCACGCGCGGGCAACTCGACCTCGCCTTTGCCCTCACGGTCCTGTTTTTCGGCGACGGCCCGGAGCAACTTCGGAGCTTCGTCGTTTCTATCTTCCGCGAAGGCGAGCCAGGCTGCGGCTTCGTCATGTTTGACCGTCATGTATTCCGCGCGAAACACGTGCGGACCGTGTTTCGTCGCCTCGACCATGGCGTCAAATTGGCGGACGGCCTGGCGTGCGGCCGCGGGGTTGCGTAAATGTCCTGCGGCCACGGCGCGGGCCCAGTACGTGACCGCCTGGTTGTAGGGCTGGGCTTGCAGATCGGGCTTTAGATCGGCGGCTTCTTTCCAGTGCCGCATCTCGAGAAAATACATGGCGGGGGAGTTGGCGCGGGTGCGGTCAAGATAGTCCACCAGGTTCTTGTCCACCTGGTCATAGCCGATCGCAGCCTGCTCCCGGACCATCTGCTCGGCCCTCTGGTCGGCGCCGATCTGCAGATACGCGTACTCCAGAAACTCCATGGCATGCACTTGATTCTCCGCGCCCACGTGCATGGACATGGGATGCCGGGCGGCCGCGAGCGCGGCAAGGTTCGACTGGATATCGTCCTGCCAGAGCCCAAGCCGGGCGAAAATGTGCGAGGGCATATGCAGCGCATGCGGCGCCGCGGGGGCGATCTGCGCGTAGCGGCGGGCCGCTGCCAGCCCCAAAGGCGCCAGTTGCGGCGAGTCCGCGGCATGAATCAGATAGTGCGCCACGCCGGGGTGGTTGGGGTTTTTCTCAAACTCACGGTTGAGAATTTCAATCGCCTTTTTCGGGTTGATTAGCGGATGGTCTTTGTCCGGACCCCAGGTGAGCAGCGAAAGGGCATAAAAGACCGCCGCCTCGTCATCCGCGGGATATTGCCGATGAATCTTTTCCATCGCTTCCGAGTACTCGCGGTTGCGCGTCTCGTAATCGCGGCTGTCACTGCGATAGAAAACGGCGAGGGCGTCAATGTAATCCCGCTCGCGCAGCGTCTTTGCGTGCAGGGCTTGCGCCTTCTGTATGAGCGTCCACCCCTGCTTCATGTCGGAATCGGACGGGCGGTATGCCAAAGGGCGGTACAGGCCAATCGCTTCCGCCCAATAAGCGATCGCGCAGTTGGGGTCATTCTGAACCGCCTCCTCGAACTGCTTCAGGGCTTCGTCGAACCAGAACGAGTGCAACAGGGCGATGCCGCGCTCCACTGATTCCTGCTCCTGGGGAGAACACGACATCAGAAAAGAAACTGTCCCCAGTTTCTCCGTCGCTTCCGTGTGCTGGCGACCTTCGTCAGCCAACAGACCGCTCCCACAAGGCAACGCCAGACTGAGCCCCACACACAGCAACCATCTCTTCATCTTCACCAGACTTCGCAGCGTTTGTCCGCGGGCCGCACCATCGCCGCGTCAGCCTTGCAGCTAAACGCCGCTTGAAACTCCGGCAGATTCGACAGCGGTCCAATCACGCGGTATTTTCCTACGGGGTGCGGATCCGCTTGCATCATGACTCGTTGTTCTTCAATGCGGATGGCATCGCCGCGCCATTGCGCCCAGGCGATGAAGAATTGCTGTTCCGGGGTAAAGCCGTCGATGTCCGGCGGGCGGGGCTTACCTTGGAGCGACTTCTGGAAAGCCAGGAATGCCACCTTCGCGCCGCCCAGATCGCCGATGCTCTCGCCCAGCACCAGTTTGCCGTTATGGTGGACGCCGGGCTCGATGAAGTAATTGTCGAACTGGTCTGCGACGCAGGCGCCGCGCTGCTGGAACTGCTTCAGGTCGTTGTCCGTCCACCAGTTTCGCAACCTTCCCAGGTAGTCAAATTTCGCGCCTTGATCGTCGAAACCATGGGATATTTCATGGCCAATCACCACGCCGACCGAGCCATAGTTCACGGCATCGACGGCGTTGTTATCAAAGCCCGGAGGCTGCAGAATGCCAGCGGGGAAAACAATCTCGTTCCACAACGCGTTGTAGTAGGCGTTCGACGTGGGCGGCGTCATGCCCCAGCGGCCGCGATCGACCGGCTTGCCGATGGTCTGGAGGTCGTCTTGCACCACAAAGCGCCGGCTGGCCAGATAGTCTTCAAAAAACGCATCCCGGTGAATGTCAACCTTGCTGTAATCCTTCCACTTGTCGGGATAGCCGATCTTGGGATTGAAGGTGGCGATTTTGGCCATGGCCCGCTCTTTGGTTTCGTCGCTCATCCATGGCCGGCTGAGAATGTCGTCCCGCATGGCGGCGAGAATGTTGCGCACCATCTCTTGCGCCCGTGCTTTGGCCTCTGGAGGAAAGTATTTCTCCGCGTATTTCTTCCCCAAAGCCTCGCCCAGGAATTGGTCAGTGGATTCCACGCAGCGCTTCCAGCGAGGCTTAATCTCTGACTGGCCCCGCAAGTATTTGCCGAAGAAGGCAAAATCCTCTTCCACGATGGGAGCCGAGAGAGCCTCAGCCGATGAGTTCAGCGCCTGCCACTTGAAATAAACCTTCCAGTCTGCCAGGGAAGTCTGCTGCAACTGCCGGTCGAATTCCTGGAGGTATCTGGGCTGGTCGACATTCAGGTCAACGTCCTGGGCGAGTTGATTGTGCTTAAAGTAATCCGTCCAGTCAAAATGGGGGGCCAGTGCCTGGAGTTGGGCAAATGTCGTGTTGTGGTCGGTGGCGCTCGGATCGCGAAGGGCGACGTTGTCCAACGAGGCTTCCGCGAACTTGGTCTCCATGGACATTACGGTCTGTGCGCCCGCGGTTGCCGATTTCTGGTCCCAGCCCACCAGCGTAAACATCTTCGCCACGTGCTGCACGTACTTTTCGCGGGCTTCCTTGAAGCGGGCATCCGGCTTCAGATAGTAGTCGCGATCGGGCAGAGAATAGCCGCTGGCGCCGAGGTCCGCCAGCACCCAGGTCGGCTTGTGGGGATCCGTCGAAGCGGCGAGATTAAAGGGCACGTTGACCAGGATGTCGTGCATCTCGGCCATCATGGGCTGCAGGCCGCCGTTGTCCTTGACCGCATCGATCGCGGCGAACCACTTTTTCAGGGGCTCGATGCCCCGGGCATTGACGCGTGACTCATCCATGCACGCGCCGTAGTAGTCGCCAATGATTTGCTCGGTGCTTCCTTTCACCGCGGTCTTGTCTTGCTGAGAGGTGTCGAGCACTTCTTTCAGCTTGTCCTTAGTGGTTTCGCCTGATTCCCAACGCTTGCTCCAGCGCACCATGGTTGCGGGGATGGGATGGTTTGCGCGCCAGGTGCCATTGGAGAATTCGTAGAAATCCGTGCAGGGATCTACCTTCCGGTCAAGGTCGGTGACATCAATGCCGTGCAGCGAGGAAGTTTGTGAAAGCACAAGTTGCGAAAGCAGAAGGACCGATAATAGGGGCGTGAGAATGCGCATGAAGGGCTCTTTTCTTAGTTTGGCGTTCAATGTGTGCGCTTGCCATTCTAGACGAGAAGAGCCGTGGTTGGTTAGTGTACAGGTCTGTTAATCCCGAGAGGCGCCGTCACTGAGCATTACCACGGCCGGGGCGGACGCACGGGGCGCCATCGTCGTTTGCGATCAAAGGGGTCCGCAAAGTAATAGATCGCAGAGCCCGGGAAGAAAGCTGTGGGGAAAATCCAAAACGACCACTGGTTCAACGGGTTCTTTGGCTGCTGGCCATTGTGGAGTGGTGAGCGCCAAGCCTGAGCCCGATTCCTACCCACCCTGCTTCAACTCCAGCAACACCTGCCGGGCGATCTCTTTCAGAGTCTCGAAAACCCCGTTTCCCTGAAAGGCAATCGCTTCCATTACTGGCTCCTGCTTGCGGCGCAGTTCCTTGGACAGCGCATCCACAGGCAGAATATTCGGCAGATCGCGCTTGTTAAGCTGCAAAACGTAGGGAATCTTGTTGAAGTCGTACCCGTGTTCCTTGAGGTTGTCCATCAGGTTGTCGAGCGCCTCGATGTTGGCGTCCATGCGCTCTTGCTGGGAATCGGCGACAAAGACGATGCCGTCCACTCCCCGCAGGATCAACTTGCGGCTGGCGTCGTAGAACACCTGTCCGGGGACGGTGTACAGGTGAATTCGGGTTTTGAAGCCGCGCACCGAGCCCAGGTCCAGAGGCAGGAAGTCGAAGAACAGGGTACGATCCGTCTCCGTGGCCAGCGAGATCATCTTCCCCTTCTGCTGTTCGGCAGTTTTC
>Ga0210410_10004191_pt1 | contig 12665 bp, 10 predicted proteins | sample IncBWC4MmetaG_FD_161058 | JGI IMG/M metagenome (GOLD analysis project Ga0210410, IMG submission 161058) | Forest soil microbial communities from Barre Woods Harvard Forest LTER site, Petersham, Massachusetts, United States - Inc-BW-C-4-M | ecosystem: Environmental > Terrestrial > Soil >... | reverse complement strand
TTCTTAAAATTGTCGGCCGTTTTGCTTTGCCCGGATTGCGCGAATTTTTGCACTTCGTCTCTAGGATGCATGTCGATTTCATCGACGCTCCACGGTGGGCGAAGAGAAAGTTCAAAAACGCTCCATTGCTGCACCATTGGTTGTAATTCCCATGGCCGAAACCGCGACCGCCGCTCCAGATCCCAGCCGCTACAAAAATCAATCGCTGATCGACGAGTTGAACGCCGCGCTCGCGACCGGCGGCGGTGACGAGCGCAAGCGCATTCTGGAGCGCGTCGCCGATCTGTTCGCGGCCGGCTCGCGCGGCTATTCCAGCCAGCAGATCGCGTTGTTTGACGATGTGCTGCAAAAGCTCTGCTCCGACATCGAAGTCAAGGCGCGGGCGAGATTGGCCCGCCGCCTGGCCCATATCGACAATGCCCCGCCGCAGCTGATCCGCTCGCTCGCCTTCGATGACGCGATCGCGGTCGCTCAGTCGGTCCTGATCCACGCGCAGCAGCTCAGCGATGCCGATCTGGTCGAGAACGCCACCACCAAGAGCCAGGACCATCTGTTCGCCATCGCTCAGCGCCTCAGACTCAGCGAGCGCGTCACCGACGTTCTGGTCGAACGCGGCAATCGCAAGGTGATCCACAAAGTCGCCGCCAATACGGGTGCGCGCTTTTCGCTGGCCGGCTACGACAAGCTGACCCACCGCGCCCGGCGCGACCGCAAGCTGACGCTCGCGCTTGCACGCCGACGCGACCTGCCCCGCCAGTATTTCCTCAAGCTTCTTGAAACCGCTTCCGCCTCGGTGCGCGCCAAGCTGGAAGCCGCCAACCCGGAAGCCGGCGCGGCCATCCGCGACACGGTCGACGAGGTGGCGACCGGCCTGCAGCAGGAAGTGCGCAAGACGTCGCAGCGCTTTGCCAATGCGCTACGCGACGCCAACCGCTCCTTCAACGCGCAACCGTTCACCGAGGCGAATGTGCATGCGCCGGCGCACGCGCAGGAATTTACCCGTACCGTGATTGCGCTCGCCAAGCTTGGACGTTTTCCCGTCGACCTCGTGGAACGTGCCCTTATCGACAAGGGCGAGGACATGATCCTCATCCTTGGCAAGGCGGCCGGTTGCTCCTGGATCACCGTCAAGGAATTGCTGCTGATGTACGTGGCCGAGCGCAATCCGCAGCCGGATGAGCTGACACGGACCTTCGACCGCTACACCAAGCTGACGCAGGAGGCGGCACGGCAGATCGTCGATTTTTACGGACAGCGCGTAAAGGTCAGGGGGAAGGAGGCGCGCAATAACGAAATCGCGACGAGTGCCTAAGGCGCGCAGCAGCCGGCGACCCAGCGCTTTCCCATGCCATCACTTTTGCAACTGCGCCACCAGCGGCTTGAGCAGCGGCGCGATGCGCCGCAACTCGGCGCGGTGCGCGGCGGACAATTTCGTCAGGATCGCCTCGCCCGCTTTGGTCAAGGCGAGGCTCGCGCGGCGCTTGTCGCTCGGATCGTCGCGCCGCGTCACATAACCCGCACTGACCAGCCGGTTGATCAGGCCGACCGCGCTGTTATGCCGGATGGCAAGACGCTCGGCGAGGTCGCCGACGGTGGGCGGGCCGTCGGGTGAGCCCTTGATCGCCAGCAAGGCCTGATGCTGCTGCGGGGCGAGCCCGACCCCCAGCGCCTGCTGTTCGCTGAACACCAGAAACTGGCGCAACAGGCGGCGAAATTCCGCAAGCAGCCGGTAATCCTCCGGTTTGAGTTGTACCGCCGTTGCCGTTTGCCTGCCCATCTCGCCTCATCCTTGATCGATGTCGTATCACGCAGAGGCGAGATTGTCGGCCCTTGCCGGTGCGGCGCGAGCCGCTCAGCGCGTGCACTTGCCTTTTGCATGAAGAAAGCCGGGGCGGCCGGCCGTCGCGCGCAACGGGGAGGCACAGCGGGGAAAATCGTGGCCGTCGGCCGCTAGGCGGGCAGGTCGGCCTTCAACAAGCCCTCGCGCACGTGTTCGGTGTCGGACGGTTGCTGATAATGCAGCGTCTGCAGGAACGCGCTGACCGTAAAGTTCTCTTGCCGTGCCAGCACTTCGCGCGCGTGCGCAGTGGCCGACACCCGATTGCCCAGTTGCGCCGACGCGGCGGCCAGAAAGGCATGATGCGATTGATCGGGCTTTGTCAGCCTGCTGAAAGACCCGATCGAATCGGCATAGCAGCGGCCGGTATATTGCGCGCGCCCCAGATGACTCCAGAACCGCTCGGGATGATAGGGATTGAGCCGCATCGCCCGTCGAATCCACTCGATGCCTTCGGTCGGCCGCCCGAGCCAGGTCAACAATTCGCCCTGCTGAACGACAATCAGATCGCTGTTCGGATTGAGCTCGAGCGCGCGGCTCTGATGATAAGTCGCCTTGTCGTGTTCGTTGAAATTCAATTTCAGCGCCGCCAGGATCCGATGCACGTCGGCATCGTTGTCGTCGAGCGACAAGGCGATTTGCAGCTCCTCCGCAATCACGAGCAAGCTGGCGGCGCGATCTTCGCACCAGCCGTTGAGCCAAGCCTGCCCGGTGACGCAAGCCTTCCAGGCATGGGCGTGGGCATAATTCGGGTCGAGCTCGATCGCCCGGTCGAGCATGCGGATGGCCTGCACGTTGGATTCGGGATTGGACCAGTGGTGCATGACTTTGCCGGTCAGCACATACTCGTACGCTGCCATGCTGCCAGTCAGTTTGCGTTGTACCCGGTCGTGCCGCGCGGCTTCGACCCGGCCGAACAGCGTCGCCGCGATCGACGACGTCACTTCGTCCTGGATGGCGAAGATATCCTCGAGCTTGCGGTCGTAGCGCTCGGCCCAGAGGTGCGTCTCGGTTTCGCCGTCGATCAGCTGGACCGTCACTCTGACGCGATCGGCGGCTTTGCGCACGCTGCCCTCGACCACATAGTCCACGCCGAATTCCCGCGCGACCTGCTGCGGTTTGATCGGCTTGCCCTTGTGAACAAAAACCGCGTTGCGCGAGATCACCAGCAACTGGCGGAAGCGCGACAGTTCGGTGATGATGTCCTCGGTCAGCCCGTCGGCGAAAAACTCCTGCTCCGGATCGCCGCTCATATTGACGAATGGCAACACGGCGATCGACGATTTGCGAACGCTGAGTTGCGGCGCCGCCTGCGCGCCGGTGACGCCGGCCGATTCGTTGGCTTGGCCGTTCAGCACCACTTTGTACACGCGGATCGGACGGCTGATATTTTTGACGTGCTGCTCGCCGAGATCCTGGAAACCGACCGGCAGACGGTCGGCAACCTGATCGCGCACGGCGGCGGAAATGCAGATGCCGCCCGGCTCCGCCAGCCCTTCAAGCCGCGCGGCGACGTTGACGCCGTCGCCGAAGATATCGTTGTCCTCGACGATGACGTCGCCCAAATTGATGCCGATGCGATAGAGCAACGCGCGCGACGCGGCCATGTCGCGATTGCGCCGCGCCATTCGTTCCTGGAAATCGACCGCGCAGCGCAGCGCCTCGGTGACGCTTTGAAATTCCACCAGGAGACCATCGCCGGTGGTCTTGATGATGCGGCCCTTGCAGTTGGTGATCGCCGGATCGATCAGCTCAAGCCGCACGGTTTTGAGCCGGGCCAGCGTCCCAGCTTCGTCGACCTCCATCAGACGGCTATAGCCGACCACGTCCGCGGCCAGAACCGCGGCCAGGCGGCGCTGCACGTTCGGGCCTTCCGCGCTCATGCGGCCCTCATCGTAGTCGCGCAGACGAACTGATAGCCCATTTTCGCGCTATAACCTATGGCCTTGGTTTACAGCTCACTGACAGTGGCTCTGGTTCCAGAGCGTGATTCCGAGACGTGCAATTTAAGTCGATCGGACCACGGCTAGAGCTTCGAGAGTTGCAGCAAGGAGCGGTTGCCGATCCAGGTCTTGGCCAGGTTCTCCTCGGCCTGTTTTGCGGCCGCCGCATTGCCTTGCGCGGCGTAAACCTTGGCAAGGCCGTAATACGACCACCCGTTATTGGGCGCGCGCTCAAGCGCCCGCTTGAACTGTGCTTCGGCCTCGTCCAGGCGGCCGGCCTGCAACAGGGCGGCTGCGAGCGTTTGCCGCACCGGATAATACCAGAATGGCGGCTCGGTGTAGGGCAACCCATCCTGCAGCGCGGCGGCTTCTTCGAACGAAGCGATGGCGGCTTGGCTGTCGCCTTGCGCCTGCGCGAGGCGGCCGTCCGCCAGGGCGCGCGCAAGCTTCAAGACATCGGTCGCCGGAATGCCGACGGCTTGCAGCGCCGAGAAATCGGCCCTGTTGGCAATGCCCGTGATCGCATTCGCCTCCGCTTCAGCGCCGGTGAAATCGCCCTTTGCGGTGGCGGCAAGCGAGCGCGCGTAGCGCCACATCGCTTGCGCATACGGGATGTCGGCGCCGGGATTGGGCAGCGCCAGGATCGTATCCGGCGCGCTGAATTGGGCATGCGCGAAATAGGGCGCCGCCTTGATCGGATGGGTCATCGCGATGCCACGCGCGACTTCGTCCGGTATGAGGTTGCGCAGTTTCTCGGCCGCGGCGATCACGACCCCGCCGTCACCGGCCATTTGCGCCGCCGCCATCATGAAGTGAATGTTGTGCGGATAGTATCCGAGCCGGTAAACGCCTATCGGCGCGTCGGTCGCACTCAGATAGGTTTCATCGACCGCCACCGCCGACTTGTTGACGGAAAAAGCGTCGAGATACCGGCCGACGCGATAATAGATGTGGCTCGGCATGTGCACGAGATGCCCGGCCGCCGGCATCGCGCCGCGCAGCCGGTCGGCAAAGGGCTCCGCGCGCTGCGGACGATCCGATGCCTCCACTGCGTGAATGTAATAATGCGCCGCGCCGGGATGGGCCGGATTTCTGGCAAGCACGCGCTCCAATGTCGGCACGATCGGCGCCGCTTGCGGCGTCGGGTCATGCCCGCCGGGCTGCCAATAATTCCACGGGCTCACATCCATGACGGATTCCGCGTACAGCACGGCGATGTCGTCGTCGTCCGGAAATTTTTCGGCGGCTTTCTCCATGGCGGCCGCATAGGCCTCATCGAGTTCCTTGCGATCGGCTTTCGGATCTTCCGCATAGCGTTTGGACAGCGCGGCGATCAGCATCTGCTCGCGCGGGCTTGCGGAAGCGGCGAGCGCTCGCGCCTTCTGGATGGCTGCGAAGGCGGGCTGCACCGCTTCCTCCGCCATCGGCATATTGATGTTGGGGCCGAGCACAAGCGCTTCGCCCCAAAAGCACATGGCGCAACGCGTATCGAGTTTCTCGGCCTCGCGGAAAGCGCGCTGCGCTTCGGCGTGATTGAAGGCGTAAGCGAGTCGCAGCCCTTGATCGAAATAATTTTGCGCAGCCCGGCTCGGGGTGGTGATTTTGTAGCTCAACGAGCCCAGACCGTCCCACAGTGGCGGCTCGATATCCGCAAAGGCCGCATTCGGAGCCGCTGCCTGGATTTCCGCATTCGGCACTTCGGTGCGCGACGCCGCGAGACGGATCATGGCGCCGGCCCGAGCGGTCGTGTTGGGTGAACTGTGACAGAACGGGATGCCGGCCGGCGGAGGTTCTGGGCTCTGTAGCCGCTCAGGCTTGGCCGCAAGCGCGCCGAACGCGGCAAGCATGCCGGTGCCGGTCATCAGCACGGCGCCGACAACCACCCACGGTTTAAGATTTTTGCCAAAGCCAGCGCCAAGCAGGCCAACAGCGCTGCCAAAAATCTTACCAGAAGCTTTTGTTGTGTTCACGGGATGCCTCCACCGGCGAAGAAGCACACGGAACGTAAAGGGCCGGCGAATAAGCGCAAGCGGCTGACGGCCGAGGCTCTGCCGCCAAGCTTAGGGGGAAAGCCTAGCGGCCTTCCCCCTGATCGGCAACGAAAGACAGGATCAAGAAAGCGTAAGCCGGCCCGCTTTACTTCTGCGTTAAAGCGGCGGCATAGCGCGCATAGAGCGAATCGACCCGCTCGCGCCACATCTGGACGAACGCGGCCGAGGTCATTTTATCGACCGACTTCCAAACGCTCTTGATGGCTGGGAGCGTATTGCCCCAAATCGCGCGCTTGCACCACCGCTCGCCCTTCTCTTTGCCCTCGTCGGTGGCGCACATCGACTGCCACGCTATCCGCTCCGGATGCTGCACGTGCTCCGAGGCGCCCTGCCAGCCTTGCTGGTGGATCAAATAAAGATCACTCGGGCTCGGGTTTTTATGCGTGTCCAGTTCGAACAGCGTCGCCTCGTTGACGAACTTGTAGGCTGCCGCAATCGCATTGTCGCGAGCATTGGTGATCTCGCCGGATCCGTATTTGTTGAATTCCTGCTTGCTGAGCTGGAACAGGCCGATGTACTGGCCGGTGCGGTTCCTGGGATCGAAATCGGACTCGATCTTGGCGACCGTCTTCATAAAATTGAAGTCGAGCCCGAACGCGTCCGCGGCCCGCTTGATCTCTTCGATCACCGAGCCCTGTGGCACGCTTTTCAGCGAATCCAACACAATGTCGGCCGGCCGCTTCGCAGGCGGCAACTCGGAATAGACGTAGTAAGCGACATACGTCAGATTCTGCGTTGGCGCGGGCTCGGCGGCGGTGTCTCGCAGCGGGCTGCCGGCGTCCCGTATGGAGAAGTCCGGCTCTTCGAGAGTGGCAACCTTCACCTCGGCGGCAGGCGCGACGCCAAGCTGTCGGTCGTCCTCATATGCCAATTCGCGCGGCGAAAACACGGCCGGCGGTATCACGACCGGCACCGAACTCACGCGCCGCACTGTCACCGCGGGCACAACCGTCTCCGCGATCGGCGGCGCCGTCGTCTCGGCGGACGCCTGCGTGTTTGGCAGCGCGCTCGTGCTCGTGATCTCCGCCTCGGCCGCCGCTGACGGTGGCGTAACGATCAGTCGCTTGGCGATGAGAGGCTGACAAATCGCGATGACGGTAATTGCAACGAGAATGCAAGTTACCTGCAAGATTTTCATTCTGCCCCCGATGAGTAGTTTAAGTCCCCCGCAGATTACTAATTTTGGATTATAATTACGTCGAATATGAGCAAATTAGTTAATGCGGGGGCGCTCTTAGCTCACATCGACAAAAAAATCTGCTGTTGAACACATTTTGGAACAAAAAAGGCCGCTTCATCGTCTCAAAGTGGATGGAACCGCGCTAGAAACGAGCTGGAACCCTGCGATTTCCTGATGCACGAGCCCGCTTCTCTCTGATTCTCTTCAGAACCGGCACCAAGAAAATTGTGGGGAATATCGAAGCGGGGCTGGTTATTTGCGCACGCAAATCACGCGCAGGACCGATTGGTTGATCGGCGCGGCGGCCGCGGCCGGCGCGACATGCTGTGCTTGCAAGAAGGCGCGGATCGTCTCGACCGGCACCAGCGTCACCGCTTGGCCGGCGCCAGCGCCGTTGCCCGCGACGATGCCCGGCCGCAAATCCACCATGCCGGCTAAGCGGCCGCGCGCATCCGCGGCGGCTGCACCGGAAAAGCCGAGCTTCGGCGCCGGCTCAATCGCCCGCTGCGAGAGGTGCGCCGGCGCGGCGGTGACCGCATCGCCGTTCTGCGCAAGCGGATCGGCAATGCCGACGAGCGTGAGATCGCCTGAATCGATGTTGCTCTCGGCGAACGGCGCCGGCGCGAGATTGCGCGCGCCGTAGAGGCGAACGAGCGCCAGCCCGTTGGTCTTGTCTTCGGCGATCCGCTCGGCATGACCGAACGGCGGCACGGTGATCGCTTCGCAGCGGTCGACGTTGCGCGCCGCGGTGATGAGCGTGCCGTCGCTTGAGGCGACGATCGCCGAACCGTATTCCACCCGCCGCCGCAAGCCGGCGGGCGGCGGCACATTCGGATCGGGAAAGCCGACGAACGCATTCGCGACCGCGAGTGCGACGCCGCTCATCGTGCCTTCGGTAGCCTGGTCATAGAGCACGGTGACGCCGCGCACCTCGCTGCCCTGCGCTGCGGCACGCACGACGAAATTCTTCAGCCCCTGGGTGCCGAGAATAAAAAAATTATCCGGCTTGAGATTGCTCGACGCCACCTGCCGGTGCGCCGACTTTCTTTCCTCGTCGAACAGCGCGGGCAAAGCCGCTTCGGGAAGCCGAAACGTCTCGATCTGAATCTGGCCCTGGGCCGAGCTCCAGCGGGTGCCGCTGCGCGAGGCGCCCAAGCGCGGCACGAGCTTTTCCGGCACGCCAAGCCGCACGCCGGTCTTGGCGTCCTCGATCAGCTCCCAGCCGACGGCTTCCGGCGAAAAGCTCGACGCTTCGGGCAGCGAGCCGGTCTCATCTTTGCCGCGGTGCGCGGCGGCGGGCCCCGGCTTGCCGGCGGGCTTCTTCGCCGCGGCTTTTGGCGCCGTCGCGGGGGCGGCCGCCGTCGCTCCTGCGCGCGCTGCCGCCGGAGCCACCGTGGCGTCACGGGCAAAGCTCGGCGGCGCGAACGCGGATGCGCCCGCGACGACCCCGCCGAGAATAATGACCGAACGCTTCATGTGCCCGTCGCCCTCAACCCCAAGCGTATCCGAAGGCGGTGCGGACGCCAATTGCCTGATGCGCGCTGCCGGCTTGCCGAACGCCGTGCGTCGCGGGTGGCTCCGCCCGCTTTTCATGCCTATCTTTAAGGCCATGCTGAGCGATGCGGAGCTGGAACGTTATGCCCGCCACATCGTGCTGCGCGATGTGGGGGGGCCCGGACAAGCCGCGCTCCGTCGCGCGCGCGTCCTTGTGGTCGGCGCCGGCGGTCTCGGCGCGCCGGTGCTGCTCTACCTCGCTGCGGCAGGCGTCGGCACGCTCGGCGTCATCGACGACGACGTGGTGTCGCTCTCGAACCTGCAGCGGCAAGTGATCCATGCCACACCCGATGTTGGAATGCCGAAAGTCGACAGCGCAGCCGCCGTCATCCAAAGACTCAATCCGCATGTCGCCGTCGAACAGCATCCGGTCCGGCTGACCGCGCAGAACGCGCTCGATCTGCTCGGCCGCTACGATCTCATCGCCGACGGCTCGGACAATTTCGCGACCCGCTATCTCGTGTCCGACGCCTGCTATTTCGCGAAGAAGCCGCTCATTACCGCCGCGCTCGGCGCTTTCGACGGCACGCTCACCACCATCCGCGCCCATGAGAAGGGCGCCGACGGCAAGCCCAACCCGACATATCGCTGTCTGTTTCCCGAACCGCCGCCGCCCGGCACCGTGCCGGCATGCGCCGAAGCCGGCATTCTCGGCGCGCTCGCCGGCGTCGTCGGCTCGATGGCGGCGCTGGAGGTGATCCGCGAGATTGTCGGCTTCGGCGAGGGCCTGGTCGGCCGCCTGATCATGCTCGATGCGAGCGCCATGCGGTTTGAGACCCTGCGCTACGCCTGGGACCCGGCCAATCCGCTGACCGGCACAAAGCCGATGATCAAGGATTTGTCGATCCACGCGTAGTGGCGTCGCCTTGCATGCTGACAGGAAATTCTAACGGTGTTAGATTTCCCCGCAAGCGAGGCATCGACGATGGCTCCCACCGTCATAACGAAACGAAAAAGCGCAGTCTCGCACCTCAAGCGCGGCCTCATTCTCGACGCCGCCCGTCGCGTCTTCGAGGCTGAGGGCTTGGAAGGCGCAAGCCTCCGCACGATTGCGGCCGAGTCGGGCTACACGCCTGCCGCGCTCTATTTCCATTTCGACTCGAAGGAGGCGCTTTACGCGGAGCTGCTGGCTCGGTCGCTCGCGGCGCTCAAAGATTGCGTCGACCAAGCGATCGCCCGGGCGCGAACGCCTGCTGCACGGCTGCAGGCCGCGGCGCTCGCTTTCTTCGACTTCTATGCGGAAAATCCGCGTGATCTCGACCTCGGCTTTTATCTGTTCCGTGGCGGCATGCGCCCGCACGGTGTCGGCCGGGAGCGCGACGACGCCCTCAATGCAGCTCTGGCGGCAAGCCTGATGCCGATCGCCGACGCCGCAATCGAACTCGGCGTGTCGCGTTCGGACGCGAAGCTCTTGATGGCAGACACGCTCGCGCACGCCGCAGGCGTCCTTCTGTTGCTGCATACCCATCGTATCCGGTTATTTGAAGCCGAACCGCGCACCCTCATGGAGCGTTACGTCAATGACCAGATCGAACAGCTCGGCCGTAGCAGGTCCGTCAAGTGACGACTATGGCTACGCCACGCATGACGTCCTAAACCAGCCGCCGGCGCTTGCCGATTACGACGTCTACGGGTCCGACCCCGTCTTACAAAGCGTTGTGAGGACCTTCGATGCAGAGTGGGCCGAGCAAAAATTGCGGGATGCAGGGCAGGTGATCGGCTCGGCTCACGTCCAAGAACTCGCACGCCAGGCCAATCGTCAGCTCCCTGAATTGCGGACCCACGACCGCTTCGGCAATCGCGTCGATCGGATCGAGTTTCATCCGGCCTGGCACGAATTGATGACGCTCGCCATGGGCCATGAAACCCACGCCCTTTGCTGGAATGATCCCCGTACCGGCGCGCAGGTCGCGCGCGGCGCGCTGTCCTATATGTGGAATCAAGGTGAGAACGGCATTTGCTGCCCGATCAGCATGACCTATTCGGCAATCCCTATTCTGCGGCGCGATCCAGCGCGCTGGGCCGAGTGGGGCAAACTCCTTAGCTCGTCCCGCTACGACGGGCGGCAAATGAGGGCAACTGAAAAGACCGGTGCCACGGTCGGCATGGCGATGACGGAAAAACAAGGCGGCTCCGATCTCCGTCAAACCCAAACGGTCGCTCGGGCCAATGGCGACGGCACATGGTCGATCGTCGGGCACAAATGGTTCTTCTCGGTTCCCCATTCGGACGTGTTTCTTACGCTCGCGCGCACCGACGACGGCGTGTCATGCTTTGTGGTGCCCGGCTGGCTGCCGGACGGATCGCGCAACCGCCTCCAAATTCAGCGCCTCAAGGACAAGTGCGGCAACAAATCCAATGCCTCGTCCGAAGTCGAATTCCGCGGCGCGATCTGCCATTTGCTCGGCGAGCCGGGACACGGCATTCGCACCGGGATTGAGATGAACCACTACACCCGGCTCGACTTTGCCATCGGCTCCGCAGGGTTGATGCGGCAGGCCCTGTCGCAGGCAGCCCATCACGTGGCCCACCGTCGCGCATTCCAGCGCGCCCTGATCGATCAGCCGATCATGACCAACGTCATCGCCGACATGGCGCTTGAAGTTGAAGCAGCGACTTGGCTTGCCTTCCGGTTTGTTGCCGCTCTTGACCGCGAGAGCCAAAGCGAGAGCGAACGGCTTTTGACACGCATCGGCGCGCCGATCGCCAAGTATTGGAACTGCAAGCGTGCGCCAGCGATCGCGGTCGAAGCGGTGGAATGCCACGGCGGCAACGGCTTCATCGAGGACCATCTCATGGCACGGCTCTACCGCGAGGCGCCGCTCAACGGCATCTGGGAAGGCACCGGCAATGTCATATGCCTCGACGTGCTTCGCTCGATGACGCGGGAGCCCGATTGCATTCCGGCGCTGTTCGATGAGCTTGAGACGGCTGTCGGCGTGGACCGTACCTTCGACGCTTGCGTCGCGTCTCTAAAGGATGAGCTTTCGAAGCTTCACAAACACGAGGGACAGGCCAGGCGGCTCGTTGAACGGCTTGCCTTACTTATCTCGGGATCGCTCCTGCTGCGCTATGCGCCGCCCGAGGTCGCCGATGCGTTTATCGTCGCGCGGCTGGCCGGCGGCTGGGCCGGCCAGTTCGGCGACCTTCCGAGCGGCCTCGACGCCCCGCGGATCGCGCGTCGCGCCGTGCCGGAAGTCGCCTTCATGCATTGAGGCGCGCTGCGCGCCATGCAGGAGGGGAGATGCGCGGTGCGCCCGCGCGCGACCGGAGGACCTGTTACTTGCTCCAGGTCGCCATGATGGTCGAGCCCTTGAGCACCGACCATTTGTTGTCGCCGGCGCTGACCACCGTGAAGCAGCTGTCCTTGCCGCCCTTCCACATGGTGCAGAAGCCGTCCTTCGACAGCTTCCAGGTCCCTTCGCCCCTGCTGCCGGTGCCGATCGGCTGGCGTTTCATTTTGCCGTCTGCCGTGAAGGTCATCTTGAATCTGAGATTCGATGGCGTGGTGGCGGTAAAGGGTTTCCCATCGAAGAAGGTGCCCTGGATATCCGTCGGCGCAAGCTTTGTGGCGGCCGGTTTTGCGGGGGCCGGTTTTGCGGGCGCGGGCGCCGCGATAGCGGATGCGACCGGCACCATACTCAAAACCGTTCCTGCCAAAACCGTTCCCGCCAAAAACTGTGCGGTAAAGACTGTTCCGGCCAAAACGCGCGCAACAAGTGCACGCATGGTGAGCCTCCTGAGCTCATGATTCGAAAATGCATGATAAGCGACGAACTTGATTTCGTCATGACTGCCGTTGTTTGCGGCCGGCGCCGAGGGCTCGAATTTTAAAGGGATCGAGGCAACAGGAACGCCGCATGTGCCCACGGCATTCGTTTGTGATGCCCCTCGGCTTCCATTCACCGTGCCTGGCCATGATAGACGCTGTTCGGCCGCATGTCGGTCGCCGACGCGATCCGGTTCGACATGTTGAAAAAGCCGGCGACAGCGGCGATGTCCCAGATATCGCGATCGCTGAAGCCCGCCCGGCGCAAGGCGGCCCGGTCCTCTTCCTCGACGCCCCAAGGCTCGGCCGACAGCTTTACGACAAAATCAAG
>Ga0210410_10004190_pt1 | contig 12667 bp, 6 predicted proteins | sample IncBWC4MmetaG_FD_161058 | JGI IMG/M metagenome (GOLD analysis project Ga0210410, IMG submission 161058) | Forest soil microbial communities from Barre Woods Harvard Forest LTER site, Petersham, Massachusetts, United States - Inc-BW-C-4-M | ecosystem: Environmental > Terrestrial > Soil >... | reverse complement strand
ACATGCTGCCTGCTTGTTGGTGCTGATCTTGATGCACGCGCCGATGGTCTTTGCCAGCGACTGGCGTGTTCCCGAGGAACAACTGGCGCGACAAATTGCAGCGGCTACAGGTCCGGGCGCGGTCGCGCTGGATATGGTGAACCGGTCTTCCCTGCCCCGCGCTGACGTGGACGAGGTTCGGCGCGGGCTTATGGCTGAACTGAGCGCGCACGGCGTTCGATTCGCCAGCGCAGACCAGGCTGCTGCCACGGTGCAGATTACGCTTTCTGAGAACCTGCAGAATTACGTGTGGGCCGCCGAGATCCATCAGGGAACCAACGAAGCTTCCGTGGTCATGGCTGTCACGCCCAGATTGAGTGTGGCCGCTATCGAGCGCCCCGCCAGCGCGCTGACGATTCGCAAGACTCTGCTTTGGACGGACGAGCATCGCATCCTCGATGTTGCTCTGGTGAGCGGCAGTCCGCAGCACATGATTGTTCTCGAACCGGAGAGCGTCATACTTTCCAAATTGCAGGATGGCCGCTGGCAGCAGGAACAGGCGCTGCCCCTATCGCACTCGCGTCCCTGGCCGCGTGATCTGCGGGGAAGATTGGCTTTGCGGAAGGATCACTTGTTCGACGCATACTTGCCGGGGATATTCTGCCGGAGCACGACGACCGCTCCGCTGAGCATCAATTGCTACGAAAGCGATGACCCCTGGCCTTTGGGGGCTGATCAGTCCGGACTAAGCGCATTCTTCGCTTCTACAAGAAATTTCTTTACGGGAGCGCTTTCGCCTGGCATTAAAAACCAAACCACAGTGAAAGCATTTTATTCGGCTGCAATGCTCCCCAGAGAAAGGTACACACTCTGGATGTTCGCCACCGTCGACGGGCAAGTTCACATGCTGGATGGAGTCACGGATCAGACTGTGACAAAACTGGGGTGGGGTGATGAGGTCGCGAGTGTGCGGAGCGGTTGCGGATTGGGTTGGCAGGTGGTGGTTGCCGGCAACGGAGATGGCGCCGTCGAAACCGTCAAAGCCTTCGAGATTGCAGATCGCGAACCGGTCGCGGTGAGCCTGCCTGCGGAGTTCGGCGGCAACATCACCGCGCTGTGGGCCGATTCCGACGGAACCGGCGCGATCGCAGTTTCACAGAATTCGGAAACGGGGAGATATGAGGCTTACCGGCTTTCCATTGCTTGTGGCCAGTAGTCTGCTGTGTGCAGTCAGCGCCGGCGCTGCAACGCGACCGCACTATGGTGGAACTTTGCACGTGGAGATGCGGGCTGCTCCCGCATCTCTAGACCCTTCCGATTGCAATCAATCTGATTGCCGGAATCTGCTTGGTCTGCTGTTCGACACCTTGGTGTCTTTGGACGAGCAGGGCAGGCCTGAGCCGGCGTTGGCGAGTTCGTGCCAGGCCGAACCGGGGAACCAGCGCTGGCGATTGCTCTTGCGACGCGGGGTCACTTTCCAGGATGGATCGCCAGTTACTCCAGACGCCGTCGCTGCATCACTGCGGAGGGCAAATCCAACCTGGAAGGTATTCTCCGAAGGAGATGCTGTCATCATAGAGCGCGATTCTCCGGCGCCCAATCTTCCGGCTGAACTGACTTTGCCGCGCAACGGCATCGTCAAGCGCGACGGTGGGAAGATTTCCGGCACTGGGCCTTTTGCGGTCAACCGATGGGAACCGGGAAAGAAGCTTTTGCTGGCTGCGCGTGACGACTATTGGAATGGTCGAGCGTTTCTGGATGCGATTGAAATCGAGATGGGAAAAAGCTTTCGCGAGCAGATGATCTCGTTCGATCTCGGTAAGGCGCAGGTGATCGAGGTTGCGCCGGAACAAGCGCACCGTGCCGCGGCTGAAGGGCGGCGCGTGGAAAGTTCTGCCCCGGTTGAACTGATTGCGTTGGTGTTTGGCCACGATCCGCAGTCGCCTGATGACGGACGACAGCGTCGCGCGTTCGCCCTCAGCATTGATCGTGAGTTGCTGAATACGGTGATGCTGCAAAACAGCGGAGAACCTGCGGGCGGACTTTTGCCGAATTGGATGACGGGGTACGCTTTTCTTTTTCCGGCGGCGATTGATTTGGCGCTTGCCCGGCAGGTGCGCGGTGAGATTCCGCATACCACGTCGTGGACTCTCGGGTACGACTCGACTGATCCAATGGCCCGCGTGATCGCGGAGAGAGTTGCGCTCAATGCTCGTGACGCCGGGCTGGGAATCCAGATTACGAGCGCGGGTGTCGCGGATCTGCGGCTCGTCCGGATTCCTTTGATTTCGCTCGACGCTCAGATCGCCCTCGGTGAACTGGCCGCGGGACTTGGGCTTTCCCAACCCAAGTTTGCCTCCGGTTCGATTGACGATCTATATGGCGCTGAGAACAACCTATTGCAATCGCAACGTGTTATTCCTTTGCTGCATCTGAGAACGGCGTACGGGGTGTCTAGTACCGTGAGGCACTGGAGGACGGCGCGGGACGGCACTTGGCGTTTGGCCGACGTCTGGCTTGCGGCGGAGAGACCATGATTTTCCGGCGCAAACTTCTCGCCGTGTTCGCGCTCACTGTGCTCGTCTCCGTGGCGGCGGTTGCCTGGAGTATTTCATCACTCACGCGCAGGGCGTTCGAGAAGTCGAGTGAGGAGCGCACTGCGGCTTTGGTCGCGCAATTCCGTCGTGAGTTCAATCGTCGAGGCGCAGAAGTCGCGCATCGCGTGGAGAACATTGCGGCGGGCGAAGGCACGACTCGCATGGCTCTGGCGTTAAGCCACGGTTCCCCGGACTACGGCGTCTATCTCAACGAAGCCAGGACCGTTGCTGAGAATCAACAGCTGGACTTTCTGGAGTTTGTCGACAGCCAGGGGACGACTGTTTCGTCCGCGCAATCGCCGGCAAAGTTTGGGTATAAGGAAAGCCTGATACCCATGTCCGCAATTCCCAAGGATGCTTTTTTGAAACAGGAGGATTTATCCGACGGCGCGGCCCTGGGCTTGTTTGCAGTGAGAGAGCTGGCTTTGGGAGAGAATCCGCTTTTTGTGGTTGGAGGCCGCCGGATTGACAAGGAGTTCCTCGCCAGCCTCGAGCTTCCTTCCGGCATGCGAGCCATGTTTTATCAGAATCTGGGAATTGGATTTTCTCCGCAATTCCTTATTGACGCTTCCGGCGCGGTCCAGCAAGCAGATCGAATCGCGCCGATTGTTCAGGAGCTTCAGCGACAGCTCAAGGAAACCACGACGCTGGTGCACTGGTCCTCTAATGCAGCCGATGATGAAACCATCGACGCCATTCCGCTTAGTGGACGGGATGATCGGCTGCTCGGCGTGTTGCTGATCGGTAATTCACAGCGTCCTTATGTGGAGTTGCGCGAGCGCATCCGGTCGGCGGCACTTTTGTCTGGAGGCGCGGGCATGCTGCTGGCTATTTTGCTCAGCGGATGGGCGGCGGCCCGGGTCACGCGGCCGGTGGAAGAATTAGCTCGGGCCGCACGGGAAGTGGCTTCGGGTAATTGGAATACGCACGTGGCGGTTACCTCGTCCGACGAAATGGGTGAGTTGGCAGAATCGTTCAACCGCATGACCCGCGAACTGTTGGCGCAAAAAGAACACTTGGTGCAGACAGAACGGGTGGCGGCGTGGCGTGAATTAGCTCGGCGCCTGGCGCATGAACTCAAGAACCCACTTTTTCCGTTGCAGTTGACGGTGGAGAATCTTTTGCGGGCACGGCAGCAGAGTCCTCAGCAGTTCGAGGAAATCTTTCAGGAAAGCTCGTCCACGTTGCTGGCTGAGATCGCGAATCTAAAGGCCATCATCTCGCGCTTCAGCGAGTTCTCTCGGATGCCACAGCCTCAGTTCCAACAGATGAAGCTCAACGATGTTGTCAAGGATGTGGGCCGGCTGTTTCAGGCACAACTCAGCGCTCCGGAGCGTGCGCCCATTGAATGTAAACTGGAATTGGCCGAATCGATGAAACCAATCGCTGCTGATCCTGACTTGTTGCACCGTGCAATCTCAAATCTGGTGTTGAATGCGATGGACGCCATGCCTCAGGGTGGAACCCTCACGCTGCTCACGCACTGCGAAGGCGATCTCAGCTACGTCGAAGTCTCGGATACGGGAACGGGGCTCACGCCAGAAGAGTGCCAGCGCCTGTTCACTCCTTATTACACCAGCAAGCCGCATGGCACGGGACTTGGGCTGGCTATCGTGCAGTCGGTGATTAGCGATCACGGGGGCAGGATCAGTGTTCGAAGTGAGTCTGGACGTGGGGCAACATTCGTGATTGAACTGCCGGGCAATGCAGACAAGCTGCGGACAGCCGAACAAGTGCCTGCGACCACTGCGAGGAGCAACTAGTGGCGCAGAAAGCCAATCTTCTGGTTGTGGACGACGAGCCCAACACTCTGGCTTCGCTTTCGCGCGCGTTCCGGCTGGCGGGCCACGACGCAACGGTTTGCGATAACGCACTCAAGGCGCTCGAACTTGCGCGGACGCAGAATTTTGATTTGATCTTCTCCGATGTGGTCATGCCCGGCAAAGATGGTCTTTCATTTCTGGAAGACCTCCGGTCGCAGGGCATCACGGTTCCGGTCGTCATGATGTCGGGTCAGGCACAGATTGAAATGGCGGTGCGCGCAACACGGCTTGGAGCCTTGGACTTTCTGGAAAAGCCGGTCACCACGGAGAGACTGCTGCTCACCGTGGAGAACGCGCTCAAGCTCCGACGATTGGAATTGGAGAACCGGCAGCTTCGGCAACGCCTGGGAAAGCACGAAATCGTTTGGACTTCAGACATCATGCGGAAACTCATGGCCCAAATCGACCGTGTGGCGGCCAGTGAGTCGCGAGTTTGTATTCTGGGAGAAACCGGTACGGGGAAAGAATTGGTGGCTCGCACTCTGCATGAACGCAGTCCGCGATCCTCTGGCCCTTTCGTCACCCTGAACTGCGCCGCAGTCCCGGCTGAGCTGATCGAGTCGGAACTGTTCGGACACGAGAAGGGCTCATTCACCGGCGCAGCCGCGCGCCACACCGGCAAGTTCGAGCAAGCGGAGCACGGCACAATCTTTCTGGATGAGATCGGCGACATGCCTCTCGCCATGCAGGCTAAACTGCTGCGGGTGCTTGAGGAAGGCGAAGTGGAACGCATTGGGGGAGATAAACCTATTTCCGTGGATGTGCGCGTCCTGGTTGCCACCCATCGGAACCTGGAGGCGTTGGTGCGCGAAGGCAAGTTTCGTCAGGATCTTTTTCATCGAGTGTATGTGTTCCCGCTGCTCCTGCCTCCCCTGCGCGAACGCCAGGAGGACATCACCGCGTTGGTGGAACACTTTGCCCGGCAGGTCTGCGCTCAGAATAGTTGGAAGCCGATCGCATTTGCACCGGAAGCGATTGCAGCGCTTGCCGATTATTCGTGGCCGGGCAATGTGCGCGAGTTGCGCAACGTCGTGGAGCGGCTGATGCTATTAGCGGCCGACGACGAGGTAACGCTGGAAACAGTTCGCTCTGCTTTGCTTTCCACTCGAACCAGCTTGCCATCGGTGGGAACAAGCTCAGGAACTTTGACTGAGCAGGTGCAGAACTGCGAGCGTGAGGCGATTCTGGCTGAGCTGAAGCGGAGCAATTACCACATCACCAATGCGGCCAAGGCTCTCGGCCTGGAGCGCAGCCATCTCTACAAGAAGGCAGAACAGCTCGGAATCGACATTCAGAAACAGCGTCGGGAGGACGAGTCGGACGCTTCCTAAACCCCATCAGACAACTTATCATCCTTCAGAATATCGGAACTAACCATTCTCCTATCACCTCATTTCATTTATCCTGTTGCACTTGAGCACTTCGACTGGGGGCCATGTGATTCGATTCCGTCGTCTTGTCTTGATTCTGTTTGTCGGCATTTTGGGCATCCCATTCTTGGGAGTCATGCAAGCGCAACAGTTTCCAGAAAGCATGTATCAGGAAATGCGCTGGCGCATGATCGGGCCGTTTCGCGGGGGCCGGACCCGCGCGGCTACTGGCGTTCCTCGCCAGCCCAATCTTTTTTATATCGGAGCGGTGAACGGCGGAGTGTGGAAATCCGACGACTATGGCCGCACGTGGACGCCGATCTTTGACCAGCAGCCCACGCAATCAGTTGGAGCCATCGCGGTCGCGCCTTCGAATCCCAACATCATTTATGTTGCCAGCGGAGAAGGACTGCACCGTCCTGACCTATCAGTCGGAAATGGAATTTATAAGTCCACGGACGCGGGCAACACGTGGATCCACCTCGGACTGACTGATGGGCAGCAGATTCCCGCGCTTGTGGTTGACCCTCGTGACCCGAATAAGCTGTTCGCCGCTGTTCTTGGTCATCCTTATGGTCCGAACAATGAGCGTGGCATTTTTCGCTCGACTGACGGCGGGAAGACTTGGCTGAACATTCTTTCCGTAGACGAGAACACAGGGGGTTCCGATATCGAGATGGATCCTTCCAATCCTGATGTGCTTTATGCGTCTCTGTGGGAAGCGCGTGAGGGGCCTTCGGAGGACAACAACGAGTTTCAGGGAACCAGCGGAGGTCTTTTCAAATCCACGGACGGAGGCAGTACCTGGCATCCATTGACCAGAGGTCTGCCCAACAACCTCACGCAAATCAATGTGGCAATCGCGGCCAGTCAACCCAGTCGGCTCTACGCGACTGTGGCGACGACGGAACACGGAGAATACGGCTCGGGCGCGGGTCTGGGCGTTTACCGCTCCGATGATGCGGGTGAAAACTGGCATGTGATCACCACTGACCCGCGGCCGGCAATGCGAATCGGCGGCGGCGACCTTCCAGTTCCCAAGGTGGATCCCAAGAATCCCGACGTTGTGTACAGCGCGAGCATCGTGACCATGCGATCGACCGATGGCGGCAAAACTTGGACGGGACTCCGCGGCTCGCCGGGCGGCGATGACTACCAGAACCTCTGGATCAATCCCAACGACCCAAACATTATTCTTGTGACCAGCGATCAAGGCGCCATTGTGACGGTCAATGGCGGACAGACCTGGAGTTCGTGGTACAACCAGCCGACGGCGCAGCTTTACCACGTTGGAGTCACCAACACTTTTCCCTATAAGGTTTGCGCCGGACAGCAGGAGAGCGGTTCGGTTTGCATTTCGAGCCGAGGCAACGACGGTACAATCACGCTTCGTGACTGGCATCCCGTCGCCACCATCGAGTACGGCTACGTCGCGCCCGATCCGCTCGATCCCGACACTATTTACGGAGGCGGAAGGAACGAAGTTTCAAAGTATCACTGGTCGACCGGGCAGGCACAAAACATCACGCCCATTCCCGTGCGCAATAACAAGTACCGCACCAATCGCACCGAGCCTACCGTGTTCTCGCCAATTGATCCTCACACTTTGTACTTCGCTTCCAACATGCTGTTCAAGACGACCGATGGCGGACAGAGCTGGCAAACCATCAGTCCTGATCTCACCCGGGAAAATCCTGGGGTCCCGGCTAGTGTGGGCGCGCTCGCGGCCAAGTATCCTGACGCGGGAAAGCAGCGAGGAGTAATTTATGCGCTTGCTCCTTCCTTCAAGAACATAAACACTCTGTGGGCTGGGACGGATGACGGCTTGATCTGGATTACGCGAGACGGCGGAAAAAACTGGAACAACATTACGCCACCCGAATTGACCGCCTGGAGCAAGGTGACGCAGATCGAAGCTTCGCATTTCGACGATCAATCCGCTTACGCGTCGGTGAGCCGCTTCCGCGTTGATGACCTGCACCCTTATATCTATCGAACTCACGATCGAGGGAAGACGTGGAAGCTGATTTCAGGCAGCTTGCCGGCTGACGCGCCAGCCGACACGGTCCGCGAGGACCCAGTCCGCAAAGGTCTGTTGTTTGCGGGCACAGAAACCAGCGTGTGGGTTTCGTTCGACGATGGCGATCACTGGCAGACTCTGCAATTGAATCTGCCGCACACTGCCATGCGTGACCTGTGGATTCATGAGAACGATCTGATCGTCGCGACGCACGGCCGATCGTTCTGGATACTCGATGACATCACCCCGTTGCGGCAACTCGCCGATCCGATGACAAGCTCGATTCTTTTCGCACCCGAAACGGCATACCGTGTCCGGAGTAGCACGCATCCTGATACTCCGATCCAGCCTGACGAGCCGCTGGGAGATAATCCTCCCGACGGTGCGATTCTCGATTACTTCCTGGCCCAGCCTGCTTCCAGCCCGGTTACGCTGGAAATTGTCGATGCCCAGGGAAGGCTGGTGCGCAGTTATTCCAGCGCCGACCAGCCGGATGTAACTCAGGCAGAACTCGAAAAGCAACTGATTCCGCTGTACTGGATTCGCATGCCAAGAACTCTAGCGGCAGGTGCCGGCATGCATCGCTGGGTATGGGATTTGCACTATCCGGCTCCCGACTCGGTGCGCCACGAATATCCGATTTCGGCGGTCCCTCAGGATACGCCCAGATCACCACTCGGCCCACTCGCGCTGCCGGGAGCGTACACTGCGCGACTGACCGTAAACGGACACACCTCAACCACACCGCTCACAGTGAAGATTGATCCGCGCGTGAATACGCCGCGGGCGGGCCTTGAACAACAATTCAGCCTGGAGATGCGTCTGGCCGCTGAGTTGTCTCGAAGTACAGAGGCGGTCAGGCAGGCACGCTCGATCCTCGATCAACTTCACAAACTTGGAAGTCAATCCAACGGCGCGCTCGCGGAATCGATTAAAGCGCTCGATCAGAAGGCTGGCACAATCTTGCGGGGACCGACGCCAGTTGTCGCGGGCGCGTCGGAACCAACTTTGGATCGTGAGAATGAAGCGTTGGGGACGCTCTACGACGGCGTGGGTCAGGCCGATACCGCGCCCACAGTGGCCCAGGTTGATGCGGCGACGGACGTCGAACACGACTTGTCCACGGTGATGAAACAGTGGGAGGAAATTAAAACTTCTGACTTGCCGGCGCTCAATGGCCGGCTCCGAAGCGCCAAATTAGGCGAGATTAGTCTGGAGTCGAAGCCTCAGACGGGTGAAGGTCAGGCCGATGCAGAGTGAGGATGGCGCGGATTTACAGAAGACACTCTAAGAACCGGCGAGTTTTAACTCGCTGCCCGGACGAGGCGTCCGGGGCTACGTGAATTTACAAGAGCCCCTCCGGTTACTGTGCGATGAAGAGGCTTTCGGCGAATGGCCATTCCTCGTCAATCCACTGGGCGTCGCAGCGGAAGCCTGCGTTCTCGGCAATGCGGAAAACCTCCGCGACTGAATACTTGTGGCTGCTCTCTGTCCAGATGGTTTCGCCTTCCTGGAAAGCGACTGACAGGTCAGCCGCTGATATGGTTACGGCTTGCTTCTTTAGCGAACGAATGTGCATCTCCACGCTGCCAGCGTCTTGATTGAACCTGGCGACGTGCTCGAACTGATCGAGCCGAAAATCGGCATCGAGCTCCCGATTGATTCGGGCCAGCAGATTCAGATTGAATGCGGCAGTTACGCCGAGCGAATCATCATACGCGTTGAGCAACTGATGCATCGGCTTCTCCAAGTCGGTGCCCAGCAACAGCGCGTCACCGGTCTGCAAGATTTCTCGCATCTGGCGGAGGAATTTCACGTCCGCCGGGTGCTCAAAGTTCCCGATAGTGCTGCCGAGGAACAGCACAAGTAGCTGTTCTCCCTTCCGGCGCCGCGCAGCTACCTCCAGCAGTCCATCGAGATACTCGCGTTCGAAACCGACAATGCTGACCGAGTCGATGTCCCCGAGTTCGCGCTCGCACATGGTAAGCGCGGCCCGTGAAATCTCGATGGGGCAATAGGAAATATGCTGATGGCGGCTCAGCGCTTCAAGCATCCAGCGCGTTTTCTTGCCGCTGCCGCTGCCCAGTTCCGCTACCGTCGTTGGCGGTGTAAGGCGGGCCACAATGTCCTCCGAATGCCGTCGCAACAGACGCTCATCGGCGCGAGTCAATCCATATTCCGGAAGGACACTGATGACCTCAAACAGCGCGGACCCTACGCTGTCATACAAGTATTTCGAAGGCAGTTCTTTTTGTCCGGGCTTGGTCAAACCAAGGTGCACGTCGGTGGCAAGTTGCGGACTAGTGTCGGTAGTGAAGGCCTGGGTCAGCATGTTGTCCTCCGAAACGATCAGTTGCTCACGCAGCGAAATCCTGCATAAACATACTGGTAATGGGGCTGGAACCAGTTGCGAAACGAGCGGCGCAGCATGCACGCGGCAGTGCGCGCCGAGGCCCCTTTCATCACGTAGTGTTTGCCGTCGAAAAAGTCCGCGGAGTAGCCGGGATAAAACGAGAAACGCTGAAAACCGGGAAACGGCTCGAACCGGCTCGCCGTCCACTCCCACCCGTTGCCCAGCAAGTCGGCAACGCCGAAAGCGCTCTGGCCTTCAGGGAACGCGCCAACCGATGTGGGATCCCAGTTCTGAAAATCGAAATTGCCCTTGCTCGGGTTCGGAGCCGCAGTGCCCCAGGGGAAGCATCGCTCAGCACCGTTTGCGACTCCGTATGCCGCCCGATGCCATTGTGCTTCCGTGGGCAACGACTTCCCTGCCCAGCGAGCGTAAGCGGTTGCCTCAGCTTGACTCACGTAGACCGGCCAGTCCAGAGGTAAGGGAATCTCGGAAAACATTGTCCGGTAATACCAGCGGTCGCGCTGCCAAGTCCAAAATGCGGGATGGAGAATCTTCTGCGCGGTCCGCCAGTTCCAATCTTCTTCCGTCCAGCAGGCAGGATTCTCGTAGCCTCCCGCAGCCACGAAATCGAGGTACTGGCCATTGGTGACTTTGTACTTGTCGACGGCGAATGCGGGGACGTCGACGATCCGAGCTTCGTATTCGTTGTCCCAACCGAAAATGCCTTTGTCATCGCGCGATAGTCCAAGCGTCGCACGTCCAGCGGGAATTTCGATCATGCGTGGCACAACTGGTGGAGCAACCAGTTCGGGCTTCGGCGCTTTTCGAACCTTGCGGTCCAGCGGCAACTGGTGCAGCATGTAGGCTAAGGTTTCCCCGTGCATGAGGCGATGCTCGACCGCCACGTTGAGCAATGTCTTGGCGGAAAAATCCGCCCCGACCGAAGTGCGATCCCAATCCAAGGATGTTAACGCCGCCAAGCCTTCATCAATGCTCGCCCTAACTCGGTTGACGTACTCGCGCGCACTCCCCGCAGAAGGCCAGTCCGCGGGCTGGTCGGACGGAAGGGCACCGTTCACCGGATCAATTCCGAAGGCGAATAACTTGTCAAAGTCAGGATGAAAAGCCTTCAGCCCCAGAACCCGCTCGCGGAGAAGGTTCCAATCGAATGCTTCCAAATGACCGAGATAAAAAATGATGCGGTGTCTTTCCGGAATCGGCCGCTCGTAAAGGGAGTCAGGGTTGACGATGCCAAAGATCTCGTCCGTTCGACTCCGGGCCTCGGATAAACGCTCAAGCAGTTGGTGCCGAAACTCGACTTCCCCTTGCGCTACGAGCATCTTTACCTCCAGTCACCAAGTTCCAAGCCCATCTCCCACGGCACGCGTAGTGCCAATCGAAACAGCCGCCACGCCTTCCGCAGCTGACTCTTTCCAGATGGCTTATCGGAACCCCCACTACCAATGGCCCGAAAATCCGCGGCGGCGGCTAACCTTTTGTCCAGCCATGCGGTAAATTCGCCTCCCCCTTAGATGCCCGACACTGCCGGTTGGTACAATTGTTTTCCTGTGTGGCGGTCCTTGCCAAACCGCCCCCAAGATCTCTAATAGTCATCGTCAAGTTGTCATGGGGAGTTCGCACATGAACGCGGAAAACCTTACACCCAACTTCTGGCCGGATTTGCCCCTGGAAGCGTGGCAGGACACTTACGCGACCCTGCATATGTGGACGCAGATCGTCGGCAAGATCCGGCTGGCACTCAGTCCAAGAATTAATCATTGGTGGGAAGTGCCCCTATACGTTACTCCAGTCGGACTGACAACGTCTCCCATTCCTTACAACGGTTGGATTTTTGAAATTCAATTCGATTTCATCCATCACCAACTGCTCATTCAAACCAGCCTGGGCACAGAAAGAGTAATGGCGCTGGCGCCGCGATCCGTCGCCAATTTCTACAAAGAATTCATGCAGTGCCTGGAATCACTCGGCATCCATGTGAAAATCTGGAAGAGGCCGGCCGAAGTTCCCAACCCAATTCCCTTCGACCGGGACGTGGAACACGCCTCGTACGATCCAGAATATGCAAATCGCTTCTGGCGGATACTGGTCTGTGCGGACGAAATCTTCAAGGAGTTCCGGTCACGATTCATCGGCAAGAGTAGCCCGGTGCATTTCTTCTGGGGCAGTTTCGATCTGGCGGTAACGCGCTTCTCAGGCCGGCGGGCGCCCCCACGAGAAGGTGCCGACAGCATTACGCGCGAGGCCTATTCCCACGAAGTCATCAGCGCCGGTTTCTGGCCTGGCGGTGGCGACATCAAGGGCGCGGCATTCTACGCTTACGCGGCTCCCGAACCGGCGGGGTTTGCGGATGCGCATGTTGGACCAGCGAAAGCTTTCTATCACCCGCAAATGCACGAATTCTTTTTGATGTACGACGACGTCCGACGTGCCGCATCGCCAAGGACCATGCTTCTGGAGTTCTTGCAGAGCACTTACGACGCCGGGGCAAGCCTGGGAAACTGGAA
>Ga0210410_10004189_pt1 | contig 12668 bp, 6 predicted proteins | sample IncBWC4MmetaG_FD_161058 | JGI IMG/M metagenome (GOLD analysis project Ga0210410, IMG submission 161058) | Forest soil microbial communities from Barre Woods Harvard Forest LTER site, Petersham, Massachusetts, United States - Inc-BW-C-4-M | ecosystem: Environmental > Terrestrial > Soil >... | reverse complement strand
CCGACACCGGTGCTCTACTATTCGGCTTTTCATCTGAAGGCCGCCGGCGCTGTGATGATTACGGGCAGCCACAACCCGGCGGAGTACAACGGATTCAAAGTGGTCTCGGGAGCCGCCACAATCCACGGCGAGCAGATTCAGGAAGTCCGGGGCCTGATCGAGAAACGGGATTTCGCTAGCGGCGCGGGCACGGAAAAATCGGCCGATGTGGTAACCGCCTACGTAGAGGAGATCTGCTCGCAATTTCATTTTGCGCGGCGAGTGAAAGTTGTGTTCGATGCGGGCAATGGCACGGCCGGCCCCGTCATGAAGAGGATCGCAGCCAAATTGAATATGGCGGCCACAGAGCTGTTCTTCGACATGGATGGCCGCTTTCCCAATCACCACCCCGATCCGACCGTTCCCCAGAATCTAACTCACTTGATCGCGGCCGTGAAGGAGAACGGGGCCGAACTGGGAATCGCCTACGACGGCGACAGCGACCGTATAGGAGCCGTTGATGAAAATGGCGAAGTGGTGTTTGGCGACCGCCTGATGATCGTCTACGCGCGGGAGATATTGTCGCGCAAGCCGGGCGCGACCATCATTGGAGAAGTGAAATGCTCGCAGACGCTCTACGACGATATCCGCCGGCACGGTGGAAACGGCATCATGTGGAAGACGGGCCACTCCCTCATCAAAGCCAAGATGAAAGAGGCGCATGCCGAGCTGGCCGGCGAGATGAGCGGACACATGTTCTTCGCCGACCGCTACTACGGTTTCGACGACGCCCTGTACGCCGCTTGCCGGCTGATCGAGATCGTCGCAAATTCCGGGCGGCCGCTCTCGGCGCAACTGGCCGATGTTCCCAAGACTGTCTCAACTCCCGAGATCCGCGTGGACTGTCCGGACGAAGTAAAATTTGGAGTTGTCGAGCGTGTGACGGCGCATTTCCGCAAGCTGTATCCGGTTATGGACGTGGACGGGGTGCGCGTCTTGTTTCCGCACGGCTGGGGATTGGTGCGCGCCTCCAACACGCAGCCGGTGCTGGTGCTGCGTTTCGAAGCTACCACGCCTGAATTGCTGGAACAGTATCGACAAGAAGTTGAGCAGGCTGTCAGCGTCTACTCGGGAACGTGACGAGGTACTAGTTCCGCTGCCTGAGCTTGAACATTGAACCCAACGCGAGAAGGCCGGCGCCAAGCAAAACCAAACTGCCAGGTTCAGGTACGGACGAGGCTTGAATCCCGACGTTATCGATTGCGCTATCAATGTCGTTTACGCTCGAGCCCACCGCGACAAAACTCAAAGTCATCGTGGTGGAAGTAGCAGTCGCAGCGGTCGTCGTGAAGGGAGCAAATGTCGTGGAGAGTGGGGTAAAAGTGCCGAGGTTATTCGAGCCCAAAAACACCGTAAAGGGAGCCGCTTGGAACCCTGGCCGCAAAGCCGCGGAAAAGGTAAATTGGTACAATGTTCCGATACTTAATCCCAGGTTCTGTGAGATCGAATCCGAACCAGCCGCATCGCCTAAAAGATTTTGCAGGAAAGCGGCCTGGGTGCCATCGGGGGGGGAGCCGCTGAACCATGGACTGCCCGTAGCCGCCTCGCCCGAATGGTTCGCGAATACCCAGGTGGCCCCTGCGGTGTTGTACGAGTAACCGCCTGCGCCAAGCGATGGTATCTCGAACGAAGGGTTGACAATAATAATCGATGCTTGCGCCGATACGGCCAAGGCGCATATCCCTAAGAACAAAAGCGTCTTTTTCATTCAGTCCTCCTCCGAACGTCGCCGGAATATCCCTATAGGACTTCCAGTACTAATCACTATACAACGGTTCACTCCCTTTTGGTAGTGGAATGTTTGAATTTTTTCTTCCAGGGAGCCCTTTTTCGTCAGCGCAAGGCCGCAGTTGTCGCGCGGAGTGCGTTTCGAACGTCCGAGTTATTCGGGAAAGTGAAGGTTCTTCTCAATTCCTCGAAGCGTCTGCCAGACCGCTGAATCCCGGCTCTGGGGTGAAACTAACAAGCTCATATAAGTATTCTTAGTACCAGGCCTCGAAATCACGTGGGCTTCCAGCTTCAGAATTACTTTGCGTCCATCATTGAAGGTATCGAAGAATACGACTTTGGCGGTGTACCCCTCGCCTGATCGCATCGGCGTCACCTCAGCCTTCATTTGCGCGGGATCGGGAGCTAGCCCTTTTCGCCGGCCGACGCCGATACTTAACCCCTTGTAGTATTTCTGCAGGAAGTCTTCAATCCCCGATCGGCCCAATTCCGGACTGCCGTCCGCTGCAATAACCATCACGTAGGTAAAGTAATTCGGCGAGGAAGTGTCAAACATGCCCGGGGCGAAGCGCGCCTCTTCGAATCCGGTGAACTTGATTTCAGGGGCAAACGGCGCTGGGACCGGCAGCCGTTCAAAGCGCCAGTCGAGAGGTTCCATTAGGATTGTGGCGGCGGGCCCTTGTGCACTTGCGATTATGCCGGAAAGTATCAGACCTGACAGTCCAACAACGAATTGGTTGCAATGTTTCATTTGCGAGCTTCCTTGATTGTACTCGGGACTCGGCAGGTTGCTGTATACTGGGTCCAAACTCACCAGATTATCGAGGTTAGCGATGTCCAACCAATCCAGATCACTGCTGGCGGCGTTGTTCGCCTTTTTTCTCTTGTCCGGAGCTTGCCTGGCGCAAGGCACCGGAGTCATCTATGGGACAATCACCGATCCCAGTGGCGCAGCCGTTGCGGGCGCCAAGATTGAAGCATTCTTAATCGGACGCGGGACCACACGCACGGGAGCCACGTCGGCCAGTGGAGAATACGTGTTTCCGGCGATGCCGATCGGCGCCTGGGAGATTCGAGTGGCAGCCGCCGGGTTCCAGCAGTTTCGACGGCAGCCCGTTACGCTCGATGCGAATCAGAACGTCCGCGTGGATGCATCGCTGACTGTGGGCAGTATCAACGAATCGATTACCGTCAATGCCGAGGCTCCCCTGGTGGATAGCCGGTCGTCGGTGATGGGCACCCTGATTGACGACCGGCGGCTTACGGAACTGCCGACTAACGGGCGCAATGTGATTTCACTGGCAGCGCTGTTGCCCGGCGTGTCCGATGTCAGCACGTCGCAGACGTTTACGGGCGATCGCAGCGGCGCCACCGTATCCATGTCCGGCACGAAGGGAAATTTTAATCTGTTCCTGTTTGACGGACAGGACTACGAGGCTGTCTTCCGCAATACGGGACTGAACTATCCGCCGCCCGACGCCCTGCAGGAAGTTAAGGTGTTGACTAGCAACTTCAGCGCGGAGTACGGCCATAACGCCGGCGGTGTCTTCAACGTGGTCACCAAGGCGGGTACCAACCAGGTGCACGGCGCGCTATGGGAGTTCGTCCGCAACAACGATTTCAACGCGCGAAACTTTTTCGCGGCTTCCAATCCGCAGCTTGCGCAAAACCAGTTCGGCGCCGCCGCCGGCGGACCCATCAAGAAGGACAAGCTGTTTGTGTTCGGCTCCTATGAAGGATTGCGCATCCGGCAAGGCTCGCTCGCCACTGGCGCTTTTCCGCTGACCGCAGCCGAGCGCACTGGCGATTTCAGCGGGCAGAAGACGGTCACAGACCCGCTCAGCGGGAGCCCATTCCCGGGCAATCAAATCCCAATCAGCCGCTTCGATCCGGTATCGCAGGCGATTCTCTCCAAGCCGGCCCTGATGCCGCTGCCCAATGCCGCCGGCGGGAGCCTGATTCAGACCTACGCGCAACCGCAGAACAACGACCAGGGGCTCATTCGCGTGGATTACAACCTGGGCAGCAAGCATCTCATCAGCAGCCGGTACAATCACACCTATGCCACACAGATCGGTATCGGCGGCCAAGTGCCAAGCTACGAGACGATCTTCAACTGGGCGCGGGTTCAGTCCGCCACGATTTCCGACACCTACACTGTTACTCCCTCGATGGTCAACGAGTTTCGCATCGGCTACAACCGGTTCAGCCCGGAATACCAGGTCCAAAACGGATTTTCCCTGCATGACCTCGGCGGCAATTTCCCGGTGCTCAATGGCATACCGATTCCTCCGGAGATCGCCATTTCCAGTCGCGTCACGCTGGCCAACAACTCCAGCGTGAATGCGCAGCTCGAGAACGAAGACTACCAGTTGAAAGATATCTTCAACTGGACGCGCGGCCGTCATTCCGTCAAGGGCGGATTCGAAGTTTTCCGCAAGCGCTATCTGAATCGCAGCTACTTCCAGACCATGGGAGTCTTCAACTTCACCGGCGCGATTTCGGGCAACGCCGTCGCCGACTACTTGCTCGGGAAGGCCGCAACCTCAAACGTGGCCATGCCGCTCACCGAGCAGGGTGGTGTGCAGACGAGCTTCAACGAGTTCATCCAGGACGACTGGCGTGTAACCTCGCGGCTGACCTTGAACCTGGGACTGCGCTATGAGCTGCCATTGCCCTGGTATCAGCCGCAGAACTACTGGGCGACTTTCCACGCAGGGCAGCAATCCACCGTTTTTCCGAACGCGCCGTTGGGGCTGGTATTTTACGGCGACAAAGGCGTACCGCGCGGCATGATTCAGACGGACAAAAAGAACTTCGCTCCGCGCGTCGGCTTCGCCTTGGATGTCTTCGGAGATGGACGCACCTCGGTGCGCGGCGGCTTCGGAATGTTCTACGATCTGATTCCCGCCGACATCATCCAGAACTTCAGCCAGCCGTTCCGCTACTCGTACACTTACAACACGCCATTCAGCCTCGCCGATCCATTGCGCGGCCAAGCCCCGCTCCTTCTGACGACCAACATCACCAACCCGCAATTTATCGGGCAGCAATCGGCGACCTACCCGGACCCAGGGATGCGCACCCCTTATGTCGAGCAAGTCAATCTATCGGTGCAGCGCGAAATCGTGCGGGACACGGTGCTGGAGGTGGCCTATGTCGGAAAGTTTGGACACAAACTGCTGTATGGCAACGAGTCGAACCCAGCGGTCTTTCGTCCCGGAGAGACGTTGAGCACGGAGAACAATTACCGCATTTTTCCGGGATGGGGCAGCCTGGCTGTGATGCAGACCTCCGCCAACTCCGCCTATCACGGGTTGCAAGCGCAAGGCACGAAGAGGTTCAGCCATCATTTCTCCATCCAGGGCGCCTACACATTTTCGAAGGCGATCGATCAGACCTCCTCCACCTCGCCGGAATCTTCGCTGCCGTCGAATCCGTTCAATGTAAGAGGGGAGCGCGGATTGGCGAGCTTCAACGCGAAACACATTGTCTCGCTGTCGTGGATTGCCGACCTTCCACTGCTAAACGGTCAGCCGGCGGCGCTGCGATTAGTGGCCGGTGGCTGGCAGTGGAACGGGCTGTTCACCGCGCGCACGGGACTGGCGCTGAATCCGACCATGGGGTCGGACGTGGCGCTGAGCGCGACCGGCAACCAGCGGCCGAACGTAGTGGGAAGCGCAAGCGAGCCGAGCGGCCGGACGCTATCGGCGGAGCTTGCGCAATGGTTCAATCCAGCGGCGTTCGCCGCGCCCGCCACGGGCACTTTCGGAAACGCCGGACGCGACATCATCACCGCGCCGGGTACGGCTACCGCCAACGTGGGGTTGTTCAAGACCTTCCCCGTGCCCTTGCGGGAAGGAATGAAAATCCAATTCCGCTCGGAGTTCTTCAACGTTTTGAACCGTGTCAATCTGGGGAACCCGAACGTGACGCTCGGCAGCAGCATGGGGCGCATCACTTCGGCGGGCTCGGCGCGAGTGCTGCAGTTCGCTTTGAAGCTGCTGTTCTGACCCTCCAGACAGAGCCGCGCGCGTCAGCGAGCGGTTTTTGGTTGCGGCTCGGCTGCCCCACAGCTTCCGAATTCCTCTAGCGATAAATCAACGCCAAAACAGGACGGCGGAATAAGTGACCAGCATTATAACGATTGCCGCAGCGACATACAGACTGCGCGATCCCACCTTGGAACCGGCATCAGACGTGAGCTGCCCTTCGGAATCCAGCGGAGTCGCGGATTCCGGCTCGGGATCAGACGGCGCCTCTGGGACATCCACGTCGGCGCCATCGTAGGCTCGGATTCGCTGCTCAATTCGATCGCGTAGCTCCTCGGGGGTTGTTTTGAAGCGTTCCTGGATACGCTTCGGCATCTCGGCTAAGACAGTATCCACATCCAGAGGAATCAGGGGGCGAGTAATGTCGTACCCGAGGGCATCCGCCAAACGGCAAGCGACATGCACGATCCGAAGTAAATCGAGCTCTTCGCCTTCGCATGGATCGTGGTGTCGTCCGGCGACGATTCGAAACTCCTCCGGCAGGTTCCATCGTTCGGAAAGTAGCCGGCCGGCTTCGGCGTGATGCATCCCGAATGTCTCGCGTTCGAAGTCGAGGAGATCGAGGCACCGGTCGGCGGCGTCGCGGATGATCCGCTCATAATCCCGCGGATAGGCGACCAGAAGACCGAGCCGGCCGATATCGTGCATGATGCCGGCCGTGTAGGCATGGCTCACAAAAACTCCGCATGCTCGCGCGATCTCATCGGCGAGGATGGCGGTCGCCACCGTATGTTCCCAGCAGCGCCTCAATTCATTGGTCCGCAGAGCCCCAGTGGCGTAGGTCGCCGTCGCCAGAGTCACTGTGACCTCGCGCGTACGGTCCAATCCCAGGAGGCTGAGTGCGTGCGTCACGTCAGTGACTGGAGACGGGAAACCAAACTCAACGGAGTTGACGCACTGTAGGAGGCGGGCGCTATACGTTGGATCGGTGCCCACCAGTTCCGCTACATCGCCGATCGGGACGGCGTCGTCGGCGAGCAGCGCGAGAAGCCGCGCCGCTATCGGCGGAAACGGCGGAATCTTGCTCAGGCCAAGCAATATATTTTTTCGCAGCATTTTCAACCTGCGATACCTTATCGGCCGCGGCTGGAAATTCATAATTGTGGGGCGGACCCCCCGGTCCGCGCGGGTCCCCCTGGACCCGCTCTTGGCAGCGGCTGCCAGCCTGCCCCTCATCTACCAATAGAGCTTCAACCCGAGCTGCATAATTCGTCGGCTGCTGGCGCTGGTGATGATGCCGAATGAGGTGCCGCCCAATGCCTCATTGACGTTACCCCAATTGGGGGTGTTCGTCATGTTGAACATCTCCCAGCGAAACTGCGCGCGCCATCGCTCCGCCACGCGGAAGTTCTTGGCCAGCAGTGAGTCGAAGTTGATCAGACCTGGCCCTAGTACTTGCGGCAGAGTGCGCGAAGAGTTGCCATAAGTGAACGGCGCGGGGTCGGCGAAGGCCGCCGGATTCAACCAGTCCAGACCTCGCACGCCCGCCGCCGGCGATCCTTTATCTGCGGCATAAAGCGGCTGGCCGGGCACCAGGTCCGTACGCAGGACCGTGCCGTCGGAATTGTCGCCCAACAGGTTCGTCGTGCCATTTAGAACCGTAGTCCCAAACGGCGAGCCCGATTGCAGCGTTCCAATCATGGCGATCTGCCATCCGCCAACGACTTGGCTGAGTATCCCGTGTCGCAGCCAGTGGCGACCCTTTCCGAACGGCAGGTCGTAAATCGGCGAGAACACCAGCCGGTGCGGTGCGTCATTGGTCGAAAGCGATCGCTCAGCCTTCAGGTTGTAGATGTCCTGGATCTGCGTGTTGTCGCCGAGCGGCGTCCCTTGCGAGATCAGGTTGTCGATCCAGCGCGTGAACGAGTAAGCCACCACCCAGCCCAGCCCGTTCTGATACCGGCGCTCGGATTTGAAGGTGAATCCCAGATAATTCGAGAGACCCCAGTTCGGACCGAGGATCTGGATCTGCGTCGCGTCGCTGCCATAGGCGGTCCACGGGCGGCGCAGGCGCGAAGGGACACTGGTTTGCGCCAGCAGGTAGGCCGGGATGTGATTCACGTTGATATTGCCGAAAATAGCCTGGCGTCCCAAGTTGCCTAGCCCGCCGATTTCGAACAGGATGCCCTTCCACTGATGTTGGATGGTGAGGCTGAAATTCAAGTTGTAGGGCGTCTTTCGATTCGGATCGAGGTACTGGATTTGTGAGGTCTCGAATTGCGTCCCGCGCACACCGAATGTTGGCGTCAACTGCGATACCGGCACATCATCCAGAGCGCCGGCCGGTAAACCATCTTTGAGTAGACTGGGAACGGGAATGCGCGCCGTGTAGACAGTGCCGAATCCTTGGCGCAGTTCCTGAATGATCTCCCTGTCATAGGAATCGCCGTAAAACATACCGAAGCCGCCGCGGATAACCGTGTCGTTGTTGCCAAGAGGACGCCAGGCGAATCCAAACCGGGGAGCGAAATTGAGTTTGTTCCAGTTCCAAAGATACTTGCCCTTGCCGTTGCGGTCGGGAAAGGTAATCACTCCGATTGCGCCCGCGGGAATGTCGCCAGTGCCCGCCGCGGGGTTCGGCGCGTACGGATCGAAGTTGTTCATCCTCCCGGCTACTTCATAAGCCGGATTCTCGGTGTCATAACGGAGTCCGATATTTAATGTCAGCCGCGGAGTGACACGCCAGTCGTCTTGGATATACCCGCCATACTCCTGAAACCGCCTGCCGATGCTCGGCGATACCGAAGCGGTGATAGCACTCAGACGCCCCAGCAGAAAGTCCGCCAGATTGATACCGGTATTGGCGATAGCCGCCCCGCTAGCTGTAATACCGCGCGTGTATTGTCCGTTGGCCGACCAGTTTCCGCTGGGAGTGGGCCGGCTATGGTCGTTGGCGCCAAAGCGGCTGTACTGGCCGCCATACTTCAATGTGTGCTTTCCGTGAACGTCGGTGAAATTGGCGATATAGTCCCAGTTGGTAAACGATGCGATGCGATTCGCATTGCCCGCCGCTCCAATGGCGGCCACCGGAACCAGTCCTCCCCCAAAGCTAAATAGGGGAAACACTTCTCCGGGCACATTCGGCAGTCCCAACAACTTCCCGTAGTTCGTTGCGCAGCAGTCGCCCGACTTGCGGTCGATGAACACGCGGTTCACCCCGGCGGTGAAGTTCACGAACCGCGTGGGCGAAAACAGGTGCGTCATATTGACAGCTACATTTTGCCGCCTGTTATGGATAAACAGGCCTGCCGGGTCGGCGACTCCGTAGCCCTTCGAGTAGCCGGTCAGGTTGTCTTCGGGCTGCGTGAGAATATAGCGAAAGAAGAATTTCGTCGCGTCCGTCAGCTCGTGATCGATGCGCATCGTATGATAGGCCCGAGTGGTCGTGTTGATGGTGTTTTCCTGCCAGTTGCCGGTGTTGTTGAAAGGATCGTTGGGTGCGCGATTGGGAGCCGGCAGATAGGTCAGTGCCTTCACAGCCACCGGGTCCAGCCGCGAGGTGGGGATGATGTTGTTCGGAAACGGCGTGGTACTGATCGGAGTGGCAAACGTCCCGGTTCCCGTAGTGGGATCGTAGATAACAACGGGCGCCGCGCGCCCGCTAGCGTCCCGTGTCGCCGTCGAAAAATCTCCCGTTCGCCAGGCGGGCAGCCCGACATTGCGCGTGGTGCTGACGCCATCGTGCTCGAGCAGATAATCCAGATTATAAAAGAAGAATGTCTTGTTCTTGCGGATCGGCCCGCCGATAGTGCCGCCGAAATTGTTCCGGCGCAAAGGCGGTAAGGCGTCATTGCCCCAGCCTTTGGCATCGAGCTTGTCGTTCCGCAGAAACTCGTAGACGTTGCCGTGGAACTTGTTCGTGCCGCTTCTGGTGACCGCATTGACCACGCCGCCGTTGGTGTGACCGAATTCGGCTCCGAAGCTGTTGACCTCCACCTTGAACTCCTGCATGGCTTCGACCGGTGGCGATAGTTCGATGCCGTTGGCGCCCAAGCCGCCGCGGGTATTGTTCACGCCGTCCACTAGCGGCTGCGCAGTCTGCAGGCGGCCTCCGCCGATCGACACCAAACCGGCGCTGGAGAAAGAACCCGGAACCAGATTGACCAGGTTGAAGACGTTGCGGTCCACCAGCGGCATCTCGAGCACGTGGCTGACCTGCACGGTGGTGCCGACCGCCCCGTTGGCAGTTTCAACCAGGCTCGTTCGTCCAGTGACTTGAATCGACTCTGTGGTAACGCCGATCTCCATCACCATGTCTTGAGTGAGAACGCTGCCCACATCCACTTTCAAACCGTCGATCACCAGCCGCTTGAAACCAGCCACCTCAGCCGCCAGCCGGTAATTCGCCGGCGCCAGATTCGGGACGGTGTAAGATCCATCGGCCTGAGACTTCACCGTCGCCGCAGCCCCGGTCTGCTGCTCGGTGGCGGTGACAATGGCCGCGGGGATAACCGCCCCGGTTGAGTCTTTCACTACGCCGGTAATGGTGCCCGAGGCGAACTGCGGCCACAGGCGGACAGGAAACTCTGACAGGGCAATTGCCACCAAAATCAGATATGCAAATTTCCCGTGAAGACTCATAAAATGGCTAGATGCTATCAGTTGCCAAGGATGGGTGTCAATAGGCCATAGGAAAGTAGGCAGGCATGTCGAAACTCACTCGCATTTCCGGCGCTGGCCTGCTGCTGGCGATAGCTTCGCTGTTCAGCTCGCCTCCGGATCTTCGGCCTCAGTTCACCGACGTCGCATCCGCGGCAGGACTGACGTTCAAGCACGAAAACGGCGCTTCTCCCGAAAAACACCTGTTCGAAACCTTTGGATCGGGCGTGGCCTTCATCGATTTTGACAACGACGGATTCCCCGATCTGTTCTTTGCCAACGGCGCGGACCTGGCTCATGGAAAGTCCTCGCCGGGGAACGTGCTCTACAGGAACCTCGGCAACGGCAAGTTCGTGGACGTTACCGCTAAGGCGGGTGTAGCCGGCAACGGCATGTTCGCCACCGGAGTCACTGCCGGCGATTACGATAACGACGGCCTGCTCGATATCTACGTGACGGGCTTCGGCGGGAACCAGCTTTTTCGCAACAACGGCGATGGGACCTTCACCGACGTGACTGCCAAAGCCGGGGTGGCCGGCGGCGGCTGGAGCAGCAGCGCGGCCTGGCTCGACTACGATCGCGATGGCTATCTAGACCTGTTCGTTGCCCGCTACGTCGATTACGACATGAAACATGCGCCGTACTGCGGCTATAAGAAGGATGGCTACCGCATGTACTGCGACCCGCAACAATTCGACGGCGCCGCGAACCTGCTGTATCACAACAACCGGGATGGCACCTTCACCGAGGTGTCGAAAAAGGCGGGGGTAGCCAATCCCGCGGGCAAGAGCCTCGGAGTCGCCGTGGGCGACGTCGACGGGGATGGTTGGTCCGACATCTTCGTCGCTAACGACGGAGTGCGGAATTTCCTGTATCGCAACCAGGGCGATGGTACCTTCGCCGACGTCACCTACAGCGCCGGTGTCGGGTTCGATATGGACGGCAAGACGCTTGCCGGCATGGGAACCGAAATCGCGGACGTCGATGGCGACGGTCTGCCCGATATCTTCCTCACCGCTTTTTCGCGGCAGTACAATCCGCTCTACCGTAACATGGGGAAGCTGGTGTTCGAGGACTTCACCCGCAAGGCGAGGCTCCCGTCGAGCGTCCTGTCGCTTGGATTCGGGACCAAGCTGTTCGACTTCAACAATGACGGCCTGCTGGACATCTTCGTTACTAACGGGCACGTTACCGACAACGTCCGGCTGTACGATCCGGAGCTGTCCTACGCGCAGACCGACCTGCTGTACGAGAACATCGGCGGCGGGCGGTTTCGCGACGTGTCGGCCGAGAGCGGCGCGGGGTTTCGCATCCGGCACGTCGGCCGGGGCGCCGCCGTCGGCGATTTCGACAACGACGGCGACCTCGATATCGTGGTATCGAACTGCGGCGGCCCGCCGCTGCTGCTGCGCAACGACGGAGGGAACCGCAATCACTGGATCGCGATCCGGGCGCGGGGCAGGGAGAGCAATCGCTTTGGGATCGGATCGAAGGTGAGGGTCTCGAGCGGCGGCCATACCCAACTGCGCGAGATCAACCCGTATGGCAGCTATCTGAGCACTAGCGACGTGCGGCTGTATATCGGGCTTGGGCGCGAGACTACGATCGCGCGACTGGAGATCGAGTGGCCGAGCGGAAAAAAGCAGGCGCTGGAAAATGTTCCGAGCAACCAGAGCTTGTTGCTCGATGAGGCGAACGCCTCACGGTAGCATTTCGATCCGCCGCCGCGCTTCGGCGCGATTGGGGTCAAGCTGTAGCGAGCGCGAGTAGGCCTCGATTGCTTGCGCCTTCATCCCCTTGGCCTGATAGGCCCGCCCCTGCTCGTAGAAGACGTCAGCCTGGAGTTGCTGAGAGTACGCGGTGGCGGGCAGACTCTTGCCCTCAGGCAATGCGAGCCGGAGCGCCGCCAGCGCCTGGTCGCTGGCGGCTCGCGCGTTGTAAAGCTGCGCCAGGCTCAGATACGCTTCGGGTCGAGCGGCATCGAGCGCGATGGCTTTCCGGCACAGCTCCTCCGCCTCGGCTGGCCTCTGCTTCTTGGCGTAGAGAGAGCTGAGAGTCAGGTACATCTCCGGCGCCACATACTTCGATTGAAGGCAGCTTTCGAGCTCGTGTATCGCCTCGTCATCCTGCTTCAGGTCCAGGTAGGCGAGGGCTATATAGTAGTGCGCCGGAGTCATGCCTGGGTCGACCGCGAGCGCCTTGCGGTTCAGCTCGATCGACTCCTCGGGCTGGCCGAGCTTGCGATTCGCT
>Ga0210410_10004187_pt1 | contig 12673 bp, 6 predicted proteins | sample IncBWC4MmetaG_FD_161058 | JGI IMG/M metagenome (GOLD analysis project Ga0210410, IMG submission 161058) | Forest soil microbial communities from Barre Woods Harvard Forest LTER site, Petersham, Massachusetts, United States - Inc-BW-C-4-M | ecosystem: Environmental > Terrestrial > Soil >... | reverse complement strand
AACTTATACCGCGACTGCAACTGGAACCGGTGTCGGCACGGCGATCGCTCAAGCAATCGTTAGCGTGGGCGCGGCGGGATCGTCGAATCTGGTGAACCACGTCATCTTCATGATGCAGGAGAACCGAACCTTCGACACATACTTCGGCCTGCTGAATCCATATCGCCAGGCGAACACATTAAATGTTGGCGATGACGGCAATACTTATAACGTGGACGGAATTGACGACAAATTGAGCAACGCGAACGTGGACGACGAAGGCACATCGTTCCCGTTGTTTCATACCGTCAGCAGTTGCCTCGACGATATGACTTCTGCGTGGCTGGAGAGTTTCGGTGACGTTAACCGATATGATTTCAGCACGAAGCGCAGCGTGTTGATGGACGGGTTCGTCCACACCGCCGAGAATTTCGCCAAGAATGGCGCGGGCCTGATGGGCGAGGGATCGTTCACTGATCTCACCGGTCAGCGCGCGACGGCTTACTACGCCGACACGTCGACATCGGGATCGCCGGAGTTGAATTATTACTACTTCATGGCGTCGCAGTTCGCCATTTCCGATCGGTGGTTCTCGCCGATCGCGAGCAAGAGCACTCCCAATCGCCTCGCCACTCTGACCGGCGGCACAACCCAAGGCCTCGTGAAAGATCCGTTTTCTGATGACAAACTGCCCACGCTGAATATTGAGACAATTTTTCAGGAGCTTGACGCAGCGAACGTTTCATGGAAGCTTTACTATTCCGTGACTGAGGGCGGATGTAACGAGACCGACGGCGATTGCGGCAACAAGAGTAATCCGAGCCTTTATCCGGTGACCAGCTTCTCGGATTTTTCCTACTCGACGAAGTACCTGTACGCCAATCCAACGCAGGCTGCCTGCGTTGCGCCCACTGAGAGTTCGTCGCAAGCGGTCGGCGACACTTCGAATGCCTTCTGCATCGACCCCACGCACATCGCGCCGCTCAGCCAATTCGTTACCGATATGAACGCCGGAACGCTGGCCAGCTTCTCTTACATTGAACCTGCTTTCGGCATCAACGACGAGCATCCCGGGTCCGGCCAATCCATCTTTCTGGGACAAACGCAAGTTGCGAGTCTTCTGAATCAGTTCATGGCGAGTCCGTCGTGGGCGGATTCGGTGTTCTTTCTGAGCTACGACGAAGGCGGAGGCCCGTACGAACATGTGCCTCCGGTTCCGGGACATTCGAACGACTACACCAACACCGCGAATTTGGGATTTCTGCCGCTGGGCAATATTCCCGATATTGCTTCGATTGCGGTTGCTCCCGACTCTTACGCACCGTGCCTTGCGAACGGGCCGCCGGACAGCAACGGAAATCCAACCGCGACCACTCATTGCGACCTGCAAAAAGCCGATCCGGGTGCGGTGAGCACCGATGCCGCTGCCGTGCAAGGGTTCGGAGCGCAGATAGGGTTCCGGCTGCCGAACCTGGTGGTCTCGCCGTTCACGCGAAAGCATTATGTTTCGCACGTGCCCATGGATCACACCGCCATCATCAAGTTCGTTGAGAGCCGCTTCATTAGTCCGGCTGCGCATCTCACGAATCGCGATGCCGCGCAACCGGATCTGCTGGATTTCTTCGACTTCACCACGATTCCGTGGAAGACTCCGCCCTCGTCTTCGAGCCTTCCGACTCCCCCGGCGGTGGGCGGGACCTGTACGCCATCAACGATGCAGTGAGGAGAAGAACCTAGGTTCGCCGAGTACGGGAACGCGCCATCACCGACAGGAGAATCAAGACCTGCGCCGCCAGCCCTGCGCATGTATCGAGCACAACGTCCTGCCAGCGGCCCGTGCGCGACGGAATGAAGCTTTGGTGCCACTCGTCGAGACTCGCCACGAACGCGGTTCCGAAAATCGCGAACAGCGCCCAAGAGGATTTCCACGTTATGTTTTCAAGAGCGGGCAGCGTGGCTCGCCACGAGCGGAACAATAGAAAGCTCAACATACCGTATCCGAAAACGTGTCCGCCTTTTCGGATGTAGAAATGCCAGTGGGTAAAGCTCTCGCGGCTCAATCCGAAAATTGCGTGCAGCAGGGGATAGAGAATGCGGCTGGTGTTGTGCGCCGAAAGCATCGCGCTCGACTCAATAGCAATCACGATCAGCCACAGAATCGTGGCGATCCAGGCTTTGAGAACTTGATGACGGTCGGAGCTCAACCTTGATCCGGCTCCGAAGCGTCCAAGCACGTTGGGAAAAATGCTCTCAGGGGTTTAGGCCCTAAACCCTTTTGTGGCAGGACGGCACGGCTAAACGGTATGCTCTTTCCATTCGTGCATCCGCGCTCGACATGAGCCGACCTACTCAATCGCATAATTCGGAGCCTCGCGGGTAATCATGACGTCGTGCACATGGCTCTCGCGCAAGCCCGCGCCGCTAATGCGGACGAAGCGCGTCTTCTGAAGCAACTCTGCAATCGTCGCGCAACCGCAGTAGCCCATGCCGGACTTCAATCCGCCTACCATTTGATGAACGATCATCGCCACCGAACCGCGGTAAGGCACGCGGCCTTCAATGCCCTCCGGCACAAGTTTGGCCAGGCGGTTGGAGTCGCCATCGCCTGCCGAAACCGCCGCCGACGAATCGCCCTCCGTGCTCTGGAAATAACGCTCACTCGATCCTTGCGCCATCGCGCCAATTGAACCCATGCCGCGATAAGATTTGAACGACCGGCCTTGATACAGAATCAATTCGCCGGGACTTTCGTCGGTGCCGGCGAATAACGAGCCGATCATGACGGCGCTTGCGCCCGCAGCCAGAGCCTTGGTCATGTCGCCGGAATACTTAATCCCGCCGTCGGCAATGATGGGCACGCCGGAGTCTTTCGTGGCGCGATAAGCTTCGGCAATGGCTGTGATCTGCGGCACTCCCGCACCCGTCACCACGCGGGTTGTGCAGATTGAGCCCGGCCCAATGCCGACTTTAATACCGTCGGCACCGGCGCGAGCCAACTCACAGGCGCCATCAAAAGTGGCAACATTGCCGGCGAGCAATTCCACATGCGGCAATTTCGACTTCACGAGCTTCACCGCATCGAGCACTTTTGTGGAATGCCCGTGTGCGCTGTCGATAGCCAACACATCAACTTTCGCCTCTGCAAGCTCCTGCGCACGCTCCAGAAAGTCTCCCGTGGCTCCGATGGCGGCGCCTACGCGCAGGCGGCCATGAGAATCTTTTGCGGCATTGGGATACTTCAGCTTCTTCTGAATGTCTTTGACCGTAATCAAGCCCTTCAGGTTGTAACGGTCATCGACGACAAGAAGCTTCTCGACGCGATGCTCGTGCAGAATTTTCTCTGCATCTTCCAGCGTGGTACCGACAGGAACAGTGATGAGGTTTTTCTTGGTCATCACTTTGTCGATAGGAATATCGAAACGCGTTTCAAAGCGCAGATCGCGGTTGGTGAGAATGCCTACCAGTTTTCCGTGCTCGGTGATAGGCACGCCGGAAATCTTGTACTTGCGCATCACTTCAAGTGCGTCGCTGACCTTGTCGGTGGGATGCATGGTCACCGGGTCGACAATCATTCCGCTTTCCGAGCGCTTCACTTTATCGACTTCGTTGGCCTGTTGCTCGATGCTCAAGTTGCGATGAACAATTCCCAGACCTCCCTGTTGCGCCAGTGCAATTGCCATATGTGATTCTGTGACGGTATCCATCGCGGCGCTGACGATGGGAATGTTCAGGCTGATGTTCCGCGTAAGCTGCGTCTGCGTGCTGGCCTGTGCCGGAATCACGTCGGAACGCGCTGGCAGCAGAAGAACGTCATCGAAAGTAAGGGCCTCAGGAACTGGAAAATGAATCATAATGTTGGGGATTCCCCCAGCGGCATGGGTGGAACCTCTATTGTAGAGAGCGGGAGACGTTCAGGCAAACGAGCGAGTGTTGTCAGCCAAGCGCGTCGTCTCAAAATGACAGATCCATCGTCCGCACAGGAAACACTCAAATTTCCAAACTTTCGCGCTCTTTGCTTTGCGACGATATACAATGACACTCTTCAGGTTGCGTAGGAGTTTTTCGTGACTTCCACTGTCCGCACAGCTATTGCAGCAGCGATTCACTCTCTCGCGTCTACATTCTTGATCGTAACGCCGGCGTTCGCCCAACAATTTCTGCCGCCCGCCCCATTCCCGGTAGGATCCAACCCGACTCATGTAGCCGTCGGGGACTTCAACGCAGACGGGAAGCCCGATTTGGCGGTGGCCAACTATGGCGGAGACGTCAGCGTACTGCTCGGCAACGGCGATGGTACGTTTGGTCCGCAAGTAACTTACACGACCGCGGGCCCTGCCGAGGGCATAGCCGTTGCAGACTTTAATGGCGACGGCAAGCTTGATTTGGCCGTGGCAACCGACAGCCAGGAAATTAGCGTCCTACTCGGCAACGGCGATGGTACGTTCCGGCAGTCTGTAGCATATCTTGCGGGATCGAATGAAATCGCCGTCTGCACAACGGATCTGAACGGGGACGGCAAGCCCGATTTGATCGTCGGTACGCGAACCGGTACCTTAACCGTCCTGCTCGGTTTGGGAGACGGCACTTTCAAGGTCCTGCCAAGCACGAGCGCCGGGTCGGCGATATACGGTTGTGCCTCTGGCGATTTTAACCAAGATGGAAGACCCGACATTGTAGTTCCAGATTTGAACAGCCCTAATCTATATGTGCTGTTAGGCAATGGTGACGGCACGTTCCTGCCGGCGGTCGCGTATGACACCGGAAGCGAAGCAGCCACGGTTGCGGTAACGGATTTGAACGCTGACGGAAAGCTCGACTTGGTGAAAGCTGATTATTCCGCAGGAGTGAGCGTTCTCCTCGGCAAGGGCGACGGCACATTTCAGTCTCCTCAACTCTACAAGGCGGGGAGTTCGGCTTACGCGTTGGCCATCGACGATTTCAATGGCGATGGAAAGCCAGATGTCGTCGTGGCCCAACTGCAAAGCAATACTGTTAGTCTGGTTCCTAGCAACGGTGACGGAACCCTCGGTGCCGAAGTCGAATATACCGCGGGAGCGAATCCGATCTCTATTGCGGTGGGAGACTTCAACAACGATGGATGGCCCGACGTCGCGGTTATCCCCGAAGGCGAAAACAATATAGTTACTGCTCTGCTCAATGCTGGCCAAAAAACTGGAAATCCGGTTGCCAGCGTGACTCCCGGCGTCCTAACATTTGCTCCCCAGTTGCTCAACACAACTTCTGTGTCCCAGTCCATTACCATCGGTAACGTAGGTACCGGTACGCTTGAACTCAACGGCATCGCGTTGGTAGGAGGTACTTCGGATTTCTCATTTACAAATGGTTGTGGTGCCACCTTAGTTGTGGGTACGAGTTGCACAGTCCAAATATCGTTTCGTCCCACCCGCAATGGTATTAGGACTGGATCTCTCAGCATTGCCGATGACACCGTAGTCAGTCCGCAAACCGTCAACTTTGCTGGGACGGGAAATTCTCTTAAACTATCGGCACCTTCACTGAATTTCGGTAGGGTAGTCGTCGGATCGTCGAGATCGCAAATACTCACGTTGACCAATCTCGGCGGCCAATCGATGATCATCGGACCGCTCAGGGTTTTGGGTATGAATGCGGCAGATTACAGCCAAGCCGACAACTGTGGGACCGAGATAGCGTCCCACAAGAGCTGCACTGCTTCAGTGAAATTCACACCAGAGTCAGTGGGATCGAGCAACGCTCACCTGCAGTTTACGAGCAACGGAATGGGCGTGACTGCCGTCACGGCCATACCGCTCACTGGCATCGGACAATGAAATTCCGAGAATGTTGAGCTTGCCGAGGGAAGACGGAAGATTCACTGCGGAGTACCTGCTGTTTTTGGCGCCCACCCTGATTTTAGAATCAGGGCGGATTGAGCAAAATCAGGAGACTGTGGAGATAGAGTTTTCAATTCACCGTCAGGGGCGCAGTGACGCTTCCCACCTTGCCGGTGATGTTGTCGCGCACCACAAAACGCACGGTGTATTTTCCGGGTCCAAGTTCCAAGGCATTGCGAAAGTTCAGGCCGTTAGCTCGGACTGAGGCAATCTGAGATTCGGGAACGGGCCTGGTAAACCTTTGCGAAGCCTGCCCTGCTTCCTTCCCGTCTTTATCGTTGTATGCTAGCGCGGCAAAATCAAAATTCAATTGATCGCGGCCTGCGGGATCGAAACTCAGGCTTCCCGCTGGCATGTGGGCCATGAACACCGCTTTTTTCTTGTCGCCCTCTGCGGAAACGCTCAGCCATTGAACGGTCACCGGCACGCCCGTGCCTTCAATCGGAGAATGAAGAGCGTTGCCCAGGTCGCGGTCTCGGGTGATTAAAGGATTCATGGTTGCATTGGTCACGAAGAACCCATTACGCGAGCGCACGTCCGTATCTTTCCGGTCAACTTTCACCTGCAATTTGCGCCATCCCGGCTTATTGTTGTGCGTGTCAAGATAGTAGCCGACCATGTAATAAGATGCCGCGTCGTCGGCAGCTCGCTTGAAACTGCCGGCCAGATCGTTCGTGTTGTAGAAAGCCTTTCCGCCGGTCATGTCGGCGAAGTCGTTCAGAGTATCGATCTTCGACTGGTGCAGCCACATGCGATTGCTGAGTTGCCGCGAAGCTGCGGTTCCAGAGACAGATCCCGATCGCGCGCCTTCGGCGAACATGGAAACATTCACCAAGCCTCGAACGTCCACGGGGTAGACGGACACCTGGGCGTCGTTCAAAGCGAGCATGGTTCGTTCATACAGTTCAGATAAATATCCGCCGGGGACAGTCGAGGGCGAATCGATCGAAAAAGGGAATCCTCCCGTTGCCCAGATGAGCGACTTTCTTCCGGGCACGCCCGACAATGACCACGCGATTCCAAGAAACGCATTCATGGTGGTCTCGATTGCATTCTGCTGAAGGAATCCCGCTTCGACCGAGTCCCCGTATTCCACGAAGGAGTCGATGGCGTCCAAAGGATCGGCATAGGGTGAAAACACGGTAGTTGGCACGTACCCGGTCGCGGCGTCGGCTTGCGCCTCGGGACCGAGCGTGTCCATGGGTGGAATCTCGGCGCTGGCTTTCTTCAACGCCGCCATCAACTGCGCGGGATCCCCGGTTAGACCCTGCACGACTCTCAATCCGCGACTGGTGATCAGCATCAGCGCAAGCGCCTGTCCTGAATTCACGTTCTGCGCGAGAAACTTGACCAGCTCTTTTCGTCCGTAGGCCTGATCCAGAAACGGAGTGTTCACTGTGTCGAGGGCAACGACCACGACGTTCCGAGGCTGCGGGCCTTCGAAAGTGAGATTGCGAAATTGCCCGGCGGGGACAGTTGGCATCATCAGCCTGTCGCTGCTTGCCGTGAGTTCTTCGAAGCTGGCGATCTTCTGCTCTTTGCCGCCTTCCAGGATCGTGAAATTCTCTTTGCTAAGGCCGTGGACATGATTTCCGGACTTATCTGCGACCACGACGGGAACCTGAATCAGGATCGATTCGGAGCGGAATTCGACTTTCGGTTCGTCGCTGGCTGAGGCGTGTCGGACAATCGTCAAATCGTTGTTGCCCGTGCCCAGCACCGCGGCATTGCGCGCATTAGTCGCCGGATCGACATAGCTTCCGCCGCCGCGGCTGCCACCACCGCCGCGAGTTTGCGCTAGCGTCCACATTGAACAAAAAAGAAGTACGAAAGCAGTGAGAGGAAGACGGTGGCGCGACATAGAACCTCCACACAAACTGGGGGCGATTTTACTCCGAAATAGGCGAAAATGTTGTCAAGACTTAGTCACTTAGAGGGTCGCAATCCGTATCGGAACGGCGTGACCGGGGTTTGTCTTTTATGACTAGCGGGCGTATATTAGGTAACTGAGAACTGTTGTGTACGATCGGCATTCGGCGAAGCACACCAGTGGGCGCAAGCCCACTTTTTAGTTTGGGGCCCATCGGTGTAAGCCGCCATCGCCCGTAAGCTATTGGATACATGGCGCTTGACGTTGAACGTGTGCGGGAAATTGCGGAGCGAGTGGCGGCTTCCAGCGGGCTCGAAATTGTCGATGTCGAGTTCCTGGGTGGAGGCAAAGCGCGCATGTTGCGCGTTTTTCTCGACAAGGAATTTGTAGACCAGGGCGGCGCGGCCGAGGATGCCGCGAACACGGACTTGCTGTCGGGTGTGACGCACGAAGATTGCGCGCGGTTCAGCCGCGAGTTTGGCACCATTATCGATGTGGAAGGTGTGATCGCGGGCTCGTACACGCTGGAAGTTTCGTCGCCCGGTCTGGATCGGAAGTTGACCAAGGCTGCCGATTTCAAACGCTTCACCGGCAGCCGCATGAAGTTGATGACGAGGGAGCCGGTAGATAACAACCGGCACTTCGAAGGCCGGCTGGAGAGTTTTCTGAACGGTCGCATCACGCTGGACTTGAGCGTAGCCAGCAGCAAGTCGCGCAAGAAGATGGGTGCGGCTGCCGGTCAGAAGATTGAGATTGAGCTGGCCAATATCGAGAAGGCGAACTTAGTGCCGGAATTTTGAAGAGCAGGTTTCAAAGTTGCAAGGTCTCAAACGTAGTGCAGTTTTAGTTCTGACGTTGAAACCTTGGAACTTTGCAACCTTGAAACATTGAAATTCGATCCTTATGGCAAGCGAGCTCTATAACACGATCGACGCACTCAGCCGGGAAAAAGGCATTGATCCGCAGATTGTCATCGGCGCGGTCGAAGATGCCATTGTCATGGCTACCCGCAAGCATTACAAATCGCAGGAAAATCTGCGGGCCAAGCTGGACAAGGAAACCGGTAAGATCAACGCTTTTGCGGTGAAGACGGTCGTCGAAACTGCCGAGCAGGTGGAAGATCCTAATCTGCAGATCACGCTTGAGGATGCGCGCAAGACTGATCCTAATCTTGAAATTGGCGGCGAACTGCTGATTCCGAAGGTGACCGACGGCATTCTTGGACGCATCGCCGCGCAACTGGCGAAGCAGGTAATTTTTCAGAAGGTGCGCGAGGCCGAGCGCGACACAGTCTACAACGAATACATCGGCCGCGTGAACGAGATCGTCAACGCGACGGTAAAGCGCGTCGAGGGGCCAGATGTAATTTTCGATATCGGCAAGGCGGAAGCCCGCATGCCGCGCAAGGAGCAGTCGCGTCTGGAATCGTTCGCCATCGGCGAGCGGGTGCGAGTTGTGATTGCGCGTGTCGAGCGCGCAGCAAAAGGCCCGGGAGTTGTCGTCTCCCGCGCCGTGCCGGAGCTGGTGCAGCATCTGTTTCAGACGGAAGTGCCGGAGATTTACGACGGCACCGTGGTCATTCGCGCCATAGCCCGCGAGGCCGGCGAACGAACCAAGATTGCCGTCATGTCGAAAGATAAGGATGTAGACGCCGTCGGCGCCTGCGTCGGAATGAAAGGGATGCGTGTGCAGTCGATCATTCGCGAGCTGCGCGGCGAAAAGATCGACATCATCGAATATCACGAAGACGCCGTCACCTTCGCCGAGAAGGCATTACAGCCGGCGAAAGTCAGCCGCGTGACAGTTGTCGACAGCGGGGAAAAGCATCTTGAGGTCGTGGTCGACGACAGCCAGCTTTCGCTCGCCATCGGCAAGAAGGGGCAGAACGTTCGTCTTGCCGCGAAGTTGCTGGGCTGGAAGATTGACATCAAGAGTGAAGAAGAGAAGCGGCAGGAAGTCGAGTTGCAGATGGCCGCGATGGCTCCGCAAGCCACCACGCCGCTGGAAAACGTTCCGGGTCTGGGAGATGGCTTGGTCGAGAAACTGGGCGCGGCGGGCGTGACCACCGTCGAAGCGCTGGCCGATATGACGCCGGAGCAACTTGAGGCCATTGAAGGCATCGGCCCCAAAACGGTGGAAAAAATCAGCCTCGCGGTGAATAATTACTTTGCGAGTTTGGAGCAGGGAGAAGCGGCGGTCGCGCCCGACGAAGTGCCCGAAGGGGAAGTGCAAGTCTCCCCGGAGGGTTCGGCGGAAGAGGCGACTCTAGACGGCGAAGTCGCGCCAGAGGCTGGGAGTGCTGAAGGCGACGGCGTCCAGGCTGTCGATCTGGCTGAAGCTGCGGAAGATTCTGCTCCTGCAGCGCACGAAAATAATGAGAACGAAGAGCACGAGCCGGAAGGCTCGGCTCCGGAAAAAACCGAATAACCATGGCACGCGCGGACATTTTTTCGGTGGCGTGCGAGTCCAGGAAGCTGACTCCGTGAGGCTGCGATGAAAACGTAAGCACAACACGGAAAGCCAAGAAAGGCCGGATGAGCAAGGTTCGAATCAACGATCTCGCCAGAGAGCTGGAAGTTAAGAGCAAAGCCATTCTCGACGCGCTGGTGCAAGTCGGGGTGATGGAGAAGAAAACGCACTCCAGTTCTATCGAGGAGCACGAAGCGGTAAAGGTCCGGGCCCACATTCGCGGCTCGTCCGAAGCGCAGTCGACGACTGCAAAGTCCGCTCGCCCATTCCGCGGCGACGAAGAAATCAAGACCAAGATCGATCTGTCGAACATCTCCCGTCCCGGAGATGTGTTGAAGGCGATTACGCAGCAGAAGGAAGCGGTTGCGGTGCCGCCGCGTCCGGTTGCGCCTCCGCCGGTTCCTGCGAAGCCGGTGGTCACCGCTCCAGCGATTCCCGCACCCCGGCCTGCGCCTCCTGTGGTAGCGGCTCCCGCGGCTCCGGCCGCATCCGTCCCTGCGCCAGTTGCGCCGCCAGCTCCTCCGCAGCCCAGGTTGGTGGTCCCGGTAGAACGCCCCCCTGCTCACGTAGTTCCAGTGGCCCCTCCTGTAGTTGCAGCGCCGCCGCGTCCTGCAGTGCCACCGGCAGCTGTATTTACGCCGCCCGCAGCTCCAGCGCCTCCGGCGCCAGTGGCTGTTGCTCCGCCTGCTCCAGCCGCTGCGCGTCCGTCCGCTCCTGTAGCGCCCCAGCCTCCAGCTCCGCGCATGATCGTTCCGCAGACCGGGCCTCGTCCGGTTTACAAAGCGCCGCCGCGTCCGGTGACGCCGATTGCTCCAACCAGCAGTGCCGTGCCTTCCGCGGGAGCAACTATGCGTCCCGCGCCCGGTCGTCCAGTGCCGGGGCAGCCAATTTTTCAGCGGCCTCGTCCGCAAGTTCCCGGCGGAGGCCCGCCGCGTCCTCTTCGTCCCGGCGAACGCCGTCCCATGCACCCGACACGTTCGGCTCCGGCTGGCGCTCGTCCCATCGGCGTGGGACCTGGTCTTCCTCCTCCTGGACCCGCGCGCCCTGGCAGTCGTCCCGGAGGCCCAGCGCGCCGTCCTGGCCAGCGCTATGTTCCACGTGGAGTGAAGGAAGGCCCGATGAAGGGCTACATTCCGCCCGCGCGGATGGTGGTCTCCAACGAGCCGTTGCCGATCACGCGCAATATCACGATCACCGAAGGCATTAGCGTAAAAGATCTTGCGGAGAAACTCGACATCCGCGCCAAGGACCTCATCTCGCGCCTTCTAGGGCGCGGTGTATTTGCCACCATCAATCAAACTCTTGACGCGGAACTCGCCAGCGAAATGGCCCGGTTTTTCGGCGCCGATACCAACGTCATTACCTTCGAAGAGCAGGCTGCAAAAGAGACCGACGCCGCTTCCGCAGGCAGCGAAGAAAGTTCCGTCGGAGCCATTCCGCGTCCGCCCGTGGTCACGATCATGGGTCACGTCGATCACGGCAAAACCACGCTGCTCGACGCGATCCGGCTGACCAACGTGGCTGGCGGCGAAGCCGGCGGCATCACGCAGCACATCGGCGCCTACAAAGTCCGCATCACCGACAAAGAATCTCCTGCCTACGGCCGCGAGATCGTATTCCTCGATACGCCGGGTCACGAAGCATTTACCCGCATGCGTGCCCGTGGCGCGAAGGCGACCGACATCGTCGTCCTGGTCGTGGCAGCCGATGACGGCGTCATGCCGCAGACGATCGAAGCCATCGATCACGCTCATGCCGCGGAAGTTCCCATCATCGTCGCGGTTAATAAAATCGATAAGCCAGACGCTTTGCCTGACCGCGTCAAGAAACAATTAGCCGATCGCGGATTGATGCCCGAAGATTGGGGCGGTAAAACGGTATTCGTTGACGTTTCGGCGAAGAAGAAAACCAATCTGAATCTGTTGATGGAAATGATCTGCCTCGTAGCCGATCTCGGAGAGCTTAAAGCCACTCCGGAGCGCCCTGCTACCGGCGTGGTTCTCGAGGCCAAGCTTGATCGTGGCCGCGGCCCGGTCGCGACTGTCCTTGTACAAAATGGCACGTTGAACGCCAGCGACAACTTCGTCGTAGGCAATGTCTACGGAAAAATCCGCGCCATGTTCGACGATCGCGGAGCCGCACTGGCAACCGCGCCGCCGTCGACGCCGGTGGAAATTCTAGGCATGGAAGGCCTGCCGCAAGCCGGCGATCAATTCGTCGTCGTCGCAGACCGCGACAAGGCCCGCGGCATCTCCGAATATCGCGAACAGAAGGCCCGAGAAGCCGCGCTGGCGAAGAGTTCTCGCGTATCGCTCGAAGGCCTGGCGGAGCAGATCAAGACGGCTGGCACGAAAGAACTAAACATCATCCTGAAGGGCGACGTCGGCGGTTCGGTCGAAGTTCTGAGCGACCTGCTTACCAAGCTTTCCAACGACAAGGTTCGTCTGAAGTTGCTGCGCTCGGGCGTCGGTGCCATTACCGA
>Ga0210410_10004186_pt1 | contig 12675 bp, 11 predicted proteins | sample IncBWC4MmetaG_FD_161058 | JGI IMG/M metagenome (GOLD analysis project Ga0210410, IMG submission 161058) | Forest soil microbial communities from Barre Woods Harvard Forest LTER site, Petersham, Massachusetts, United States - Inc-BW-C-4-M | ecosystem: Environmental > Terrestrial > Soil >... | reverse complement strand
CCAAGGACACGGAAGCGGTCGCCGCCAAGCTGAAGGAGTTGCCGGTCGACGACATGTTCGCGCAGGGTGGCAAGGTGCTGGCCAACGGCCGCATGGTGCACGACCTCTATCTGTTCGAGGTCAAGAAGCCGTCGGAATCGAAGAAGCCCTGGGACTATTACAAGCAACTCGCGGTGGTGCCCGGCGACAAGGCGTTCCCCTCCGCCAAGGACTCGGGCTGTCCGTTGACGAAGTGACCGCCAGCGGCTGGCGACTTGGGCTGATCCCGAAATGAGAGACGCGGGGCTCACTGCCGCGCGCTTCGCCATAAGGGTTATCTAGCCTCTTCTCACGCTGGCGCCGCCGTCCACCGGCAGCGTCACGCCGGTGATGAAGTTGGCTTCGTCGGAAGCGAGGAACAGCGCCGCGTTGGCGACGTCCCAGCCGGTGCCCATCTTCCGGCGCAGCGGCACCCTGGCATCACGCTCGGCCTCGACCTCGGCGCGGCTCTTGTTGAATTCGCGGGCGCGGGTGTCGACCGCCATCGGCGTGTTCATCAGCCCGGGCAGGATGACGTTGGCACGGATGCCGTATTCGGCGTTCTGGTAGGCGAGCTGCTCGGTGAAGGCGATCATCGCCGCCTTGGTCGCCTTGTAGGCGACGTAAGGGTAGGTGGTGATCGCCGCCATCGACGAGATGTTGATGATCGCGCCGCCTTGCTGCTGGCGCATGATCGGGATCACGTGCTTGGCGGCGAAGATGCAGCTCTTGAGGTTGATCGCCACGCAGCGCTCGAGGGCCTCTTCGGTGAAATCAAGCAGTTCGGCATCGCCGCCCGAAAGGCTGACGCCGACATTGTTGTGCAGGATGTCGATGCGGCCCCAGCGGGCTTTTGCATCTTCCACCATGGCCTTGAGCTCGGAATTCTTGGTGACGTCGGCCTTAAAGGCGGCCGCGGCGCCGCCCTCGGCGCCGATCATGTCGACGGTTTCCCGGGCTGAATCGAGGTGATGATCCACGCACAGCACGCGGGCGCCTTCGCGCGCGAAGGTCAGCGCGGTGGCGCGGCCGTTACCCATGCCCTCGCCGGGGCTCTGCCCGGCGCCGACGACGATGGCGACACGATCTTTCAAGCGCATGTCAGTTCACTCCCGGCATCGGGTACTGTTTCAGTACCTCTTTATAGGTGGGTTCGTTGTCGATCTTCATGGTGGCGAGCACGCGGACCACCGCGCAATAGAAGGCGATGGTGAGCACGAGATCGGTCATGTGCTCGTCGGAGAGTTCCCTTTTGATCTCGGCGAAAGTTGCCTCCGACATCGCAAGCTCGCGCACCATTTCGCGGGCGCCTTTCAGGATCGCCTTGGCCAAAGGGTCGAGGCCTGATGGTTTGCCCTCGGTCTCCGCCATCAGCGCCTCGATATCGGCGTCGGTGACGCCGAATTCCCTGCCGATCTTCACATGATGGGTGAATTCATATTCCGACTTCTCCATCCAGCCGACCTGCAGGATTGCGAGCTCGCGCAAGCGCGGGTCGAGCTTGCTCTTGAAGCGGATATAGCCGCCGATGCCGTTGAAGGCGCGCGCCATTTCGGGCGAATTGACCAGCAGCTTGTGCAAATTGGTGTTGCGCTTGAGCATGTCGCGATATTCGGGCGCGACCTGGTCGGCCTCGAGATAGGGCAGGCGGGCCATCTTGTTCGTTCTCCCCTTGTTTTTATTGGTTTTCTTGTAGCATCCCTGGCGTTGTCGCCGATCAAGGCAGGCGTAACAGTCCGCAATATGCGCATGTACGTCGCTTCATCATGTATGAATGAGCCGCCAGACGATGGTGCCGAGCGAGCCCAGCCACAGCGCGCCGGCCGCCAGCGCCTGAACTCCAAAACCCCGCCCGCGCTTTTCGGCGGCTTGCGAATAGCCGGTCATATAGAGAATGCGGCCGACGATCCAGACGACGCCGATCGCCGCGGCAACGGGATCGCTGATGTAGATGGCAAACAGCCAGAGCGACGGCAGGAAGATCGGCATCCATTCCAGCGTGTTCATCTGCACGCGAAACACCCGCTCGAAGTCGGGATTGCCGGTGATGGCCGGCACCTTGATGCCGAACGCCGCGCGCGCCTTCGCCACCTGAATGGACGTGAAGAAATAGAGCCCGATGGCAAGACAGGTGACGAGCGCCGTGAAATGAAACATTTTTTGGAAGCCCCAGCTACGTTGGCGACAACGTCATTCCGGGGCGGGCGCAAAGCGACCGAACCCGGAATCTAGAAGTAAATTAATCGAGATTCCGGGTTCGCGCTTGCGCGCGCCCCGGAATGACGGTGGCTATGTCTCAATAACCCGTCAACTCGAGATATCCTACTCCGCTATGGCTGCCGGCAAAGCTGATCGGACCCTCCCAATAGGCAAAGCTCGTCCCCATCCAGCTCTTCGGATTCAGCGGGACACAGGAGATCTTGAGGGCCAGCGGTGGAATCGCGATCTCCCAGGCGGTCGGGATCTTGCGACCTGCGATCTCGGTCCACGCTTTCGGCGTCATCGCGATATCGGCCGAGGCGATCTGGCGGCTCTTGCCGTCGGGCAATATCCAGTTGGCGGAGGCGAAATTCCTGCCGTCGGTCTGGCGCATCCGGTACAGCATCAGCTTTTCGCCGGAATTGAAATGCAGCGACAGCCAGTCCCAGCCGGTCTGGTCTGACGCCAGCGGCTGGCTGCTCCACTCCCGGTCCATCCAGGCGAGGCCGCTGACGCCGACAGGCTTGTCGTCGATGGTGATGCGGCCCGCCGCCTTGAAAAACGGCTGGCTGTAATAATAGGAAGCCTGTTCGCGCTCGGATTTGCGGCTGTAACCGGCATCGCCCTGCAACACCAGCAGACGATCGGCATCGAGCTGCAGCGAGTAGGAAAAATCCGCGGCCCTCGCGTTCAGTTCAAGCGGCGCAATGGTGTCGCCTCGCAGGCCGTCGAGCCCGTGCATTTGCCAGTCATCGATCCAGGCCTGAAACGGCTCTACCTCGACGCCGGCCTGCCCAATCCCGCCGCGGGCGAATTTCTCGGTCGTGCGGTGGGTGTCGTCGCGGGTCACGGCGGCATGGCCCATCCAGAGCTGCTGATTGGCCCAGCCTTCTCCCTGCGCGCCGGATCGTGCGGCCTGCCTGAACAAGGTCCACTGCACGCCATAGGCCGTGCCGGAGGCATCCCAGAGGTTCGCCGTCAGGTACCACCATTCGATACGGTAATCCGGATGCGGACCGTGATCGGCCGGAAACGAAAAACTCCTGCCGGGCACGACGGGCGCGAATCCTTCGGCGTCCTTGCCGAGCCCGGCAAAGCCCTGCGCCCGCGCGCCGCTGCGGCCGAGCCCGAGAAGCATGGCGCCGCCAAGCAGGGCGCGCCGCGTGATCGACAAACTATCGCTCATCGGCCTATCGCTCATCGGCGAAAATCTTGATCAGGCGCGCCGGCTGCAGGCGCGCCAGCTTGATCACGGGCAAGAGCGCGGCCAGCAGCGACGCAGCCATCGCCACCGCCAATAGCTGCAGCAGCTGCAGCGGGAAGACATGGAACGGCAACCGCCAGCCAAAGGCCTTCACATTCACCACCGCGATCAGGCACCACGCCACCAATAATCCCAGCGGCAGCGCCAGCAGGGTGGTGATGAGCGCCACCGACAGGGTCTTCAAGAGCTCGATCGCCGCCAGCCGCCGCCGCGTGATGCCGACGGCCCATAATGGCGCGAGCTGGGGCAGGCGGGAATTGCTCAGGGTCAACAGGCTCGTCAGCAGCGCGATGCCGGCCACCCCCAGCGTGAAGGCGTTCAACGCCGCGGTCACCGCGAAGGTTCGATTGAAGATCCGCGTCGACTCCGCTTTCAGCGTGACCTGATCCATCAAATTGCGGCCATCAAGACCGAATTTTTCCTGCAGCGCCGAGATCAGCGCCGGGATAGCCGTGGGCCAGACGCGCAGGCCCATTCGCGTGAGCGGCACTTCGGGGAAATGGCGCGTGAATGCCGCGATATTGACGGCGACCTGGCCCTTCGGATTGCCGTAATCAGCATAGATGCCGACGATCTCGAGCTTCCAGTCCCCACCAGGCGCGGCGACCTCGACGGAATCGCCGATCCCGAGCTTCAACCGGCGGGCCAGTTGTTCACTGATGAGGCCGGCATCGCCCGGACGAAGCCTGGTCCAGGCGTCGGCGCCGGCTTCAAGCAGCGGCCAGTGATCCCGATAGGTGGCGTGGTCGGCGATGCCCAGGATCTCGATCGGCGCTCCCGCCATCTGCACCTCGGCGCGGCCGCCGGGCAGGATCGCCGAGACTTCGGGATGATCGCGGAGCCACGTCCTGATTTCCCTCGCCTGCGCGGCGTCGGACGCATTGACATAGACGTCCGCCGCCAGCCGCCCGTCCAGCCAGGTGACAAAGGTCCGGCTGAATGTTTCCACCATGGTGCCGACGCCGACATTGACCGCGAGCGCGAGCAACAGCGCCATCAAGGCCAGCGACAGTCCCGAAAGCTGCTGGCGGCTGTCGGCCCAGAACCAGCCCGCGAGCGCGCCATCGGCCTGCCGCTGGCCGAGCGAAAGCAGCCGTTCGAGGATCGCCGGCAGGATCAGCGCCGCGCCAAGCAGCAACGCCGCGAGCACGGCAAACCCTGATATCAGCGAATCGCCGTACCACAGGATCAGGCCCGCGGCGGCGAGCACGGCGAGTGCCAGTGCGCTTTGCAGGATCAGCCAGCGCTGCTGCGCCTGTTGCCAGGCATAGGGCTGCGCCGCCGCCAGGATCGGCAGCCGGATCGCTTTTGCAAGACTGGTCGTCGCCGCCGCCAGTGCACCGGCGATCGAGATCACGATGCCGGCGATCCACCATTCGCTCCTGAGCGTCAGCTGGCCGGGAATCTGCGCCCCATAAAGTCCGCGCAGCGAGGCCGCGACATCAGGCAACAGCGCTGCCGCGATCAAATAGCCGCAGACCAGGCCGACCAGGCCCGCGACCAGCGCCAGCGATACCAGTTCGACCACCAGCACCGCGTTCAGCATGCGCGCCGACACGCCGCAGGCGCGCAGGGTCCGCAGCATCGGCCGGCGCTGCTCGAACGCGAGCCCGATCGCGGAATTGACGATGAAGAGCCCGACGACGAATGACAAAAGACCGAACGCCGTCAGGTTCAGGTGGAAGCTGTCGGTGAGGCGTTCGAGGTCGCTCTCCGCGTCCGGCTGCACCAGGCGAAGCCGGTCACCGGCAATCGTTTCGAGCGGCGCGAGCTTGCCGTCTGTCTTCCCGATCAACAGCCGGGAGATCTGGTCCGGCTTGTTGAGCAGCCGCTGTGCGATGCCGATGTCGACCACGAGCACGCCCGGCACGAGCTCCGGCTGGGCACGCAGCGGCGGCAGCGAGGCGCCCTCGCTCGAAAGCGGCGTCGCGCCTTGCTTCAACTCCAGATCGGTCAGCACATTCGGCGCGACCAGGGTTTCGCCCGGCGGCGTCAGGAAGGATCGCAGACCGGCTCTTCCGATCGCCGGCGCGTTGCCGACTTCCACCGGGATGGTGATGGGTTCGATGCCCAGCAGCCGGAACGAGCGCCCGTCGATCTGAACGCGGCCCTCGAGCACGGGAGACACCGGCCAGCCTGCGCGGCGCAATTCGACAAACAGCTTTTGCGGGAAGGTCGCGCCGTTGCGGGCAACCAGCATTGCGGTTCGCGCGCCGCCGAAGGTCGCGGCGGCGCGGTCGTAACTGTCGCGGGCCTGCGCGTTCAGCGCCTGCACGCCGCTCCACAAAGCGGTCGCGGAAATCAGCCCGATCAGGAGGGTCGCAAGCTGCATCGGATGCCGCCGCCAGTGGCTCAACAAAACCGCGAGAATCCACAGAATGCGGCTCATGCGATCAGCCCCGCATGCAGATTGATCTGGCGGTCGAGCGTGGCGGCGAGCCTTGTCGAGTGCGTCACCATCAGGAAGCCGCAGCCGGTTCGCGCGACGAGATCGCGCGTCAGCGCCAGCACGTCGTCCGCGGTCGCCTCGTCCAGATTGCCGGTAGGCTCGTCGGCGAGCAGCAGCAGCGGCTTGATCGCCAGCGCCCGGCCGATCGCGACCCGCTGCTGCTGGCCGCCGGACAATTGCTCGGGATAGCGCTTTACCAGGGCGCCGAGCCCGAGGCGCTCGACCAGTTCGGCATGCCAGGCGGCGTCATGGCGGCCGGCAATGCGGGACTGGAATCTCAGATTATCCTCGACGCTCAGGCTCGGGATCAGGTTGAACTGCTGGAACACCAGCCCCAATCGGTCGCGGCGCAGCTTGGCACGGCCGGCATCGCCGAGATCGGAAACCGAGAGGTCGGCGAGCCTGATCTCGCCGCCGTCGGGACGATCGAGGCCGGCGATCAGATGCAACAGCGTGCTCTTGCCGCTGCCGGATTCGCCGGTCAGCGCCACCCGCTCGCCGGCCGCGATATCGAGGTTGACGCCGCGCAGCACCACGACGTCCTCGCCGGCGGAGCGATAGGTTTTCGTCAGACTGCGGACGCTCAGCACGATTACGTTGCCGGTTGCCATTTGAGGCGGGTGCGAAATCTCACAGCGGCTTCTGGTATTTCAGCACGAATTCATCGACCGGGACGGCCGGACGGAACACCGCCGCATCGCGCGGATCTTCGGGATGACGCAGAAAGTCGGCTTCGCCTGCGAGCTTGAATCCGGCGGCCTCGATCTCCTTGCGCAGCGTGCTCTCCTCGATCCGGTGCAGCGTCTTCGCCACGCTCGTGCCGTCGCCGGCGCGCGCCGAATGGTCGGCGATCACCAGGAAGCCGCCGGGCTTCAAGGCGGCGAACATCCTTTTGTCCATCTCGGCGCGATCGGCCGGCATGTAGGTCACATCGTGATAGGCAAAGAAGAAGGTGATCAGATCGAGCCCGCCGACCTCGGGCGGCAAGGGATCGTCGTAATTCCTGATCAGGTGCACGACGTTCTTCATGGCCGGAGACTGGGCGCGGATATCGAACTTGTCCTTCACCCGTTCCATCACCGCGGCCGATTCCTGCGCGTAGACCTTGCCGTCGGGGCCGACGGCGCGTGCCATCAGTTCGGTGCTGTAGCCGGCACCGGCGCCCATATCCAGCACCTTCATTCCGGGCCGCGCACCGGTAAAGGCGAGCATCCTGGCCGGCTGGCGGCGCACATCGGTTTGGCGGTCGGCGTCGCTGCGGTCCGGTGCCGCTACGATGGCCTCATAATCCGGCGCCTTGTAGCCCGGAGCGCTGGCGTCCTCGGCCGATGCCAGGCCGCATCCGGCGAGCAACGAAAGGGAAACAAGCACGCCGATGGCGGCCGCACGGCAATGGATCGGTCTTGGCATCAAAAACCCCTGACAATTTGCCCGCCAAACATAGCAAGGCCGGGCCGGGAGATCACGGCCTCAATCACCGTGGGGACACGATCGTGATCAGGTTGCGGGACGCCCGGAGAACAGCCCGTGCGGCATAGACAGGTGGCGGCCTGGTTGCGGCGCACGGGGTCAGCCCAAAATGTTCAGTTGCATTGGCCGACACCGCCCGGGTAGCATCGCGCGGGGCCGATCACAGGCTGAAAAAAGATAATCGGGGAGAGAGCATGACCGCGCAACCGACGCCGAAGGGCGCCTGGAAAATCACCTTTTTGCTGTTCCTGTTCATGCTGGTCAATTTCGCGGACAAGATCGTGGTCGGCCTTGCCGGCGTGCCGATCATGACCGAGCTGAAACTGGAACCTGAACAGTTCGGTCTGCTCGGCTCCTCGTTCTTCTTCCTGTTCTCGATCTCGGCCATTGTCGTCGGCTTCATCGTCAATCGCATCGCGACGCGCTGGGTGCTGCTGGTGTTGGCGGCGATCTGGGCGCTGGCGCAGTTTCCGATGGTGGGTGCGGTCGGCTTCACCACGCTGCTGATCTGTCGCGTGATCCTCGGCGCCGGCGAGGGTCCAGCGGCGTCTGTCGCCGTGCATGCGATCTACAAATGGTTCCCCGACGAGAAGCGGACGCTGCCCACCGCGATCCTGGCGCAGGGCTCGGCGTTCGGCGTGATCCTGGCGGTACCGGCGCTGAACTGGGTGATCGTCAATCACAGCTGGCACTACGCCTTCGGCGCGCTCGGCGTCGTCGGCCTGATGTGGGTGGCGGCGTGGCTGGTGATGGGCAAGGAAGGGCCGCTGGTCCAGACCGTGGCGATGGCCAAGGCCGATCCCCGCATTCCCTATTTGCAGCTATTGACCTCGCGCACCTTCATCGGCTGCTGCGCGGCGTCCTTCGGCGCCTACTGGGCGTTGTCGCTGGGACTGACCTGGTTCACGCCCTTCATTATCAAAGGTCTCGGCTTCTCGCAAAAGGATGCGGGATTCATCTCGATCCTGCCCTGGGTGTTCGGCGCCACCATCGTGCTGCTTACCGGGTGGATTTCGCAGGTGCTGATGGCGCGCGGCATGTCAACCCGCGGCGCGCGCGGCGTGCTCGGTTCGGTGCCCCTGATCGTCGGCGGCTTGATCCTGGCAACTCTTGCGTATGTCGATAATGCGGGGCTGCGCATTGCGGTACTGGTGATCGGAACAGGGCTCAGCGGATCGATCTACGTGGTCTGTCCGCCAATGCTGAGTGAATTCACGCCGGTGTCGCAGCGCGGCGCGGTGATCGCGATCTATGGCGCGATCTACACCCTCGCCGGCATTGTCGCGCCGGCGGTGATGGGCAGCGTGATCCAGCACGCGGGCGGACTGCTCGAGGGCTACATGACCGGCTTCACCATAAACGCGGTCGTAATGGTCGTGTCCGGTCTGCTCGGCCTGCTCCTGCTGTGGCCCAACACCGAGCGCGCGCGCCTGATGGCGCAAGTCGGGCAACCGAAGTTCGCGTGAGCGAGCCATCGATGGTGTCGTTCGGCGGCGAAAACAAAGATTGTCGTTCCTGCGAAAGCAGGGACGACTCGATAGTTCTAAAACGCCGCGGCCTCGATCTTCCGCGAGCCTGCCTGCGCGCCGCGTACCAGCCGGCCCGGTCGCGCGCCGGTCGCCGATCCCGAGCGTTGCGTGACCGCGCCTGAGACGATGGTGGCGTCATAGCCGTCGACCTGCTGCAGCAGACGGCGGCCGCCGACCGGCAGGTCGTAATGCACTTTCGGCGGATGCAGATGCAGCCGGTCATAGTCGATGACGTTGACGTCGGCCTTGTAGCCCGTTGCGATCACGCCGCGATCGGACAGGCCGACCGACAGCGCGGTCTTGCGCGACTGCGCCGCCACCACGAAGGGGATCGAGAGTTTCTCGCCGCGCCTGCGGTCGCGCGTCCAGTGCGTCAGCAGATAGGTCGGGAAGCTCGCATCGCAAATGATGCCGCAATGCGCGCCGCCGTCGCTCAACCCCGGCACCGAATGCGGATCGGTCAGCATTTCCCGCGTGGCATCGAGATTGCCGTCGGCGTAATTGAGGAACGGCACGTAGAGCATGCCGCGGCCCTCGTCCGAGAGCATCGCGTCGTAGGCGAATTCTTCCGGCTGCCGTCCCTGGCGGCGGGCCTGCGCGCCCAGCGCGTTTTCCGGCGGCTGTTCATAGTCCGGGGGATCGCCGAGCAGGTACATCTTGTCGTAGTTGGGCCGAAAGAACAGCGGATCGTCGGTCGAGGTCGACGTCTCGCTCAGGATCGCGGCGCGGACCTCGGGCTGATGCAGCCGCCTGAGCCGCTCGGCCAGCGGCAAATGCGCGATCGCCCTGTAGCTCGGATGGGTCTGGAACGGGTTGCGCGACAGTTCCAATCCGAGCAGCAGCCCGACCGGGCGCGCGGCGATCTGCGCGGTGATCGACAGCCCCCGCTCCGAAGCCTCGCCGATGCTGTCCAGCGTCTGGCGCCAGCGCCGCGGCGCCTTGTCGTTCTGCGTGACCGAGAACGAGACCGGGCACCGCGTGTTTTCCGCGATCCGCAGCATCATCGGCAGGTCTTCATGCAAAGTGGAGAGGTCGAGCACGAATTGCAGCACGCTGCGGCCGACGCCATGCATCGCGGCGGCGATCGCGGTCAGTTCGTCCTCGCCCGCCTTCAGGGTCGGCGTGAAGTCGCCGGTGGAGGTGCGATGATTGAGCGTGCGCGAGGTCGAAAAACCCAGCGCGCCGGCGCGGACCGCTTCGCCCGCGAGCGCGGCCATCGCCTTGTTGTCTTCTGCGGTGGAGGGATCGCGGCGCGCGCCACGCTCGCCCATAACATAGACCCGCAGCGCCGCATGCGGCAGTTGCGCGCCGATATCCACGTCGAAGCTGCGTTGCGACAGCCAGTCCATGTAGTCCGGAAAGCTTTCCCAGGCCCAGGGAATGCCGGCGCTGAGCACCGGCTCGGGGATATCCTCGACGCCTTCCATCAACTGAATCAGGCGCTGATGATCCGAGGGCCGGCAGGGCGCGAAGCCGACGCCGCAATTGCCCATGATCGCTGACGTGACGCCGTTCTGCGACGAGGGCGTGATCTCCTGGCTCCAGGTGACCTGGCCGTCATAATGGGTGTGAACGTCGACGAAGCCCGGCGTGACCAGTTTGCCTTTGGCGTCGATCTCTTCCTTGCCCTTGCCCGCAACGCGGCCGACCTCGGTGATGCGGCCACCCGTGATCGCCACGTCCGCCTCGAACAGCTCGCCGCCAAAACCGTCGGCAATGGTGCCGCCGCGGATCACGAGGTCCGGATTTTCAGCCATGGCGTTTCATCCCGTGTTTTGTCTTGCCACATCATGGGTTGTCCCAGAATGCTGTCAACCGCCGCGGGGGAAGCTCAGGGCTGCAAAACCGTTGCCTCCGCCGCCTCGGAATCGCCTTGCGGGCCGCGCTCCGTAACCAGCGCCAGCAGCACCGTGAGCACCATGAACACCACGGAGGCGCCGAACACCCAATGCGGCGCGCCCTGGTCCATGATCCAGCCGAACAGCAGCGGGCTGACGATGCCGCCGAGATTGAAGCCGGTGGAGACGATGCCGAAGGCCCGGCCCGCCGCGCCCGGCGGCGCCGCGTCGCGCACCAGCATGTCGCGCGAGGGCGCGATCACGCCGCCGAGGAATCCGGCCATCGCCATCGCCGCTGTCAACAGCAGCGAGGGCAGATCGAGGGTGGCGATGGCGAACACGATGACGGCATTGACGGCGAAACAGGCGGCGGCAACCTGGCCGTGACGCCCGGTGCGGTCGGCGAGAAAGCCGCCCGCCAGCACGCCGACGGCGCTGAAGCCGAGAAAGGCCGTCAGCGCGATATTGGCCGACGAGAACGACGCGCCATAGCCGCCCATCAGCGCCACCACGCCGAAATTGCCGATGCCGGCGCTGGACAGGCTGAGCAGCATGAAGAAGATCGTCAGCACGACGAGGGCCGGTGTGACGATGGCCTGCTTCGGCGGATGCACGCCGTCGACCTCGCGATCCGTGGCACTGGCGTCGGGAACGCCGCCGGCGATCAACACCAGCGCCGCCAGCGGGCCCACGGCGCCGGCGACGATCAGGGCGCCGAGGCCGCCGGTCACGCCGACCAGCGCGGCGACGATCGCGGGCGCGACCGCGCCGCCGAGGAAACCGGCAAAGGTATGGACCGAGAAGGCGCGGCCCATCCGCGCTTCATCCATATGGGCGGCGAGGATCGCATAGTCGGCCGGATGATAGACGCTGTTGGCCAGCCCGAGCAGCACGGCGCTTGCGATCAGCCAGGAATAGCTCAGATGCGCGCCGAGCATGATGAGCGCGAAGCCGCCGACGGCGAGGCCGATCAGCAGCACCTTGCGGGCGCCGATATGATCGGCCAGATAGCCCATCGGCGCCTGCGTCAGGCCGGAGACCACGGCGGACACGGTCAGCGCGAAACCGAGCTCGATATAATCGACGCCAAGCTGCGCCTTGAGGAATGGGAACAGCATCGGCAGCACCAGCAGATGGAAATGGCTGACCCAATGCGCGATCGAAATCAGCACCAGGGTGAGCAGCGCAGTGTCCGACTTCGCTTGTTGCGGTGCAGCTAAAACGTCGACCATGTCCTGGACAAAACCCCGTTCATTCAGGCGGCCCGGGAGGGCCCGCTGAAATTATCGGCTTGCGGTTATTTGTCCATGAATAGTGCTGCATGGCAGCCGCTTGCGGAACGGGCCGGAAAAGGGGATTTGCGCCGGTTGTTCGTCGGCACGGGACCCGATGCCGGCAAGCATCTGCTCGACCTCGATACCATTCTGCTGATCGAGAGCGAGGATTTTGGTTGCAGAACCTTTATAGCGGTTCGTCGTCGTCACCATCCCGGTCGCGCTTCGGAGTGGCGATGTCGCCGTCTTCGTAGTCGTCGTCTTCGAGCCGTTTTGGCGCCGATTTTTTCGGCTTGTCATTGTCTTTGCCGGGAGGCTTGCTCTTTTTGCCGGTCACACCCATTGTTTTCCCCTGATCCGAAGGACGTCTTGCGCGGCGACACGCCGTCGCCTATCGCAGCGGCCTCGATCTATCGCCTTTGACGGCCATATTAACCTCAGCCGGTCAAACTTTCCCGCCTTTTTCCCGCGTTTGGTGTAAAGGGAGGCGCAACCGGGGCACGATCCTGAAGGGGTCGTGCTCAAACATAGACAGGAGATCATGATCCGGTTCAGTTGAATCGCGATCTGGGAACCAAGATGAAAAAGCCGAAAATCGAAGCAGAAGAACAGCAGCCCCGCAAAGTGATTCGCG
>Ga0210410_10004185_pt1 | contig 12676 bp, 12 predicted proteins | sample IncBWC4MmetaG_FD_161058 | JGI IMG/M metagenome (GOLD analysis project Ga0210410, IMG submission 161058) | Forest soil microbial communities from Barre Woods Harvard Forest LTER site, Petersham, Massachusetts, United States - Inc-BW-C-4-M | ecosystem: Environmental > Terrestrial > Soil >... | reverse complement strand
AAACTGCGAATGGCTGAACCCCGCGCCAATATTCCGGAATGGACCGTCTCCGAGCTCTCGGCGGCGCTCAAGAAGACGGTCGAGGACAATTTCGGCTATGTGCGCGTGCGCGGCGAGATCTCCGGCTTCCGCGGTCCGCATTCCTCCGGCCATGCCTATTTCGCCCTCAAGGACGAGAGCGCCCGCATCGATGCGGTGGTGTGGAAGGGCAACTATGGCCGCATGCGGATCAAACCCGAGGATGGGCTTGAGGTGCTCGCCACCGGCCGCCTCACGACTTTTCCCGGCCGCTCGACCTATCAGATCGTCATCGAAAGCCTCGAGCCCGCCGGCCTCGGCGCGCTGATGGCGCTGCTCGAGGAGCGCAAGAAAAAGCTCGCCGCCGAAGGCCTGTTCGATGAAGCGCGCAAGCAGCTATTACCTTATCTGCCCGATGTGATCGGGGTGGTGACGTCGCCGACCGGCGCGGTCATCCGCGACGTTCTGCATCGCTTGGCCGATCGGTTTCCGCGCCACGTGCTGGTGTGGCCGGTGCGGGTTCAGGGCGAAGGCTCGGCCGAGCAGGTCGCGGCCGCGATCCGCGGCTTCAATACTCTCGCCGAAGGCGGACGAATCCCGCGGCCCGACGTGCTGATCGTGGCGCGCGGCGGCGGCTCGCTGGAGGATCTCTGGTCGTTCAACGAGGAGATCGTGGTGCGCGCGGCGGCCGAGAGCATGATCCCGCTGATCTCGGCGGTCGGCCACGAGACCGACATCACGCTGATCGATTTCGCCGCCGACAAGCGCGCGCCGACGCCGACGGCAGCCGCCGAGATGGCGGTGCCGGTCAGAAGCGAGCTCGTGGCCGAGGTCGAAAGTCTCGCGCGGCGCAATTTCGTGTGCTGGCAGCGTGGCCAGGAAGCCAGACGCAATGAGTTTCGCTCGGCAAGCCGGGCGCTGCCGGCGGCCGGCGAATTGCTGGCGATCCCACGGCAGCGGCTTGATGCGGCGGCGGGCGCCCTGCCCCGCGGGCTCAAGGCCAACACGCATGCGCATTTCCGCCGCTTCGCCGCGTCGAGTTCGCGGCTGACCCTGCGCGTGCTGCGCGGGCAGGTTGCGCAGGCCAGGCATCATCTGACGATTTCAGGCGAGCGGCTGACACATTCGGCGCGCTCGCTGTTGCGCAGCCGGCGCGATCGCTATGCCGCCCTTGAGGCGCGGCTCAAGGTGTCCAGGCTCGCCAACGCGCAAGCGCAGCGCAATGCGATTGCGCGGGAGTTCGAACGGACAGAGCGCTTGGCCGAGCGCGCCGAGCGCGCAATGCTGACCATGCTGGACCGGCTTGAGGCGCGGATGCTCCACAGTGGGCAACTGCTCACCGCCTTGTCCTATCGCAGCGTGCTGGCACGCGGCTTTGCTCTCGTGCGAAATGAAGCCGGTCATCCCTTACACGCGGCCGCCGACGTCGAGGCCGGCGCACGGCTCGAACTCGAGTTTTCGGATGGGCGCGTTGCAGCGACCGCCGGCCACGATCAACCCATCCTTAGACCACAACAGAATCCCGTTACCGCTCCGCGCCGGCCGCGAACGCCGAAGCGCGCGGCCAAGTCGGTCGATCAGGGAAGTCTGTTTTAGACGTGGAGCGAGATGCCCGCACTCCCTCTCCCCGCGTGCGGGGAGAGGGTTGGGGTGAGGGGGAGTCACCACGAGCACGATGCTTGGTGAGTCCCCCTCACCCGCATCGCTGCGCGATGCGACCTCTCCCCGCACGCGGGGAGAGGTGAAAGATTAGCGCGCCAGCCACTCCGCGACCAGCTTCTGCGAATCCGCGCGCGCGTCGGGATCGCTGCCGAGATGGCCGTGTTCGGGGGCTGCGGCATCCGAGATGCCGGCCAGCGCATGCACCGGCAGATTGGCGCGATCGAAATCATGATAGGCGCCGGGATAGACCACGATCCGGGTCAGCGCGCTGCGCCCGCGTGCGCCGTCGATCATCTGGCGGCAGGCCGGCGGCGACGACACGTCGTCCTTGGCGCCGATCAAGAGCAGCGTCGGCACCCGTGCGCTCCAGCCGAGCCCGGCGGAGATGCGGCAGTCCGGATAGAACGCGATCGCCGAACGGAAGTCCGGCTCGGTGCCGCGCGCCAGCAGTTGTGGACGCACCGCCCACAGCAGCGTGCTGGCGCCATTGGCCCAGCCGATCAGGCTGATGCGGTCAGGCGCGACCCAGGCCTGCTGCAACAGCCATTGCCGCGCCGCCATCACATCCTCGACGCGCTCGCGCCGCGCGCGCACCTTGCGCTCCTTGACGCGGCATTGCGGACCGATCCCGCGCGAGCCGTAGCTGTCGGGCAGCAGCACCGCGTTGCCGTCCTTCACGAGCCGTTCGGCCCAATCGCGATAACGCGGCAAGACCGGCTCGGCATGCTCCGTCAGTCCACCGCAGCCGTGCAGCGCGATCACGGTCGGAAACGGCCCGTTGCCCTCGGGCTTGTAGAGCTGCGCATGCAGCACCCGCTCGGGCGTGGGAATATCGACCTGCTGCGGCGACGGCAGCGGCGCCGATATTGCGGGCGCCGCTACGACAATGAGCGCTGTCAATGCGATGGCTGCGAGGAGACGCATCGAGTTTTGCGAGGTCATGGTGTCGGGAGAACGGCGATCCGTCCGTTTGTCAAAGCTAACATGCGGTTTCGCCCGCAAAACATCACAAATCGGTGGTTTCGCGGGCGGACAGCACACCCTATTTATGCTAGATGAATCGGGATTTTCTATTGTCAGAAAGATGAACGGAGCCTCCTGACGTGCTCAATAAATTCGGCCCATCCGGCCATGGCGAAGCGCAGGTGCAATATCTCGACGGCGATTTCCGCGTGATCTCGCCCGGAACCTACGTGCGCTGCGCGATCACGGATGCGCGGATTCCGCTGGATGAATTGAAATACTGGAGTGTCGATCTGCAAGAGGCCTATGCGCTGCCGAGCGCGGTGCTGCAGCGGCATTTTCCCGGTGCATTGAAGAACCAGGGTTGATTGTCGTCCCTGCGAAAGCAGGGACCCATAACCACAGGCCGCAGTTTGGCGAAGGCTGAAAGTTAGGCTTCTCCCACCGAATCTCCCGATAGATCACGCGGTATGGGTCCCGGCGCGCGCTTCGCTTGGCCGGGACGACGATATCATTTGCTTTGAAACTTCTTCTCGCGCGCCCTGAACAGCCGGTCGGACAGAAACTTCCGGACAGCGGCCGCGTCCGCAAATTCCAGCGTCACCGCAAATGCCGCGATCTCGCTGCTAGAGGCGGGAAGCTCGGCCGAGCCGCGCAATCGCGCAAAATCCTTCTCCGTCGTGACCAACGTCAATCGATCGCGCCGCGCATCCGAGCCCAACGCGTCGAGATCGCTCTGCGAATATTTGTGATGATCGGCGAAGCCACGCTCGCGCACGACCTCCAGCCCGCCTGCGCGCAGCGTGCGGAAGAAGCGAACGGGATCGCCGATCCCGGCAAATGCGAACAGCCGCTTGCCTGATAGCGCGCTGAGCGCCGCCACATCCGGTTTCAAATGGGCGGCAAACACCTGCCCTCCCCTGGCCTTCACGTCAGCGGCCACAGCCGCGCTCGCCTTGCCGTCGCCGACGACGACCAGCGCGTCGGTGCGGGCAAGTTGCGGCGGCAAGGGCGCACGCAGGGGGCCTGCGGGAAAGACGCGGCCATTGCCAAGCCCGCGATCGCTGTCGATCACGATCAGCGAGACATCCTTGGCCAGGGCCGGATTTTGAAAGCCGTCATCCATCACGATCACGCTGGCGCGCTGCGACTTTGCCAGCGCCACGCCGTCGATGCGGTCGCGCGCCACCGCGACCGGCACCTCGCGCGCCATCATCAAGGGCTCGTCGCCGACATCGGCGGCCAGATGCCGCGACGGATCGACCATGACCGGACCGCGCAGCCGCCCGCCATAGCCGCGGCTGAGCACGACCGGCGTCTCGCCGAGCGCGCGTAATATCTTCGCGAGCGCCAGCACCGTCGGCGTCTTGCCGGCGCCGCCGACGTGATAGTTGCCGACGCAGAGCACGGGAATGCCGGCATCGAAGCCTTGCCGGCGCAAGCGGCGCGCCGCGACCGCGCCGTAGAGCGCGGCGAGCGGCCGGAGCAGATGCGATTTCCAGGACGACGGCCGGTGCCAGAAGCCCGGCTCACGCATTGGCGGCTCCCATTTCGAGCCGAAGCTGCAAAATATACGGCTCGAGCGCGGCGAGCGTGCGCTCCAGCGCGCCGCCAAGCTCGTCGATGACACGGCCCGAGGCCGCAACCATCTGATCGCATACTGCCGGATCGGCGAGCAATTGGCCGAGTTGCTTGGTCAGCGCTTCCGGCGTGTCGGCGCGGCGTGCACCGCCGGCGCCGTCGAGTGCCTCATAGACGTCGGCGAAATTGAATACGTGCGGACCATGCACGATGGCCGCACCCAGCTTGACCGCCTCGATCGGGTTCTGCCCGCCATGCTCGACGAGCGAGCCGCCCATGAACACGATGCCGGACAGCCGATAGAACAGGCCGAGCTCGCCCATGGTATCGGCGACATAGATATCGGTCGCCCCGGTCGGCAGTTCCTCACGCGACCGCAGGCCGAACCTGAGCCCGGCCGCCGCGATCGTTCGCGTGATGGCGTTACCGCGGTCGGGATGGCGCGGCACGATCACGGTCAGAAGCCCTGGAAAGAATCCGGCAAGCGTCTTGTGCGTCTCGATCACGATGTCTTCTTCGCCCGGATGGGTCGAGGCTGCCACCACGATGGTGCGGCCGCGGGTCATCGCCATCAGCCGCTCGAGTTTCGCAGCGTCCGCCGGCGGCGCCGGAACGTCGAGCTTCAGATTGCCCGTCGTGACCACGTTGCGGCAGCCGAGCGCGGCAAAACGCTCGGCGTCGGTGTGCGACTGCGCAAGACAGATGTCGAACTTCTCCAGCAGCGCCGAGATCGTGGCTGAGACGCGGCGCCAGCGCGGGAACGAGCGCTGCGACATCCGTCCGTTGATCAGCACCATCGGCAGCCGCCGCGCGGCGCTGGACAGAATCAGGTTCGGCCACAGATCGGATTCGATGAACAGCGCCAGCGACGGCCGCCAGTGATCGAGGAAGCGCGCGACATAGCGCGGGGAGTCATAGGGCACATATTGATGGATGATGTCGGCGGGAAACCGCCTGGCGACGATCGCAGCCGACGTCACCGTGCCCGAGGTGAGAAGGATGCGGATGTTCAGCGTGCGCAGCCGCTCGATCAGGGCGGCCGCCGCCAGCACCTCGCCGACGCTCGCGCCGTGAATCCAGACCAGCGGCCCGTTGGGGCGCACGTCGCGGGTCAGCCCGCGCCGCTCGGCGATCCGCGCCGGGTCCTCCTTGCCGAGCTTCAGCCGCCGCTTGATCAGCGCCGGTGCGAGCGGCACCATCGCCGTCGACAGTCGGCGATAGACGCGCAACGCCATCGGCAGCGAGTTAGCCATGCTTGGCTCCCTCGGGGCGGCCGACCAGCTCGTAGGCGCGCTGCGTTGCCTGCTTGAGGAAGGCTTCCAGCCTCTCGCGGTGCTGCTCCATCGCCTCTGCGTCGGCATCGGCAGGCACATAGACCTCCTCGACGCCGACCACCGCGCCGCGCCCGAATGGCAGATTGATGGTGGTGCGATCCCAATTGTCGAGCTGGATGTAGCGGCTGGTCGCCATCGCAAAGGGCATGATCGGCCGTCCGGATTCTCGCGCCAGCATGATGATGCCAAGCCCCACGACGCGCGAGCGCTTCGGCACGTCGGCGGTCAGCGCCACACTATAGTTCTCGCCGAGCGCGCGCACCATCTCCTTGAAGGCGCCGACCCCGCCCTTGCGGTGAAACGCGGCGCCATGGTCGCCCGAGCCGCGGATGGTGCCGATGCCGAGCCGCTCGGCCGCGATCGCATTGAATTCGCCGTCGCGATGCAGCGAGACCAGCACCTTGGCGAGATGGCTTTCCTTGGTCTTGATGAACGGGGTGAGGAAGTGCTGGCCGTGCCAGAACGCGAAAATCGCGGGCATCTGCCCCTCGACACGCGCGTACAGCGCGTCCATGCCGCCCGGCTCGTAGACAAAGCGGTTGGTGCGAAACACCAGCCGCAGCCACTCGGCCGCGAGGAAACCCACAGCATGCTGAAACCAGCCGCTGCGCAGCATATTGCGAAGCAGTTTCTTCAACGGGCGGTTTTCGTGTCTTGGCTGGGGTCGAGCAGGCGATGCAGATGGACGACGAAATAGCGCATCTGCGCGTTGTCGACGGTCGCCTGCGCCTTCGCCCTCCATGCCGCATAGGCGGTCGCATAGTTGGGAAATACGCCGACGATGTCCACCTTATCGAGGTCCTTGAAGGTGTTGTGTTCGAGATCGGTCAATTCGCCGCCGATCACGAGGTGAAGCAGTTGGGGCTGCGGGGCACTGTCTGGCATGGCTGTTTTCCTTGGAGCGCGCCCTGCAAGCACGGATCGACAAAACACGTCAAGGGGATGTCACGGCAGCGGACGGGTCCGAAAATGCGAGACGATGCTCGCATGACGATCGCGTCCCGCAGCCACCACCACCCCATGGGCGACTTCCCGGCGATTGTAAAGGATCGCGTCCCCGGAAAGCGCCGTCATCCTACCATCCGCTTCCTGCACGATCAAATTCGCCGCGGCAAGATCCCAGTCGCGGCTGTTGCCGCCCGCAAAAGCGGCATCGAGATTGCCCTGCGCTACCCGGCAAAGCCGGAGCGCGAGCGAGCCGATGCGCGGATGCAGGGAAATCTCGCCCGATGACCGGTTGAGCCGCTCGACCAGCGGCTTCGGACCCGCGACGCGCGCGAAATCCAGCGCCGTGCCGGCGGTCGCGCGCACGGACATGCCGTTGCGCGTCGCGCCCAGCCCGCGGCATGCGAAGAAGAATTCGTCGCTGGCGGGTGCGAACACCGCGGCGAGCACCGGAGCTGTATTCTCGACCAGTGCGACGCTGACGCACCAATCCTCGCGCCCGGCGAGATAGCCACGCGTGCCGTCGATGGGGTCGACGATCCAGACCAGCGACTTGCCGAGCCGACGTTCGTCATCGGCGCTTTCCTCCGACAGCCAGCCATAATCCGGCGTGGCCGCCCGCAGGCGCTTTTCCAGGAGATCGTTGACGGCGATGTCGGCTTCCGAGACCGGCGACGAGGCGCCCTTGGTCCAGTTCTTAAGATCGGTGCGGAACAGCGACAGCGCGAGCGCGCCCGCCTCGCGCACGGTCGCCTTCAACAGTTCGGCGTCGCGCGCCAGGATCCCGGCGCTGTCAGCGTCCGCCAAGCGTCAATCCTTCGATGCGCAGCGTCGGTGCGTTGACGCCGTAGCGGAACTCCAGATCGTCGGCGGCCGTCATCGACCTGAACATCTCGAGCAGATGGCCGGCGATCGTCACCTCGCTCACCGGATAGGTGATCTTGCCGTTCTCGATCCAGAAGCCGGAGGCGCCGCGGCTGTAGTCGCCGGTGACGCCGTTGACGCCCGAACCGATCAGGTCGGTGACGTAGAAGCCCTGCTTGATGTCGCCGATCAACGTTTCCGGTGTCACCTCGCCCGCTTCGAGATGCAGATTGTACGGACCGGGCGACGGCGACGAGGAGACGCCGCGATGGGCGTGGCCGGTGGTCTTCAGCCCGAGTTCGCGCGCGGTCGCCGAGTCCAAAAGCCACGTCGTCAACACGCCGTCGTCCACCAGCGCGAGCCTTTGCACCTTGACGCCCTCGGCGTCGAAGGATTGCGAGCGCAGGCCGCGCCGGCGCAGGGGATCGTCGATGATGCGGATGTTCTTCGCAAACAATTGCGCGCCGAGCCTGTCCTTCAGGAAGCTGGTCTTGCGCGCGATCGAGGCGCCATTGATGGCGCCGACCAGATGGCCGACCAGCGATCCCGATACGCGCGGGTCGTATACGACCGGCACCTTGCAGGTCTCGACCTTGCGCGGATTGGCGCGCGCCACCGTGCGCTCGCCCGCGATGCGCCCGACGCGCTCCGGGGGATCGAGGTCGGCGGCGTGCGGCGCGGACGTGTAGTCGTAGTCGCGCTCCATGCCGGTGCCTTCGCCCGAGATCGCCGTCATCGAGATGCCCTGGCTCGAGCGGAGATAGGAGCCGTGGAAACCGGCACTGGTGACCAGCACCATGCCGCCGATGCCGGCCGAGGCCGACGCCCCGCCCGACTTGGTGACGCCCTTCACTGCGAGGCCGGCGGCTTCCGCCTCCTGGGCGCGGCGCTCGAGTTCGGCAACATCGGGAATCCAGGGATCGAGCAGATCGAGATCGGGAAAGTCGCGCGCAAGCAGCGCGGGATCGGCGAGGCCGACATATTTATCGTCGGGCGCGACGCGCGCCATCGCGACCGCGCGCTCGGCCAATCTGGCAATGCCGTCGCCGCTGACATCGTTGGTCGAGACCACCGCCTGGCGCTGGCCGACCAGCACGCGCAGGCCGACATCGTCGCCCTCGGAGCGCTCGGATTCCTCGACGCGGCCGTCACGCACCTCGACGCCCTGCGAGACGCCGCGCACCGCGACCGCGTCGGCGGCATCCGCGCCCGCGCGTTTGGCGGCCTCGACCAGGCGTTCGGCCAGCGCCGACAGCGCCGATTGATCGAACAGGCCGGTGTTACCGGACTTTGACGAAAGCGGCGATGCGGTTGATGGTGAAGAGATCACGAACGAAATCCCGGGGAATTGGAGAAGAAGCGAAGCAACTCGGCCGACACGTCAGATGTGCCCGATTGGCGCGGACTTCAAGCATTCCTGCGGCGGGAAAGCCGAAGATTTGCACGGGCGCCGCAACATCTCGTCAATCATGCGAACCAAGGTGTTGTCAATCATGCCGCAAGCTACGGGGCGGGTCACGGCTCCTTAACCAGCCTTTTTAAGCCGAAACGGACATCGGCGTGGCAAAGTCTCACGCATCGACCGGGAGCATAATCCCGGCGGGGAGACAAGGCCGTGAGGCGTCAAACAGCAACAAGCGGGATCAATCCCGCCGGGTCGAGCCGCGTCCTGCGGCTCGACCCTCTTTCTCTGCCCGTCAGCTTCAGCGCGCATGACATCCGTGCCGATGGCGGCACGCGCCAGGTCGAGCTTCATCGCGAACGCGTCGTGCTGCGCCGTGCCGTGCATGGCATGCGCATGGCCATCAATGTTCGCGTCAAGGAATTTCTCGGTATCGCGCTGCGCGAAGCCGGCGACGCCAAGATGCTGGTGCTGGCCCACCGCGACCCGTCGCTGACGGTGCCGCTCTGCGTCAGTTCCGACCAGGACGAGATCGACACCGCGTGGCGGATGTGGAGCGATATCTTCGCGCTTCCGCAATTGCAGGACACCGCTCGCGAGCCCGCGCCGCGGCGCCGCCGCCGCAACGCGATCCGCGCACGGCGGCCGAAATTCCTGGTACGTCGCCGTCCCGGCGCCCTGCTCAACGAAGCCGGCGTGTATCGCGGCGAGCGCGAGATCATCGCGCGGAATTAAGCCGCCCGCATCACCGCGTCGACCAGCAATCCTGCAAACAACAGCAGCCCCGCATTGCGGTTGGACTTGAACAGCCGCAGGCACAGTGCGGGATCGCCGATCTCAAGGCGCGTGATCTGCCAGGCGAGATGCGCGGCGAAGGCGATAAGCCCGATCCAGGCCGCAACGTGCGCGCCCGCAAGCGCGAGCGCCCCGCCGATCAGGACGACGGCCAGCGCGTAGAAGACGCAGAGCGCCGGCCGCGTCCGTTCGGCAAACAGCCGCGCGGTCGACTTGATGCCGATCAGCGCGTCGTCGTCGGTGTCCTGATGGGCGTAGATGGTGTCGTAACCGATCACCCAGGCGATCGATCCGGCATAGAGCACAAAGGCCGCCGCATCCAGCCGGCCGAAAGTCACCGCAAACCCCATTAGCGCGCCCCAGGAGAAGGCCAGTCCCAGCACGATCTGCGGCCACCAGGTGATGCGCTTCATGAACGGATAGATCGCGACGATCAAAAGCGAGGCGATGCCGGTCCAGACGGCGAAGCGGTTGAATTGCAGCAGCACGGCAAGGCCGATCAGCGCCTGGGCGATCAGAAACACCAGCGCCTGCATCACGCTCACCTGGCCTGCGGGGATCGGCCGCGACCGCGTGCGCTCGACTTTCGCATCGAGATCGCGGTCGGTGATGTCGTTCCAGGTGCAGCCGGCGCCGCGCATGGTGAAGCTGCCCACGAAGAACAGCGCGATATCAAGCGGCAATGTCTTGAGCTGGTGCGCGACGCCTGCGGCAAGCGCCACCGACCACAAGCACGGCATCAGCAAGAGCCAGGAGCCGATCGGCCGGTCGAATCGGGCGAGCCTCAGATACGGCCGCGACCATGGCGGCGCCAGCGTGTCGACCCAGTTGCCGGTCGAATCCGCAACGCGTGTTGCGGAGCCGGTCACAGCCTCACCGCGACAGAACGTTGCCGTTCAGCGTATCGAAGGTGCTGCCGCCCTTCTTTGCGACGGTGGCCTCGGGCGCGGCGCCCGCGGTACCCAGCACGTCGCTCAGCGTCGGCCCGGCGGGCCCGCGGGTCTTCATCTGCTCCGCCACGCCGCAGACCTTGCTTCGCATGGCCTCGGTGTTCTTGTGGCCGGTCTTGAGCTGATCGCTGATCTGCGGCGGAATTCCGCACTTGCTCGCGTTCTTCTCGACATAGCTGATCATCTTGACTTCGGCCTGGCCGTAGCTGGAGATCAGCTTGCAGGCCTCGTCGGCCGTCGCGTGGCGATCGCTCGCCGCCTTGATCATCTTGCCCTTCTTTTCCGCATCCTCGCGCAAGGGAACGAAAGCCTTCATGCAGGCGTCCGGCGGGCCACCGCCGCCGCCCTGCGGCGGGCCAAATCCACCGGCGTTACCGGCGATCGGCGCCGCGCCGGTGCTTGGAAACGGAGAGGCGGGCGCGGCACCAATCGAAGCCGTCGGCGCCGAGCCGTTGACGGGCGGAAATGCCGGATCGTTGGCCGGAGGCCGGGCCGCCTGGCCTGGCAAGGGCGCAGGAAAGCCGCCTTGCGCCAGCACCTGTCCGGTCGGGAGCGCGAGGGCGGCCAGCGTCAGCGGCACGATCAGGCGATGCATCATCAAGACGGTGTCTCCGGCAAGGTCCGATGGCCCACGAATGTTCCGAAATCCCCTAAGGACTCGCAAACGATCTTCCGGTGAGGCTCTTCTACGATTCCTGCCGACTGTTAACAACCCGCCGATTGGGGCAACAGCGCGGCGCGCGGCCGCACCTTTAGGCCAATAATTGATCCGGATTGCCGACCTTTGGGTTAAAAGCGGCCCGATCGGACTCCTTGCCTATGCCTGAATACGACTTTCGCGCCCCCCGGCTGTTCGTCGATGTCGCGCTTACCAGCGGCGCAGGCGTGGCGCTGGAGCGCGATCAGAGCAACTATCTCGGCAACGTGCTGCGGCTGAAGGCCGGCGACAGTATTTTGGTGTTCAATGGCCGCGACGGCGAATGGCAGGCCGCCATCGGCGGCAAGAAGCGGCCCGATCACCTCACGATCGGACCCCAGACCCGACTGCAGGACCACCTGGCCGACCTCGCTTATGTGTTCGCGCCGCTGAAGCACGCGCGGCTCGACTATGTCGTGCAAAAGGCCGTCGAGATGGGCGCCGCGCGGCTGCAGCCGGTCCTGACCCGCCACACCCAGGTGGCGCGGGTCAATGGTGAGCGCATGCGGGCCAATGTGATCGAAGCCGCCGAGCAATGCGGCATTCTCAGTCTCGCCGCCGTTGCCGATCCCATGCCGTTGGAACGCTTTTTCGGCGACCGGGATGGCCAGCGGCTGCTGGTGTTCTGCGACGAGGCAGCCGATGTCACCGATCCCCTTGCGGCGCTGAAGACCGCGCAAGCGAGCGCCCACGGCGTGGATGTGCTAATCGGCCCCGAGGGCGGATTTGCCGCCGAGGAGCGGGCCATGTTGCTGCGCCAGCCCCGCACGCTGCGGCTGTCGCTGGGCCCGCGCATCCTGCGGGCGGATACCGCCGGCGTCGCCGCGCTGGCGTTGGTGCAGGCCGCCCTTGGCGACTGGAGGGACTCGGCGAAATAGGTAAACGGCCGGACAAAAGCCGTTCAGACACAGGCCGTTAAGGGACTTACCCGATCTCTGTCGAAACCGGCACCTAGCCATGCTAAGGGGCTGCGCCATAAGGGGTTTGGAACCCCGGAACCACCGGATTTCTGCAATGACCGCAGCCAACACCGTTAACGGTGCCGCGACCGCTTCTGCCGCATGGGCAGACGCGCTGCTGCTGTCGTTCGCGCAAGCCGGCTACGAGCGCGCGGAACCGGCGATCCTGCAGCCGGCCGAGCCGTTCCTCGATCTCTCCGGCGAGGACATCCGCAAGAGCCTCTACCTCACGACCGACGCGAGCGCCGAGGAACTCTGCCTGCGCCCCGACCTCACCATTCCGGTGGCGCGCGACTACCTCGCCTCATCGCGCGCCGGCGAGCCCGCCGGCTTCTCCTATCTCGGTCCGGTGTTCCGCTATCGCTGGGGACAGCCGGGCGAGTTCCTGCAGGCCGGCATCGAATCCTTCGGACGGCAGGACCGCGCCGCGGCCGACGCCGAGATGCTGGCGCTGGCGCTGGAAGCGACCTCGGCCTTCGGGGTCACCGATGTCGAAATCCGCACCG
>Ga0210410_10004184_pt1 | contig 12677 bp, 9 predicted proteins | sample IncBWC4MmetaG_FD_161058 | JGI IMG/M metagenome (GOLD analysis project Ga0210410, IMG submission 161058) | Forest soil microbial communities from Barre Woods Harvard Forest LTER site, Petersham, Massachusetts, United States - Inc-BW-C-4-M | ecosystem: Environmental > Terrestrial > Soil >... | reverse complement strand
GCTTGATCCTACAGTGGGCCCTGGAACAGTCCAAGTCCCAACGGTTGTGATCGACGCGCAGACCGGGGAGCAGTTCAGCTTGACCGAAGGGGAAAGAAAATGGCGATTAGTAACAACCGCGCGTGTCGCCGATGGCGCTGAAAAAACGCGTCTGGCGGCAACTTATCGGGGAGCCGTTCTGGTCGACATGGAGGCAGCAACGGTCGCACGGCTCGCCGATATGCATGGAATCCCGCTACTCTGTATCAAAGGTGTCTCAGATGCAGCCGGTGCGACACTGCCAGACTTAAATCCCTTTATTGACCAGAGGGGACAGATGCGAATGGCGCGTTTTCTCGCATACATCACTGTTCGACCTGGATATTGGCCATCTCTATTGCATCTCGGGAAGAATAGTGCACGCGCCGCAAAAGCCATGCGAGACTTGATCCTGGAGTTCATGAAAGAAAAAAATGCCGAAAAGCTCATTCGAACCGGAAGTATCCAGCAAGGTTGAAGTGGTGTCAGCCACTATGCGTGCCGCGGTCTATCGTGGGGTGAACGATGTTCGTGTCGAGACCGTTTCCGTGCCTGAGATTGGCGCAGGCGAGGTGCTGGTCAAGATTCACACCTGCGGAATCTGCGGGACGGATCTGAAGAAGATTCACACCGGTTCGCACGACGCTCCGCGTGTCTTCGGACATGAGATGTCGGGGACGATTGTCCGAGTAGGGGAGGGCGTCAGCGGTTTCGCGGTTGGCGACCGCGTCATGGCGTATCATCACATCCCCTGCGGCGAATGCTACTACTGCCGGAAGCAGACCTTCGCTCAGTGTGAGGTCTACAAGAAGGTGGGATGCACTGCGGGCTTTGCTCCTTCCGGAGGCGGCTTTGCCGAGTATATCCGCGTAATGGACTGGATTGTGCGACGCGGTCTCGTGAAGATTCCCGATGAGATTCCGTTCGAGCAGGCTGCGTTTCTGGAGCCGGTCAACACATGCTACAAAGCGATCCAACTGCTCAACCTGCAACCGGACGAAACCGTGCTGGTGATTGGCCAGGGTCCGATTGGCGTTCTACTGGCCGCTCTGGCACGAAAGACCGGAGCCACTGTGTTGACCAGCGATCTGTATCCGGAGCGCCACGCGATTGCAGCGAAGTTTGGACTAGACCACCCGCTCGATGCACGGGGAGATGTTGTAGCGGCGGCGAAAGCTGCAACACAAGGGCGCGGCGCCGATGTCGCTCTGCTTGCGGTAGGTGGCAACGCATTAATCAAGGTTGCAATGGACGCTATCCGGCCGGGTGGACGCGTCATGCTGTTCGCCCAGACGCAGCATGGAGAGGCGCCATTCGATCCTGCCGCCGTCTGCATGGACGAGAAGACGCTGATGGGCTCGTACAGTTCTTCGATTGCGTTCAATGAGGATGTCAACCGGCTGGTCTTCGATGGCTATCGGAGCGGATTCGATCTGACAAATCTCATCTCGCACCGTTTTTCTCTGGAGGATGCGGTCGCGGCGATTGACCTGGCGTCGCATCCACAGGCTTCTTCGATGAAGATCGTCATTCAGCCGGGAAGCTAATCCCGCGCACGCTTTTTGACCTCAACATTGAGGCGCTTGATCTTCTGATTAAGCGTGGAGAGCGGAATCTTGAAATACTCGGCTGCGTCGGTCTGATTCCAGTGGCAGCGCTCCAGGCGATCCGAGATGATGCGGCGCTCAATCTCTTCCATCAGGTCGAAGAGGGAAGCGTTGGGCTGATGGTCGAGAAGGCTTGCAGAGTAGGTACTCCCGGTAAGTTGTGTCGGGAGAAGATCGGGGCTGATGGTCCGCGAGGTAGAGAGGACAACACCGCGCTCCATGGCGTTTTCGAGTTCGCGCACATTACCCGGCCACTCGTAGTCCATGATGATGCGCATCGCCTCGGGCGAGAGCGAGCGGTCTTCCGTGCCGTTCTCTTCCGCGTAAAACTTCAGGAAGTGAGCAGCGAGAAGAGGAATGTCTTCACGGCGCGAGCGGAGTGGCGGCAGTTCCAGAGAGATGACGTTCAGACGATAGAAGAGGTCTTCGCGGAAGCGGCCTTCGCGCACGGCCTCCTGCAGGTTGACGTTGGTCGCAGCGATGATGCGGACGTCGACCTGGATCTCCTGCACGCCGCCAAGGTGCATGAAGCGGCGGTCCTGCAGGACACGCAGAATCTTTGCCTGCATGTCCATGCCCATCGTGCCGATCTCGTCGAGAAAGAGGGTACCGCCATTGGCCACTTCGAAGAGGCCCTTCTTTGCCGTGACCGCTGAGGTGAAGGCGCCTTTGACGTGGCCGAAGAGCGTCGATTCCAGCAGCTCCGATGGCACCGCGCCGGTGTTGACGGGGACGAATGGACGATCGCGGCGCGGCGAGTTGGCGTGGATCGCCTTCGCGATAAGCTCCTTGCCAGTGCCGCTCTCGCCCTGGATGAGAACGGTGGAGCGGCTCGGAGCAACCTGGGCAATCAGATCGAAGAGACGAAGCATTGGCTCGCTCTTGCCGACGATATTCTCGAAGTTGTAGCGCTGCTTCAGGGTGCGCTTGAGCTGGACGACCTCTTCCTCGGCACGGTGCCGGGCGACGGCGGCGCGAATGTCGGCGAGCAGCTTTTCGTTGTCCCACGGCTTCTGGACGAAGTTCTCCGCACCGGCGCGAATGGCGTCGACGACGTTGCCGACGGTGCCGTACGCGGTAATCATGATGACCGGCAGGTTGGGCTGCATCTCGACGATCCGAGGCAGCAGGTCGATACCGCTCTGGCCGGGAAGGGCAAGGTCGAGGAGCAGCAGATCGTACTCGTTGCGCGACAACAGATCCACGCCGGAGGGACCGTCGACGGAAGTGCTGACGGAGAAGCCCTCCAGGGTCAGCAGGGTGTCGAGCGATTCGCGAATCGCCTCCTCGTCGTCGATGATGAGGATGCGCGGATCTCCGGCCACACGCGCCGTGCGTTGCAGATGAAGGGTCTCGGCAGCGAGCTCAGTTATTTCAGACATGGATCGTCTTCCTCTCAATGTCCTGCGCACTGCTCCTAGGCCCATCGGCAGCGATTGCGGGACGGGTGCCGGAGGATGGGAACTCCAACTGGAAGGCAGTGCCTACGCCGAGCTCGCTCTCAACGTGGATCTTGCCGGCATGCTCCTGCATGATCCCATAGCTGACGGCAAGCCCGAGACCAGTGCCCTTGTGCGCCCCGTCCTGCGGCTTGGTCTTCGTCGTGAAGAAGGGGTCGTAGATGCGGTGGAGATGTTCTCGTTCGATGCCGCCTCCGGAGTCCTGAATGCGCACCAGCACGCGCCCAGGTCCGTTGAAGGTTGCAATCTTGAGCGTTGCGTTCGTGGTTCCGAACATCGCGTCCTTTGCGTTCAACATCAGGTTCAGGATGACCTGTTGCAGCTTGCCCTGATTTCCGTGGATACGCGCGAGGTGCGGATCGAAGTTCGTCTCCACGCGAATCTGCGATGTCTTGAACTGATGCTCCAGCAGGGTCACGGTGTCACTGAGAAGATCGTTCAGGTTCAAGCTGGTGAACTCCGTCCCACTGGTTCGAGAGAAGTTGAGCAGGCCATTGACGATCTCGGAGGCGCGGAAGGTCTGCTGCGTGATCTTCTCGAGCACCGGAGCGAGCCGTTCATCGTCACGCATATGCTTCGTCAGCATCTGCGTGTAGCTTGAGATGACAGCGAGAGGGGTGTTGACTTCGTGCGCGACGCCCGCGGCCAGCAAGCCGATGGAGGAGAGCTTCTCCGACTGGGTCAGCTGGGCCTCCAGCTGAATACGGTCGGTAATGTCGTCGACCAGAATGATGCGGCCTACAGCGACGAAGTTACGCGTGACCAGCGGCGCAATGGCGATATTGGCGATGCGCTCGTTTCCGTTGGGCAGCATCAGCCGGAACTTGTAGAGCGTGTGGGTGCCATGCTCTTCGCGCACGCTGTTGAATCTGGCGACAAACTCTGGCGGCAGCACCGCGGAGATTGGCTGATGCAGAACCTCGGCGCGCGGCCTCTCGTACATGCCCTCCATCTGGGTGTTCCAGCTCTCGATGCGATCGTCGAGGTCGACCGCGAAGACTCCGATGTTGATCGACTCAACGATATTCTCGTGGAACTCCTTCAGGCTTTCGAACTCTGTAATCTTCTGCTCCAAGCGGCGATAGAGCTGTGCGTTCTGGATGGCGATGCCGATATATCCGGCCAGCGACTCCAGAAGTTCCATATCTTCACTGGAGAGGAAGTCGCCGTCATCGGTGCGGCCCAGGCCAATCACGGCGACGGTCCGGGTGCCGCTGCCCTCGCGATTGGCGACACGGCAGGGAAGGTAGTAGTTCAGGTCGAGTCTTCCGGCGCTGTTGCGCTGGGCCTCCGGAAGACGGAGGACGTGCTGCGGATTCTCCAGGAAGATATGGTTGTTCGCACCCGGCCTGTCGAAGTCGAGGAAGCGAACATCCAGCGCGCGCAGATCCGCGGCCTGGAGATTCGTGAGACCATGCGATGCGGCCAGGTCGAAGTGCCGGGGACCGCCTGCTCGACCGTCGCCCTCCGACGCAAGAAAGACCGCGACGCGGGTTACAAGCAATGCCTGGGGCAGACGCTCGACGATGGAGTCGAGCAAGGCGCGCAGATCGGTCTGCGAGTTGATGCCGCGGCCAAACTCGACCAGCGTCTCGCGGTAGTCAAAGCGTTTCTGATCGAAGGCGCGATCGACCCACGCCTGAATCGTCCGTTTCAGCGGTTCGAAGGCGATGCCGGCGATGATGATGGCCGCCAACAAACCCCAGAAACCGAACTGCGGGGAGAGACGGCTGTGCACGATCTCGCCGGTAACCGCGACGACACCGAAGTAGACGCCGACGAGCAGGGCGGTTGCGAGCGTGTAGGTGACGCCGCGTTTGAAGATGAGATCGACGTCCATCAGCCGGTAGCGGACGATGGCCCAGCTAAAGGTCAACGGTAGGATCACCAGCGACAGACCCGAGAGCTTCGTCAGCGCACCCGGCATCGCCCAGTCTGAGAGATAGGGAATCACGTTGAGCAGGGTGAAGGGAATTACGGCTAACAACGTGCCGCGGGTAAGCCACTTCAGCTGCTGGCGCTCGAGCCCGGACTCAGCGTGGCGGTACCGCATCCGGAAGACGATGGCCGCGATGACGTAATACAGCGCGAGATAACCAAGCGAAATCTGGTCCAAACGATGAAGGAGGATCTCGGTCGCGGACCAGAAGTGAATCGCCGTGTATTGCAGGCCGAGAAGGAGGATTCCCGGCACGTACAGCAAGGCACAGACAAGCCGGCGTCTGAACCGGTTGCGCTGATCGGAGGCGTAGTTGTCCGAGAAGCTGACGGCGAAGTGCAGGAAGAGCGCCGGCTGCAACGCCTGCGCCACCATATTGCCCCAGTCGAAGATGCTCAGCTCGCCCGTCGACCGAAAGCTGTACAGGACAAAAGAGGCCAGGCAAAAGACATAGAAGTGGATGGATTTCGGCGCCGTCCACCGCCGGAACAGGACATAGATCCCGATGCACAGATAGACGAGCGCAATGAACCGCAGCCCCTGATTGATGGACCGGTCCTTCGGCTCCAGAATCACCTGAATATCGAGCCGTGTCGCGCCGTTCAGATCGACCGATTGCGGGACCGGTCTGAGGATGGAATAGGTCGCGTGCGCCCAGATGCCGCTGTGAAACATCTCGCGACCCAAGGATGCGACGCGTGGCGTCGGCTGCTCGTTGACGCTGAGAAGAATGTCGCCGGTCCTGATTCCGGCACGATGCCCGGGCGAGTCTGCCGGCACCCGTTCCGCCCGCAGTCCGCCGTTCGACTCAACCCACCAGACCCTGTCCGTCGGAACGTCCAGCCCGTTTTCGTGCTCGAAGTTCATCGCCGCCAGCACGCAGGCTGCTACCGTCGCCAGAGCGAGCACGATGGCCAGAACTCGGGTTTGGGCAGCATTCTTCATGAAACTCAACTTCATATAAGCACATCAGTGACCAAACCCCTAAACAGCCTGAATGCACTAATCCGTGGTCACGCTGCGCCTAATTCTACAGAAAATCATAACCTATTCCGTAAATCACATTATAAGGGGGGCAGATGATTTCTCTATTTCATTGACGTATCGCCACGCAGAAAATAAATTTTACACCTGCATTCTTTTTGTCAAATCTTTGCCGTATCAATCAATTGTCGGGCAATATCGGAAGAGATCCTAGAAAAATCTCTTTGCAGTATTAACATTCCTGTAATATTAGCCGTGGGCGGATAGCCGATATCACCTCGGCATGACGATCTCTCCGCATAGACTATTGAGGCGGTTGCGACAGTGGCAGAAGGATTTACCAAGATTGATGAGGCTTTTGTCCTGATCGGCGGAGCGAAGATTCACTACCAGCGCGCAGGTTCTGGGCGCCCACTGCTGTTGCTCCACGGCCTGGTTGGTTCGGCGAAAAACTGGCGGCGCAACATCAGCTTTCTCTCGCGCGATTCGAGCGTATACGCCATCGATCACTTCAACATGGGTCAGTCGGAGCGGGTTCCGGGGCTGAACGCCGGGCTGGAGGCGACCGCTGACCGTTTAGCCGCGTTTATGGACGCCCTCGGCCTGGACGAGGCAGATATCGCCGCCCACTCGCACGGCGGCGCCGTGGCAATGATGTTTGCCGCACGCCACCCCCAACGGGTCCGCCGGCTCATCCTGTTCGCCCCGGCAAACCCGTTCTGCGACCTCGGAAACCAGCTGATTCACTTTTATCAGACGCGTTTCGGGATCTGGTTTGCCCGCCGAATTCCATTCTTACCCCGAATGCTGAAGGCCACCGCGCTCAGCCGAATGTATGGCGACCCGTCACGAGTTTCGTCGGACGCACTCGACGGATACACCCAGGGTCTGCATATTCCCGGCACCGTAGACCATGTGCTGCAGATCGTTCAGCGCTGGTTTGTGGATATGGGGCTGCTCCGTTCGGCTCTCACGGAACTTATACCCAAGCCAACTCTGCTGATCTGGGGCGACCGTGATCGCGCCGTCGGCTTGAGCTCAGCGCGCGAGTTGCAGCGAACGCTTCCGCACTCCCAACTGATGGTGCTGCCCGGCGTGGGCCACATCCCCTTCGAAGAGATGCCCGAGGTCTGCAATCAGGCGATGCGCGACTGGCTCATCAATCCCTTTCCGTCCGAGAGCCATCTTCCTGCTTCTGTCTTTCGCGCCCAACCGGTCGAACGCGTCACACCTGAAGTGCGTGGCGCGGCCTGAAGTACGCGGCGCGGCCTGATTTAGCCCAGGGCAAACTCGCTCTGCAACCACGCACGGATCTCCTCCTGCATCAGGCTCAGCTTTGGGCCGGGTGAGTCCGCCGTTCCCTGAAAAAAGTGATCCGCTCCCGCAATCCACACCAGCCGCTTCGGCTCCGGAGCGCGCTCGAAGACGCCTTCCATCACATCGCGCGGCCCGTACTGATCCTGATCTCCGCTGAGGAAGAGCTTCGGCGCGGTGCACTTCGGAAGAAACCCGTAGGAATAATCGCGACCTTCCGCGCGCACCGGCACTCCGAGGCCAATCAGCCCCTTCACCCGGGGATCGCCGCAGCAGGCGCGTAGACCGACGTTCGAGCCGAACGAAAATCCTGCGAAAAGAATCGGAAGATTGAAATTCTGTTCCATCCATTTCAATGCGGCTTGAACATCCTCCTGCTCGCCGTATCCCTCATCGTGGACCCCTTCGCTCAAGCCCACGCTGCGAAAGTTGAACCGAAGCACGGGAAGGCCAAAAGAGGAGAACGCCTTCATCGAGTGATAAACCACCTTGTTGTGCATCGTGCCCCCGCCGTGTGGGTGCGGATGGCAGACAAGCGCGGCGTAGGGTGCGTCGGGGCGGCCGGTATTTAAAAGTGCCTCAAGGCGGCCGGCCGGACCGCGAAGGTCATCGATAGATTTGATCCGCGAAGAGGTGGTTTGCATCATCTCAAACAGTTTATCGGGTGTCGCACTTACGCATTATTTACAAGCGATAACGTATGCTGGGACACATGGCGATCGACCCCATCCAACTGACCAGGCAGCTTGTGAATATCGAGTCCACCACCTACTGCGAGGGGCCCGCAGGAGTTTTTCTGCACGAATATCTTAAGTCTCAGCGCTATTCTGTCGAACGCATGCCGGTAGAGCAACCGGATCGCGCCTGCACCCCAGGGGCGGGAAGCGGAGAGCGCTTTAATGTCTACGCCGCGCTTCGTGGCGTCACCCCGGATATTGTGCTCTCGACCCACATGGACACCGTTCCTCCATTTTTCGGCGCGAGAGAGGACGATGAGTTCCTCTACGGCCGCGGCGCCTGCGACGCAAAGGGCATCATCGCCGCGCAGATCGCAGCAGCGGATCAACTCCGCGAGGCAGGCGTCAAGGTCGGCCTGCTCTTTCTCGTCGGTGAGGAGCGCGACTCAGCCGGGGCGGTCGTTGCCAACAAGTCGCCCAAAGGATCGAAGTTCCTCATCAACGGCGAGCCCACAGACAACCGCCTAGCCCTTGCCTCAAAGGGCGCCTTGCGCGTCGAACTCCGCGCCAAAGGCCGCATGGCCCACTCGGCTTATCCCGAGCTTGGCGACTCCGCCATCAACAAACTTGTCGAAGCATTGCACGATGTGCTGGCGATGCCGTTGCCGGTCGAGCCGGAGATCGGCCCGTCAACTCTCAACATCGGTCTGATTGAAGGAGGCCGCGCACCGAACGTGATCGCCGACAAAGCCGAAGCTCACATCCTGATCCGCCTCGTCGGGCCGTCGGAAGAAACAAAGAGAGCCATTCTCGCCACCGTGCGCGACCGTGCCGACGTCGCCTTCAGCCTCGACCTGCCCTTCGTTCGCATGCGCAAGATGGATAGTCTCCCAACGATGATTGCCAGCTTCGCGACCGATATTCCCATGCTGACAGCGTGGGGCGAGCCGTTCCTTCTTGGCCCCGGCTCCATTCACGTCGCCCACACTTCCAACGAAAAAATCGCGAAGAAGGAGCTGCTCGAAGCGGTCGACTTATACGTAGGGCTCGCAACTAGCCTGACACGGAGCCTCTAATCTGCACATGCTGCGAAAACTCCTGACCTTCCTCCTCGCACTCGTGGTCCTGGTGATTGGCGGAGCCGCCTTCGTTTATCTCAGCATCCCCTCCACAAATACCCATCTCACGCACTTCGACACCATCATCGTTCTTGGAACGCCTGCCAGGCTGGACGGAACGCCGTCCCCTGAGCAGCGGGAACGCACCCTCGAAGGCGTTCGTGAGTTCAAAGCCGGAATCGCTCCTCATCTCATCTTCACCGGCGGCCCGGCCCACAACCAGTTTGTCGAGGCGCACACCATGGCCGTGCTCGCCCTCTCTCAGGGAGTTCCACCGGACGCCATCCTTGAAGAAGGCCAGGCTCAGAACACCGTTCAAAACATCTTTTACAGCCAGCGCATCATGGCCGCGCACGGCTGGACCAGCGCTGAGGTCGTCAGCTCACCCAGCCATCTGCCGCGCACCGCTCTTATCCTGAAAAACTTTTCGATGCAGTGGAGCACCCATCCTGCTCCATGGCCGCCGGAATATGATCTGTGGCAACGCGCCGCTCACTTCGGCGTTGAAACAGAGTACTGTCTCAAGCTAAGGCTCTTCGGCTTCCCCACCACGCGCTTTCTACCCAGCCACGCACAGTCGCCTCAGCCGTCAACCTGAGATGACGGTCAACCTGAAATAACCTGGAACGGCAGATTGCCGGCGTTATCCTCGGCCAGCACCGCCGTCTCATCTGGATTGACCGGGTTATAGCGCAGGTTCACCGTCGGCTCACCCTTACTTTTCATCTCCGCCTCATGGTGCGTCATCGCAACGCTGCGCAGATAGCCGCCGTAGTACTCGCCATTCAATTTGAAATGAAATCCAGCTTCGATCTGATACGGCGTGCCCGTCGTTACTACATCCTCATCCGCGTTGAGCACCTGCCAATGATTCACCTCGCCCTGCGCAGTCGGCCAGTTCCTGGCTGCAGCCAGTTTTTTCTCTCGCGCACGCCGGCGAAGCGACCGCTTGATCCCGTCAATCAAAAAGATCCCAGCCATTTGGCTTACGATTCTAATACCCGGCAGCAGGGATGCCCGCAGACTTCGCTCACCACGTATAGGTCACGGTGTAGGTCACTTCTTTCTCGCCATGCGCTGGCACTTCGAGATTGAACTCCATCGTCTGCGAGTCCTTTTTGGTAAACGGACTGCTATTTTTCGAGATATCCCAGTTGGCTGTACGGTAAAGATGCTCGACCACTCGCACCGTCGCAACCGAATCCTTGGCGTTCTTCACCACAACCTTGTAGCCTTCAATGATAATCCGGGCCTGCATCTCGGACCTGAAGTCGGTGCGCGTCCGCTCGCCGGTTATATCGAACGCATTCCCCAGGTAAACCTTGACCGTCTCGTCCTTCGGGGTATGGTCGATCGTGTTTTCACCAACGAACTGCAGATTTCCATCTGCGTCCCGGCGGTAAAACCGCATTCTCCCCTTCGGCAGAGGCATGCCCAGGTGGTTGGCATCGCTGTTTTTGAACTCCTGCATGATCCACACCTTCTTGTTCGTCCCGGTGCCGAAGTTCTCCTGGTTCCACTGGTAGTACATCATCTGGCCATTTTGCCCATCCAACCTCAATCCGTCGTACACATACACGCGCTCTGCAGGAATACCCGCTACGTTGAGGAATTCGATCTGCTTGCTCTGATGATCGAGCAACGTCGCTGTCCGATGCAGGTCGTACAGGTGATAATCGTCGAAGGTCTTCTGCGTTATCTGCAGCGGGGCGCCGCCCCCGGCGCTGTTCAGCGCCACGACGGTATCAAATTGTGCTGCTGAGGCTCTAGGCATCCCGTTGACGTTGACGAGCTTGCTGACGTCCCCAGCCATCAACTGCAACGAGGCATCCCGAAAATTCGTTCCACTCTCGTTGGTCACGTTCACCCAGCCTGACATATCGAGCCGCTGGCCCGCTGGCCCGTCCTCTGCCGGCGCAATCACGTTGTAGGTCGCATCCCAGCGCAATCCGCGCGTTATATAGTCCAACTCCGCGGCGAACTTCGCCGGTTTCTCAGACCCAATCAGCCAGTGCAGCGTCGGATGCAGCGTCAACCCCGGCGTTTCAGAAGGGAACTGCGGTATACCGGGCAGACCATAGCGCAGCTTGCCGTCAACTTCGATCAGCGGCTCCTGCTGCTGTTGCCCCTGCTGCATCTGGTAGTAATATTGCTGCCCGTACCGTTCCAGAAGATCGAACTGAGGCACATAGCCCGCACGAATAATCTTCCCCTGCACCAGCTTCACACTACCGTCGCTCACCGGGGTCGAGAAGTCGATCGTCTTTCCTTCAAACTTCGCGAGCATCTGCGACTGCACCCGCAACGCGCCATCGTAGTTCTGCTCGAGGATGTGAATAGGACGCTTGCCCGTCACATCCCGTAGAACGACCGAATCGGGCTCAACCTGTGCCGTCACGTTTGTCTCCGACACCTCCGTCGTTCCAGCCTGCAGGTTCAACTCGACAGGCGTCCGGATCACGGCAAAATCCTGGTTGTAGATCGTCAAGGCTGTTCGGCCTGTCGCGGAGGCGGGCCCAGCCGGCCCCTGAGCGTTCCCAAAAACAGATTCCCCACAAGCAGATCCCAAGACCAACAGACACACAACCGCCCAAACAGAACGCATCTTGCTGCCTCCTGTGACGCTTACCCATAGACACCGCAGCCGTGCTCAACGTCACCGCACTTCACAGAAATATTTACAGCCATGGAGAACCCGCGCGAATTCCGACCCACTTATCCTCAGTTAAGACGCCACAACCAACGCCTTAGAATAGGTGCATGGCAGCAGAGTTTACCCACCTTCATCTCCACACCGATTACTCCCTCCTCGATGGCGCCTGCGACGTAGACAAACTCGCCGGCCACCTCAGCAAAATCGGCCAGACCGCCGCCGCCATGACCGACCACGGCAACATCTTTGGCGCAGTCCACTTCTTCGACGCCATGCAGAAGAAGGGGCTCAAGCCCATCCTCGGCTGCGAGCTCTACATCTGCAAGAACGACGACCACCGCGCTCCGTTCAACGACGACAAGTACAACCACCTTCTCGTCCTCGCCGAAAACGAGGCAGGCTATCGCAACCTTGTCCGCCTCACCAGCGAGGCCGCCCTGCACGGCTTCTACCGCAAGCCCCGCGTCTCAAAAAACTTCCTCGCCAAACACGCCGAAGGCCTCATCGGCTTCTCCGGCTGCCTCGCCGGCGAGGTCAATCAGCACCTGATGGAAGGGAAGTACGACGAGGCCAAGCGCACCGCCGGCTTCTACGAAGACCTCTTCGGCAAGGGCAACTACTTCCTTGAAATCCAGGACCACGGACTCGCTCCCGACAAAGCCGTCTGCGACGCGCTCTTCAAGATGGAGCGCGACCTCAACATCCCGCTGATCGCCACCAACGACAGCCACTACGTCGCAGCCGACGACTCCCGCGCCCACGAAATCCTGCTCTGCGTCCAGACAGCCGGCAGCATGAACGACCCCAAGCGCTTCAAGTTCGACACCCAGGAGTTCTACATCAAGAGCGCCGAGGAGATGCTCCGCACCTTCTCGCAAACTCCCGAAGTCTGCACCCGCACCATGCA
>Ga0210410_10004182_pt1 | contig 12681 bp, 15 predicted proteins | sample IncBWC4MmetaG_FD_161058 | JGI IMG/M metagenome (GOLD analysis project Ga0210410, IMG submission 161058) | Forest soil microbial communities from Barre Woods Harvard Forest LTER site, Petersham, Massachusetts, United States - Inc-BW-C-4-M | ecosystem: Environmental > Terrestrial > Soil >... | reverse complement strand
ATCTTGGGCCGATCGACCCTGCTGGTTTTTCGATAGCACCCATCAATTTTTTGCGGACTCCGGACTAGGCTCCTAGGTGTTTAATGAACCTAGATCATAACGAGGAAGGAGTCTCCCATGAAATCTGAATATCCTTATAGTCCATTGACGGGCAAGAAGGACGACATGATCGCGCCGCCGCCCTCGCGCCTGACCGATGAGAAAATCTCGGACGAGTCGGGCTTTGAATCGAGCGCCGATAGCGTCCTCAAGCCGGCAGGACTGAAGAATCCCTTCTGGAATTGAGTTGAACTGAATTGAGTTGAACTGATTTGAGTTGAGCTGATTTTGAGTTGAGCAAGACCGCGGATAGCGCCGGTTGTCGCACCTTGATGCTGCGACGGCCGGCGCTGATTTTTTGCGCGCAGTTCTGCGAAGGGCTCCATGGTAGAGCTAGCTTTGCCGCAGGATCGGCAGGCACAGGCAGGGGCGGATGGAGAAATCCAAGCTCGCCATTTCTTCCAGGGCGGGGTGCAGCATGGCATCGCGGCAGGGCTCAAGGGTGATCACGAAGGGCAGCGACGATTTGTCGAAGCCCGGCTTCTGCAGTAGCGAGTCGATATTCAGGTGATGCGCCGCAATAATCTGGGCCAGGCGCGCCACGATCCCAGCCTGGTCGCGCACGAAGAATCGCAAATACCAGGGTGTCTCAAAGTCACAGCTAATCGCAACCGTAGAGACGTTGCTGGCAACGTCTCCCTTGCCACGCGCTGCGCTGATGTTTTGCGCCACGAATTTCAAATCGGAAACAACCGCCACCGCGGTCGGATCGCCGCCCGCGCCAGCGCCCAGAAATGCCATGTCCCCGCCATACTGGCCAGAGGTGACGACCAGGTTGAGATTTCTCTGCACGCGGCCGAAGGGCGAGTCGGCAGGAACCAGGCAGGGGCCGACGTCGGCGAAGAGCGTACCCCCCTTCAGTTCGGCGCGCGAAATCTGGCGAAGAGTGCAGCCCAGTTCGGCGGCGTAATCGAAGTCGACGGCGTCGATGGTGCGGATGGTGCGGGCGCGCACGGATTCGGGCACGACGCGCGTGTGCAGTCCGGCGAGCGCGAGGATGGCGAGCTTGGCGCGGGCGTCGCCGCCGTCCAGATCCTCTGAGGCGTCGGCCTCGGCATAGCCGCGGGCCTGCGCTTCTTCGAGCGCTTCGCTGAAAGGAATGCGCGCGGTCTCGATGCGGCTAAGAATGTAGTTACAAGTGCCGTTGAGAATTCCGGCGATGCCGTGCAGGCGGTCTCCGCTTAATCCGGCGCGCAGGGCCGGCAACACGGGCACTCCGCCGGCGACGGAAGCGCCGAATTCAAGCTGGCATCCGTGCTTCGCGGCCAGTTGCAAAAGGTCGGGACCGTGGCGCGCAATGAGTTGCTTATTCGCCGTAATCACCGATTTTCCCGCCTGCAATGCCCCCCGCACAATTTGCTCGGCGGGATTCAGGCCGCCAATGAGTTCGATGACAATCTCGACGTTCGAAGCTAGAACGGATTGAACGTCGTCAGTCCAAATCACGTCATTTGGAACCCACGTCTGCTTCTTGTTTCCTACGTTTCGGTTGCAGATGTGGGTCAGGCGCAGGGACCTGTCTTCGCTCTCGCAGAGAATTTTCGCGACGGCGCGGCCGACGGTTCCGAAGCCGATGAGGGCGACGCGGGTGGGCGTGCTTGAGTGTGTCTCAGACAATGGCCAGTCTCGCTTAGAATCAGTCTCGCTCAGAAATGAATTCCTTATCATACGTGCGATTTGTACTTCTCGGGAACCGCAAAGCGCGCCGCATAGGCGCCCGGGCTGCTTGATTGCCAGGGGAACCCGCAGCATCACCTCAGGTCCTGACAATGCGCGAACGTTACGGGCTATTATGGCCCGTCCATGCAAAGCGTTCGTTATCGACATTCGAGTAGTTTGCTGATCGCTGTCGTCCTGCTCTTGTCGGTGGGCTGCAGGAAGAACGACACCACGCCGAAAGCCGATCATCCCAGACTCACCCCAAATGTTGCTATCCTGGATGTCACATTTCACAGCGCGTCGCTCAACCGCGAGATGCCATATCGGGTCATCCTGCCGGTGAGCGTAAAACAGGGAGAGCGGTTGCCGGTGGTCTACCTTTTGCATGGCGGCGGAGGGGGATTCAGAGACTGGTCGAACGACTCTGATGTGGCTCGCTTTGCGGAGGCGGGTCTGATTCTTGTAATGCCCGAGGGCGCCTCATCGTACTACACCAACGCCGTTGACCCGCCACAGGATCGTTATGAAGACTACATCGTCCAGGATCTGATCGCCGACGTGGAGAGCAGGCTCCCGGTGGAAACCGGCAGACCAAACCGGGCTATTGTCGGCGTCTCGATGGGAGGCTTCGGAGCAGTGAAACTTGCGCTGCGTCATCCCGAGGTATTTATTTTCGTCGGAGGAATCAGTTCCGCGATCGATGTTCCGCGCCGCCCGTTTACCATCAAACGCCTTTCGCAGTCGCGTCACTACGGCGCGATTTTTGGAGCCGCCGGCAGTCAGACACGTCGAGACAACGATCCCTTTGTGCTGGCGAGGACCGCGGACCCCGCCGTCCTCCCGTATTTTTTCCTGACCTGTGGCGAACAGGAAGGCCTGTTGCCTGCGAATCGCGAATTTGCAGACCTGCTCGCTCGGCGTCATTTTCGGTTCGACTTTCACACGGCCCCTGGAAATCATGACTGGAACCAGTGGAATGCCTGGCTTCCAACCTTGTTTCAGAGCCTTTCGGGGCGCATCAACCTAAAGCCCTGATCCGTCTTTGTAAGGTCTCCGTTGGCGGCAATGGGGCGGCACTTCGGGCGGAACTGGCATCAAAGTTGGTAATATGGTGCCTGCCTGCTGCGAGTGGTATCCCGGCGGGAGCATCGCGGACCTGTCCTTTCCAGAAAGCGCCTGTTCTTGCAGAAGATGCGGCCGAAGTATGGTCTGAGAGCGCTGCGGTCCGCAATCCATGCCCGGCAGCGGGAGGAGAATGAATGATTCGAAAGTTCGTGACGGTTCCCGCGGTCGGGGTCGTTTTGGCGGCGATTCTGGCGGGAGCCACAACCGTCCATGCCCAGCAAACGCCCTCCGCCCAACAACCTCCAGCACAGGAGCCTTCGACCCAGTCGCCCGCAGGCCAATCGTCCTCGGGCCAATCGTCCTCGGGCCAATCCAGCAGTCAGGAAGCGTCGCCGGAAGATATTGGAACGCGGCGCAAGGTTAAGCCCAAGGATTACAAGAACTGGACCTTTAATGTGGGCGGGGGCGGCAGCCTGACCAACGGCACCACGACGAAGTTTGCGCGGTCAGGTGCGGTGGCAGCCGCCGGCGTGGCGCGCAATTACAGCAAATATTTCGGGCTCCGCGTCGACTTCCAGTGGGACAACCTGCCTCTGCGGAACTCCGCGCTGCAACTTGCGCAGGCGCCTGGAGCCACCAGTCAGGTTTACTCATTCACCTTCGATCCCATCATCAATATCCCGGTCAACAAAACCTGGGGCGGATACTTCGTGGTCGGGCCGGGATATTTTCACCGGTCGGGAAAATTGGATTCTTCCAGCGTGGTGGCGGGAAGCGCCTGCAACGAGTTCTGGAATTGGTGGGGAACCTGCTTCAACGGCAGCATCCCTCTGAACAAGCAATTTCTATCCGCCAGCGAGAATGAATTTGGGTTAAATTTTGGCGGTGGTATCACGCGCAGGATCACTCCCAAGCTAGAACTCTATGCCGAGTTCCGTTACCTGCACGGGTCAGCCAGCGGACGCACCACGGACTTGCGGCCGATTACGGTTGGGGTGCGGTGGTAGAGAAGCTCATTTCAGATCGTAGATTTTAGATTGCAGATTTCGGAGTTTGTTGAATCTGCAATCCTCAATCTGAAATCTGAATTACTCGGGATTGGTGCGGTAACTCCACAACTCTGAATTTTGTTTTTGCAGCTGCACGAAAGACGATGCGGTAGTGGGCTGCCCGACTTCCGAAGAAGCGTTCGCCTCACGCACTGCCAATTCAACAATCGAATGTGCTGGCGCAAGCGAACATGCTGGATCGGTGAGGGTGGCGTCCCCAGCCAGCAGAAAGGCCTGACAACGGCAGCCGCCGAAATCTTCGGTGCGGCGGTCGCAACCGCGGCAGGGCTCGGGCATCCAGTCTTCGCCGCGGAAACGGCGGAAGGAGGACGATTCCTGCCAGATCCAGGCCAGCGTTTTTTCGCGCACATTCTCGAAAGACATTCCCGGCAAAACTTCCGCCGCGTGGCACGGGAGAACTTTGCCGGCGGGATTGACGAGCATCAATCTTCGTCCCCAGCCACCCATGCAGGCCTTGGGATACTTCGCGTAGTAGTCTGGCACCACAGAGTCTATGCGGATGCGCCCGGCGAGGCGCCGCTCCGCCTGGGCAACGATTGCGACGGCTCTTTCCAGTTGAACGCGCGTGGGCATGAGCGCAGCGCGGTTGGCCAGCGCCCATCCGTAGTACTGCGTGTGCGCAATCTCAACCCGCTCGGGATTGAGTTGCTCGATGAAGGCGATCATCTCTTCGAGATGGTCGAGGTTCTGGCGATGCACGACCAGATTCACGGTGAACGCGATTTTGTGGTGGCGGATCGCGCGCGAGAGTTCGATCTTGTGCGCGTGCGCTTTCGCGCCGGCGATCCAGTTGGCCGCCGCTTCGCGCGAATCCTGAAAACTGATCTGGATGTGGTCGAGTCCGGCGTCAACCAGCATTTGCAGACGATCTTCTTTGAGTCCGAGGCCGGAAGTGATCAGATTAGTGTAGAGTCCGGCAGCGCGAGCGGCGGCAATCAGTTCCGTCAGGTCGGGACGCGCCAGCGGCTCGCCTCCGGTGAAGTGCGCGTGCAGCATGCCGAGTTTGCCAGACTGCTGGAAGACGCTGGTCCACTCCGCGGTCGAGAGCTCGGATTGCGTGGCGGCCAACTCCAGAGGATTGGAGCAATAGACGCAGTGCAGCGGGCAGCGATGCGTGATTTCGGCGATAACGGCGAGCGGGTTGGGAACCATTGGACTGTTCATTCATGTAGCGACATTGTCTGGCGATCGCCGCCGAAAGCCGGCGGCTCAAGACCCAGATAACAAATAACTTAGGAGCTTTCCCGGCCGAGGTGGTAATGCCGTTTCCGTCTAAGATCGTGCCGTCTAACTAAGTGTAAGACAGACGAACCACCAACAGGAGCAAAAAACTATGGTTTGCTACTTTAGCTTTGACGGCACAGTGTGGCATGCCCCGAACGGTCGAACGTTTCCGAATCCATTCGCAGCTATTCAGTACATCCAGCAGCTGCTCGGTAGGGAAGGCAGAGTTGAACGGATCTCGAAAGATCGATTCGAAGTTCATTTCGAAGGCTACTCACAATTTGCGCCCCTCGCGGAATAGCTTTGCCGCAAGCCGCGACCAGTTCGCTCGATGTTTACTTGCCCTTCTTCTTGTACATAGCTGCCGCCGCGAGATGTACGCCGCTGGCAGCCTCCCAGCTCCACTGTTCTGGATGCAGCGCGAAGTATTGGCAAACCGCAACTACAATTTCTCCGTTGGTTTTGGGCCAATCAAAATCTAGACCAACACCGGCGAGGCCAGCCATCTCGTCGGTCACCCCGGCAATGTAGCCCTGCAAGTAGATGGCATGAACTCCTCCGGCGACGCTCTTCAAATCCCCTCGCGCCGCATTTTTGGCATCCGGCAGCTCAAGGCAGTAATCATGCAGCGTGCCCACTGTCATTGATCCAGCCCATGCGTTTTGGGCAGTGGACGCGAGTACGGCCAACGCGATGCATGCGAAAAACAACCTAAACTCGATCATGTGCAACTTCCACCTCCTCGATCGGTTTTAATAATCCACGATTCGTTTTTTCTGTAACTGTTCCAGGAACTGGGTGATGTCGGTACGGATTTTTTCTGGATCCGCCGTGCCGAATTGCTTTTGCAGTTCGGCGATGATCTCGCCGAAGGTGCGTTGGCCGTCGCACTGTTCGAGGATCTGGCGACCGGTGCCTTGCAGTTTGATGGCGCCTTCGGGGAAGAGGATAACGCGAACTTCTTCTGGCTTACTCTCGGCGCCCCAGCGGCATCCGGCGGCGAGGCGGGGCTGGCTGGTGTCGGATGGAGGCGCCATCGTTATCCCCCCTCCTCTTTCATACGAAACGCGCCGGGCGGCGGCCAACCTGGTTGCACATAGGCGAAGTAGAGCGCATCGAGCTGTGCCCAGAGAATGTCGCACTTGTCGCGCAGGGCCCGCGTAGCCAGTTCCTGTTCGTGGCGCGTTTTCGCATTTTCGAAAACGTAGTTGATGGCAAACTTGGCGTCTTCAGGGGCCTGAGTGAGGCGCGCTTCGAAATAGTCCAGGCCGCCGGACAGCCAGGGATAATGCTGGCGCATCTTTTCCATGCGCAGCGTGATCAGGTCGCGGGAGAACAATTCCGTCAGCGACGAGGCGACGGCTTCCAGCAGGCTGCGGCTGCGCACGATGTTGAGATATTCGTTGACCGCGAAGCGCGTCGCGGGCAAGATACCGGTTCCGGCGCGAACCTGGTCGGCGCTCAATCCCGTGGCCTCAGCGAGTTTGAGCCAGCGCTTGATGCCGCCTTCGCTGGTGGCGTCTCCGTCGTGGTCGACGACGCGCTTGCGCCAGGCGCGGCGGAAGACTGGGTCGGGACCGCGTGAGAGGATGATCGAATCCTTGATCGGGATCATGCTCTGGTAGTAGTAGCGGTTCAACGCCCAGGCTTGGAGTTGGCCGCGGCTGAGGCGGCCTTCGTGCATCATCAAATGGAACGGATGCTGGTGGTGATAGCGCTCCTCGCCAACGGCGCGCAACTGGGCGCGCAGATCGTCGAAGGAAAGCAGCGCAGCGTTTTCCTCTACAGATCGAACTGCCATCCATCCTCCGCGATTTCCCATCCTGCCTCGCGCACCTGGCGGTACTCGGGGCTAGCCTCATTCAGCATGGGATTCGTGTTGTTGATATGTAGATAGATTTTACGTGGACGGCGCAGTTCGGCCAACTTGCTGAGACTTGAGGAAACCGGAAAGTGTCCCATCTGCTGGGCGGTTTGGCCAGAGCCCTGAATGCGGATGAGTTCGTCGTCGCTCCAGAACGTGCCGTCGAAGAGCAACACGTCGACGGATTCGAATTCTCTTAGTAACGCATCATCGATCTGCGGGACCGCTGGCATGCAAGCGAGGCGCTTGCCGGACGGCAACTCTACGATCAATCCGAGTGAAGCCTGGTTCGAAGCGAGTTCGGATTGGCGGCGTGCAGAAACGTATGCGGGATAGTGCGTGCCCAGCGAGAGCGCGCGGCATCGCAATCCCGAATCTTCGTCCGCGGCACTAAGTAAAGGGAAAGTCACGCTTGGAGTGAAGTCGGTCCAGTTCACTTGATTGGGGACGCGCTGCAGCATGGCGAACATCGAATTGTCTTCGGTCAAGATCCGGCGAATAGAGTCGGTGGCGTACACGCGCAGTGGCTGCAATTCGCGCAGCAGGAGCAGGCCGAGCGTGTGATCGACATCGGCATTGGAAAGGACTGCGCCTGCAATCGGCGATTGACGGACTCCGTCGCACGGATGAAGTTCCGGCGTGGCTTCGATTTGGGCGCGCAAATCGGGGGAGGCGCCGAGCAGAAACCAGCTCTTATCGTCGGCGCTGAGTGCGATTTGCGTTTGCGAACGGGCTTTGCCCGGGAACGTTCCGGCGCGCACGGAGCGGCAGTTGGGGCAGGCACAGTTCCACTGGGGGAAGCCCCCTCCCGCGGCCGAGCCTAGAATTTTGACGCGCATTTAGGGAGTGTATCAATGCGGCGGTCGCTTGCAGATTTCAGATTGTAGATTTCAGATTTACGAGCAGCGGTTTGTCCGAAATCTGAAATCTTCAATCTGCAATCTGAAATCCTCTGACGCGCCGGTGTGTAGGCAAGAAACTTTTTTGACCTTGAAGGACGCGAAGAAGAAAGCTAGCCCTTGCCCGCTGCCGCGGCGCATTTCAACGGATCCACGTCCCAGATTTGCACGTCGCTGGACAGGTTTTCTACGCCCACGGTTCCGTGCATTTCACTGCCAGGCTTGCCCAGCCACACGATGCGGAATTGGGCCTTGCCGCCTTGATACTGGAGATCGACCACGTCGCCCGGTTTGAGTTGAGCGCTCACCCCTTGCAGCGTGGCCCCGCGGCCACTGATGGTGCGCAGGCTGGCGGGCTGAGTAAAGGGGCGGGCGTTAGCGTCCATGCCCCAGATTTTTACGGGAAGCTCGACGGAAATGCGCTGCTGGCTGCGACGGTCCATAGATTGTTTGTTTGGATGACTGTGCTGAATCTTAGAAGGCGGGGTGCCTAAAGCACAGGTAACCGGGGTTACTGAACTTAGGTGCCTAAAGTCTCAAGGAGATCAGGGACGGCCCCGGCGAAGCCCGCCGTCTTCATCTCTCCAGGATTTCCTTATATGCATTGAGCGCCACTTTTTTCGGCTGGCTCGGTAGGATCACATCGACGCTGCGAGTCGAATTGCCGCCGATTCCGACCTGACCGATGGGGATCATGCCGTTGCCGTTGCCGAAGTCAGCGAACACCGGGACAAGCATGGCGAAGTGCTCGTCGACCTCGCTCTGGGTGACCGTCATGTGGACCTTTACCTTACCCCCCTAGGCAGGAGAAGTCTGATATTCGAACTGATACTTCGGCACCTGCGTTCCATAGACCCACTCGCTGAAGAACCAGTCCATGCGGCCGTTTTTGCCCAGGTCCATCAGCTTGGTCATGTGCTTGTCGGCGATGGCCTTGAATGACTCTGTAGTAGCGGCTTTGTCGCGGTGGCTCTCCACGAAATCGTGCATCATCGCGATGAAAGCCGCGTCGCCGTCCTTTTGTCCAGGGTCGTACATCATCGAGCGAAGCATCGACAGAATGTAGGCGCCTTTGGGATAGGTCACGTTCTGGTAGGCATTTTCTGAACGCGGAGAGACCAGGCGCAATCCCATCCAAAGAGGGCCGGCGTCGTTGGGGGCAACACCCCAGTTATTTTTTTCCAGGATTCGCTTGCGCAAGCGGTCCCAGAAATCAATGTAGTCCTTCTGCCAGCCTTTCCCCATGGCCTGTTGCATGAACAAACCGGCGGAAAATTCGGCGAAGCCTTCCGATAACCATTGATCGTGATACGAAGCCCAGGTTACGGCGTGTCCCCACCACTGGTGGGCAACTTCGTGCGGCGTGACTTCCCGCACAAAGCCGGTGAAATTGTTGTCGATGTGCCCGAACAGCATCCAGCGCTGGGTGGAATCCATATAGGCGGAGATCGGAAGGTAGACGAGGGTCGGCCAGGATTGTCCGAAGTTGAAGTCGGGTTGTTCGGTGATGTCGATGTTCGGGTAAGGGCTCTTGCCGAAGTAATAGGTGCAGAGTTGCAACTGCGCCCGCGTTTGCTCAAGCGCATATTTCGTCATGGCATGGGGCGCCATGGACTGGACCGCACGATAGTTGCGCAGATTGTCGGGCAACTGATTGATGAAGTAGCCAGAAATCTTGTATCCCGTGATGTCGTCTGGCACCTCCATCTTCTGGTAGTCGCCGTAATTGAATCCGGCAACCGCGACCGCAATCGGCGTAACCCAGTGGCTGACGGCAACATCGCCTTCGACTGATTCGGATTTGAGATCGCCAACGCTGATGACTTTATAGCGTTTGGGAACTTTGAAGGTCAGATCGTAAAGTGCACGCTCGCCGAATCCGTTCAGGTTTGGATACCACGACGTGCGGGCGCCCACGTAATAACTTCCTTCTCCCGCCTGCTCCAGAACCTTGTCGCCCGCATACTCGACCGTGATGGACTGTTCTTTACCGGGTGGAGGCGCCTGCGGCAGGATGGCGTAAAACGAGCCGTCTTGCTTGCGGCCCTCCTGAATGAAATAGAGGTCCTGCCCCTGATCACCACTCACGCGGGTAACGCGAAGATTGGGCAGCAGTCCGAACTTCAGCACGCGCTCGCCCGCAACCAGCGACTCGAACGTGATTTTCGCCGTGCTGAATAAATGACCGTTCTTCGCGATCACCGTTTCGATCTTGTAGCCGTGGGTAGCGAAGAGGCGCCGCTCCTGGCGCGAGTTGGCGGTGTGGTTTTCGAACTCCGACTTCAGATGCGACAGGTACCAGATCCCGTCGTCCATACCTTCGGGATCGTAGTTGATGAGCCCGACTTCCTCCGGGGAATCGAGTTGAGGGATGGCCCCCACGCGGTTGCGCACGAAGAAGCGCAGGTCTTTATGTTTCTTGCCGCGGATGTAGGCGTTAAAGAATTCCGGGTGCCCAGGATTGTAGGAAGCGGCCAGGATGTCAGCGTCGACGTTGTCCATGGTCTCGCCCTGCAGCACAGCCTGGGTGAAGCCTTCAGGCACTTCGCGCCGTTGGCGCATTCTTTCTTTCCAGTGGTTGAAGGCAGCGGCGGCTTCGGGCGGGTTCGTAACTCCGTCTCTCACGCCCGCGGCAAGCCTGGGCCAGACATCTCTGGTGAAGCGGAAAACTAGTTCGCTGAAGTCTTCGTTGACTTCGTCAGCGCCAGTGCGGCGGTTGAGCTCGTGAGCATCGGGAGGGAGCACCGGCTTGAGGTTGAAATGTCCTTCACCGATGAAGATCGCGCCCGTGACAATGCCATTGATCGGCGCCAGTACAGTCAGGGTGCCTTTCTCGAAGTGGAAAGTTCCAGCGTCCCAGCTCAGCGTGAAATTGTCGAAGTGGAAAGTTTCGCCGAGTCCGACGTCGCGCAATTGTTTGTAGAGCTTGTCCGAGTTGGCAAAGGCTAGACTCTTGCCGGTGACGGAAATGTTCTCCAGCTTGGCGGCGATGGCGAGGGTGAGTTGCAACTGAACGGCAGCCCGCAGGTCGACCGCTTTGACGAGGGGCTCGAATCCCTCCCGCTCGACGCGGACGGAATAGGTTCCAGGCTTCAGCTCAGGCGACGAAAATTTTCCCTGGCCATCGGAGGAAAGGACGATGGGTTGCGTGAGGTCTCCTCCGGTGATCTCGATGCGCGCGCCGGCGATGACGGCGCCAGAGGGATCCTGAACGGTGCCAGAGATGGTCTGCGCTTGAAGCAGCGCGGGCGCGATAAGAAATAAAAGGAAGAGCGCCAGGAGACTAACATTGCCCGACGAAGCGGCAAAAGGCCCATAAAGCGTGTCCGTTGGGCGATACATCATGCGCCACTATATCAAGACTCTAGCCGCTGCGCGCGGGCTAATTCATGTCGCCCATGGAGCAGGCTCCGGGACCGCGCGGGTCGCCGCACGATCCACAGGCACGGGCCTGCGATGGCGAGCTTTTTGTGGATCCCGCTGACACTGCGAAGACCGAGAGTTGCGGCTCAAGTTTCGTAGCGTGGCATTTCGGGCACTCTGCCTTTTCCTTGCCGTAAAGCAGCGCTTCGAACTGGTGATGACATTTCTGGCAGATGTATTCGTAGATGGGCATGGGCAACTCCGGATCAGTCTCCATTAGAATCAATTTGTGGCGAGTTCGCAAATCTCAGGTTCTGTCGGTGGGGCTTTGGAGTCTGGCACGCGTTGGGCCAGGCGCGTGCCCTTCCGCGGGCGTCGCTGGCTGCGCGGAGGCCACGTGCAGACGATTGCCAGCTTTCTGCTCCCGCGGAAAATTCATTTGCCTCCGGCGGAGGAGCGCTTGGTTGAGGTCGCTCCGGAGATCAAGATCCGGTGCCTATATTACTGGCAGGGAGAGCGAACTGCGGCCCTGACCGTGATCGTGGTCCATGGGCTGGAAGGTTCGTCCGATTCGCAGTACATGCAGGGAATCGCGCGCAATGGTCTGGCCGCGGGAATGAACGTCGTCCTGATGAACCAGCGCAACTGCGGCGGCATGGATCATTTCGCGCCTACGCTCTACAACTCCAGCCTGTCGGGCGATGTGGCCGCAGTCGTGCACAATGTGCTCGAGAACGATGGTGTCTCGCGGTTCGCGCTGATCGGCTTTTCCATGGGCGGCAACCTGGTGCTGAAACTTGCGGGCGAATGGGGCAGAAGTGGACCGGCGGAATTTCGCGCGGTCGCGGCGGTATGTCCGGCGATGGACCTGGCGGCCTCGGCAGACGCGCTGCACGACCCGGCGAATCGCATCTACGAATATTATTTTCTGATGCAGCTCTTCCGGCGGCTGCGGCGCAAGGCCCGGCTGTTTCCCCGCACTTTCGACGCGTCGCGCCTGCGCGGAATTTCCACCCTGCGAATGTTCGACGACCGCATCACCGCCTACTACTGCGGATTCTCCGGCGCCGACGACTATTACGCGCGCGCTGCCGCCTCGAACGTGGTCGACCGGATCGCCGTCCCTGCGCTGATCATTCACGCCGCCAACGATCCTTTCATCCGGATTCAGCCGGAGACACTTCGGCGCGTGGCGGCGAATCCGAATATTGCGTACGTCGAGACGCAGGACGGCGGCCATTGCGCGTTCCTGAGCGAACCGAACTTGGCCGACCGCAATGGCAATGCCGCCGACGACGGGCGCTGGGCGGAACAAGAGGTGGTGGAGTTCGTAAAACAGTTCTCGTAGAAATTTGTATGGCGGTGTGGCCGTGCCCTCATAGCGGATGCTTCGAGCTGCGGAGGGCCCATTGCCGCCGCGACGAAGCCTGCACAACCT
>Ga0210410_10004180_pt1 | contig 12682 bp, 15 predicted proteins | sample IncBWC4MmetaG_FD_161058 | JGI IMG/M metagenome (GOLD analysis project Ga0210410, IMG submission 161058) | Forest soil microbial communities from Barre Woods Harvard Forest LTER site, Petersham, Massachusetts, United States - Inc-BW-C-4-M | ecosystem: Environmental > Terrestrial > Soil >... | reverse complement strand
GTCCGCCACGCTCACTACCGTATTTGATTTCGTCATGCGGTAACTCCTATGGTCATGCCATTCGCTCACGGTAGTGTCGCACGTCGCAATTTCAAGAAGCTGTTCAAAACCGCACACCTGTAAGTCCGGTTCGGACAGATTTAGTGTTTTCTGGAGAGTCGGAATCGGTAAGAGGGGACAGCAATTCCGAACTGGAACCGCGACCAAATCTCAGTTGACGTAACATCGCCATAGCAGGCTCGTTGACGCCCGCCGGGGGTTCGCCAGGTCGAAGCATTCGTCACTTTCTGTGCGCGGATTCCCAAGCCCGCACCCTGTTTCTGGCCTCGTTGAAAATGCGCTCGTAATTTCCTTTGCGAACCTTCTCACTCGCATCCTTGCTCAACAGTTATCAGGAGCAATAGGTTGCAGCGGAAACGGGGAACTTCACGATGATACCGGCCGCCTAGGAGTGATATAGCGATATTGCAAACACTCAAAACCCCCGGCTAGGGCTTTGGCCCTAAACAAGGGTCAATGAGCGTAATGGCGATGTTACAACAATCATCCTTCCTTGTCGGGCATCGGTGGGATAATCACAGCATGACTCGATGCTGCACTCGCGGAGTCCGGTGTGCAACCCTTGCCCTCTCACTGTTGACCTCTCCTGGCTTGCTCCTTGGCCAAACATCCGGGCTTGAGATGCCTAAAGATTGCCTATGTGTCGGCATTCAGCGCCCCGCCTGTGAACTGGCTGGGAGACCGGAAGTGGTGGCAGTCTTCCTAGGGCGAGTGTCCGCGATAGAACGACTGCCGTTGGTGGGTATCGACAGCGTGCACTTTGAAGTGGCGGAGGTATTTCGCGGCAACGTCGGCCAGACAACCACTGTTCAAGTTCATAGGCATCGTTGCCCACCTTTTGTCATTACGGACGAATTTGAGCAGGGTGGAGAGTATGTCGTTTATGCCACGGAGAGCCCCAGTGGCGATGGCTTGCACTTGGGAAGTGATGCAGTGGTGAATGTTCGAGACCAGTCCGATGATGTCTTCTCTTGCACCTCCAAGGCCGTCAGGATCAAATACGGCGCTGAGGATTTGGCCTATTGGCGAAATCGTGCTCATACTCCCGAAACAGGACGCATTTTCGGAACCATCAAAGAATACATTCGTCAATTGAGGTTTGATGACTTGTCCGAGGAAAGATCCTTTGAGATGAAGCCCCTTGTTGGCCAAGAGGTCATGGTGCAGGGTTCAGACCACTCATACACGACGAAAACAGACGAGGTCGGTAGATACGAGTTTCTGTGTATCCCTTCGGGCCAATATGAGGTCTTTCCCTCGGGGGCAGAGCAGAACCTCTTTCCAGCAAGGGTAACGGCTGATGTTGCCGCCAAAGGGTGTGCTCAAGTGGACTTCCGAAAAAATGATCTCGATTCTCTCGATTCACTTCGTAAGAAACTCGATTCTCGTCGCAAACGTAAGGATTCTGATCGATAGCCACCTAGTTGCCGCAGCAGCTTTCAGTCACATGACGAAATCAGGCGATTACACTTATTGACCTCGATGCGCGGAAGGAGCGAGCAATGAAAACGCCCAGACTCACAGAGGAGCATGGGCGTTTCAACCTTTCGACCTGAGCTTCCGGTTCAAGCCGATTTCTTTGCGGCTTTCACCTTCGCCCACCGAGCGCGTTGTGCTGCGGCAATCCTCCTACGGGCGCTGGCAGACATTGTTCGTTTCTTAGGCATTGTGACGACGTTTGCATTTCCGGCCTTTGCCTTCACTTTCGCCCAGCGTGCTCTCTGCGCAGCCGCGATTCTGGCTCTTCCTGCGGCAGACATCCTCCTGCCCCGAGGCGCTGTCCCTTTCCCGTATGCCGCTCCGAAAGCTGACAGCGCTGCACCAATCGCCCTCATTTCCTTGCTCAGCCGATCATGCTCTTTCTTTAACATCTGCACTACACCACCTAGGTTCGTCATTGAATCCCCCTCGCGGGGGATTGTAGCAGGCGGTTATGCTCGATGAGTGAAATGGCGATATATCAACAGTTAGCGGCCGCCGTTCGCCTTCAGGTCTAACGATGTGCCGCTGCACCTCCCCACGGATTCCACGACGGAGCCCGCTGGGCCAGAGCCGCGTTAGCGGAGGCAGGACTTATTACCTGACACCAGAACGGCCTCAGGCCAATGCGGAAAAGTACATTGACGAGAGGCCATTGAGAAAATTTCAGCAGCTGACGCCGACTCTGATCGCCTACGGTGTACGGACAAATCCGTGAACACTGCCCGAGGAGTCCACAAAGACACCGACGATCACACCGGCAGGATTTATCCCGGTTCCCTCACTGAAGGTAGCGCCGGGGTAGTCGAACGACGTGTACACACCGTTACTCAGCAGAAAAGCGTGACCGCAGTCTGCCGTGCAGCTCGAAGTATAGTTGTAAGCTCCCGTGAGATCGTTCTCGGGGTTCCCCCCTCCAACGAAGGTACCGTACAGAGCGCCCGGAAAATCAATCGTGGTGTAGGTTCCATGCTTCAGCAGGTATCCGTGAAACAACTCACCAACCGTATCGGTGTAAGCGCCGGCAACCACGCCGGACGGGCTGACTGTGCTGGCTGTGCTACTGGTTGCGCCGGGCGGATTGAAGAATGTGTAGTTCCCTTTCTTGGACAGCACAAAACTTTCTGTAGTGTTGCTATTGCCAGTGTTGCCGCACGCCGCGTCGGTACAGGTGGCTCCTGAGATTTCACCCGAAGGGTTGATGCCACTGAGAATGGTGCCGGCCGCGCCAGGTGCGTCAACGGTTGTGTATCCTCCATTCTTCAGAATGAAACCGTGGCTGATGGAACCCGAATCCAAGTAATAGCCCACAATAACTCCCTGCAGACTGATGAAGCTGGGCGCTGTGAATGTGGAGCCCGGCGGATCGAACGAAGTGAATACGCCCTTCGCCGTCACCGAGAAGCCATGAAAAACACCTCCTGTGTCTTGCCAGATACCGACGCTCGTGCCCTCCGGATTGGGCCCGCCAACTAATTCGGTGAGGATTGCCCCAGGAAAATCGACCTGCCTATAGTTTTATGCAGAGGCGACGGGCAATGTTGCAAATGCAACCGTGATCGTGCAGATTGCGAAGAACTGAAATACTTTGGTCATTGGATTCTCCTCATGTCATTCGTCTTGCCCGTGGTCTTGCTGGGCGGTTGAAACTAGGGCCAGAAACAAAGCCAGAAGCAAAAGGCTGATGAACCTAATCCTCGTTTTATGCTTTCCCCCTCTCGCAGAGGGAGTGGCGACTGGCTCCGAAACGGTCCCCGACATCCGGCTAGACACTTTGCATCCGAGATGAAGGGTTGTCAAATGTTATCTACTCGGATAATAGAGCCCTTCGTCCCATGCATGGTTGTCGAAATCAGGCGATTTCACTCACCGTGGGCTATGGAGCGACAGCCAGAAGAAATTCCTTGCCCTCGAATCGCCGGATTGCGGAGCGCACTATGGAGTCAGGCGGAACCTCCCAGACCTCGTCCGCTGGGTCGTATTTAGAGGTCGGGAGGACTTTGAATAAGCCATTGCCCAAGTCAAGCGCCTGCGTAGGCCGTGAACACTTGGTTCCTTCATCGAGCAGCCGAATATAAATCTCGACGGTTTCCGCCATACAGCCACAATGATAACTGTTGTAACCAGGTCATAGCTCTCAGAATGCAGGTTAGGCCGGCTGCCGTCGGGTGACCAATTCGGATCTTCATGAAACTTGTTGTCCGGCAACAGTCGTTCGGCTTCGCCACCCTCCGCCGGAACCAAGTAACCCCGGTCGCGTCATCCGCATAGCGGAAGTGGCCTTATGAAGTGGCTTTATAATGTCAACGCGTCTGAGGGGAGAGGCTGATGGCGCAAGTTGTGGGCGGGTCAGATTTCGATTTCGTCTGGGATGACAAAACGAATCGCTGTCTCATTCTCTTGCGCGAGGCAGCTGATCTGTGGGCGACGCGGGGACGAAGCGCACTCGATCCAGAACGGGCGCTTGCGGCATTTCTTCAAGTTCTGGCTAGGCCGGGGGTGAGGGAGTCGTGGCCACCAAGCTGGCGCTGGCCGTTGCGGTTCTTTCCGGACCGGGCACTGGAGTTTGCCTTCCCGATGGATTCTTGCAAAACGCTGGCGCCAAAAGAAAGCATCGACGATCTCGGTGAGTCTGTCGAATTACTCAAGTGGTCTCTGGCAGGAGCAGCGGACCTCTGGGCGCTCGGTGATCCCGAGAATCCGACCGCGAAACAAATATTGGATTCGTTGCTGAAAATCATGTGGGACAGACACCTCGCGGTACGGCCTCCGAGCAGACAATATCCCAAGGGCCTGTGAGCGCAACTCTCGCTGTCCATTGGCCTGCAATTTCACTCAGGACTTCTTTGGCGCTGAATGGTCTTGTCTTGTGGAATGAACACGCGGGCAAACGAAAACGTGCGCATTAAACTCTTGATAGATCGCCCTGATCATTCTCTGATCGTCGCGCTTGCGGCGTGATGCGTCATCCCTTGTGTCCTTCACCCAATCGCAAGCCGAACAGCGATAAATCCCCGTTTACGGTCAATAATCAGGGTCGCTCTTTTCATGCCCACATTTTCTCACCGCCTAGGGTTTACGTTCCAGAGTCCCTAGTTGGCGATAAACTGTTTACGACAATTACACCTACCCAAGTACAGGGCGACCCGGGTTTTTGGCACTCTCTTTGGTGGCACTCATAGTGCCGCACGGCGCGCTTCCAGCTCCAAACACTGACGATCTCCGATACCTACTCGTGTGGCGAGACTCTACCTCCGGAGAAGAACTATTACGAATTTGCCCGGCGCGTGGTGGGAATTCTGGACCCGGATCTTGGGTTCCACGGTTGGACTGACGTTGAAACCGAGGATCCCCGGCAGCGTGCGCTACGGAGTGTACAAGATCTACCAGGCCCGGGTCTTGGGGGAGACGGACTCGGAAAAACAACCGGGTTCCGAAGCGGACGGTGCGTTTGTCATGATCTATCGCCGCGATCCAGGTCTGAAATTCTGCGCCAGACGCTACCGATTCGAGAGCGAACCATTCGGGAGCACGCAAGATCACTTACACTGACTTTGAGGATGGGCGTGAGTACTCATTCCGCGTGACGAAAAACTGGCCACGCCCCTTCTTCCATCTACCTGGTCGAGGTATTCCCCTCCAATTTTTGCACGATGTCTGGCAGAGTTCCCACCAGAAATAGCAGCAATCCACGGAGGCCAGGCAATGGTTGGCGAAACATTGCGATTTCACCCATTGACCCCGTTGCTGAATGCAATATAGGAAACGGGTCAACCCTCCGTTCAGCTCTATTTCCCGTCCCGTTTCGGCGAAGGCTTGGATTTTCGCCGAAGTTCGGCCGCAACTAACTTTTTCCTGTATGTCGGCAAGTACCGCGGCGGACTTTTCCACAAGGACGGATCTGGGCTTCTCCATAGACCTTGACCTACAAAGTCCACTGGGCCCTTTTCGATTCCAACCAGTGGGAGTTCCGCATAGTGGTCCGGCCAGCCCGAGTCGTCATCCTCACGCTTCCACCCCTCTGCCGTGTATAAGTACCAGTGAAGCGGGTGTTGCTCATACGATTCGCCTTCCCAACCGTTTTTGCCTTCGGGGCAGCGAATTTCTTCTTGGATGGTTCCGACGTCGGCAAATCCATCCTGGTTTACGTCGGAGACCAAGAAATGCACCATCCTCGCGTACCAGCACCCCTGACCCCGAAACCGTTCCTTGGTGATGCCTAAATCCACGTGCCCGGGGCGCAATTTCTCCGCAGCCGGATCATAGATCAGGAATACGTCGCGACCCGTGGCCGCCTGCAGGGACCCCTCGGTCATCATGTCATAGGAGGAAAGCCGGATTCCGATCTCGCCATTGCCGATGGGAAAAGAGGTGACGCGGTGATCGTAACGAAAAGAAGACACGGGCTCTTCTTCCTCATCCTTCTCTTCTTGCGGTGGAATCAGCCAGTCCCGCGGAATTGGAAGTCGTTGCGCCTTCGCGCCTGAGATGGACTGGAGAAAGAACTGTTTTCCCTCGGTCAACAACTGGAAGCGGTCGATGGAAACGCTTATTTGGCTCTTCCCGGTTACTGCCTGCTGTGCATGGCAGAATCCACAAGCGCCGATCAAAATGTCTAAGGGCGCCGCCCAGAGCACCAGAAACCGAACCCTTTGCTTCGTCCAAACCCCGGCGAAATATTTCATCACTCCCCTCCGAGATCGTCCGGCAGCATCTGACCAGCAGACGACGACCAACGCGCAAGCCAAGGTGACTCGTTGCGTGGGAAGCCTACCACGAGCGTTTAGCGAAGTGCGAGCGTTGTTGGCGATAAACCTTGGCTATGCCACGCTGGCTGCCTTGGGCGGGGCAGCGACGCCTTGCGTTCCGTTGCCGGCCAGCGGTTGCCTGATCGATAACAACCTGGCTCAGAACGGTACGCCTGCTGGTTCCGGTAAGAGCGGCTACACCTTTGCTGTGACGCCGGGCGGCACAGCTTTGACGGGCTGGAATTTCTATACCACGGCCAGGCCGTTGTCGAACGTGACGGGTACCAAGTCGTTCTGCGCAGCCGATGACGGGGTGGTTCGCACCGAGCCGGCAGGTACTATTACTGCCGCGACCGGCTATGCGAACTGCCTGAGCCTGGCCCCGATGAACAACTAATGTGGCTTGATTTGGCGAGGTACCTTTAGGGGGCGAATGAGCCCGGAGCATGAGACAGGTGTTCCGCACCAGCCTTCGGAAGGTCACGAGTGGCGAATGTAAGGCCATGCACTCCCTACCAACTGTTGTAATATCGCCATTACACTCATCTTCCCTTAGGAGCGGCCCTTGAGTGCTCAGTAGGTATCCTCGTCGTCCCATTCGTAGCCGCAGGAATTGCACCTGCAGCTTTTCGCGTGCACAGTAATCGGATCAAAGGAGTTCGATCCAACATAGTTCACAGGCTTCTCGACCTCGCGGCAGACGACATCCGGGGAGTAGCACTCTATGCAGCGCGGTTGTTGCTCTGCTTCGCTCACCTCGTCTGGACTATCTGGAAGACTCTCTCTTGCGCCTGATTGGGGCGGTTCTCCTTGGAGCGGATCACGCGCTAAGTCCTCGAAGGCGCGTGAAAGACCAAGTTCTCTTACTTCCGTCTCATCATGTCCGAGCCAGTGCGCGACCTCATGCCAAACGACTTGTTTCACCTCGGCTGGCAGATTTCCCCTTGAACGTCTCAGAATCGGACCGCGAAAAATGAAAATAAGGTCGGGAGCTATTCTCGATTGAAAGTGTCGCGGCGCGGTTCTACGCAAACCGCTATACAGCCCCCCCGGTTCCCATTCCTTGGGCCAGTTCCTGCGTTGCCGTATCTCCTTCAGCACATCCTCGGGCGGCTCGCCGACTACTTGAATACCGGGGAAATCTGGCAAGCTTCTGATCTTCTCGGGCAGTGTGCTGTATGCCCACTCCACGATCTTTTCAAAAGTGTCGTCGGTAGATGGTTCCGTCATAGAGCTATTGGTTTTCCGCCCCTATTGTAGGCCCGATGTTCACAATTGACGTTATATCGCCGTTACGCTCAAAACCGCTCAATGAGCGAAATGCGATTTATCGCCACCAATCTTACCTTGGCCCGTCTTTAGCTCTCCTCACCGCTTCGCGCGGTCCACGCAGGCGAGACCATTCGGCGGCGTCGCCCGCCCGCACCAACTCCAGAGATCGAAACGTTGGCTCTGGTGTTCCAGCGATCATGATCACGATTCGGCAAGCGCAGTTGGGAAAGCACTAGCAGTTTCATGCGCGATCTGTACGAGCGTATGGCGGAAGATCATCGCATGCAAATAACGACAGACGGATTCTTTTTCTACAAGCAAGCGGTTGCAGACGCATTCGGCCTAGACGCAGACTTCGCACAACTGACGAAGTTGCTTGGCGACTTCGGGCAGTTCGATCCGCACCCGTATCGGTCATCGTTCGCGCGGTAAAGTCGCCGGCGTCCAAGCATGACGGCGGCAATGCCGAGCGATGGGATGAAGGCAAAAATGCTGACGCCACAGGAGCTAAATCCGACCTGTCGTAGTGGTTTATTCGTGGCCGCCGTGCTGGCGCAGCAATTCCGCGATGTCCTTGTAGCCCCCCGCTGTCGCCACGTACAAAGGCGTCCGGCCGGCGAGGTCACTGGCATTGACATCTGCTTTATTGGCTAGCAATAGTTCCACGATGTCCTTGCGGTTGAATCCCGTTGCATACTGCAAGGGCGTCGCGCCAGTCTTGTCCCTGGAGTTTACATCGGCCTTATTGGCCAGCAGCAACTGCACCTCGTCTGTGTATCCCTGAAGTATCGCCATATGTAAGAGCGGGATGCCATCGCTCTTGGCATTGACGTCGGCCTTGTTGTCTAGGAGCACTTGCGATATGTCCTTGCGGTCAGTTACCACCGCCCAGAATAAAGGCGTGTCGCCGCCTTTATCTTTGGCGAAGACTAGATCAGGATTCTCCTTGAGCAGAGCCTCGACCTTTGCCAAGTCGCCATTCCGCGCCGCTTGATGAATCTCGCCGCAAAAGGCGAGGCTGCTCCAGGCCAGCGCGACCAGCAGGCCAGCGACGCGAAGGGGAATTCGGGAACTGCAGAGTCGCATCTCTTGTGCATACTGCACGGCTGCAGAATATCTTTTCATATGCCCTTGGCGCCCTGTCGTCCCCTCTTAGTGTTCGCTCCCTTGGGTTCCTCGCAAGAGCCTCGATATAGCAAAGAGCACCATAAAAAACGAGATCGCGAACGCGGCGCACGTGACTATGAATTGCCGATCCACGCCCGTATCGGTAATCCTCCGCGCGGTAAATTCTCCGGCGATACCAGTCCACCAGTAGGCGAACAGCCCAACGTCCATCACCACGTGACCGATCATCCCGGGGATGAGTGATCCGGAGGACCATGCAAGTAGCCCCAGCAGTACGCCGGCGCCAAACACGATGGGGACCATTCCCGGCGTCGCCCAGGCTTTGGTGAGATGCAAAGCCATGAAGAAGAGCGAGGAAATCAGAATCGCAACCGGCGCGCCATGGCGCTGTTCGATCGGGCGTTGCATGTAGCCCCGAAACCCGGTCTCTTCGCAAATCCCCGCCGATGTGGCCGAGACCACAACCGCCAGCCACCTCAGCGGCTGGGAGGGGATGAAAGAAATGTCATAACCGCGGCGGAACGCCGCCACCGGAAATGACACAAAGCGAAACAGCAAAACAATTGACGCATGAATTGTCGCGGCGAAGGAGAGCGCAGCGATAACGCCCCAAAACCATTGTGCGGGCGACAGCCGCCCACGACGAAATGCCGTAGCGCGGGCGGCTCCCGTTGTACGTGGAGGACCTCCTCCTCTTGTCCACCAGAGAAAAAGCCCCAGGAATATCGCCTCGGTGAACGCCGCGAGCGGGACGCCAAGGTTCAGAAGCAACAGCGGCCACACGTTGATGGCGGCAAGAGTAAGAAGAAGGCCGGAGGTGACAGCGCGCAGCGAAATGGGCAACTTCGCCCAAAGACTGGGCCCACGGTCCTGCGTCGTCATGATAGAGGTCCTCGGAACATTTAGGGACAACCTTATGGTTCCCGGTCGTGCAATGGACATCGTTCCTTGTACTCCGCCCCGTTCGGATCCCCGCGTCCTCGCGGGAACCTATGCCAGGAGTTTCCCGAGCGGCTCCCAATAGTGCGCTTTCCATCCCGACGCCAGGACTTCCGCCTCGCCTTTAGGAAAGCCCGTATGGTCAAATACGATCCTGGTCCCGGAGCCCTGCTCCACGAGCTCGAACTTGGCAATCGAATAGACGCCCGGAGCCCAGCCGCCCGTTCGCCAGGCCTGCACGATGCGCTCGTTCGGCACAAGTTCGACGTGTCGTCCCATGATGTACCCGCCGAAGAGCGTGAATGCGCCTCCCACCTCACGGCTGATCTCCGCGGGCTTGTCCGGCAGGTGCATGGACTGCATGACTCCACTGAGCTGTATGACCTTGTCGAACTGTTTGGCGTCGGTAAGCGCTTCGTAGACGCGCTTCCGGCTTGCCGTGAAAGCAGCCTCCTGGTGAATGGCGTCCGCCGTATGAGAAATCCCGTCCTCGGCTCCCGCCCAAGCCTCGGTTGAGCCCAGGGCCAGACCACCGCATGCTATCACCACGCCGACGACCGCTTGCCGCCGCGTGGGCCCGTTGGCCAGCGCATCCAGATTTGCTCTATCGCTCATCATCGTCCTCCCGACTTCTTGCGTTTAACCGTCCCCCTGGATAAGAGCACCCCGCGAAAATATGTTCAACATAATATTTTCCCTAGCCAGGCGAGCGCCCTTCGGGGCATACTTAAAGCGCTGGAGAACGAGGAGACCCTATGCCTTACCCTGCTGGTCATCGCGCGGCCGTCAAGAAAGACATCATTGACAGCGCACGCAAGCTATTCAATCGCCACGGCTTTGAGAGCGTTTCTCTCACCCAGATCATGGCCGGTGTGGGCCTGACGCACGGTGGGTTCTACAGCTATTTCAAAAGCAAAAGCGACCTGTATTCCAAGGTATTAGGCTGCTTCTTTACCGACCCGCACTGGAAAAGCTGCTGGGAGGGTGTGCATGTGGATCTGTCATCGACTGACGTCGGGTCGCAAATCGTCCGCGCCTACCTATCGCGCCAGCATTTCGAGGACGTCGAGAACTCCTGCCCCATGGTCGCATTGCCAACCGACGTCGCCCGTAGCGGCGTAAGTGCAAAGCGCGCCTTCGAGACAGTGTTCAAAGCGATGGTGAGCGTCCTGGAGCGGAGTCTAGTCCACAAGGGACGACGTCGCCGCACCACTGCACAGGGCATAGCGGCCCTGTCCATCGGAGGCATGGTCGTGGCCCGTACCATGGTCGACCGCGCTCTTGCGGATGAATTGCGCACGGCCTGCATGGCTGTCGCAATCAATCTTGGCGGCTGGGACAAAAAGAGCAAATCAAAAAACGGCAGACCCAAGGGATCCCAACCACTCCCCGCGGCATAGCATTATTTCGGGCCGATGCTGAAACTGCGCCATCCGCTTAAAACCTGCCCGCTTTTTGCAGCCGACCGCCCGTGCGCAGCGTCGCGGGACAACTCTTTTCGATGAGGAACCAAGCAAGGGGTCAACGATTCCAGAGAGAGTGCCGAAGAACCGGCCCGGACACGGTATTCCCGAGAAGGTGCTGATCGGCGAGTTGAGGCGTGCTGGATTCAAGGTCCAAAACCATCGAAAAGGATTGGCCGGGTGGCGATTCGTCTCACCAGATGTACTGAATTGTTTTCCTCAAACGATAGGTACATTCGTCGAAGGCGACTGCAGCGGTACTCGCGAAACCTGAATTGTTGTAAACAGGCCATTTCACGTTTTGACTGCTGGTCAGTGAGTGTTAAGGCGATGTTACAACAAGCATCCTGTTGAACTGCTCCCAACTCCCGCTGCTTTCATTGACTTGACCGTTTCACCGACGTAAAGATTTCGCGTCGGTGATCGGCCAAACCATCTCGCATCCTCAAATCCAGATCCTGAGCGGTACTTGTCGCTCTTCGCCTTCTTGATAGCGTGTTCTGGAAGGTAAATTTCGATAGCTCTACGGTCCGGCACGTGGCACGGAACACGCCTGAGAAAGAGCCTTTTCTATCGCCATTATCAAGGCTTGATCTCGAAGACCGTTCCGTTCCCGTAAGCGCCGCCTTGGGAAGTAGTGCCGTAAAGGTTGCCCGCCGCATCCAGGTGCAAACCAGCAAGGGGATATTGCCCGTCCCCTCCGTTGAACCTGTGCAGTACAGTTTCCTTGCCGGTCGTATCCAGCTTGAAAACGGTGCCGCAGCCGCCAGCACATGATGGATCGCCGCCGAGTTCAGTGGTGCCGTAAAGGTTGCCCGCGGCATCCTGCACCAAAAGGTCATATTGCGGATACGCCCCGTCCGGCGGTCCGGCAAACATGTACAGTGGCGTCTCCTTGCCGGTCCGATTCACCACGTACACGGTGCCGCACCCGAACGGACACGACCCTAGACCGCCCTCGAAGGTGGTGCTGTAAAACGTGCCCGTGACGCCCATGAGCAAGGCTGCTTGGGGCGATGACCCGTCTCCCCTGTACCCGGTAAAACTGTACAGCACGCTCTCCTTGCCGCCCTTTAACGCGAACACGGTTCCGGAGCCGCGTTCGCCGCCACCGCCGGTGGTGCCGTAGGCGGTGCCCGCAACCCAGACCAGTCCGGCTGATGGATATCCCCCGTCGGTTCCCCCCGTGAAGCTGTAGAGCACCTTCTCCTGGCCGTTCATACTCACCTTAAAGACGGTTCCACAGCCTTTTCCGCTGTTGCAAAACGTGCCCGTGCCGCCGATGGAAGTGGTGCCGTAAAGATCGCCAGCCCTGTCCCGGGCCAAAGTTGTGAAGGGATTTGCTCCGTCCGCCCCACCGGTGAAGCTGTAAAGCACGGTCTCTGTGCCAGCAGCATCCAGCTTAAACACGGTTCCACAACCCATGTTGTTGCTCCGGCATAAGGTGCCGCCACCGCCGTACAGGGTGGTACCGTAAAAGTTGCCCGCCGCGTCCCTGATCAAAGCGGCGCCGGGGTTGGCTCCGTCCGTGCCTCCCGTAAAATTGTGCAGCACGGTCACCGTGCCCGTCTTATCCACCGTGAACAGCACACC
>Ga0210410_10004179_pt1 | contig 12683 bp, 12 predicted proteins | sample IncBWC4MmetaG_FD_161058 | JGI IMG/M metagenome (GOLD analysis project Ga0210410, IMG submission 161058) | Forest soil microbial communities from Barre Woods Harvard Forest LTER site, Petersham, Massachusetts, United States - Inc-BW-C-4-M | ecosystem: Environmental > Terrestrial > Soil >... | reverse complement strand
AGCATTCGTGATGCGCAACCTGCATCAGCCATTTCGCCAGCGCGCGCGGTTCTCGCAATTCTGGCAAGCGCACCAGCAGCTCCATGCACGTCGCCTGGAAAACATCCGCCGCCTCGGGCTGTGAAAGACCATATTTCACGGGAATCGAATAGATGAGCGCTTTGTATTTGTCAATCAGCAGCGACCAGGCTTCCTCGTTGCCTGCAAGGCATTCCTTGACGAGCCGCGTGTCATTCCACGCGCCCGCTGTCTTTTTCGGTGCCTTGGCCGTGACCGTGCTCATCGCGCGGCGTTCTCCGGCGAACTCTTCAGATAAAGTTGTTCCACATTCCAGAGTACGTAAGGCTCCAAAACCGCCGGGTGAAAATTACCAACTGAATTCTTCGCGCCCGCCAAAATGTCCGGGCTCGCCAGAAATATCATCGGCTGGTTCTCCGCAAGAATCTCCTGCGCGCGGTCATACAGTTTCTTCCTCTGCTCAAATGTCCGCGCCGACATCTGCTCCTCGATCAGCCGGTCAATCTCCCCCTCCCACGCAGTCGCGGGATGAGCCTGCGACGGATTCCAGAGATGCGTCCCGCCGCTCGACAGCCACACGTTGATGTCCGAATTCGGATCGGCATCGAAACTCGCAATCCCCATCACGCATGCGTCGTACTCCTTGGTCTGCGTAACTCGATCCAGCAGCGACCGAAATTCCAGCGGCACCACCTGCACGCGCATGCCAATCTGCTTCAAATCATCCTGAATCAGCGCCGCCATCTTCGCGCGGTCCGCGTTGGTGGAACTCGTGAGAATGGAGAATTCCACCGGCTTCCCGTCCGAGTCCTGCAGCACCGATTCGCCGTCCGCTCCGGTGCCCCAGGAAAATCCAGCCTCTCTGAGCAGCGCACGCGCCCGCTCCAGCGACCGCGCCGGATGCGCGAGCTTCTCGTCTCCCCATCGCCGGTTCCCTGGCGCCACCAATCCCCAAATCGCCGCCCCGCGCCCCTGATACACCAGCCGCACAATCGCTTGGCGATCCAACGCCGCCGAGACCGCCTGCCGAAACTTCACCTCGCGAAACCACTTCTGTCTCCGCTGCATCTCCGGCGAAGCTTTCTCTCCTGCATCATTCAAATTGAAAAACAGAAAGTTGTATTCCAGCCCCGGCCCCGCATCCGTCATCGCGTAGCCCTTCTGCTGCCGCGATAACACCGAGAAATTTTCGGCGCTCACCTGGCTGATCACATCCGTCTCGCCCGATTGAAACTTCAACACCTGCGCGTCCGCATTCGCCACGAACAAAAACACCAGTTCATCCACATACGGCAGCCGGTTCCCTTTCGCATCCGTCTTCCAATAATAAGGATTGCGCTCCAACACCAGCCGCTGCCCCGCCACATACTCCTTCAACCGGAACGGCCCCATCCCCGCCCATTGAGTCGCCGCCGTCGCCAGCGTCCCTATCTGCCCTAGCTTGCCTTCCTGGTAAGGTTTCTCCAGCAAATGCCTCGGCAAAATCGCCAGCCCATCGAACAGCCTCTCCCCCACACCGTATGTCTTCGCTAACTGAAAAACGACCGTTTGCGCGTCCACCTTGCGCACCACAATCGGCTTCCCGCCCACAATCAGCAAATCCCGCTGCGGAGCGTGCACACTCTCATCCAGATACACCCGAAAAGTGAAAACTACATCATCCGCATCCAGCGGCTGGCCATCCGAGAATCTCAGTCCCTTTCGCAGCACCAGCGTGTATTCCAGGCCATCCGGGGATATCTTCCAGGATTTCGCCAGTGCAGGCTCCGTCAGTTGTGTCGCGCGATTGATATGCACAAGGTCGGCCTGCATCACGCCGATCACTTCCCGCGAGCGCGCATCCGCGGCAATCAAAGGATTCAATGTTTTGGGTTCGCCACGCAGCGAAACAACTAGCCGCCCGCTAGGACGGCCCACTTCCCCAGGAACCACAAGCAACTCTTCGTTTGTACTCTTTTGTCGAGGACTCGCTCCGGTAGGATAGAAAGCAAGCAGCAGAACAGGCAGGACCAGCATCGAGAGCATCCGGCAGCACAAGGACTTTGCACCTCTGGTTTTCACGTCAGGCTCCCAAGACCCCTCCTTCCTATCTTGTACGCCGGGCCCCGCTCCTGCAATGAACTCGCTAACCCAAGGTATCCTAGAAAGAACGGCACCATTGCCAGTGCCGGCAAGTACATCCACCAATAAGAAACCAGAACGCTGTATTGCTGCAGGCTGGACAGCAGATTTCCCCAGCTCGGCGCCGGCTCCGGCACGCCCAGCCCCAGAAACGAAAGCGTCATCTCGGCCAATACATATTGCGGCACCAGAATCGCCGCTTGCGTCAAAAGCACGCTCCCCGTTTCCGGCAGAATGTGACGCCTCAACAAATAAACATCGGTTGCCCCAAATCCTCGCGCCGCGCGCACGAAATCTCGCTCCTTCGCGCTGAGCACCACCGCGCGCACCAGCCGCGCCGGTCGCGCCCACCCCACCGCTCCGATCACCGCCACAATCAAGAAAAATGCCGCCAGTGGACGCACCGCCAGCGGCAGGAACGCTCGCACCGCAAAAAGCAGGTACAACCACGGCAACGCCAAAAAAAGCTCAGCGACGCGCATGAGCACGTCATCTCTCCAGCCGCCGTAATACCCAGCCGCCGCCCCAATACACGAGCCAAGACTTAGCGTAATTCCCGCGCCCAGCAGCCCCGCCAGCAGCGACACCTGTCCCCCAAACACCAACCGGGACAGCTGGTCCCGCCCATACGCATCCGTGCCCAGCAAATAAATCCGCGAGCCCTCCGCCCCAAACAAGTGCAACCGGCTCGGCAGGACTCCCAGCAACCGGTATCGCGCTCCACTCGCAAAAAATCTCAGAGGATAGCTCTGCGTCGTGTCCTCCTCGTATTGATCAAACGCCCCCTCCCGCAATCGCAGCGCATACACAAAAGGTCGCGCGTGATAATGCCCTTTCCCATCCACAACGTGAACTCGCATCGGCGGCAAGTATGGGCTCTTCCGGTCCTGCTCCGCCGGATCGTACGGCGCGAAAAATCCAGCGCATGCAACGATCGCGTGCAACGCACTAAGCACTACGAGCCATCTCGCAACATTGCGCTGTATTCTCATCGCGAGCCGCTCTCTGTCCGGATTCGCGGGTCCGCCCAATACAGCAGCGCGTCTGCCAGAAAATTCCCCGCCACCAGAAAAATCGTCGAGAACAAGACCCCGCCAATCACCACATACAGATCACGCGCCAGTATCGCCTCGAGCAAAAATGGTCCGAGCCCGGGCCAGCTCATCACCACTTCGATCAGAAGCGACCCGCTCAACAGCCCCCCGATGCTAAATCCAAAGAGCGAAATAAGCGGATTCGCCGCCGCAGGAAGGGCATACCGGTAAAGAAGCGTGCGCCCTGAAATTCCGTGACCCTGCGCGGCCAATAAAAACGGAGCACCAAGAACTTCTGCGACCGCCGCGCGCACGTGCCGGACAAGCAGCGGCAAGGCAGAAAGCACCAGCGCCAGAACCGGCAGCGCCATGTGCAAAGCCAAGTCTTGCAATTTATGGAGAAATGAAAAGTTCTCAAAATCAACTGAGGCCATTCCCCCCGTCGGAAACCACCCTGTTCGAACGGCAAGCACCAGCAGCCCTAGCGCCAGGGCCAGATCCGGAATCACCAGAAGCGCCGCCGTGCCCCACGTAATCATTCGGTCCGGCAATCGTCCGAGACGTTCCGCGCTCCACACCCCAAGCGGCAGCGCGATTCCCCATGCAAGCACTGTAGCCGTCACTGTCAGCAACAATGTATTCCGCGCTCGCACCACCAGCAGTGGCGCCACCGGACTGTTGTACGCAAACGAAAACCCCATCTCGCCGTGAATCAGCGAATTCACCCATGATGCATACTGCACCACCAGCGGCCGGTCCAGTTGGTACTGCGCGCGCAGCGCCGCCACCGTCTCCGGCGCGATCTGCGGATTCAGCCGCATCTCGTCGAAGTAATTTCCCGGCGCCAGCGTCGTGAACAAGAACGCAAGAATGGAAACTCCGAGGATTAACAGGAAGGCATGCGCCAGTCGGCGTAAAAAATAACGCATCATCGCCCGGTCGGCGCCATTGGCGCGCGCGTCATTCGGGGCACCGCCGCCACCAGTCGCCGCGTAATTTCCTCTCGCGGCTCCCGCAAAACGCGTTCGACGCGCCCTTGCTCTACAATTCGCCCGCCATTCATCACCACGATTTCGTCGGCAAGATGGGCCGCCATCGCCAAATCATGTGTGATAAACACGTACGTCATCCCCAGAGCGCCTTGCAGTTCCATCAAAAGATTCGCAATTTGCGCCTGCACCGAACAATCCAGCGCCGAAAGCGCCTCATCCAACACCAGCACCTTCGGCTCCAGCGCCAACGCCCGCGCAATCGCCAGCCTCTGCCTCTGACCGCCGCTCAACTCGCCGGGCAGTCTCTCCGCTGTCTCCGCGGAAAGTCCCACGCGTCCCAACAGCGAATAAGCCCGCTGCTTCATTTCCTCACGCGAAATTCTCCCTTGCAGAACCAGCGGTTCGATGAGGATCTCGAGCGCCTTCCATCTAGGATTCAGCGAATTCGCCGGATCTTGAAAAATCAGCTGGATTTGCGGCCGTATATCTCGCCGCTCTTTCTCCGCAAACTTGAGAATGTCCCTCCCCTTAAACCAGATGCTCCCCGATGTTGGTTCCTCCAAACATGCCAAACACAACGCCAGCGTGCTCTTCCCCGACCCCGATTCCCCCACGACCGCCAGTGTCGTTCCGGCAAAAACCTCAAACGAAACGCCATCGAGAGCGCGCAATTCCTCTTGCGCACCGCCGCGATTTCGCCTCGCGTACCGCTTCACCAGCTTCTCGACTTTGATCAGGGGCTGCATGTCTCGGTGTCCACGAAAGCTTCACCTTTCGTACTTGAAACAAGAAACCGTGTGCCATTCATTCACGCCCAAGAGCGTCGGCTCACGCTCCCTGCAAACTTCCATCCGTTCCCCGCATCTCGGTTCGAACGCACAACCGTTCATCGGCAAATCCGAAACCGACGCCTCGCCCGCAATGGCCGGAAGTCTTGCCTTGCGCCCATTTCCGTTCCCCTCAAGTCCTGCCGGAACACATTGAAAAAGTGCCTTCGTATACGGATGCCGTGGTTCCCTCAGCACCTCTGCTGCCGGCCCCAGCTCCACAACCCGCCCGCCATAAAGCACCAGGACGCGATCGGCAAACCCCGCCAGCAGCGCTGGATTGTGCGTAATGAAAATCATCGCGACTCCCAGTTTTTCCCTCAGCGTTCGAAGCACTCCAAGCATTTCCATTTGCGTTGTGGGATCGAGCGACGCCGTCGGCTCATCCGCCAGGATCACGCTCGGCTCGCAAGCCACCGCCTGCGCGATCAGCACGCGCTGCCGCTGCCCCCCGCTCAATTCGTGCGGATACGACCGCGCAATCCGCTCTCCTTCTTCAGGAAAAACCATCGCGAAGATCTGTTGCGTCTTTTCACGCAAAACACTCTTGCCCGTCGTCCCATGTGCCGCAAGCACTTGGTAAACCTGCTGCCCCGCCCGCATCGTCGGATGCAACGCCAGCGACGGCTCCTGAAATATCAGCGAAATCCGCCCCCCACGAATTTCCCGCAACTCCTCCGGTTCAGCCTGTAAAAGATCCTTCTCTTCAAAAAGCACCGCGCCTCGAGTGATCCGCCCATTCGCCGGAAGCAGCCGCACCAGCGCCGCCGCCAGCGTGCTCTTCCCCGATCCCGATTCTCCGAGCACGCCAAGGATTTCCCCCGGCGCGAGATCGAAGCTCACGCCCGCCAGCGCCGCGCGCTGTCCCCCCTCGCGGCTCCGATACGTAACGTGAAGATCTCGCACTTCCAGAACGGACGCCATGCCCCAGCCTTTTTCAGGCTACCTCTCTCTTCAATTCATGTTGGAGCAGTATTCCAGCCCGAACAAGAGAAACGTCATCCTTCGCGCACCAAAGGTAATTCTCTTCCCTAAGCGAAAAGGGCCTTCAGAGACAGAGCAGTGGGCAATTGGTTAGAGAATCCGACGGAATGGAAGGAGAAATCGAAGTTTTGTTCCCAATACAAAATCCAGACGCGAGATGGCAAGAATTCAAGTCCGTGAATTCTCGCCATCTCGCTTTTATTCCACATGACTTCAGCTCAGATAGTTGGATCGAAAGCGGCTCGCCTCTTAGTCTCCAACCCTGGCGACCGCCTTACTGCGCCGCTTGTCGGCTCGCCACCGCAACATCCGCTCGCGGCGTCATCGCGATTACCAGATATTCCCGCTCCTTGCCGTCCGTTTCCGCCACGCGAAGCAGCATCTTGTCCTTGTGAATCCTGAATTGCGCTGTTTCGCCAACCGGCAACAGAACCGGGTGCTTCTCGTCCTTCGGCCGGATCCGATACGTGATCCGCTCCGTCTGCAGCACATATTCCTGACACAAGACTTGTTTGGTGTTCTTGTGCTGGCCGTCCGTGCCAAAAATCTCCCCAGCCACCGTCTTCCCGTCCTTTTCCGCATAACCACAAGACTCCGATTCCATTTGCATCAACACGCCTTTTTCATAACCCGGCGCGTTCTTGGCCTGAACACTCATCGTCATCGCGAAAACCAGGACCACTGCCATCGCAACTTTCATGGTCATCCTCCATTCGGCCTTTTCCGGAACCTGCAGCCGACAGTACAAATCGCCCTGCAATTCAACAAGCAACGCGAACACACATCCCGCGCCCTCGATTAGGGTACTTCTCTGCTCACGGTATAAGGGGAAGAAAGGCGAAGAAAAATATAGACTAAAAAAATGCCGTGGTTATAGCCAGGAACACCCCGCCACACAGCATGATCCGGCCGGGCAACAACTACACGGCCTACGGCTCAACGATCAGCTTTCCCAGGAGACCGCCTCGACCCGCACACGCGGCCGTTTCCGCTTCCATTCGTAATCCTTGCGCAACATCGCCTGGTGCTTCTTCACTTGCGCTTCCAATTCGCTGAACGCCTTCTTGCAACTCGTCCGCACGCTGGCCCCCGTTCCCGTGGCATGCAGCGTCCCCGCCGGCAGCGACAAGTTCAGCGTGCAACAACTCTCCTCCGTCCGCTGGTTCTTGGAGAGTGTCACGTGCAATTGCACCAGGTCCGGCGAATAACTTTGCAGCAGCTTTCCCAGCTTACTCAAATGACGCTCAACTTCGGTTTCCACCGCTTTGTGCGCCTCGACGTGTTTGTAACTGATCGAGAGTTTCATGTTTGCACCTGTAGGGTAACTTGCAGAAGACGGGCGGGACGCGCAACCGAATTTCGCAGCACATCGCAAAAATCATATCAGCCGAATTCGTTCCCAGCAACCGCCATTAGCAGCGTGGCATCGAGTCCGTTCGAATCCCGCCGCCGGAACCGCACCCCGGGAGCATCAATCTTCCCCAGCAAGCCCTTGGCCTATTCATGTGCACTACTTCCCCGTGCTCGTCATTCGGGCACACTCATAGCCGAACGCAAAATCTGCCTTGAAAACTATTGTTCGCGGAGCAGAATTGCTGGGTCGGCGTGCAGCACGCGTCGCACGGGACCGGCAACCGACAGCGTTCCCGTAAGCAGCAAAGTGAATGCCACCCCAGCGAGCACAAACGGATCCTGCGCCGTGGCCTGGTAGACAATCGCCGAAAGCAGCCGGCTCGCGGCCACCCCGAGCAGCAGGCCGGCAATCGATCCGCTGGCAAGCAGGAGCAGCATGCGGCCGAGCGCCGCCGAGAGAATCTCCTTCGCCTGCGCACCCAGCGCCACACGAATACTCAGCTCGCGCAGCCGCTTGCTCACCGTATAAGAGGCGAGGCCGAACGTGCCCGCAATCGACAGCAGCAGTCCAAACGCACCAAAGAGGCCGAGGGCCAGGGTAGCCACCTGGATTGGAAAGAAGCTCAGTGCAAGCTGGGTGTTCCAGGGGCCCAAATCCCGAATAGGAACGGCGACGTCCAGATCGCGGATCACTCCGCGAATGGCCGCTACCATATCGGCTGTGTCCCGCTGAGTCCGTACGACGAGAGCCGTGCTTGAGTTCCCCTCCTGCGAGATCGGGAAGAATGCCGCGGATTCCTGATCTTCACTGAGCGTAAAGTATTTTCCATCTCCGACGATACCCACGATCTGGATGGACGCACCGTCGCGGTTCTTAAAATAGCGTCCGACGGCCTGCTGGGTGTGGAAAAGCTGCCGGACGAACTCCTGATTCACAATAGCAACCGCCGGAGTCTTCGCGGTGTCGGAGAAGCTTACATCACGTCCCGCGAGCAGCGGTGTCCCAGCCGCGGCCAAATATCCAGGTGAAACGTAATAACGATAGATATAGCACGCGCTGTTTGAGGGTCTGAAATCGACGCTTTGTTGCGAGAAGACAGGACCGACGGAGGTGTCGCCGGAGAGCGGCGTGGAATTCGCGTAGCCTGCTGCTTCCACTCCCGGGATCTGCGAGATCCTTTCCAGTAACTGTCGCTGGAAATGATCGGCGGCATCGCCCTTATAGCCGGCCTGGCTCAGATCGAATTGCGTAAGCAAAGCACTCTTCGGATGGAAACCCAAATCCATTGTCAAAGCTTTGCCCAAGCCGCGCAGCGAGACAAACGCAGCCGTCACGGTGACGCAGCACAGCGCGATCTGCGCCGCCAGCAGCAGATCGCGAAGCGCCCAGCGGCGTCCCGCGTAGGATTGGCTTCCGCCGCTCTTGATCGTTTCATTTGGATCGGTCTTGAATATCTGCCGCAGGGGCATCAGCCCGAACACAACGCCGGCCACCACCGAAATAAGGAATGCCATCAGGATCAGCGATGGCTGCGGCAGTACGAAGAACTTCATGGGATACCTGGTGGGTGGATGCCAATTCGCCAGGCCGGTGAGGGCCATCCACGAAAGACCACAGGCAAACGCGCCCCCAAGAATCGAAATCACAAACGCTTCGACCAGGAGTTGGCGAACAACGCGCCAGCGGCTCGATCCAAGCGCCATGCGGATAGCAATCTCACGCGCGCGGTCCGCCGTGCGCGCCGCGAACAGCCCGCCAAGGTTGGCGCAGGCGGCCAGCAGCACAATCCCGGCCAGCACCATCACCCCAGCCAGAAAACCGCGTATCGGCCCGCCGATAAAGTCCCCGATCATGCCGGGACGCGCCAGCTTCAACGCCAACCCTTCTTCCTCCTTGGGATACTGCCGGGCAATGCGGGTCACAATCGCATTCAATTCGGCCTGCACCTGCGGCAGCGTGACCCCATCCTTCATGCGCACAACCGAAAACAGATTCCTGTAGCTGCGCGACTCAAGCCACTCGAACCCGTCCAGTGATGCTTGATTCGCCATCGGAACAAAAATGTCCAGCTGGGCAAACTTCTCGGTTCCATGAAAACCTTCCGGCGTGACCCCGACAATCGTGTAGGGACGCTTGTCAATGCGGACCGTCGTTCCAACCACGTTAGGGTCCGCGCCAAAATCACTCTGCCACGCGGACCAGGAAATCACCGCAACTTCTGAGGCTCCGGGATGATCGTCATCAGCGCGCTCCAGCAGCCGCCCGAGGAACGGCTTGATGCCCACGACCTCGAAGTACTGCCCGCTCACTTCGCCTCCCCAGACCGGCCGCGTGACGCCTTTGGCTTCCAAACCAAAATCCTGAAACTCATAATCGGCTACGGCAGAAAATACCGTATTGCCATCGCGCACGTCGCGCATTTCCGGATTCGATACAAACGGACCGCCGTCTTTGGGTTGAAGCGTCATTACCCGGTCTGCATGAGGCACATCCAGTTGCCGCAAGACTAACGCCTGCACGACTCCGAAAACGATGACATTGGCGGCGATTCCAAGCGCCAGGATCAGCACCGCAGTGAGCGCAAAGCCGGGAGAACGGACCAATTGGCGCAGGGCGAATCGCAGATCCTGCAGTATGGAATCAAGAAACGCGCCCGTCCGCGAATCGCGTACTTGCTCCTTCACTTGCTCGACTCCGCCAAGTTCGATCCGCGCGGCGCGTTGCGCTTCCTGCGGCGGCATACCCGCGCGAATGTTTTCCTCGATCAGCAGTTCGAGGTGCGCATGAACCTCCTGGTCGAGGTCCGCCTCCACACGGCGGGATAAAAATAGATTTCTCAGGAAACTTCGCACCTTCACCGGGAGCGGCATACTCTTCACCTCTCTACGACACTTCCAAAGCTTGCGCGATCGCCCAGGAAATACGGCCCCATCGCTTCGTTTCGGCTTCCAGTTGTTTACGTCCGGGCTTGGTCAATCGGTAGTATTTCGCGCGGCGGTTGTTTTCGGACTCTCCCCAAAAAGCGGAAATCCATCCTTCTTCTTCCATTCGGTGCAGGCAGGGAAAAAGCGACCCGGGCTTAACCACAAAAGTCCCGCCCGTGATCTGCTGAATCCTGCGCGAGATTCCTAACCCATGCATCTCGCCGGCATTCAGCGATTTCAAGATTAGTAAGTCCAAAGTCCCTTGCAATAGGCTTGTCGGTTCAGGGCTCACTGCAGGCCTCCTATCGGCTCTCTATACGAATAATACGCATCGACGTATAGACTGTCAATAGGACAGTGCGGACCGGTGAGGAATATGTTGGAATGGCTAAGTCGTGCTGCCGGACGCTGTGTGCTCGTTCCCCATTGCTGTGCGGCGGGTGCCGCTTGTGGTTCGATATCCGCTAACCCCCACACCGTAGCTGATCTCCAGGCGCACTCTTGATGCAAATGGCGGGGATGTGAACCACGTCCTCGAGAACCCAGACCTCATGGCCTGCGGCCAGCTTAAACCAGTGAGTCGTCTTGGCCGCGTTTTCGTCCTCCGTAACCACCATCAGCAGTCCGCCCGTATTAACGTCATACCCGATTTGCTGCACCAGGCTGAACCGCGACCATTTCCCCTGGAATTGCATTTTAACGAACACCAGCACTGTGTGGGCTCCTACCTCGATCATGGTGTCCCTCCATTCCTTGCACTTCCTCGGACCGCGAAAACAAGCCCGCGCCGCCGAGGCCTCCCGAATCGTATTCCTGGGCAAACCTCTCCTAGGTGGTGTCGTTCCCGCCTTTATCGTTTCGCGAATGAATCGGAATGGCGACTGCCGTCGCTTCTATAGAAAGTACTGCAGCCCCTAAAGTGTTGACAGTCTATTCCATTGGGAGTACTGTGGCTGCACAATTACCCCAGGTCGGCCTTCTCCGGAGCAAGTCGGTTCCCACGTTCCTCAGCGGAGGTCACTAGCATGATTTCCACGGCATTCCGCACTTTCCTATTGATAATCCTTCTGGTGCTGGCGGCGCAGCCGATCCGGATCTCCACTGCGCAGGAAGCGCAAGAGAAGCCCGGCGAGACGCCCTACTACTCCGTGGTTACGGAAGGCATGATCGCGAGCCCTGTGTTTCCGTATCAATTTCAATCTGCCAAGCTGCGTCTGGAAGTGCGTAACCTCATCATGGGCCGCTCCAAAGCCAACGATGTGCCGACTCCCAGCGACATTATTATGGAACTTCGCGGTGGCGCGGTGACTACCACGATCAACGGTCAGGCCCAGGAACGCATCCAGGGAGACTTCTGGGCGGTGGAAAAGGGCAGCAAGCTGGCCATCGAAAATCAAGGCGAGGTGGCGGTCATCCGCGCGGTTTACGTTTATCCCGGGTCAAAGTAAGGACGGAGGCTTACGCACATGTCTAGCATCCGAGAACTTCGCGGCTTGAGCCTTGTGGCAGGTTTTCTGTTGCTGGCGGGCTGCCGGCACGACAACTGGATGATGTACGGACATGACTCCTCGCACAGCGCGCACCAGCCGCACGAGAAAATGCTCGATGTTGCGGCGGCCGGAACGCTGAATTTCACCACCACGGGCTGGGTGTTTCAGTCCGGAGGCTCTTTCGTTGCTTCGCCCACGGTTTACGACGACACCGTGTATATAGGTGACGGCGTCACGGGGATTTTCTACGCGGTGCATGCGCGAGGCCCGAACCAGGGAAAAGTCCGCTGGCGGTATCCGCCGGCCGTTGCGCCGAGTCCCGCGGACGCCTGCGGCACCACCACCGCTCCGTTGCTGCTAAGTGTAGGCAGCGGCAATCCATCAGGTCCCGGCATTGCCTCGAGCGCTGCGATCAGCGACGACGTGGCCGGGCACACCGCAGTCATCTTTGGCGCGCCGGACCCCAACTCCAATGGTGGCGACGGACGTTTGTGGGCGCTGGATGCGCAGACCGGCCAGTGTATTTGGAAATCGGAGGTGATCGCCCCGACGAGCGGCAGCTCCAAGATTGGATATTCCTCTCCGGTCATCGCGCATGACCATGCGTACCTCGGGGTGTCGGCCCGAGTGCCGGATGCTCCCATCACCGTCGGTCAATTATTCGCGGTCAAGCTTTCCGATGGCAAAAAAGATCCCGCGATTCCCTTTTCGGCCACCAACGGGCCGGCTGGCGGAGGCATCTGGAGCTCTCCGGCAATCACCCCTGGCGGCAACCTTTTGGTGACCACAGGAAACAGCTGTTTCAACAGCGACCCTGATTGCTCTCCGAATGTCCCCTCGCAGGATTACACCATGAGCATGGCCAAGCTGGACTGGCACAACAACCAGATTCTGTGGCAACTGCAGCCGGTGGCCATTCAGCATGATCATGATCCGGAC
>Ga0210410_10004178_pt1 | contig 12684 bp, 11 predicted proteins | sample IncBWC4MmetaG_FD_161058 | JGI IMG/M metagenome (GOLD analysis project Ga0210410, IMG submission 161058) | Forest soil microbial communities from Barre Woods Harvard Forest LTER site, Petersham, Massachusetts, United States - Inc-BW-C-4-M | ecosystem: Environmental > Terrestrial > Soil >... | reverse complement strand
CGTTCCCGGTGGTTTGATCGAGTGGAACGAAGACGCCCGGACGCGCCGCAACATCAAGCGAGCTGTTGCGCTCAGGTCGAACGATACCGACCACCTGCCGCCATACGGGCTTCGCCCGATCATCCGTGTTGATGAGGTGTCCGATCGGATTCTGAGCTGGCCACAACACCTTCGCCAGGCCCTCATCGATGACTGCCACTTTGGGTGTGTTTGCAGAATCGGTTTCGGTGAGCAATCGTCCGCGAATCAGGCGGACACCCATCGCTTCCAGATAATCCGCGGAAACCGCATTGAAATCGGCGCTGATGCCTGTGTCATGAGAATTGCCGGCAATCTCCCCAGACTGGACCTTTCGACTGTCGTATTGCCCGACGAACGGAAATCCCGTGGAGACGGCCGCGAACTCGATTCCGGGTGTGGTTCTCAGACGATCCAGAGCTTTCTTGAAGAAGAGCTGCCGCTGTTCGAACTGCGCGTAGCGGGAAGCGGGAAGCACCGTGACTCCGTAGAAAACGTGCTGTGCCTGGTAGCCGGTGTCGGTCGACAGTAAATTGATGAACGTGCGCAGCATCAAACCAGCACCGCCGATGAGAACGACAGCGAGTGCGATCTGGCTCACTACCAACGAGCTGCGCAGCGTCGTGCGCCGCTTCCCTGCGCTGGTACGCGAGGCGTCACAGAGTACATCTCGCGGTGAACGTTTCAACACCTGCAATGCATTGAGGCCACCAATGAGCATTCCACTGCTGAGGGCCAGGGCCGTGGCGAAGAGCACCGCTTTGAAATCGATACTGGTATTCGCAATACGCGGAACGCCGGCAGGAGCCAGTTGCAGCAACAATCTCACACCTGCTATCGCCAAGGGCACGCCAAGCGCACATCCGAAACAACACAGTAGTATCCCCTGAAACATTGGGAGCCGCGCAATCCGCCAGGTGCTTCCGCCCAATGCCATTCGAACCGCCAGTTCGCTGGCGTGCAGTTCACCTCGGGCAAGCAGCAGACTGGCAACATTCGCGCAAGTCAACAGAAGGATCAGACCTGTCGCCGCCAGCAGTACGAGCAAAGGGCTATTCACTTGGCGTACGGTCTGGTCGCGGAGAAGGAATACCCGTGCACTCAGGTCCCGGTTTGTTTCAGAATACTCGCGGGCCAGTAAAGCGCACGCATCTTCGAGTTGCGCCTGCGCCGTACTCAGCGTTACGCCAGGCTTCAGTGTCCCTATGACTCCATCATTCGGCCTGCCATGAGGCTTTGTTGCCGGATCGAATCCGAGAGGCATCCAGAACTGCATCTGGCCCGTTGGCAATTGTGCACTTGTTCCGAGTTTGAGAGGGAAATTGAACCCCCTGGGCATCACTGCGACTACTTCATATCCTTCACTATCCAGATGAATTGTCCTTCCGATAATGCTCGGGTCAGAATGAAACCGGCGATGCCACAAATCATCGCTGAGTACGATCACGTGCGAATTATCCGGACGATCATGTTCGGGGGAAAACCAATTGCCCAACAGCGGATGCACTCCTAGCATCGGCAATAGATTCGCCGTAACGCGAAGCCCATAGACAGATTCAGCCTGATCTCCCTCGGTAAGGTTGAAAAGACTGTAGTGGTACAAAGCTAAATCCCGAAAAGCCGGAACCATGCTCTTCCAGTCGATCGCATCTCTTACTGGAGCGCTCCAGTCGTTCTGGTCGCCCGTTTGGGGCCATCGGCTTACAATTTGGACCAGCCGCTCGGGATCCTTGTAGGGAAGAGGCACAAGAAGCACGTTGCGGACGATACTGAAGATGGTCACACTGACGCCGAACCCCGCTGCTAACACCAAAACTACGGTTATCGCAAAAAACGGCGCGTTGCAGATTTGGCGGTTGGCCTGCAGAAAATCACCGCAGAGCGAGTTCAGCGAAACTAACCAATAAAACTTCTTCCTCGCCATCGTTTACTCCTCAAAATGCTGGGCACTAGCAAACTTTTCATCGACATTTCTGGTTGATTCTGTGACGGCCACGGCGCAAGATACTGGCCGCCGCGGAACATACCCATTTGTGCTCAAACAGTCGAATGGCTGCCTCCGACAAAGTGTCGAAAATCTGAGCAGGAAGCTATCCTAGCTCAATTGGAGAGGATTCCAGCGAGCGACTATCCGCAACAGTAGCGGTGCTCAAGATTCCTGGAGTATCCGGTCCGATATCTCGTGCACCATGAACCTTTCGATATGCATTGATTTGAATCCCGGTAGAAAAACTAAGTGTCCTCCCCTTGTGTGCATGAACGGTGCGCCCAGAGATGCTAGAACATTCTGATGATCACAATTGCCGCTGCGGCGACGATCACTACAATTGCGAGAAGAACATAGAGCAAATAACCCGTGGGGACGTCATCCAGGTCGTCTTTCATGGTGGTCCTTTCCTTTCCACTTCAACCCGAAGCCCAGCTTCGTCCCCCAGGCAGAAAATAGATTCGAAGCACGCGCTAAGTTCGCGCGAACAGATCGCAATGGCCTTTGACCGATAGAAACCAACGCCTGGTCCGGGCTTGCCAACCCATGACGAACCAGCACCACGCCCAAAGCGATGCACGATATTGCGGTGAACCGCAATACCGGTCCATATGATGGTCCCAGCCATCGGATATACGCATCGGGAGAATCCTGGTTGTATTTCATGAAGAATCCGTAAACGCCGCAGATCAGGCAGATCAAGCCCAACAGGAAGCAGAGCCACTGCTCCGCAACGACAATGCGTGGAATTGTGCGGGTGGTTCCTTCATCTCTTTTTGCATTCTGACCTCCCCGTAGGGGTTCCTGCGTCCGCTCGTCAGCGATGCGCACCTGATCCTCATGGAAGCTGCCGACGATGCCAGCGAATGTTTCGTCCGGGAGTCCGAATTGAGTCGCCTTCCCGTCTGTGTCTTCGCCGGCCATCACGGCACATCTCCCTTCAAATATGATTTGCACATACAATACGCTTTCAGATACACTCTGTCTTCACTGTTTATTTGAATTCCTGGTTACAGGCAAGATCATCCGGGTTTTCGAATAGGAGAGGGGGTTCCGTTTCCCCACATCGGGCAACGGGATGAGGATCATCCGTCCGAGATCGCGGACCGCACAAAAGCCATTGCGACGTCTCACGATTCCTGAGGGGAGAGCCCGCGTCGCACCGCACATTCTCCCGGTCCAGCCGGACGCGGCTCTGTGTTGTCAGTCGCTGGTGGACCGCAATGCATTACATTTCGAGGCGGAACCGCAAGTCTTCCTGATTAGCTTCTGATTAGCCGTCAGAAGAATCTTTGCTCCGTCGAGCTCCTGACGTTCATCTATAGACCACTGAAGGGTGTGGAGATATCCGGGGAAAAGATGCCAGAAAATTTAAATACCACCGTTCGGAGTGAAAGTCCTCTTCCGGAAGAGAATGATGAAAGGCTTCTACGCCTTGCGCATAGATTGGATGTCTATCGTGACCCGGAACAGCTGATGAGTGCCCTGCCAGTGGAGCTATTCGACCTTTTTAGCGGAAATAGCCTGCTGCTTACATTTTCCCGTGAGCTGGAATCGACCAGTTGGCTCGCGATAGATGGTAAGAGGAACACGATTGTGTCTACGCCTGAAGACCTCGAAGCGCAGAGATCCCTGTACTCGTGGATCCAGGATCTTCGGCGTCCCTTCGTGCTTTCGTCCCTCGAGCAGCAATCCCCTTTCCCGGAACTCGCGAAACTCTTTCAGGAGTGGGGAAGCCAGTCGTTCTGCGTGTTCCCTTTGAACACTGCGGCCCATTGCCTCGGAGCGCTATGCATCGGTCGAATGCAGCCGGACGCCTTCTCCGAAAGAGAGGTTCGCTTCTTATCTCTCATTGCGGCCTACGTGGCGCTGGCTCTGGACGATCGATTGGTGCGCGCCCAGCTGGAGAGCAAACGCACAAAATTCAGGCTTATTCTGGACCTAAACAACAGCGTCGTAGCCAACCTGAAGTTGCGAGACGTCCTTCAATCCATCTCTCCCAGTATTCGAAAGGTGATGCGGGTGGACCACGTAGCAGTGATTCTCCCTGACAAGGAGAGAAAGCACACCAGGCTGTATGCGTTGGACTTTCCAGAGGGCAAAGGCCTGGTTCAGCAGGACATGATCACTCCCTTTGACGGTTCCGTATCAGGACAGGTGTTACGTTCCGGAAAGGCATGGGTGGGCGACGTCGGAGAGTTGGCCAAGTTAGGCTTCAACCATCAGATCGTGTTGGATGAGGGACTACAGACCTTATGCCTGCTTCCACTGAGCCGTGGTAATCGGGTGCTCGGTGCTCTTTGCCTTGCTCGCTTGCAGAAGAATGCGTTCACTCAACCAGACGTTGACTTCCTGTCGCAGATCGCCGGGCAAGTAGCGATCGCCCTTGACAATGCGTTGGCCTATCGTCAGATCACAGAACTCAAGGACCAGCTCACACAAGAGAAGCTCTATCTCGAAAATGAACTCCGCAGCGAGATGAACTTCGAAGAGATTATCGGGAATAGCGCGGTGCTGCGAAAAGTATTGCGTCAGGTCGAAGCGGTAGCGCCAACCGGTTCGACGGTTCTCATTTATGGAGAAACGGGTACTGGAAAGGAGTTGATCGCCCGGGCGGTTCATAATCTCAGTGACCGCCGTTCGAACGCCTTCGTGAAACTGAATTGTGCGGCGATTCCAACCGGTCTGCTTGAAAGTGAGCTCTTCGGACACGAGAGAGGGTCCTTCACGGGCGCCGTCACACAACGAATTGGACGGTTTGAGCTAGCATCATCGGGGACAATATTTCTGGATGAGGTCGGCGAGATACCGCTTGACCTACAGCCAAAACTATTGCGTGTTCTGCAGGAGCGGGAGTTCGAGCGTCTGGGCAGTTCCCGTACCCTTCGCACAGATGCCCGCCTCATTGCGGCAACCAATCGCGATTTGGGCGCAATGGTCGGCGAGCAGACGTTTCGCTCCGATCTGTTTTACAGATTGAACGTATTTCCCATCCATGTCCCGGCCCTGAGGGAACGCACAGACGACATTCCCTTTCTGGTCCGGCACTTCGCGCAACATTTCGCTCGCAACATGAAGAAGCAGATTGACACGATCTCTTCTGAGACCATGAATGCACTGATCCGTTATCCCTGGCCGGGAAACATACGTGAAATGCAGAATGTCATTGAACGAGCCGTGATTCTGTCTCGAGGCCCGGTGCTCCATGTTCCGTCTAGTGATCTCAAGTCGCGCATCTCGGAGACTGACGATTCGAATGGATTGGCAACGCTCGAAGAGATGGAAAGAAAGCATATCCTGTCTGTCCTGGAACAGACCCGTTGGGTCTTTGGAGGACCGAATGGTGCGGCAGCGGTTCTGGGGATCAAAAGACCCACCCTCCAATTTCGCATGCAAAAGCTGGGGATCGCTCGGCCACAGAGGTACACTCCTCCAAGAACCCCAACACAATTGGCCTAGCGCCAACTGGCTGGCGATATGCCAACGCGTCGGCACCACTACTTCTTTCCTGAAACTTCATCTACTCCGCTTGCCCTGTTTGCGGAAAGAATGCCCGATTGCCTAATCGGCCAATGGATTGCACTGATTCGGTCGGCAAGACATTAGACGCGGATGGGCGATAGTTTGCAGACTGAGATCGCACGAGAGCATCGGTTGGGTCAATTCACTTCCCCGCTAACGACCACAAGCGAGGCGCTATTGGTGATCTCGGCCCGGAACGGCGAGCAATTGGCGTATGCCGAACTTTGCAGGCGTCATCGCGAAAAAGTACTTCGTACTGTTTTGAGGATTACCCGCAACCTGGATGACGCTGAAGATGTTCTCCAGGATTCTTGGATGAGGGCCTTTATACATATAGGGACCTTTGATGGGAGGTCTGCGTTCTCAACCTGGGTAACTAGAATCGCAATTAATTCGGCCCTGACGGTGATTAGAAAGAGAGGAAAGCAAAAAGAAGTTTCGCTGGATGATCCTGCAGATCCTCATAGGCCCGGACCCACAGAGATGTTAGAACTTTCGCGAGACCCGGAAGAGCGATGCCTTGAAGGGGAAAGACTAAAGCTCGTTCGGCAAGCGATCGGGCGTTTGCCCTCAAAACTGCGATCGGCAGTAGAAATCCGACAATCTCAGGACGGGCCTGTGAGCGAACTTGCAGTCCTGGCTGGTGTCTCACTGCAAACAATGAAGTCCCGGCTCATGAGGGCCAGACGCAAGCTTCGCGAACCCCTTTCAAAGGTCTTAAAAGGGATTCCTGCGTCCGACGCCTCACACCGGACGAAAAGAGCGAACTCAGTGTGGAGGACGACTCGACTCCAAAGCCGCGTGGAGAAAACCGCAACTGTCGGCGATCATCCCTCTTCAAAGAAGTGCTCGTTTCATCTCAACGGCACGAATGACAACGCGAAAGACGGTCCCTGGATAACTGGCCAAGGGCTCGCATGTGAATCGTTCAGTGACGCAGGTGGTTCAGATGGCTAGTCAATTGCAAACTGAGATCGCGATGCGGAGTCAATTGGGAGAAATTGCGGACGTGATCGATAGGCTTCGATCCGATCCAGAGGTACTAGCCCGGATCTGCGGGCGTGAGGCAGCATTCGTTATCGCGATGCGAGAGGCTTTGGCGAATGCCGTTACTCACGGCAACCGCCACCATGGCTTTAAGAAAGTCTACGTTCAATACACCTGCGAACCCGATAACTCTCTGTCGATCCTGGTTCGGGATGAGGGAGACGGATTTGATTCGACCGAAGTGCCAATACCTAAGGACATGGGACAAGACACCAGTCGGGGAATTTATCTTATGACCTCCTGCATGGATGAAGTTCAGTTTCGAAGGAATGGCACGGAAGTCTACATGCGCATGACTGCGCATCAGGATCCTTCTGCCTGAGGGAGATCACAGACAGAACACTCAGGAGATTAACGCATGTTGAGAATCACGGTAAGAGAGAGAGCTTCTGAACAAAGATGGATACTCCAGGGCCGATTGACAAAAGAATGTATTGACGAGTTGGTCTCCAGTTGGAGAGCCGCCCGTAGAGGGCCGCCGGCGGGAAACCGCATTGTCGACCTCAACGAGATCACGGTAATTGACAAGAGCGGTGAAGAGGTTCTCTCAATGATGATCGACGAAGGAACGAAGTTTGTGGCAACAGGTCTATATACAAAGCATCTCCTGGAAGCGCTGCGTATACGAACAGGAAATCCCTCCGATTGACTCCCATCTGTTCGACAGGAATACGCGCTGTCCCAGCTCCCAGTCAGTCTTTATGCCTCACGCGTTTCCACCTCGACTCCCAGACATGGACGTCGTGTCTCTGACCGAACTACCTCCACCCGGACTGGACAAGGATAAATGGGATGGTGTCTGCATGGTCATCCTCAGGCAAACGAAGCCAATCGGAAGGAAGAGGATGAAAGCAGAAGGCGGGGATAGCACGGAGTGGAAGCCAAAATCAAACCCATGGCTGATTGCAGCAACAGTTGCTTTGGCAGCGTTTATGGAGGTTTTGGACACCTCTATCGCAAACGTCGCGCTGCCACACATCGCAGGTGATCTAGGAGCCAGCACCAGTCAGGGAACCTGGGTGCTCACCAGCTATCTGGTCTCCAATGCGATCATTCTGCCGGTCGGCGCGTGGGCTTCCAGTGTGATTGGCCGCAGAAGCTTTTTCCTGCTTTGCATCACCATCTTTACGTTCGCCAGCTTCCTTTGCGGAATCGCACCTTCGATGCCGATCCTGCTCATTGCGCGCGTCCTGCAGGGCGTTGGAGGCGGCGGCCTCCAGCCGATGGCGCAGGCCATCATGGCGGATTCCTTCGCGCCAAAGAAGCGCGGCCAGGCCTTTGCCCTGTACGGTCTCGTTGCGGTGCTTGCGCCCTCCCTTGGACCAACCATCGGCGGTTGGATCACCGATAACTATTCATGGCGCTGGATCTTCTACATCAATCTGCCGGTGGGAATACTCGCATTCTTTCTGGTTAGCCGTTTAGTGCAGGACCCTCCCTGGATCAAAGCTGATCGCGCAAATCTCAAGAGGCTCGACTATGTCGGTCTCGGATTGTTGACTGTGGCGATGGGCGGTATGCAGATTATGCTCGATAAAGGCGAAGAGAACGACTGGTTTGCTTCAACATTCATCCGTTTCTTTGGCCTTCTCTTCGTCGCGGGGATGGCCGGCCTGATCTGGTGGCAATGGCGTGCAAAAAATCCGATTATGAACCTGCGACTGTTCAAGTACAAAAACTTCGCCATCTGCTGTTTTCTCATGATTCTGGTAGGCGGCGTTCTGAATGCCGCTACCGTGCTGCAGCCACAGTTCCTGCAGCAGCTGATGGGCTACACGGCAACCCTCGCCGGAAAGGCGCTGATGGGCGGAGGCTTTGCACTTCTTGTTGTAATGCCCCTGGCGGGAATAGCCACTGGTAAGTTTCCAGCGAGAAATCTGGCGGCGATCGGTTTCGCCTGCTTCGCGGGTGCGTTTTATTACACTTCAACTCACTTCACCCTTACCATGACCTTCGGCTTTGCCTCCTGGCTAAGAATTCTTCAGATGATCCCAATTCCCTTCTGTTTTATCGCCATCACCAACGCGGCTTATGTGGGGCTTCCGAAAGAGGCGAGCAATCAGGTCTCCGGAATTATCAATTTCGTTCGCAACGTCGGAGGAAGCATCTTCATTGCGGTCACGGGAGCGATCGTTACTAACCGTTCCCTCTTTCATCAGGCGCGCCTGCAGGAGTCCATGCAGCCCGGTAATCCCGCCTTCGTCAACCATGTGAACGCGCTTACCTCATTCTTCGGTGGTAGCGGCAGAGGTCCGGGTCCCGGCCTCATGGCTCGAGCTGCCATTTACCAGCAGCTTAACCAGCAGGCGACCGCGCAGGCTTATCAGGATATCTACCGTTTGCTCAGTTGGATGGCGGTAGGCATGGTGGCATTCGCCTTTCTATTGACCAAAAACAGACCAGGCCAGGGCGCTCCAAAGGGAGAAGCAATCCACTAGCAATCTACGTCGCCACCAGGTTGATGCTAACGGCACCAGGCTACTCTAGAAGGTCTTTTCATCTCGGAAATCGCTGATAGAAGTGGAGACAAATGGAAACCCACCCATGGGCTTTGTCCGTAGGTTTCCACTATTCCACTGCCCTCCAGGGGGCCAAGCGCACGCTGTCAGAGTTGTGGATGGGAGATTTCGCGGGGGTCGCGCCAGCAGGATGGCATTTCGCCAACTCATTGGCACGCCATATTGAATTCCGGCGCCTCAGCAATTCGGAATTTCTAGTCCCAATCCCACTATTTGCGGCGGTTCGCGCCTGGGCACGTCCTCAGCCGACCATTTGCTAGCCAGAGATAGAGCGGCATATCCAAGGGGCGCCATTTATGCCTTCAATCGAAGAAAGGGCCGTGGGAGTGCTAGCGGACTTCTAAACTCTATTCCAATCGAGAGAGGAATAATACAGGAGGAACACGAGACATGGTTCAGCACTTCGAGGAGCTTTCAAGAAAAGCCCATCAGCCAGGGAACCTCGGGGTTGAGGTTCACACGAAACACAAGGTGACACAAGTGGAAAGAGACTAAGTATGGACCGGCGATGTCAGGCCGACCGGGGTTGAAGCTTCCCGGTTGGGAAAGTGTTGTTCAGGCATTTGCTCGTTCTGGCTGGCTTATCAACCTACCTGTCGTGATCGCAGGCTGCCGGCCTCATCACGAGAAGCGGAAAGAAACAAACGGTGATCCGCCTTAAGCCCACCTCTCCCATTTCTTCAAATGTGTAATGTCCGCGGCCTGAGATCGAAATCAATGTCCGGGAAGGCGCACAGGCTGGCTCCCCATGGGGCCTCCGCTCCCTGTCGGCAGTTTAATCACGCGCCCTTGACGGCGGTCATCGCGAACATCCTCCTGCACGCGTGGATGTCAGTACGCTGGCTGAACGTCAATTAGCTGGCACCCATTTTGAGTCATGTTGTGTGGTCGAGCCTGAGAATCTACGTCGTCGCATTTGGCACGGTCAATCACGTGCGGCACCGTCGCGTCCTTTGGTAACTCATCTGCTTATAGGCAATAGCAAGTTGAGTTCTTCCGGAGGCAGCAAGCATGACGTTTCAATGGCAGCGAGTCAGGATGCACGTTTTAGTAAGTCTTCTCTCTATAACGAGCGCGGTAGTTGCGCAGAATACAAACTCAGGTGATCTTCGCGGCACGGTGACCGACGCAACAGGAGCAGTAATCCCCGGAGTCAAGGTTGAAGTCAGGGATGTGGACAAGGGCGTAGTCAAGACTTACATCACTAATGGAGCCGGCTTGTACGATACCGGTTCGATCACACCGGCCCACTATCTACTGATCTTTACCAGAATTGGGTTTGGAGCCTTTGTGCGCGGTCCGATTACACTGGGCGCTTCCATTCAGACCATCGACGCGCAGCTGAAGGCGGGCTCGACACAGGAGGTGGTTGTGAACACGGATGTGCCACTGCTTAACACGGAGACCGGCTCGCAGGAGGCGACACTGTCCTCCGAGGTCATGTCGCAACTGCCCCAGACCAATCTTGGTGCCGACTGGGAGATCTTCACCGTGCTGCTCCCCGGCGCCGCTGGCGCTCCCGAGAGCGCCAGCAGCGCCTCCAACCCAGGCCAGGTGGCGGCCATCAATGGCAACCTGCCCTTCGAGAGCATGCTGGCCGATGGCGCCACCACCACGCTGCCGATGAGCCAGAACTCGGACGTCACCATCTTTGAGACGACCTCCGAGGTCAAGATCAGCACCTCCGCCTTCTCGGCGCAGTATGGCCAGGGCGGCATCATTTACAACCAGATCACCAAGGGCGGCACCGGCCGGTTCCATGGCGCCGGATATGAGTACTTCTCCAACAACGCGTTCAACGCGAACCCCTATGAGTTCGGTACGACCGGCGTGCAACCTCCCAAGCTACGGTTCAACAACTTCGGCTTTGCCATCGGCGGTCCGATCATGCCGCACAAACTTTTCTTTTACTTCGACTTCGATAAGACAATCAACAACACCACGCACATTGGCCATGAAACGCTGCCGCTTGGGCAGAACGCAGCGATGGCGAACGGTGATTTTACTGCACCCGGAATGCCTACCATCTACGACCCGACCACTCAGACAATTCAATATACCGGTAGCCACACGTACACAACCTCTGCCGGCAACGTCACCCAGCAGTGCCCCTGCGTCATCCGCAAGTCCTTCGCCGCGGAGTACGGGAATGGCAACCGCATCCCGGCCGCCATGATCAGCCCGGTCGCCAGGAACTTCCAGACCCTTCTGCTTACGCTGGGCAACAACTCAGTCCAGCAGCCCACCAATGTTGGCACTTCGACGATCGTGCAGGGCGTCGTCACCAACAACTACGCTTATAGCTCGCCCGGCATAAATCCGTTTACCAAGTACTTCGGCCGTCTGGATTACGACATCAACTCCAGAAACCGGCTCACCATTTCGCAGACCGAGAGCGATAACCCGGGCCTTAGTTTCGGGCAAAATGTCTGTCCGATTAACTGCGAAACCGAAGACGTAAGCCGCGAGAATGCTCAGATTTCCGATGTCTGGAGCTTCAGTTCAACGTTCCAAAACGAAGCGCGCATGGGCTTTACCGATCAGTTGAACTTCTTCGGTCCGGAAACCCTGGGCAAAGGCTACCCGGCAATGGTCGGATACAAGTTAGCCAAGGCGGATCTGATCCCAGGCTTCGGACCAGGCAGCAGTATCACTGGCTTTAGCACAGGCAATACATCGCCATTCATCTACAAAGAGTTCGTCTACGATCCGTCCGACGTGGTAACCCTGATTCGCGGACGGCACGTCCTGCACTTCGGCGGCGAGTTTCTGATCAGTCTCGCCGATTCCACTCAATATGGTTATCTGAATGCCGGTACTCCGGGCTTCGGCGGCCTTTACACCTCCCAGGGCGGTCAGATCACGAAGTCCTCGGGTAAGGGCGACGGCTTCGCTTATGCGGACTTCCTGTTGGGGCAGATGAGCAGCTACAACGCAAGCGAGACGCCGGAGTATGGCGCTCGGACCAAGAGCCCGCAACTATTCATTCAGGATGATTACAAACTGCGTCACAACCTGACCGTCAATGTTGGCCTGCGCTACCAGATCCATACCGGCTGGAACGAGGTCAAGGGCAATGAGGCTGTATTCGATCCCGCGGTGGCGAACCCGGCCGGCGGCCTTGGTGCTATGTGGTACGGCTTCAGCAAGGCCAATGGCCGCAGCCAACTGATTGCGCCGAACTACAACATCTGGCTCCCACGCGTCGGCTTTAGCTGGCAGCCTATGAAAGATACCGTCATTCGTGGCGGCTGGGGTATCTATGCCTCGACTCTGAGCATCGACACCTATGGCGCTGGTATGGGCGGCGCTTTCGGCAGTAGCGGCGGAGTCAGCGACACGACAAACGGCATCTGCCCCGTCGCGCAGATCGACAGTGACGGCAGCGCACCCGATACGACGGACCCTGGTTGCGGCGTCGTCACAAACGGCAAGAACTACAACACGCTGACGCCCAACGCCGCGTATCTGACCGCACCGACCACCGCCAACGCCCGCAATGGCCAGGGCGTAAGCTACAACCAGTACCATACTCCCCTGCCTAAGAACTATCAGTGGAATTTGGCGTTGGAACGCCAGTTGGGTCAGAAC
>Ga0210410_10004177_pt1 | contig 12688 bp, 14 predicted proteins | sample IncBWC4MmetaG_FD_161058 | JGI IMG/M metagenome (GOLD analysis project Ga0210410, IMG submission 161058) | Forest soil microbial communities from Barre Woods Harvard Forest LTER site, Petersham, Massachusetts, United States - Inc-BW-C-4-M | ecosystem: Environmental > Terrestrial > Soil >... | reverse complement strand
CGCCGATGATGAAGGTATCCGGGCGGTTGTGCAGGAAGGCGATGTAGAAAGGAGAGGCGCCTCCCCCGTCGTAAAATTTGGGTTCGCCGAGTGCGCCGTCTGCGCCCACGGGGAATACGATGATGCCGTCGGGGTCGGGTGCATTCGAAGCGATGGAGTGCAATGCGCCGTTGTCTCCCCGCGGGATCCAGAGAATCAGTGAGCCGTCCGGATTTTTTCTGCTGGGCAACTCGTCGAACGTGGTGCCTAGAATGAGGAATTTCCCGTCGGGCGAGAGCACCGCCATGGTGGGCACCCGATTGGGCCATTCCATCGTGCTCACCGAGTATTTTTCCGGGCGTGGCGTGAGGTTGCCTTCGTCATCGACCGACATCAGCCGGAGATGGTCGGGGCCGAACGTGTGCACCACGTAAAGCGTGCGACTCGATGGGGCATAGGCGACCGATTTAGCGCCACCACCTTGTGTGTTCCCCGTCCGCTTCACGTCCAGCAGCGTGAGCCAGCCTTCCTTATCTACAGCGAAGCTGGAGACGGAATTGTCGCCGCCGTTGGTGGCAAACAGAAAGCGACGATCCGGCGTGAGACGGACACTGCCCGCACCCTCGAAGTGGTTCGGCCGGGCGATGTGGTAGATGGGGCTGATGCGCCCAGCACCGCTTCCCCCTGTAGCGACACGTTCCACTTCGGCAAGCGCGCCGTTCGCAGACCGATGGTAGTGGATGATGCAGTTTTTTTCCTCGTTGGTTTGGATGTAAAGATGGCCACCGCGACCGTTCGTGTTCATCTCTTTCGACATACCCATTTCTTTCGACATACCCATTTCTCCCATCTCTTTCGCCATTCTTGCTTCTCCTTTTTGTTTGAATTTAAACAGAAATCCCGATGCTCAATACCCTTTTTGGTCACGAAGTAACGGATAGAACTGAACCCAAGTCATGTCGGTTTTGGCGACATTGGCAATATGGCATCCCGCACATTCGACCACAGGTTTTTCTGCGGAGGTCTGATCATAGGGCAATGGATGATGCCCGAAGGTGAAGAAGCCCCAGCCATTGGTGTCAGGAAAGCGCTTGCTGTCTTTCACTGTTGCGTCGATGCCGTTGTACTCGCCGTTGAAATACCCGCGTCCGGATGGTTCCATCCGAGAGCCGTCTGGAAAAGTTGGATTTAGAACCCGAGTCAGTTCTTTTATAATGACGGTTCCCTCGGGAAACGAGCCCGTCTTCAGGTACACGTCGACGTTTTTCTTTTCGATATATACGTTGTGATATTCGGGGAAGCCTGCCTTTCCGTCGTTTAGGCCGTTAGGTGTCAGGGGAGCACCCACAAATACCCACGCGCGAAAGCCGGTTGGCAGCTTCAACTTGCCATCAGAATCAAACACTGCAGTCGATTGTTGAGGTGCAGCCGCAACGCTGCTCGTGCTGCGTGGGAACGAACTTGCGGCCACTACTGCTATTGTCAAAATGATCATCGATAGAACGTTTCGCATCACACTTTCTCCTTTGTGTCGTTTTTGAAAATCAGTTCTTGTCGCATCGCGCTGCTCACTTGGAGGCAAGAACTGGATAACCTTGCACGTAAACCCAGTCCGTCGTCTTTGCAGGGACGTGGCAGCCTAGGCAGTCTTTCTTGTAGTCCGTTGCTACTTGCTTGTCGGGGGCGTCGGACTGGAACAGTGCCCATCCCCACCCATCGCCCCACAGCGGGTTGCCGGGATAGCGCCCTTTTTCGTCTTTGATCATCACGAACCAGACCTTCGTCCCCGAGGCCCAGTGCGCGTCCCCGGTTGTCATTTTGGCGTGATCGGTTCCAAAGACCTCTTTCACCAAAACGGCTCCATCGGCAAACTTTCCCGTCTTGCGGTAATATTCGGCCGTTTCCGGCGATGCGTACGTGTTGTGCATCTGGGTGCCGCCGTTGAGATCGACCACCGAGAACGTCCCAAGTGCTTGGTAACGGTCCCGATAGTCTGCCGGCTTGCGAATGTTTCCCGCCTTGTCGACCAGATCCAATCCGTTGTAGCTATTGTTGGTTTGTGGGCCGACTTGCTGATACCCGGCAAAGATGATGACAGCGAGAACAGCCATTGCGATGCGGAAACTCATAGCGATTCCTCCTGACAGCCAATCTGAATGGCCGCCGCCGGAAGCATTTCTGCCAGCTCATCGATGTGCTGCGCCTGGGCTGGATTGCTCAACAGGTCTCGATTGATGTTTTCGGGCCGCCAGTTTTGCCCCGGACTATCAAATTGTCGCGTCGTTTTCATTTCACATCGGTTCACTGCAAACACCGGGCCAATCCCGGAAGCCTTTCTTTTCCCGCGCCAGACCGGGTTGAATCCGCAGGATGATTGGGATACGTGTCGAAAAAGATGTCGAGCAAACGTCGCCGTGGCGCTATAACGACACCGTGAACGCAGTGCAAGACCGCCAGCGATCTCGCCGTGCCACATCCGGTTCATGTAGAGGCAATGATGATTTCGGATGCGACGAGTACCGAGGCTGACATCCGTGACTGGACCCTACGTCACGAGCAAGGGCGATGGGCGGCGAATGAAATCGCAGGATTTGATTTCATCGGCATCAATCGTGCAACCGATCTGAATGGCGATGACCCAATCCGGCATGAGTCTTGGGACACTGTCCGAACGTTGGTTGCGCTCGGAGCGCCTGACGGCTGCCGTCCATGAGGTGTAATCGTGATGCAGGATGTGATAGCAAGCGACGAGTTGGCCATTCGAGAAAACTGGCGCTTGGTGGACAAAACTGGCGTAGTGACTGGAGGAACCCAGGGTATTGGACTGGCGACGGTGCGTGCGCTCCTGGGTCTTGGCGCCAACGTGTGGGTGATTGCAAGAAACATCCCCGAATCCAGTGCGCTCGATGAGCAGTCTTCGTTGAAGCATCCGAAAGTCCGCATGGTTCAGGCAGATCTATCGACGAATGAGGGATGCCAAACGGCCTGTTCGATTCTGAAGAAAGAAATCGATGCTCTTCATGTGCTAGTCAACAATGCGGGCATAAACAACCGAATACCGACTCTTTCTGTCTCCACGCAAGATTACGATTCTCTCGTCGCAATCAACCTGACTGCAGCTTTTGAAATGACCCGTCTTCTATATCCGTTGCTCAAGTCAGCTGCAGGCTTAATTGTGAATGTAGCGTCCGTCGCGGGCCTTGCATGGGTGCCAAATTCAACTCCATACGGGATGGCCAAGGACGGCCTGATTCAGATGACCAGAGCGCTTGCCGTCGAATGGGCCGCGGACGGAATTCGCGCGAACTCTGTGGCGCCCTGGTTTACCCGAATGGCGCTGATCAAAGAAAGGTTGGCGGACAAACGAACAAAAGCTTTGATTGAACAGCGCACACCGATAGGTCGAGTCGCGGAACCGGATGAGGTGGCCGCTGCCATCGCCTTCCTGTGCCTCCTTGCTTCTTCCTACATTACCGGTCAGTGCGTAGTCGTGGATGGCGGAGCCGAGATTAAAGCTTTTTGATTCGATAGAAATGCATGTGGTTTCGTTCGGTGCAGTCACCGGAACGACTGCTAGTGTCAAGAGCTCTGACGGTATAAGAACAGCCAGCCCCGGAATTGACGAGCTTGAGATCCCTGTCTTCGAAGCGTCCACCAGCAAACAAGCATTTGTATGCATCTTTTCGCGTAAGGAGATTGGCATCGTAGATGCACTCTGCCTGTGTGCCGTAGCAACAGGATGAAAAAAGATTGAAAAGAGCACCGGCTGGGAGGTGGTTGATGACAACAAATAGCGCACGCTCTGCATTTTTGCGGTGCTATCACCTCCCAGCGATCCTAGTGCACTTCCCACGACTCGTTCGCGCGATGCAGGGAATCGCGATGCTCAGTGGAATGGAAGCTGCCGCATGCATTCGCGACTTCAAGGCGGGCAAACGCTGGAGCAGTGAGCCCGTCAATCGTTACGGAGGAACTCATAAGGTTGCGACCGACGCTTGGAAATATCGCAGAGCAATAGGCCCGCACCGGGAAGACGCGCTATGAGGTGGACCGCGGAATATTTACACCGGAAGGGGGCGAAGAAATGACAAGTGAACCGATGATAAGCGCATTTCACGAAGAGCCTGACTCGACCCTAGTCGCGGCGACAAAGAACGGGGAGAGTCAGGCTTTCGACTTTCTTGTAAAGCGACACGAAGCTAAGACTTTCAGGGTTGCCTTCAGGATAACCCGCAATCGAGAGGACGCTCAGGATGTCGTGCAGGAAAGCTTTCTCAAAGCGTTCATGCACCTGGACGGGTTCCAGGAGAAGTCGTCTTTCTCTACATGGTTAACGCGAATCGTAATCAACGAAGGGCTTATGAGTCTGCGAAGGACTCGGGTCGCAAGGGAAGTCTCGGTTGACGACATGAAATCGGATGCCGCGGACCTGTCCCCGTTGGAGACTCCGGATAGAGGGAAAAACCCTGGTGAGGTATACGACCGACTGGAGGCCGACCGAATTCTTTGCGAAGCGATGAATCACTTAAGTGCGGAATCACGAACCCTTGTCCGATTCCAGTTGGAAGAGCGAACTGTCAGAGAGATAGCCGAGATTCTCGGCCTAGGGATCGCGACGTTGAAATCCAGGTTGCTTCGAGCGCGACGGAAATTGCACGCGTTGCTTACATCCGGTCCGGAACTCGGGAGTTGTCGGGCAATTACGACGACACGACGCGGTTGTGACGGTGGCCTGAATTCGCATGCTTTGGAGAAGAGAATGAGGAGCAAGGGCTCCCAAACTGCAGGAAGTAAAGCCCGGAATGCAGCTGCCATGACTTGGCCGAAGGTCACTCGAAAGCGGACTTCGGAATGCACTGAGACAAGGATGCTAGACGTAGCATGAGCCTCGGATATACCTGCAGATCATATGAGGCTTCTGAGGCTTGTTGTGCCGCGCCGTCGACGCGACGTTCAGGGCGATTTCTGGTGACACTGTATACTCATGCGTTGATGGTTGTGATTCTGGTGATTTTTTCTCGAAATGTGTTCTCCACGGTGATCCGCACCACGCTCTTGCCATTGCTTGGCTAAGGTCTCTCATCCAAGAAAAGTTGGTCTATGAGTGCGCAACCCGTTTCCAATTTCGCGTTCCGAAAAGTCTAAGCAGACATGCGTAACTACCTGTGGAAAGCGGGGCTCAGTTATGTCCTTGACAAGCGGACGGCACGGGGAAATAGAATATGGGTTTCAGCCCGATGGGAGAGATTGCGGTCCGGTTAGCTGAACGCATCTCGGACCGAAGCATATATCTCGTCCGACTTACCGTCGAAGATCCTGAGGTGGGTGACGTCGGCCAACACTTTCTCCTAATTCTACCCGTCTATGTAGGAGTTGGTATGTCACCTGCGGGATCCGCCCCGGCCAACGACGAAGCACCCCAGCATATCGAACAACGATGGCGAACCGCATTCGAGAGCTCAGCAATCGGTATAACGATGGCGGACTTAGCAGGTCGCTTTTTCGCGGCGAACAGCGTCTTCCGGAATATGTTGGGCTATACGGAATCTGAGTTGTATGAGCTGACCTACCTTGACGTTACCTACGAAGAGGACCAAAAGACTAACCAGGAGTTGGTCGGAGAACTCATGGAAGGCAAGCGGCAGCACTTCCAAATCGAGAAGCGCTACTGTCGCAAAGACGGCACCTTAGTTTGGGTGCGCAACTATGTCTCTCGCGTTCCAGGAATGGGCGGTGTGGCGCCATTTTGGTTTGCGGTCGTAGAAGATATCACCCAGCGTAAAGAGGAAGAATCCGCACGTCGCTACACTGAAGAAAAGTACCGCGTTATGGTGGAAACGGCCAGTGATGCCGTGATCTGCTTGGACGAGAGCAGTGCAATCCTGCTTGCTAATCCTGCTACCACGCGAGTCTTTGGTTATGACCCAACGGAGTTGATTGGGAAACCTTTGACCATGCTCATGCCAGAATTCCTGCGGAAGCTGCACGAGGGTGGCTTCAAGCGGTACTTGGCTACTGGCCAGCGGCATATCAACTGGCAAGGCACCGAACTGATCGGCCTGCGAAAGAATGGCCAGGAGTTTCCCGTGGAGGTTTCGTTCGGAGAACTGATCCAGGATGGACACCGCGTATTTACCGGCTTCATCCGCGACATTAGTGAACGGAAGCAAGCCGAGGAAATCCGAAAGCAGGCGCAAAAAGCAATCCAAACCACGCAAGCGGAGCTTGCGCGCGTGTCTAGACTCACAACTATGGGCGAATTGGCGGCCTCTATAGCGCACGAAGTCAATCAGCCGCTTACGGCAGTCAACAACAACAGCAGCGCGTGTCTGCGATTGCTCGCCAATGAGCGCCTTCAGCCAGATGTGCTGCGCCGGGCGCTGGAAGAAATAGTCGCGGACGGAACGCGCGCCAGCGCAATCATCGCTCGCATTCGGACCTTCATCAAGAAGGCACCCGCCGAAAAAAACAGGCTGGACGTCAACGAAGTCATCGGAGAGGTCCTTGCCATGATGGGGCACGGGTTCGAGGAGAACCGGATTGTGCTCAAGAGCGAACTGGCACAAGCACTACCGCCGGTACTAGGCGATCGTGTTCAGTTGCAGCAGGTCCTGCTGAACTTGATCATGAATGGCGTGGAAGCCATGACCGCGATCGTAGATCGACCTCGCTTACTCTGGGTGCAATCGCGGATCGACGAATCTGGCGACGTATTGATTGCTGTACGCGACTCGGGCACTGGCCTAGGTCTGGAAGCAGACAGCGTCTTCACTCCCTTCTTTACAACAAAGGCGAACGGTATGGGGATGGGTTTGTCGATCAGCCGCTCACTCATTGATGCCCACGGCGGGCGGCTATGGACCACGCCCAATTCTCCCCACGGTGCTGTGTTTTCCTTCACACTGCCAGTACCTGCTGGGAGTCCCTCATGAATGGTTCCGTAGTCTTTGTTGTCGATGATGATCGGTCAGTACGGTCTTCGCTCAAATTACTCATCAGCAGCGTGGGTCTGCAGGTTGAGAGCTTCGAATCGGCCGACACTTTCTTGCAGAGAAAACCGCCTGATGCGCCCAGTTGCCTTGTGCTGGACGTCAGACTACGTGGATTAAGTGGACTCGATTTTCAGCGCGAGCTTGCAGCGAGAAACATTCATATCCCGATAGTCTTTATCACCGGCCACGGCGATATTCCCATGAGTGTTCGCGCAATGAAGGCCGGGGCAATCGAATTCCTCACCAAGCCATTCCGCGACCAGGATCTGCTGGATGCCGTTCGGATCGCACTGGAGCAAGATCGTGCTAGACGTGAACAGGAGAGAGACTTAACGGACCTCCAGCAGCGCTTCGACTCGTTGACTCCTCGCGAGCAGGAGGTGATCTCCATGGTCGTTTCGGGCATGCTCAATAAACAGATTGCTGGTGAACTCGGAACTGCGGAAAATACTGTGAAGGTTCATCGCAGCCGAGCTATGGAGAAGATGAACGCGCAATCTTTCGCCGACCTGGTAAGAATGATCGAAAAGATTAAGGGCCCAACGAAAAAAGCTTCGTAAACGAAAGCACTACCCGCATTCTCCTTTCTGGGACGCTAGAAATACCAACGCCCAATAGATTCCTTCTCCCTCCGAGAGTACCTTGAGCTCATTGGAGAATTCAGAATGGCAAGGAATCTAATTTCGGTAGTTGACGACGATAAGTCCATTCGAAGGGCCACGACACTGCTCATCGAATCTTTTGGCTTTCGAGCGGCAGCCTTTGAATCTGCCGACATTTTCCTGAAGTCTGACCAGTTGCGCGATACCGCGTGTCTCATCGTTGACGTGCAGATGCCAGGTATGAATGGATTGCAGCTCCAAAGCCACCTGGCTGCCAAGGGCTGCGGCATTCCTATCATTTTCATCACCGCTTACGACAATAAGGAATCCCGTAGACGCGCAATACAAGCCGGCGCTGTCGCATTCCTAGACAAGCCTTTTAGCGACGAACAGTTACTTCAAACCCTTCGTTCGGCCTTGCGGCCCGACAAAGGCGGTACGAACACGATGTGATCACAGGATCGTAGAGATGAATGCATTGAGAATGTTACCTGGAAGATGCTCCCGTTCGTGCTATACAGAGAGCCTCTGTGGAGTCGGTTATGGAAAAAGACAACAGAGTTCCGTCAAGTCAACAGGGTTGCGCTGAGAATAGATTTGAAGAAATTGTAGGCAATAGCCCTGCCCTCGAATCCGTACTCGCGGAGGTAGAACGAGTCGCACCGACCGATTCTACCGTGCTGGTCCTTGGAGAGACGGGTACGGGCAAGGAGTTGATCGCCCACGCCATCCACAATATCAGCCCACGCCGCGGAGGCCCGCTCGTAAAGCTGAACTGCGCCGCTATTCCTTTTGACCTACTGGAAAGCGAACTCTTCGGGCACGAGAAGGGCGCTTTCACCGGAGCTTTCGCTCAGAAAATTGGCCGTTTCGAAATGGCTGACACGGGGACCTTGTTCCTCGATGAAATAGGGGATATTCCGCTTGCTTTACAGCCCAAATTGCTGCGGGTCCTGCAAGAGCAGGAATTCGAGCGTTTAGGAGGCGGTCGGACCCATCGAATCAACATCCGTCTGGTTGCTGCGACACATCGAGATCTAGCGGAGATGGTGAAGCGAAACGAATTCCGCAGTGATCTGTACTACCGTCTAAACGTGTTTCCCGTCATGCTGCCACCGCTGCGAGAGCGCTGGCAGGATATCCCACAATTGGTCTGGCATTTTGTCGGGCTGTTTGCCCGGCGCGTCGGTAAGCACATCAATCATATTCCCAAGGATACGCTGGATGCGTTCACCTCGTATTCTTGGCCGGGGAATGTACGAGAACTTCAGAACTTGATCGAACGAGCCGTGATCCTGTCGAACGACGAAGTGCTTCCGAACCCTCTGCCGAAATCTGACAAGAATGCGGCCACTAGGCCTCTTTTTGTATCAGACAAGAATCCAGTGGCGGTAACTCCTTCACCTGGCACGTTCGACGGTTCTACCCGAGCCTTGATTTTTCAAGCCTTGCGGGCGGCAGAGTGGATTATTGGAGGACCAGATGGCGCCGCCGCTCGGTTGGGACTGAAGCGCACGACTTTCATTGCCAAAATGAAGAAACTCGGAATCTCGCGACCAGTGCGAAAATACAACACGGATCCGCCTAGCGAGAACCGCGAGCCGGGCAGGCCGTGGCAACCTGCCGCTGATTGAGGTTGTGCCCTGACCACGAGCTCTCAACCCTGAGCACTGAAACAAATGGTGGGGGTGAATGATGATCGCTTCGATTGTTACTTCGGCGTATTCTCTCTCGAAAAGTAAGAGCGTGCTGTTCCTCTTTTTGTCAGCAGCACTAATTGCAGCGCCAGCGTGGGCCCAAACGCAACTTGGGACACTGTTCGGTACCGTCACCGATACCAGCGGAGCTGTTGTTCCCGGAGCCGAGGTTTCGGTCGAGAACGTAGGCACAGGATTGAAACGAGACGGCCACACCGACAAAACGGGAGAATATCAGCTGGTGGGCTTGCCGACCGGAAGGTATACGCTACGCGTACAGAAAGAAGGATTCCAGACCGAGGTTCGCGAAGGAATTGCCCTGAGCCCGGGTGCCGTAATCGGAATCAATTTGTCACTGATTGTGGGCAAGCTGTCCGCCCACGTGACGGTCGAGGCGGGTGTTCCAAGCGTCGACACCACCACCACCGTTGAAGGAATGATTGCAGAACGCAGCTTAACTGCACTTCCTCTAGACGGTCGCGATTTGTTCAAAACTGCAGTCCTGCAATACGGAACCGCCCCAACGCCGAGCAGCGCTCCTTCCTTGCTGTCGAATGGCAAAGCGGGTCAGGTGTCTATTAATGGTATGCGCCCAAGCTGGACGAATGTGCTCATCGACGGCATGGATGTGAACGATCCCGTGTTTGGCTATACACCGGCAGGCGCATCGGGGCTTTTTCTTGGCCTGGATGAGTTCGTGGAGGTACGAGTCTTAACCCAGACTTTTGGTACCGAGTACGGTACAAAAGGCGGAGGCGTCATCGAGGCCATCACCAAATCTGGTAGCAATCAATTTCACGGGTCGTTATTTGAGCTGCATCGCGATGCTGCGTTCGACGCAAGGAACTATTTCGATCTAAGCAGCCGTCCCATCCCACCTTTCGTCCGCAATCAATTTGGGGCCAGTATCGGTGGGCCGTTGGCGCACGACCGCGCCTTCTTTTTTGTCGACTACGAGGGCTTCCGTGAAGTGCAGTCATCCACGGCTATTGCAACCGTCCCAAACGCACTTGCGCACGAGGGATTGCTGCCGTCTGCCAACGATCCAAGCTCCTGCACGAGTGCTTCACCAACGGGTTGTGTGCCGGTGGCGATCGATCCGCGCGTGCAGCCATTTCTCGGCCTGCTGCCTCCCTCGAATGGTGCAGACAATGGGGACGGAACCGGCGACCTCATCACAGCCGATAAGGGTTCCGCGCATGAACACCACGGTATGGTTCGCGTGGATCACAATTTCTCCAGCACGCGTTCGCTGTTCGCGCGTTACGTTGTGGATGACAGCTCTTCCCTGGTGCCTTATTTCGGAACGCCGCCCGGAACGTATGTCCCGGGGTTTCCGGTGAACCATTACGCGCGGAATCAGTATTTTACTGTGCAGGACCGCAGGAACCTCGGGAGAGAGCTGTTCAACGAACTGCGGTTCGGTATAAACCGCACTACCGCGTCGACGTTAACCATCGATACGCATCCGGGTCTCTCCATTTCTCTGGTACCCAACCGACCATTCGGAATGCTCAACGTTGCGGGTGTGAGCTTGATTGGCAACAGCCCGGGAATACCCTTGGGCGATTTTTCGACGGTCTATCAGGTTCAGGACCAACTCGCGCGTAACCGCGGCCGTCACAGCCTGAAATTCGGGAGTGAGTTTCAGAGGATCCAATTGAATGGCTATTTGGATTACACCGTTAATGGCTTGTACACGTTCCAGGATTTGAGGCCTTTCGGGTTTCCGGCGCGCAGCGACAATCCGGCTCTGGAATTCTTCCTGCAGGCGCTGCCGCTATCGTACGTGGGTGCCAATCCTTCGATGGCGAGTTCCGACCGGGGCTACCGGCAGAGCGTGTTTTCAGGTTTTGTACAGGATTATGTGCGAGTCACACGCCGACTGACATTGAATGCCGGATTGCGCTATGACTTCTATTCGAACCCGACCGAGGTACAAGGGCGTCTATCGGCGATCCGAAACCCGTTAACGGACTCTGGTCCGACCGTCGGAAAGGTATTTGCTGGGACTCCTGCGGATCTACTATCACCTCAGGCTGGCTTGGCGTGGAACATTTTCGGCGACGGCAAAACTGTGCTGCGAGCCGGGGCCGGCATCTTTCGCGATCAGTTCCCCGGAATCCTCTTCGGTGCGGACAGGTTTCTGCCGCCTTTTTTCGGCATCGGTTCCCATGTCTTTCCCACTTTTCTTAACCCGCAGGATGCCGTCCTGACACAGCCAATCTACCTCATCCAGACGAACTACCATGCGAAATTCCCCTACGCGCTGCAATACAATCTCAAACTGGAGCGCGAAGTCGCGCCAGGCACGATTCTGAGTGCCGGATACTTTGGCGCACACGGCAATCATCTCACCCGGGAAGGAGAACAAAACCCTTTCGAACCAGCTTTGGGGCACCGCTACAATCCAAACTTACCTTCGCCGGTGCAGGCTGTGCTGACCGACGCACAATCTTTCTACAATTCTTTCCAGCTGTCCGTCTCGAACCATTCCGGTAAGAACCTTTCTTGGGAGGCGTTCTACACGTTGGCCCATTCCGTCGATGACGCTTCGAATAGCTTTCTCATAGAAGCTGTAAATGAACCGCCTGGCTCTCAGAACATCTTCGATCGTAAGGGAAGCAGAGGGCGCTCCAGCTTCGATATCCGGCACAATTTTGTCGGGCATGTGGTTTACGAACTCCCGTTTGGACACGGGAGTTGGCTCGGCGGCTGGGAGATTTCCGGTATCGCCAGCGTTCACAGCAACGTGCCTTTTACTCCCGTGCTCGCTTTTGACAACGCAGATTCGCAGTCGCTAACGATTACTGAAAGACCCAACATCGCCGGAAATCCGTACGTCGGCGCTTGTCCGGACGGCGCCAGGGTAGGCAGTCCGACCTGCTGGTTTAATCCGGGCGCATTTGCATTGCCGGCACCCGGTCAGTTTGGAACTGCCGGACGCAATATCCTGCGCGGCCCGGGCTTCGCGCAATTCGATCTGGCGGTGCAGAAGAGTTTCTCGCTGCCGGAAAGCCTGAAAATCATGTTACGGGCCGATGCGTTCAATCTTCTGAATCATCCGAATTTCGCCGTTCCAAGCAACACACAAAGCCCTCTTACGCTCGGGGGCAACGGAGACGCCATTTTCAAGAATGGAGCCGGGGACTTCGCCGATAACGTGGGTCGGATATTCTCGACTGTCGACGCTGCGCGTCAGATTCAACTAGGGGCTCGCTTAGTTTTCTAAGGGCATTTACGCTTGGAAATTAGACGGGAAAGCGCACATTCCCTGGTGAGCTTCAGAACTGATTGTAAAGTCGCGCCTGTGTTCGCACCGCCGTGTCAGCTCGCTGGCCGGCGGTAACTTTCGAAAACACGCTTGCCAATCGAATGTGACGAGCGGACAATTTGCGTTCTGCCGGGATTCGAGACC
>Ga0210410_10004176_pt1 | contig 12690 bp, 11 predicted proteins | sample IncBWC4MmetaG_FD_161058 | JGI IMG/M metagenome (GOLD analysis project Ga0210410, IMG submission 161058) | Forest soil microbial communities from Barre Woods Harvard Forest LTER site, Petersham, Massachusetts, United States - Inc-BW-C-4-M | ecosystem: Environmental > Terrestrial > Soil >... | reverse complement strand
GGACCACATCTCGCCACGCTTCGTAATCCAAGTTTGGGGTGCTGAGAAAATCGCCGCTTGAATGCATCATCGCCTCTATCAAGTGCGCTCAAACTCAGAGAAGCTTCTCAGGGTGAGAACTCAGGGTAAGGCGTTTTTCTTCCATACCGGCGCCGCCGAAATGAGCTCTTCCCATATTGCGGGACATATTCAAGATGACACCGATTTAACCCGACTTTGAATCACGATTGATCACGCCTCTGAGACTTTACAGTGCGGGTGTGAGGCAATGGATTTCAATTGTAATGCTTATCGGCTTGAGCGGACGCAACTGGACGTGTTCGCTTCGCTGGTGTGGATTGTGATTATGCAGGAGCCAGGTTTCCAAAACGACCTGCGGCTTTGCCGACTTACTAAATTATTTCTGTACGAAGATTTCGCTGCCGGTGCGGACAGGCTCGAGGTCCATTATTAGTCCAGTGCGCATCCGTACAGGCAGAAAGGGCGCGATTGTCTCATGACGTCTATCTGATTTGCGTTCACTCTGACCGTCTCGGCGATAGTTGCGACCATCGCCACCCACTTAACAGACTGACCGACACTTCGGAGAAAACAAGTCATGACATCAAGCATCATCGAACGTCTCGACACAGCATTGGTCGAGGATTCGGCCGACGGTCTGTTTCGTTGTAACCGTGCGATATTTACCGATGCCGGGTTCTTTGAATTGGAAATGAAGCACCTCTTTGAGGGAAACTGGGTGTATCTGGCGCATGAGAGTCAGATTCCGAACAAGAACGATTATTTTACAACCTGGATGGGACGACAGCCCATCTTTCTCACCCGCAGCAAGGACAACGAGCTTAACGCCTTCATCAATGCCTGCAGTCATCGCGGCGCAATGCTTTGCCGTTACAAGCGCGGCAGCAAGTCCACATTTACCTGCCCGTTCCACGGTTGGACCTTCGGCAATTCCGGAAAGTTGCTGAGGGTGAAAGATGCTGACGGCGCCGGTTATCCCGAGCAATTCCACAAAGAAGGCTCGCACGATTTGAAAAAGGTCGCGAGGTTCGAGGCCTATCGCGGCTTCCTGTTCGGAAGCCTCAACCCGGATGTGAAGCCATTGGCCGAACATCTCGGCGAGGCCGCAAAATTCATCGACATGATGGTCGACCAGGCACCCGACGGACTCGAAGTCTTGCGCGGCTCGTCCAGCTACATCTACGACGGCAATTGGAAGCTGCAGGCTGAGAACGGCGCCGATGGCTATCATGTGTCGTCGGTGCATTGGAACTACATTGCCACCACGAGTCGCCGCAATGCGGAATCGGATGACGTCAAGGCGACCGATCTCAGCAAGATGAGCAAGCTGAAGGGTGGTTACTATTCGTTCGAAAACGGGCACATGGTCGTTTGGTCTCGGTTTGCCGACCCAACGACCCGACCTGTCTACGCGCAACTCAACGAACTCACGGCAACGCATGGCCGCGCCAAGGCTCAATGGATGGTCGAAAGCCTCCGTAACCTCTGCCTCTATCCAAACCTCTACCTGATGGACCAGATGAGTTCGCAACTGCGCGTGACCCGTCCGCTGGCAGTAGATAAGACCGAAGTGACGATCTACTGCATCGCACCGAAGAACGAGCCGGCGGAACAACGGGCGCGGCGCATTCGCCAATACGAGGATTTTTTCAATGCCAGTGGCATGGCGACGCCAGACGATCTGGAGGAATTCCGCGCCTGTCAGCAGTCATACATGGCCAAGGCGATGCGCTGGAATGACTTGTCGCGCGGCGCGACGCACTGGATCGAGGGTGCCGACGAGGCGGCGCAGGCGATCGACCTCCACCCGCTGAGGAGCGGAATAAAGATCGAAGACGAAGGTCTTTTCCTGGTTCAGCACGGCTATTGGTCCGACACGCTGCGGGCCGCAGTGCTCAAGGGAGATCCCGCGTGAGCACGATTCCCCTGTCGGGGATCGAAGCGTTTCTGTATGCCGAAGCCCGCGCTCTGGACGATCGGGACTGGGACACGTGGCTGGCCTTCTACGCGCCCGATGCGAGCTTCTGGATGCCGGCATGGGACGACAACGACAGACTCGTCGAAGACCCGCAAGCGGAGATTTCCCTGATCTACTATGCCCGTCGGAGCGGCCTTGAGGATCGTGTTTTCCGTATCAAGACCGAACGGTCGAGCGCCAGCACTCCCCAGCCGCGGACGTCGCACAATATTTCAAATGTCGAAATTCTCTCCCAGAACGACAGCAAAGTCGAACTGCGCTTCAACTGGCTGACGCTCAGCTTTCGCTACAAAATCATCGATACCTATTTCGGAGTTTCCTTCTACACGCTCGATATTGCGGGTGAGCGCCCCCTCATCAAAGCCAAAAAGGTGATTCTGAAGAACGACTACATCCACCACGTCGTCGACGTCTATCACATCTGATGATGGCAAGCAGGTGAGCAGACGCGTGTCACACAAGATTGCTCTCAATTTCGAAGATGGAATCACCAAGTTCATCGATGCAGACGAAAGCGAACGCATCGCCGACGCCGCTTATCGCGAGGGCATCAATGTGCCGCTCGACTGCACCAATGGGGTTTGCGGCACTTGCAAGGCCTTTCGTCAATCGGGTGAGTTCGACCCTGGATCCTATATCGAGGATGCGTTGAGCGATGCGGAAGCGGCCCAAGGTTATGTCCTCTGTTGCCAGGCAAAGGCGAAGAGCGACATGGTGATCGACATCCTGGCTTCCTCCGGCGCGTGCAAAGTGAAGCCCAAGGACACAATGGCCGAGATCGTCGAGGTAAAGGCCTTGTCGGCCCACCGCATAAGGCTGTCGGTCAAGCCGCTGGAAGGTGCGTTCCCGATGTTCCTGCCAGGGCAATATGTCAATGTCACCGCTCCGACTGAGACGGTGAAGCGGCCCTATTCCTTCACCTCCGCGCCGGGCGCCGACGTGGCGACCTTCCTGATCCGCAATGTGCCCGGCGGCAAAATGAGCGCCTATATGGCGGCGAAGGCCAAGAAGGGTGACAGGCTCGTTCTCAACGGCCCGTTCGGTAGTTTCTACCTTCGTGCGCCGCGACGGCCGATCCTGTTCCTTGCCGGTGGGACCGGCGTTGGGCCGATCCTGTCGATGCTCGAGCATCTGGCTGCGCGGGGTGCTAACGATCGGCCCGTGCGGCTCGTTTACGGCGCGCGCAATGACGCCGATCTTGTCGAGGTCGAACGGATCGAGGCGCTCGCAGCGCGTATCCCGAACTTCACCTTTGACACCACCTGTTCGGGCCCTCGAAGCCGTCATCCGCTGACCGGCCATGTCACCGATCATTTTAGCGCCGGCGCGCTGAATAATGGCGACGTAGACGTATATCTATGCGGGCCGCCCGAGATGGTCGAGAGCGTGCGCCAGCATGTCGCGAAGCTCGGTCTATTGCCCGCAAACATTCATTTCGAAATGTTCGTTCCTGCGCGCGAAGCCTTAGCAGTGTGACGTCAGGCGCATCCGCGTATGACACGTCTGATCTTCCCTGGCGCGGGCGTGCCTTGGGAGATCGAGGCCCGCGGCAAGAGCGCAGCGGACCCCTTGGCGCGTCATCGTCGGTGAACGAGCGGCGGAACTGCTGAAGGCGAGGCATCAAACATAGCATGAGCATGACTGCGACTTTTCGATCCTAGCACCGACGGTCACCGGCACTTAGCTGACGTCGCAGTTTGGGCGTACGTCCGCTTTGCGCCGATAGTGTTGAAAAAGTCCTTTTTGGGTGACGAGCAAAATTTTTTAAACCGCTGATGCGTTTGGCGCGTGGTGACGTGAGGGACCACATCGCTTCATACAAAACGACCACGGACCTTCGTATTGGCGCTACGGAGCTATGCAGCGGTAGAGACGGCAAAAGATCGACTTTCGCGAGATTTTCGGCGGCGTTCGATTTTCGACTTTTGCAACACTATCCGCCAAGAGTGGTCATTCGCCGATCGGGATACGAATTGACCTCTCGATCGGTTTGGACGCCGCTGCGGCATCCGCTCCAGAACAAACGACAGCAGAACTTTATCAGTGGGCCGAGGCCGCCATCGACGAGATTCTGCAGGCGATCACACACGATAAGTCCGGTGTGAAGGCACTGGAGATGGCCTGATTGGGTGTGACCATGCCGGCAGCTATCGCGGCAATAGCACCTGAACCACCGCGAGGCGCGGCCAAAACGCCGACGAGGTGAATCGCCTCGTCGGCGTTCTTATTTTTGGTAGCATACCGGGGGATCACTGAACGCGTCTAAGGCGCGGCAGGCATCGCGGGTCACATTTTCTTGAGCTGATCCGCCAGCGCGTTGAGCGATTCCATCGCCGCGGCGAAGTCGGGCTTCTCGCCATAGACAAGGTCACGCTGGAAATCGGCATACTCATCAATGAATACTTTGTCCTTCGGAATACCTTCGAGCGCGCGAAGCGTCTCGCCGAGCGGGTCCTTCTGCCAAGCCGGGAATTTATCGCCCCCCGCAATATCGCTAGTCGCAGATTTCGAATTCTGGGTTGACACGGTTGACAGGTCGACGCCCCACCCTTGTCAGGTTGACAGGGTTGTCAGGTCAGAAAACTCCAGCTGCAGCTGGCGTGCTTTCGGGGCGCGCTTGGGCCGTGGGGGGCCGACGGCTGGGAAGGACCCTTAGTACATTGCAAACCCGAGCCGACGTCCGCTTCGCGCCAGAAGCGAAAGTTCCGTCAAATTCAGGGTAACGGTTAGCCGCCTCGTTCCTGAATGGATCTATCAGCTCGCTGGCGCGTCAGTTGCGCTCTACTATTGGGTTGGCGGAAAACATCAATGTGGACTTAACTTTGCAACTCCCGGGCACCAGGCGCCGAAAGACAACGCGACAATGCCCCGGCCAACTCCGAAGACGTCAGCGGGTGATGGACAACTTCAGAGATGCCCGAAGCTGCCAGCCTTTGAGCGTCCAGATCCCGCGCTGACGGTGTCGCCAGGATGATCGGCAGTTCAGGCGCAATATCATGCAACGCAGTTGCGAAATCGATCGCGGAAGCGGCTCCGCGTTGGTGGCTTATTAGCGCCGCGTCGAAACGGGTTTGCACGGCATGGGCTTGCGCGGCTCCAGCTAACTCTGTGAAGCCGACCGGCTCATAGCCGAGTGCCGCGAGAATCTCTTCGTGCCGCAGCAAGCGCTCGCGTTTCGTTTCAAGCACCAGCACCGTTTGGCCGGCGCCACGACCGGCCACGCCTGGTGAATGCTGGATGGATATCGGCTCATTGGAGGGGGCCGATGGAAGCCAGATGTCGAAACGCGTCCCAACCCCGGGAGTGCTGGTTACCGCAACTGCCCCGTCGTGTTCCTCAACGATTTCACGAACCGTCGCGAGCCCGAGGCCGTTGCCGTCGGGACGCGTCGTAAAGAACGGCTCGAAAATCCGCTCCAGCATCGCTTCGTCGATGCCGCGCCCGGGATCTGAAATCGATAGCATCGCGAAACGACCAGGCCCGATGTCAATACGCCCGACGGGCAACACTTCCGTTACCTCCCGCACTTCAATCTGAACCTCGATGTCACCTGGCCTATCCATAGCTTGCGCAGCATTGTTGCAGAGATTCAGGATGACCTGCTGCAATTGTGCGGGTTCGGCCGAAACGACCGCCGCTTCCGACGTCTCGTTCACCTTGATCCCGACATGGGGCGGCACCGATGCAGCGAGCAACCCATTGGTTTCCGCAACCAAGACCTTGAGGCAGACGTGCTCCCGCCTTCCCTCCCCGCGTCGCCCGAATGTAAGAATCTGATCGACGAGTTGCCGTGCCCGCTCGCCGGCGCGACGAATTTCGGCGAGGTTGGCTACCGGCTGCCCACCTGAGCTGACCGGGGCATCGGCCATTTCGGTATAGCCGAGGATGGCGCCTACGATGTTGTTGAAGTTATGGGCGATCCCGCTCGCAAAGGTACCAATGGTCTCCATCCGGCGGGCCTGCTGAAGGTTCGCTTCCAGACGCTCCTTCTCCCGCTGCAGAAAGACCCTGCCGACCGCCTGGCCGATCGCATCGAACGCCATGCGAAACAGAGAAAGTTCAGCCGAAGGAACGAGGGCTCCCGCACGCAGTGCATCGAAGCCGAGAATAGCCTGCGTTCGCCTCTGACAAGTGTTTGAGATGCACAGCCAGCCTTCAAGGCCGGCTTCGACAAGCAGATTCATCGCGTCGTCAGGATGCGCCGGCCTGACCTTTGGAATATGAATGATGCAGTCCTCATCTCGACAAAAACGCGGAGCAAGCTGCAGCGCACGCCCGGGCCAGCCCGGCAGAAATTCTGCTCCTTCGCGCGACCATCGATAGATTTGCTTCGGCTCACCGGCCACCACGAAATAGGCCCGGTCCGCACCGACGCATCCTGCCAGGTTTTCAAGCGCACTCTCGACATGTTCAGCGATCTCATGGTGTTGTGAATTGATGAATCGCGTCGAGATGCCAGCGATGACGTGCTCAAATGCGGCACGCCGCCGCAAGGCGACTGCCCGTGCCCGCAATTGCAGCCCCAGATACACCAGCGCGGCGACCAGCATCAATGACGCCGCGTAAAGCAAGAGCCGGTATTGACGGACCTTGGCCCGCTCGGCCAGCTGACGTTTCATGATCAATGAACGAACGACATCCTGTTCGCGGATGCTCGCCGCAGCGTTCAGCGCCTTGAGCGCAGCGTCTGTCGCCGGCAGCAGATCATGCAATATTCCGCCGTGCGCGACCGCCGCCTGGATAGACTCGGCGTCGCCGGGCGGGATTTGCAAACCCGCAAGCTGCTCCAAGCGGCTCTTGACTTCGCGCACTGCGGCCGGAGAGGTATCGAGCGTAAGATGCAGCATGGCGGATGAGAGCGAACCGGCGGCAGCAACCACCGGCCGATCGTACGAGGCGGCAAGACGGGTGCTGAACATTCCAAAATACGCGAAAGAATTTCGCAGCAATGCGTTCCTGCTCTTAAACTGCTCGACGAGGCCGCGCTGCCGGTCAGCACGTTCAGCCAGAGCTTCGATGGCAACGCCTTGTTCGGGCTCCGTCGCAGCGGCCTCTCGCAATCTATCAAGCGAACCGGCGTACGCGTCGGTCATGCGCGCCAACGCGTCGTAGTCGCGTGACAAGCCGGCGCGCGCGGTCAATACCTCCCTGTTCAACCCGCGCTCGAGTCCGGAAAACTTGTCGAGCGCTTGGAGCTCACGATCGTAGCGATCGTAGTTCGGATATAATCCGCTCAAGAGCAGCCAGGTCAGCAGCAGGAGAAAAAACGAACCGACGATCACAACAGGTGTCCTCATGGTGATGCTCCGACGAGCTCACCGCGGTATTTTCCGGTCAGGGTCTGGAGATAGGCAACAATCGACTTCACCTGCTGGTCGGTCAGTGTTGAATTCAATTGCGCAAGGCCCATTTTCCGAACGGCGTCATCCAGGGTCGGAGCGCTGCCGTCATGAAAATAGGGTGGCGTCGTTGCAACATTTCGCAGGCTCGGCACCCGCAGAATTTCAGGTTTTGCCGACGCCAGCGGATGGAAGATTCCGTGTCGCTCGAAAAGATTGCCGCCGATATTTACGCCCTGGTGGCAGGAGACGCAGCCCAAGGATTTGAATAAACGATATCCGTCCAGTTCTTCCGTCAACAACGCAGCTGCATCTCCTGCCAACCAACGATCGAATTTGCTGTCTGGTGTTACCAGCGTTCGCTCAAAACTTGCGATCGCGTCCACGATGTTCGCTGCGTCCGGGCCACTGCCATAGGTGGCGGTGAACTCCTTTCGCATATCGGGATCAGCGCCGAGCTTTGCGACCAGCTCGGAAATGCTGACGCCCATGATCTGAGGATTGTCCAGCGCGGCTTTGACATCCGACTCGATGGTGTGGATTCTTCCTTCCCAACCAAAGCGGAAGCTGAGCGCGGCGTTGAACACGGTAAGCGTATTGAGCGGAAGGCTCGCCCCGTCTAGGCCGACGTCTTGCCGCTTCGTGCTGGCGCCATTGGTGTTGACATCGTGGCAGGACAAGCAACTTCGCGAATTGTCGTGAGACAAGCGAGGATCGCCGAACAGACGCTCCCCAAGTTTGACCTTCCGTGGATCGATCGGTGGAGGCTCGGGAATCGGAGTGATGGGTTCTTCACCGATACTGCCGCCCGATTCGAGCGGTTGGTCGAGCGGCTGTGATGGCGCCGCAGTGAGTTGCAAGCCAGCTACGGTCACGATTACGCAACATCCGTAGCGGACGAATGCAGCCAACGCAGGCCCAGCGCGATTGCGCAACTTGAGAAATGTTCTGAGCGGCATATTCAGGAAGCTTCGGTCAGAACGGCGATATCCCGCTCCCGACATTGGGCCCGCGGCCAGGTAATACCATTTTGCATCATAAGAATGTTCATGCCGGCCGCGAGTCCATCGCGGACGACCACGCGGCCCACAGCGTGCATGAAGCCGATTCCGGCGATGGCATAGTTGACGACATCAGCAATCACGGCGGTACCCCGTGACTTGCTCGATCCGATCTCGGTGCGGGATACCGAAATTCCGCGATGTCCTGCGATCGGGTTCGACCAGGGCAGCGAACGCCTTTTTGATCTCGCGCTCGCGGCGCCACTGTGCCCATCGGTCTGCGAGGGAGTGCCAAAGGCAACTACGACCGTTTGAGCGATCGGTATCGAACGAAGCGGCTTCAGATGCCGTCTCGGATCCGGCCACTGCTCGGTTGGTATCGTCCTCAAATTGCGCCACTCCGGAATGCATCGCCGAAGAAACGATAGCCATGGCCCTGCGTCGCGCGCGCGAGGAATTCGCCTCCGGCTGGGGAGCACTTGCTTTGGCAGCAGATGTACCGGCAGGTGACGTTGCAATTACGTGCGGAGAAGCGTGGTATGACGCCCCGTACAACGCAAAGCCGTCCATGAAGAAAGCAAGGATCGACGACGGCCACGGCGTCGCATCCTCGCGATCCAGCCGCGCCGACATCACGTCTGCGCCGTCCAGCCTTGGCGGCCGCGTCAATCCGTCATGCCCAATATCGCGTCTATCGCGCGGGTCGACGCGTAACGAATGGCTCGGAAGACCGTAAAGTCCGGTGATCCTGTTTGCTGCTTGAGGCGATTTCGACATCAGTTGCTCCCACTAGCTGTGCGCTGACAAAAAGGGATTTGCCGCGATCGACTCGGACGTCGACAGCTGCCGCCGAGTTGGTGCAACTCGGCGAAATCACCAGCCGGGCGAGCACATGAACCAACCATTGCGTCTTCACGGGCGAAGATGCCCGTTGATGCGTGCTCAACGAAGGAACTCGAAGGGATCGGCGTTTCGGCAACACGACATTCTCCGTCAATCGATACGGAGACTCTGCTGGCCGCCAGTTACGGGATCATCACGGGCGCGGACAATTCAACTACAACCGTAATGACGAAGCGCCACATTTTGATCACTTTTAGAACGGCTCGACCGGCAGCACGAACACGTAACCGACGCCGCGTTCGGTCTGGATCACGCGCGGCGCACTCGGATCGGTCTCCAGTTTGCGCCGCAGCCGCAATACCTGGACATCGATGCTGCGATCGAAGATATCCTCGTGAATTCGGGTAGCCTGCAACAAGTGCTCGCGCGACAACGGCCGCTGCGGCGCTTCGAGAAAGGCCAGCAACAGCGCATACTCGCCCTTGCTCAGCGCGACCGGGGTCGTGTTGGGATCGAGCAGTCTTCGAACGCGCCGTTCGAGCTGCCAGCCGCCGAACCGGTATCCGCCTCGCTCCGGATCACGCGTTCGTGCAACCCGCCCCATTTCCTGCCGCCGCAATACCGCGCGGACCCGGGCAAGCAATTCCCTGAGGCTGAACGGTTTTACGATATAATCGTCGGCCCCGAGTTCGAGGCCGACGATGCGATCAATTTCGTCGGGACGATGGCCGGTCGTGATGATGACCGGTACATCCGAATGCGAACGAATTTCCCGCAAAAGATCCAGGCCGTCGTCCTGACCGAGCCGCAGATCCAGGATGATCAGGCTCGGAGGGGGCCCTGCAAAAAGGCGATTGAACTCTGTCCTGTTTGACGCTGACTTTGTTGGTACGTTGTTGTCCTCTAGATATTTGATCACCATTTTCCGCAGCGAGGGGTCATCATCAACCACAACGATATGTCCGCAATCCGCGAGCATGAATTGATCTCTCAATTTTTCTGATCACTAAGCGGTGTTGTTTCAATTGTTCACTAGCTGTGTTTTCTTAATTTGAATTGTAATCCACAGTCATTTTGGCATCTTCCGCTCTCATGCCTGCGCCGAATTACGATCGCGCCTATCGTGTCTAAGACCCCGGAGCTTGAACGTCGCGTGTCAACGACGCACTTTCGCCGGTACCGGCGTGCACTATTCCATCACTATTTCCGGCGTGCGCGCCCGGCGAAAAACCGAACCGATGACGAAATTTTCGTGCGAAATGCGCATAGTCGCGAAAGCCGCAGGCATAGGCGATCTCGCTGAGCGGTTGGCCCGTCCGAAATAACGCGCGGCGGCGCAGAAGGTGCGCGGCGCGGTCCAGGCGGAGCGAATAGAGGAATTCACTGCAAGTCGTGCCGCGTTCCGTAAAGAGCTTTTGAACATAGCGTAACGAGATCCCCACTTCGGCGGCCGCCCCGATAGGCCCGAAATCAGGATTGGAAAGGCTGTCCTTGATCACGCCGCAGATGCGCGCAAACCGCTTGTCCGTGGAACGCGAGATGGATGGGGTATCGGACGGTGCAAATAGCGCGCCGACTAGATCATAGACGGCCAACTGCATGTAGGAATCGGCCGGGGGCGATGATGATCCCTCCCCTTTAAGGGCATCGACGACCGCCTCGTTCAGGAAACGTCCGGCCGGCGTTCCGCCGCGTCTGCAAGCCCCGCCCTGAGGTTCGAATCCAAGATAGGAAATCAGCGACTGGCGCGGCAATTGAAGTGACACCCATCGCGCGTTGGCGCTGTTACCGAAGTATGTCACAGGCCGGGCGGCGTCGACCAGAACGACGTCGCCCACAGCGATCCGCCGCGCCCGATCATTCTGGATCATCGCTGATTTTCCAGAGACTTGAATCCGAACATAGTAATGCTCCATGCCGTCGAGGCGAGCATCCCGGTAGGTCCGTTCGATCCGACGAGCATTCCAGCCAATATCTACTGCAGCGAGCCCGCATACATTCAGCATCCGCGCCCAGCCTTGAAACGCGTCGCGTTCGATACCTTGCGGGCTGTACCGCCCGCAAATCGTGCGCAGCGAAGCTCTCCACGCCTCAAGATCCAGTGGAGGCGTGGCTTGAACACCGTTGCGCTGAAGCATGGTCGTCCTCGTTTTGGAGCGCCGATCTGCGCATGGTCGACTTTGGAGGCGCCGGCGATGGTAGCGACTGCAACTTGGCAATTCAAGAGTTCGGCATGTGCGTCAGATATTCATAGACAGCCCGGAGTTCTTCATCGCCCATTCGCCCGATCGGCTGCCATGGCATTTGCTTGCCGATTTCGCGGCCGTTGGGATCGACGCCGGTGCGCATGGTGGTGACGAATTCCTCAAACTTCCATCCCTTCACATGAGTGAGGTCGGGCCCGAGCGGCGCCAGCTGTCCGGGTACACCGCCGGTCAACTTGTCGCCGTGGCAGGCGCGGCAGTCCTGATACGACAGGATGTATTCGCCATACTGCAAATTGGGAGTCCTGGGCGGCGCGGTGACGACACCTGTAGATACCGGCTTACCCCTTGGAAGCATCCCTGCACCGAGCATCATGACCCCAAACAGGTTGAGATGGTCGGGCGGATTATCGGTTGGCTTTCCGGCAGCCGGCAAACTGCGAAGGTAGGCAATGACGGCCCTGGTATCGCCGTCGCTCAGTTTGCCGGCATTGGTGTAGGACATTATGATCAGCCAGTGCCCATCTTTGTCGACTCCGTTGCGAATGGCCCGAAAAATGCCTCCATCCGACCAGTGGCTTAGTTGCCCGGCGGGAGTGAGGTTGGAGGCCACAAACGATCCGATCGGCACTGGAAGGTCCTCGGCGACATCGAGACCACCGGTGAGTGTGGCGGTTTTCGAATGGCAGCCGCTGCAGAAGCCGTCGGATATCGTCTGGCCGCGCGCAATCTGTTCGGGCGTGCCGGCAACCTTCAAGTCGGAGGCTGGCGCGCTGCGGGCAAGCAGCTTGATCAGTCCGACCAACATAATAACGCTTATCAGGGATACGGCGGCTGAGAACAAAGCGGACAAGACCGTGCCGCCCCATTTCAAGAATTTATTCTCTGCCCTCCAGCTTCGAAGGCTCGACTGCGCCAGCGCGGCTGTGGTGATCGACATGGCCGGGCCAAGCAATTCAAGCATGGTAGATTCCCCGAATAATTTGAGCGATGATGGATAGCTTCAGGTCATGGAACATGCCGGCAAACGGGACGGGTCAGACGCGACCCATCCGCAATGTGCAAAACCGGCGCCCCCAATGAGTGCTGAGGCCGATGCAATAGCGATCTCGGCGTGGGCTTATCGAGCTAGATTTGTAACTGACGACTGACTGCCCTCGCCTTACTTCGCTGCAAGCCCGCCTGCTTTGAACCATGGGACAGTTGGCCAACGATCCGAAGCACTTCGGATTGCGTGTCGATACCGGCGAACTCGCCAGCTATCGCCGCCGCGCGCCGACGATAATCGGGTTTGTCGAGCACGG
>Ga0210410_10004175_pt1 | contig 12690 bp, 12 predicted proteins | sample IncBWC4MmetaG_FD_161058 | JGI IMG/M metagenome (GOLD analysis project Ga0210410, IMG submission 161058) | Forest soil microbial communities from Barre Woods Harvard Forest LTER site, Petersham, Massachusetts, United States - Inc-BW-C-4-M | ecosystem: Environmental > Terrestrial > Soil >... | reverse complement strand
CTTCATTGCCGGTCTCCTTTATCTCTTGCGCTTCAAGCGCGTCGATAACTTGGGAGCGTATCGCATCCCGCCGGAGACCGGCATTCTCATCCCATCTGGTTACATCAACTGAGACGCAACGCAATTCCACGGGGATTCGGGGCGAGCTACGGCAGAATTGATGCCAGGAGCAATTCCGCCGAACGAGGACCTGAATAGCGACAGAACTACTTCGAACAAGTTGCGCAGTATCCGCCTATTTCCAGCCGCGACACCACGATACGGAATCGGCAGTCTCTCTCCACCTGTCCCTTCAGTTTCTCGAAAATATCGCTTACAAACTCCATGATCTTGCCGCAGCGCAGGCAGGCCATGTGGATATGGTCCCGGTTCAGCTTGCGCTCGTAGTAGTGCCCTTCGCCGTGGATGTGCATCAGGTCGAGTTCGTCAATCAGCCCGTGCCGCTTGAGCAGCTGCAGCGTTCGATACACCGTGCTGCGATCCACGCTGGCATCCAGCTTCTGTGCCTTGCGCAATAATTGGGCCGCATCCAAGTGCTTGCTGGCAGTTTCCATCACACGCAGAATGGCGCGGCGCTGTTGTGTCATGCGGATTCCACGCTCAGCGAAATGAGATTGCAACCGGCCCGGCATCTCAGTTTGGGGTAGTGGCATAAGAACCACACTTGTTCTGTCGCAAGTGATCGCAACGAGGTTGCGACGATTTCTTCGGCCAGATGCTTGACGGCAAAAAAGGAATCCGGCAACATTCTAAATGTATCTCAGATGCGACTGGATTGCAACTAGGAACCATAGTGAGGCAGGTCAGGAAAGAATCCCGCCAGGTGCGACTGACTCGTAACTAGACCAGTGCCGCCGTCCCAGCAGGATTCGCAGGTTCTTAATTAGAAAGGAATCAAGTACTTCTCGTGCTCGCCACCAGGTTTCAGATTCCAGGCCATCGCCGAGCCCCGTCCCTTGCCGTAAGAATTTCTTTCTGCACTGCGATCGGGTTGATTCTCGCTACCCTCGCGTTGCCCGCTCGCGCCCAAGAGAGCCCTTATATCGTCACCTACGACCACTACCTCGAAGAGCCCGGCAGCCTCGAGGTCGAGTACTTTTCCACCTTCGGCACCCAGCGCGCAGGCAAGGACTTTCTCGCCTACTGGACTGAGTTTGAATACGGCGCGACCGCTTGGTGGACCACCGAGGTCTACCTCGACGGGCAAACCACCTTCGACGACAGCACCCTCTTCACTGGCTTCCGCTGGGAGAATCGATTTCGCCTGCTACAGCGCGAGCACTTCATCAATCCCGTGCTCTACCTGGAATATGAGTACGTCAGCGGCGCGGACAAGATCTTGAAGGAGATCGAAGGCCACGATGGCGAAGCCGACACCGCCGGTCCCAATGCTGTGGCGCGCAAGGAGCACAAAAACGAATTGGAACTCAAGCTCCTGCTTTCCAAGACGTTCAAAGGATGGGATATCGCGGAGAATACGCTCGCTGCCAAGAACCTTACCAACTCGCCCTGGGAATTCGGCTACGCGATCGGGGCCAGCCGCCCGCTGGCTCTGAAAGCCTCGGTCCAGCGCTGTAATTTCTGCCCCGAGAATTTCATCGCGGGCATTGAACTGTACGGCGGCCTCGGCGACCGTTACAGCTTCGGACTGCACGATACCTCTCATTATCTGGCGCCGGTGATCGCCTGGAACCTGCCTTCGGATTGGACCCTGCGCCTGTCGCCCGGCTTCGGCCTCAACGACAACAGCCACCGCTTCCTGCTGCGATGGGGCGTCTCCCGCGAATTCTCCGGCTTCGGAGCGGCGATCAGCCGTCTATTCGGTGGGCGGTCATGACAGTGCGCGGTTCCGCAATCCTTTTGCTCCTGACCCAAGGTGTTGTCACCGCACAGACGAACTCCGTTCCCGCTAGGAAAGACAGCTCGGTGTATTCGGAACTGGCGAAGGCTCCGAAAAAGGCGGCCGCTCGTCACAATCCCCTGGGACACGACCCCGATGCCGTGGCGGCAGGCGGTAAACTCTTTGCCTTGCATTGTGCCGAGTGCCACGGCGAAAAGGCGGAGGGTAGCCGGAAGGCACCGAGTCTGCTCGCCGAGCAAGTGGAACAGGCCACACCTGGCACGCTCTTCTGGATACTGACCAACGGAGTTGTCCGCCATGGTATGCCTGTGTGGTCCAAGTTGCCAGAACCGCAACGCTGGCAGATTGTCAGCTATCTCAAATCGCTCACTCCCGCTGGAAAGTCTCCACAGTGATCGCAGCGAATATTCTCAACTGTCTCCGGGACAGCGAGTGCAATCACTTGCACGTTGACGGGTCAACGGCGTGGACGGATAATCAGTTGTCTCTTTCGAGGAACTTCCATGAAGCAATCCCCCCACGTCTTCAAGTCGCCGTCGAACCTTTCCGACTCGCTCCAGCAGCGGCTCAGCATGTATGCACTTGCGGCGAGCGCAACGGGAGTGGGAGTCCTTGCTCTGGCACAGCCCGCCGAGGCTAGGATCGTGTATAAGGCTACCCACGTCGTCGTCGGGAGGAACGGCCGCTACAAACTCGCCCTTAACCATGACAAAATAGCCGACTTCATTTTGGTGAACACTTATGGATGCAATACGGACTACTGCGTCGACGCCCTGTCTGCGATTGCAGCCAGAGGCGATGGAGTTGAGGGCGCGAAGGGATTTCTGAGCATACCCTATGCTTCTGCTCTCCAGCGAGGCGCATTGATTGGACCACACCAGCCCTTTTCCGGCCAATTGATGGCAGTTCCCAGAGCGGCCAAGGCAGCCTCGGTCGATGGCTGAACGTCACAAACCACTACTTGGGATTGAAGTTCAAGATTAAAGGGAAGATTCACTACGGGTGGGCGCGACTGACCGTTCAAGTTCCGGGTGGGGCGTTAGTAAATGATTGCGAGCGGGCAGACGAACGACCAGCGCAGCGCTGAGCGCCCAGCGTTCCAAGTTTCAACCCAAAAACCCGCGCAACGGAAAGGTGTGAAGAAGAACCTGAAGGAGTTTCATCATGACCTATCCAAGACTTCGGTCGCTGATTTCAGGAATACGCCTGCGAATTACAAGCATAACGTTCGCAGTCCTGCTGGGAGTCCTAGCGACGCAATCCGCCCCAGCTCAAACCTACACCGTCCTCCATGCCTTTCAGGGTGTGCCTGATGGAGCGCTTCCGGTAGCCGGCTTGGTTCTGGACGTAAAAGGGAGCTTGTACGGCACCACCGAGAGCGCCGGCGATAGTAGCTGCCAACACCCATATGGCTGCGGCGTAGTATTCAAGATCGACACTACCGGAACGGAGACGGTGCTGTTCCGCTTTGGCCATGGACGCGGAGACGTGCCCCAAGCAGGTCTTGTCCGGGACCCGGCGGGGAACCTTTACGGCACGACTAGTGGAGGAGGCCATTTCTTAGCGGGCACAGTGTTCCGACTAGGTAAGGACGGCAAGCAAAAAGTGCTCCATAGTTTCGACAGGCAAAACGGCTCTCCGGGCGGCTCTTTCCCCGGCGCCAGGGTGCTTCGAGATTCGACCGGGAATCTTTTCGGCACTACTGTCAATGGGGGAAATTCTAGTGATAGCGGCGTCGTGTTCAAGCTCAATAAATTTGGGAAGGAAACTGTGCTCTATGCCTTCACGTGCCCGATATGCTATGGGAAAGCGGGTGGAGGATTTGGAGTTTCTGACAGTGGAGTGATCAGAGATGCAGCGGGGAACCTCTACGGCATAGCAGCGGGAGGCACAGTCACCAACGGCTGCACCTATGGCTGCGGTGTGGTGTACAAGGTGGACAAGAACCACGCAGGAACCGTCTTCTATAGCTTCACAGGAGGAAGCAGTGATGGCGCGGGTCCCAACGGAAACCTGACTAAGGATGCCGCCGGAAATCTCTATGGAACTACTTATGGTGGTGGCGGAAACGGATGCAACAACAACGGATGCGGCACCGTGTTCAAAGTGGATCCGAGCGGCCATGAGACGTTACTTTATCGTTTTACGGGCACAACGGACGGAACCGCTGCTGCAGGTGGCGTGGCTAGAGACCCGCAGGGAAACCTCTACGGGACCACGTCCCGCGGCGGCGATCCAACTTGTGACGGAGGGTTTGGCTGCGGGGTGGTGTTCAAGATCGACCCAAACGGGAACGAGACCACCCTACATACGTTCACGGGTGGCACCGATGGCGAGTCTCCCAATCCTGATTTAATTAGGGATGCGGCTGGGAATCTTTACGGCACCACGTTCCTTGGCGGCGACCCCACTTGTCATTGCGGGGTGGTGTTCAAGATCACGCCCTGATCGTCACCACATCCGGTCAATCGCTCCAGGCGCCGCGATGCGATTGCTCCTCTGCTTACTCGCCCATCTCGCGCTCTTCGGCAGTCACCCCAGAAATACGTCCAAATGTTCCGCGTTTCGAAAGTTGGTTGAGAGAACGCATCGCCTGCAATGTAGCCTTCGCCTTCCTCTTCGCTTTTCGCTAGCTTACTGCGCTTAAATGCCTTGTCATCGGCTGCCAAGTCCCGCGAATCAGGGGTCTGTGCGAGACCTTCGATTTTCCAGCGGTAAAGCCCTGCGTCGAATCCTGCGCCAGCGCGGCTGGCCCAGTATCAGGATAAACAAAAGGAGTGAAAGACTTCTGGTAGGCATTCCCCCAACCTCCGCGAAACAAGCGTGCCAAAGCTTGGGATTCTCCCTCGCTTTCAGACAGTTCCGACTTTGGGATTGTTCCGGGAAATGACACTGGCTGCGTAACTTGAGTCATCTCGTGCTGGTTACAAGGGATGGTGCGAATTACCAAGGAGCCATTGTTGAACTGGGCTTAACGATGGCAATCTGACGTAGACGAGAAATAGTTATCTGGATGCCGAGCACTGCGGAGCAACCACGTGAGGGGCAAACAGAACCTAGGGTTGTGACCTACACAGGAGAAAATCATGAAGAAAGCAGCAATGTTTGTAATCTTGATGGCGATGGTCCTGGGAGTGGCTTCTACAAGTTTTGCGGCAACCTCCGTTGCCAGCCTGCATGGAATGTATTCTTTCCAGCTTCAGGGCGTGAGCAACCAGTACGGATATTACAGTGGCAGTACTTGGGTAAACCTCAACAACGGCTCATGCCCGACGGGGCATTCCTGTTTTAGTCAGGCGTTCGGCAAGGCTAGCTATGGCACCCTTTTCTTCGACGGGAAGGGACACGCAACGTTCCTCTCCATCATTAACGTCAACAGCGGCGGCGGGGGCGGACCGGTGAAGGGCTCGGTATGGGGATATTCAGTCTCCGGCTTCAACGGGGCCATCGGCACTGCCACCAATGGCGCGTATCTGTCGCTCGGACACTTCAATGCAGCCGGTATTGCGCAGACCGTCCTTATTCGTACAGGGGATAGCAGCCCAGAAATGGGTCAAGCAATCCTCCAACAATAATCCATGTTCGGACGACAAAGGCGGGGCTTTCGGCCTCGCCTTTGTACCTGCAAGCGTGCGGTGTCTGTTCGCAGCCCGAAAGAAGATCAGCCTGGCACAGAAAGCACGATGGGCAAAGAAGAACGGTCAAGTTAACGCAGTGGAGCCTAAACGAACCATATCAGTCGCAGCCCGCAAAAAGATCGCGGCGTTTCAGCCGGGCCAGATGGGCAAAACTGAGGCAACAGAAGAAGGCCGCGTAGCAACTTGAAGCTGCAAGTATCGCCCGTAACCAGCAGGTTGTTCCTGACGTGACCTTCCCCATGTGGACTAATTTGAGGGGGAAAGAATCTTCACCTCAACATACAACCTAAATCTTAAGTCTCTGCGAGCCTCGCGTAGGGCATCCAGCCTTGAGATTCCAGTGGGCTTTCGGTCAGGCATAGGGGGCATTCTCCGGTGCATTGCAGAAGCCCCCTCAGTTTCCTGCACAATCTCGATATACGCCGAAACTATTGACTCGGTCAAGCAGGATCGCGTTCTTAGTCAGGTGGAGTCACTTGGCGAACCTGTTCATCTGAGCGCTCGATCTCACGAATGATCTCAAGCCGTCGCCTCCTACGCGCCTCAATCTCGTCCTCGTGGGCTGACTTCTCTCTTGTATCCCACGATTCGATTGTTTGTAACTCGGCCACTAGGGCATCTCGCATTTCATCACGCACATTTTTTCTCCTTGCAGCGCGTCCGCCCAAGAAACGCCAAGCATGCCATTTGCCATGACCAACATCAACATTCCGCGAGTCCACATGTGCTGGGTCTGCCGGGATGTCGGCGCGGCTGCCGGTATATCGGCAACTAAAGGTTCTCCGAATCCAGCCGATGTCCTCTTTCAGGAGGGCACCATGACTGCCAATCTGCTTATTCCCGCTGCTCAGTACTTACGCATGTCCACTGAACACCAACAATATTCTCTGGAGAACCAATCCATCGCTGTCCGGCGCTACTCAGAGGCTCACGGCTTTGAGATCGTTCAGACATACTCCGACCCTGCGAAAAGCGGGCTAGTACTCACAAATCGACCCGGCCTTCGTCAGTTACTGCAGGACGTGGTCAGTGGCAAAAGCACATACAAGGCAGTTTTTGTGTACGACGTGAGCCGCTGGGGACGATTTCAAGACTCGGACGAGGCCGCTCACTATGAGTTTCTTTGCAAGTCCGCAGGCGTTCCGGTTCATTACTGCGCAGAGACCTTCGCGAATGATGGCAGTCTCCCAAGCCTCATCATGAAGGCACTAAAGAGGACCATGGCGGCTGAGTATAGCCGCGAACTAAGCGTCAAGGTGCTCGAAGGTCAGAAACGGTTGGCCCGCCTCGGCTTCAAGCAGGGGGGTATTCCGGGCTACGGGTTACGGCGGATGCTGGTCTCGGCGACCGGAGTTCCGAAACAGGAACTAGCATCGGGCGAGCGGAAGAGCATCGCCACTGACCGCGTCATTCTCGTCCCCGGCCCTGCTCACGAGGTGCAATGCGTGAGGAACATCTATAAGATGCTCGTATCTGACAGGCTATCTGTGCACGCTATCACTTGTGCCCTCATCAAAAATCAGGTCCAGTACATAGGCGATTCCAAATGGACTCCCCACGTAGTTGACTCGATACTCACGCAGCCGAAGTATGCTGGGTATCACGTCTTCGGTCGAACATCCAGCAAGCTCTATACGCCAACTGTTAGGCTGCCTGTGTCAAAATGGATTCTGACGCCCGGAGCCTTTGAGCCCATCGTGGACCTTGCGACGTTTCTAGGGGCACAGCAAATCCTCCAAAGCCGCACGATCAGACAATCAAATGAGGAATTGCTAGATAGACTGAGGGCATTGCTCGTCTTCGAGGGAAGACTATCTCCCAGGCTAATCGAGGATTTCCCCGGTGTCCCCTCTCCTTCTACTTTTGTACACCGTTTCGGCGGCCTGCGGCGAGCCTATGAACTGATCGGCTACGATGCCAACTTCAAGTTCATCGACTCGCGCAGAAGAATCCAATTGCTGCGAGAAGAACTGTTGATGCGGATCGAGGGGATGTTTCCCGACCGGGTTTCTATCGTTCGGCCAGGACTAAAGTGGCGCAGTCGGTTACGACTGACCAACGGTTCGATTGTTTCAGTGCTCGTAGCCCGATCAATGCGACCTTGGAAGACTATCCACTGGCGGATTGTTCCAGTCTTGCACGAAAGCAGAAACGTGACGCTGCTCGCCCGGTTGGATGAAGGCAACCGCTCGTTCCTCGACTTCCATGTTCTGCCCTATGTGGATCGGCCTAAGACGTTCAATATCTCGCTGAGTGACCCATGGCTGAATCGCGGTGAGCGGCTCAGAGACTTGAATGCGTTCTGCGAGGTTGTAGGCGTCGTTACGTTACTGCGGACTGGGCAGGCGCTAGGGAGTAGCCGCACAGCGTGGCGATGAAGGAGACTCTAGTGCACCTGACTATGCTGACTTGCGAATGGCTGTTACAGCATCTACGAACTCCGACAGATCCTTCAGACGGATACCCGTGCGTAGCCACGGATCATTGTGGTAAGACGCATGACATTTCAGATGCATTGGCGGAAAAACATAAAATCGCTGGATCCGGTCATGCTTAAGGCTCAACGTGCAAAGCAACGTAATGTTCTCACATTCCGTGGGGGCGGGTTCCACGATCCAATGGAACCTTCCTCCTTTTCGTCTCTTAGGCCGACAAAGTATCAAGGACACGATCACATCATTATCCAGTCTCAGGACTGGTCGGGTCCTGTTTGGCAAGTAACACACCGCGACACGTTGAGGGAACAAGCTTCTGATTCGATCAACGAGTTCGCCACGAACGCGCTTCGTACGCTCTCCTTGCTCGGTTCGACAAAAGTATGAGATTGGCGGATGATACCCAATCAGCGCATAGATCTTCTCGTAAGAACCAAACCGCCGACGGAGAGTATGGGTAGAGGGCATCCCGCGCGCTTTCAGGATGAGGGTTTCAGAGAGCTTCCCCTTGGCTGCCAGCAACCGCCTGAGTTTGTTCAAGATTTCCTGATCCGACCATAAACGGTCGGCGTTCCTGGGGAGCCTCGCCTGAGCTCGGTCAAAAGTGTCTTGGTCAACAATTGGCGCGAAAGCCCCGGGCCCCAGTATCCAACCATCCGGCTTGACGGTGGTCACATTGCCACGGAGTTTTTGCGAGGTTCGATGCCAAGTATTGCATCCAGCATATTTCGGATTCGTGAGCATGTCGAAAATGCCCGATTTGCTCCATTGCCCCCCATAAAATGGAATTCCACTTCGATTCAACTCGTCAGCGATCGCAGTACACCCGAGGCGATCGTGTATGACCATGGCAAACATGCGGCGCACACATTCAACCTCTTTCCGAGGCCCCAGTACCAGCACTACGCGGTCGGTGGTCAGACTCTTGGATTCGCCAGGTTTTAACATCTGCTTTTGTTTTCCACTCGCGGACACCATCATCCGGCGATAGCCGTATCCGGGTGGACCTCCGACCCAAAAACCGAGTTTTACCAACCGACTTTTCCCTTCAAAAACTTTGATTCCAAGCTCGCGGCTGAACTCGGCTGCCATGCTTCTCTTCAATGCCTTCAGAATTGCACTTGAGGGCGTGCCGTCATTCGCAAATTGCTCGGCACAATAGTGGAGACGTATCCCAGACCTCGTGCAAAGAAATTCATAATGTGCAGCTTCATCCGTATTCTGGAAGCGACCCCAGCGGCTCACATCGTAAACGAGGATAGCTTTATAACCCGTGTTTCCTCGATCAACATCTTCGAGCAATTTGCGAAGCGCATCGCGGCAGTTCAGAACAACTCCACTCTTTCCGGCATCTGCATAAGTCCGAACGACTACGAAACCGTGTTGTTTCGCATATTCCTGGATAGCAGCTTTCTGGTTGTCAATTGAATATTGTTGACCTTCGTCGGACATACGCACGTATTGTGCAGCCGGGATGGCGTCGCACACGGGCGTCGGGGCACTCTTTCGCATAGGGATTTATCCCCTGTGGCATCATACTCCCGCGAGGATTGCGAGAATCAGCAAGGGTGCGACGCAGCCGCTTTGTTCACTCTCCCGATTTGATTAACCCTGAGTCGTCTACTCCTTCGGAGGATACTCGTTTCGCTCTCTGACCGTTGTGGCGGCAGCGAGAAAGTCCGCCAAGACACAGACACAACTTCCTTTTCTGAACCAAGGGTCATCTGGTTGAATGGTCCAAGTCGTTGGGTTTGGACACGTCGGAAGTACGTGAAAATCATGAAAGGCATCGTTGGTCGTATCAAGTCGCGCGAGGAGAGTCATGGACTCGCGTTTGCCGGGAGCAAAGCTGAGTGTCCATCTGAGTACGCCGCTTTTGATCCTGTGCGACTGGCAGACCTGAACCGCTATGAGCTGGCCGCTCCTCAATCGAAGACTCGGCGGTGTGCGATGACTCGCCTGAAATACGGACACATCGCCTTCGTGTAGGCGCGTTATCTCCCGTATTAACTCGCGACGAAGCGCCACAAGTTTCCGACGAGTTATCGTGGTCCTCAGTTTCACTCCGAGGTATCCGGCTTTGGCGAACGCTTCGGAAAGGCTACCAAAACGACGCGCATACGTTCCGATCGACCGATTGGGAAGGGAGGCTATCACTATCCGTTCGGTAAGACAGTTGTTTTGAGCCAATACTGTGCGTAACTCGTCCAAAAGCTCCTCGTCGGACTTGTTCGCGGTTTGATCCTGAAGTACGCGCTTGGCGCTCGCAAACGTGTCGGAATCGACAATCGGCATCCAGGAACCCGGCACCGTAGTCCACATGCTTGTTGGAAGAAACGTCGATCGTGTCCCGAGTTTCTGGGTTCTCCGGCCATATACGCCGATTCCAGCATATTTGGGGTTCTTGAGAATGCGTTCAACGGCTCCAGGGTACCAGTGTTTCCTCTTGATACCGTTGTAGCACACACCTGTTCGGTTCAATTCAGCGGCGATACGCGTTGACATCTTGTGCTCCTCAACCAACATGCGGAAAATCTCCCGCACACACTGCACCTCGTGAGCAGGGCCGGGTACGAGTATCACCCTGTCCTCTTGAATACTTTTTCGCTCTCCGAAGAGCAATTCGTGCTTCATCTGACCGGTCGGTGAAACCAACATCCGGCGAAAGCCAAATCCCGCAACTCCTCCAGTCCTGAAACCTCGTTCAGCAATTCGTTTTGAGCCCTGGTACACCTTCGCGGAAAGGTCCCGACTGTATTCCCCAGCCATCATTCGTTTCAAAGACTTGAAGATCGCGCTTGGCATGCTGCCGTCGTTGGCAAATGTTTCGGCGCAGTAATAGACTGGCACTCCAGCCCTCTTGCATAGGAACTCATAGTAGGCGGCTTCATCGGTATCTTGAAATCGACCCCAACGGCTAACGTCATAAACTAAAATAGCCTGGTATGGCTGTTCCTCGGCAGTGACATCGTGCAATAGCTGAGCTAACCCTGCTCGGTGCTTGAGCACTAGCCCACTCTTCCCAGCATCCACATAGCTCCTTATGACTTCGAACCCATTCCTTTCGGCATATTCCTTGTTCGCTGCGACTTGGTTGTCAAGAGAGTATTTCTGATGCTCGGTTGACATGCGTAAGTACTGTGCTACGGGTAAGATCACTTTTTTATTCTCCTCGTCCACTATTACATGTCTTTACGGCCAGCACACTCAGCGAGAGCGTCGCTGCCCAGGTCTATTGCCTAAAGGTCCAAGACGTTTCGTGCCCGAGCCACTGCCTGGTCGAATGCTCGATCAAGCTTCAAATTGACGCCTCGGGACGCAGCGACTACCTTCTCGCTCCATGTCACATATTCGCGACGACGTTGTAGTGGCCAGTCTGCCGGTGGGGAAACCGTGATGTCGCGGATATTCCGAGATTTTTATCTGCTTTGCGCGCGTGGAAGGATTGCAGCAGTTGGAATATACGCCCCAAGGCGGGACGGTTCAAGGGCCTGTCGCTGCCGAGAGATTCTTACGCTGCTACGGGGTGCGCCTGCCCGAAATGTGTGAAGGTCACGTTCGGCTATGAGAAGAGTCCTGCCTGAGTCTCAGTGAGTTCAACGGGTGCCGAACAATCTGCGTCGTCATTGGCGACATAGTTGATACGACTGCTAACCGGGTAACACCTCATCAGTCGGGCATCGAAGGGCTTCAACATTTCCGATACCGCCTCGACATTGGTCATCCCCGGATCGAGCCATAGGTCATAGTTGTCTGGATCAAGGATGACAGGCATGCGGTCGTGGACGGAAGAAGTGACTGCATTAGGTGTCGTTGTTAGGATCGAACACGACTTGATCCACTGCCCGCTCGGGTCTCTCCATCGATCCCAGATTCCTGCGAACGCGAACAACTCACCGTCATTAACTTCAAAACAGTATGGCTGTTTCGCCTTGCCGCTCCGCTGCCACTCATAGAAACCATCTGCCGGAATCAGGCACCTGCGACTGGTCAACGGATCGCGGAAAGCAGGCTTCGTTGCTGCTGTCTCTGATCTGGCGTTAATCATCATGGCTGCGCCGGACATGTCCTTCGTTGAGTCAGATCGAGCGCGCGCTGCAACATCGAGGATGCGGCCCGGATGGGCTGAGTCCATGGCAAGACATGGTAGCTGACGATGTTGTAGACCTTGCCGCGAAAACGCGCGAGATCCTCTCGCTCCACGAGCGCGACACCCAGATGGCCGAAGCGGAAGCCGTCTCGGTATTGGCCGAAGCGAGGACCGATCGTCATGCTCAACTGGCCGAACGCTATCCCCCACTGCTTCAGCAGCCACTCCGGGATGTAGCAACGGTCTTTGTTGCGCCTACACCACTGCCGCAATTCTTCCGAGGCTACACAAGTCTGTTCAGTCAAGGTGCGGTCGAGGTGGTGGCTATTGTTTTGTAAAATCGAACCTTTTGGCGATAGAAAGACCCGCGTCTCAAGGAGCCATCCAAGAACAACGCGGGTCAGCGTGGGGCAGGTAACTTTCACAGTGTACGCCTGCAAGTGCTACTTCGCATGGTGTGCAATTAGAGCCAGTACGACCGTCAGTAGTGTAAGAGCGACAACAACGAGCCAGAGACGAAAACCGTTGAATCTCATTTTAATAGACTATCCAGAACTCGGTCAGCCTCACCTACTCAAACGGCATCATTTCTCCCGAGGAACCGGAAGCTCGCACTCGAACAACTCCATCTCAGCTTGCGCATCCTCGCACACAAGGTGGTCAGAG
>Ga0210410_10004173_pt1 | contig 12695 bp, 13 predicted proteins | sample IncBWC4MmetaG_FD_161058 | JGI IMG/M metagenome (GOLD analysis project Ga0210410, IMG submission 161058) | Forest soil microbial communities from Barre Woods Harvard Forest LTER site, Petersham, Massachusetts, United States - Inc-BW-C-4-M | ecosystem: Environmental > Terrestrial > Soil >... | reverse complement strand
AGCTCGCGATGCCAACGTTCCACCGCCACCGTCCTTTCCCGACACCGCGTCCCTGTCCGCGCTACGCGCGTGGTACGCGGGCGTAGGAAAGGCGCGCAAAACCAACGCACGTCGACATCAAGTGAAAGTCAGTCTTCGCCGTGATCCGTGCGCTGACGCAGCTCATGCAGCTGCGATTCGACGGTGGTCGCATCGTCCGCATCAGGGCGGTCGCCGAGATAGCGTTCCAGATCCTCCAGCGCGGGCCGCACGTAATCGAGCCGCGCATACGCAAAGCCGCGATCGCGTACCTCCTCGATATGCCCGGGAAGCAGAATCACGAGACGCCGCTGTACGGCCAACAAGCGCTGCCAGCGTTCGGTCTGCAAATAGATTGCCTTTAGATTGCGCAGCATCCGCGCAATGATTTCGCGACCTGTCGCCGGCTGCAGCAGCATCCGCAATGCGCTGGCGACCGAGTCGCCGCCCGTGTGCGACAGGTACGGCTCGAGCATATCGACCATCTTCGCCTCGGACAGCGATTGCCCCGTCGTCGGATCGAGCATCACGTCGCCCTCGGGCAACGTCACGCGCAACAGAAATTGCCCAGGAAAGGAGACGCCCCGCACCGGCACGTCGATCTGTTCCCCCAACTCCATATAAAGGACCGCAAGCGAAATCGGAATGCCTCGCCGGCGCTTCAGGACGACGTTGAGATGGCTGTTGTCGGGGTCGTAGTAGTCGTTCAGGTTGCCGGCGAACCCGAGCTCGCGAAAAAAGAAGCGGTTGAGTGCGCCGATCCGGTCTGTGAGGCCCGCGTTCTCAGGCAAGCGGCGCTTGAGCCGCAACGCCAGTTCGTCGAGCTCGGCGAGCGTACCCTGGAGATCGACGTCGGGATACGCATCCTGCGCGAGCGAGAGCGCGGCTTCCGTGACCGGCAGAGTGTCATCGTCGGCGACGAGGGTCGCAAAATAATCAAGAAGCGATGTCATGACCGTCACTTGGCGCGCCTTCTGAAGTACGCGTATTTGAAGCCCATCAGCCAAAGCATACTGAAATATAGTGCGGCGAACAGAACGATGCAGGCCGCGAGCAGCGCGATGCGCGCAAGCGGCCGCGCATGCAGCCCGATCCAGTCGAAGTTCCCCGCGCACCAGTGCATGACGCCGGCCAGCACCAGCGAGGCGCCCGCGAGCTGCGTCAAGAAAAGCGCCCAGCCGCCTGCCGGGGTATAGATGCCGCGGCGGCGCAAGCCGGTGTACAACAACGTAGCATTCACGCAAGCGCCGAGCCCGACACTCAACGTGAGGCCCGCATGCGCAAAGATGGGCACGAACGCAAGGTTGCTGATCTGGGTGGCGACGAGCACTCCGACGCCTATTTTCACGGGCGTCTTGATGTCCTGCTTCGCATAAAAGCCCGGCGCGAGAATCTTGATGAGGATGAGGCCGATCAGGCCGACGCCGTAAGCCGCAAGCGCCCGTCCGACCATCACGACCGAGTAGCCGTCGAAGCGTCCGTAGTTGAAAAGCGTCGCCGTAAGCGGCACGGCAAAGAAAAACAGCGCGAGCGCGCTCGGCGCCGCTAGCAGGAACGTCACGCGCAGCCCCCAGTCCAGCAGCGCCGAGTACTCGTGCGGATCCGCATCGACATGCGCCTTCGAGAGGCTCGGCAGCAAAATGGTACCGAGCGCGACGCCGAGCAGCGCCGTCGGGAACTCCATGAGGCGATCGGCGTAGTTGATCCAGGACACAGCCCCCGGCCCGAGCCGCGACGCGATGTTCGTGTTGATGATGAGGCTGAGCTGCGCGACCGAAACTGCGAACGTCGCAGGCACCATCTTGGCGAGCACGCGCTTGACGCCGCGATGCGCGAGCGCGGCAAGCGGATTGGTGCCGATGCGCGGCGCCATGTCGATCTTGCGCAGCCCCGGCCATTGCACCGCAAACTGCAGCACACCGCCGACGATCACGGCCCACGCGAGCGCGAAGACCGGCACCTTGAGATGAGGTGCGACGAACACGGCCGCCGCGATGAACGCAACATTGAGCAGCACCGGCGCAAAGGCTGGCAGCGAGAAGCTGCCATAGGTGTTCAAAACGCCTGCGGCGAGCGTCGTCAGCGAGATGAAAACGATGTACGGAAACATGATCCGCGTCATCGACACAGCGAGCGTGAACGCCTGGCCTTCGCCCTTCAGGCCCGATGCCACCGCGAACACAACCCCCGAAGCGACCGCGACACCGACGAGTGAAAAAACCGCGAGCGCCCAGGCGAGGACGGTCGACATCGCGTCGACGAGCGCTTTCGTCGCGTCGTGCCCCTCTCTGCTCTTGAATTCGGCGAGGATCGGCACGAAAGCTTGCGAGAACGCGCCCTCGGCTGAAAGGCGGCGCAGCAGGTTCGGAATACGAAAGGCGACGTAAAAAGCGTCTGTGTATTGGCTTGCGCCGAAGGCGCGAGCGATCAGCGTTTCGCGGATCAGGCCGGTCACGCGCGAGAGCAGCGTGAAGCCGCTGACCGTCAGCAGGGCTCGGATAAGATTCATGGGGCGCCCATTATACGGGCACCCGTTGCCGTCGCCGGCCCCCATCGGCCACACAAGTCACACAATTTGCCGGCGTGCAATTTGCCATCCACCTGATTTTGTTGCTATACTCCGCCGTTTCGAAGCTCGCCCCCGGCGCTTTTCGCCGTGCATTTTGCCGCGCATTTTCCGGTGTGGGGCCGGGCTGCGGCGCGCAGTGCCTTCGAGCACTGAGTTCGCGGCGGAAAACGAGCGGCCGGCATGATGGGCCCACGGGGATGAGTCCGAGGGAGCCGCGTGAAACCGCATTAGAGCCGCATTAAAGCCGTATCGAAGCCGTATCGAAGCGCGCTTCGCCGATGTTTTTGCGCCCCCGGGCAATCGTTCCCGGAGGTTTCGATCGAAAACGGCGCTCGAACGGAGCATCTGTCGGGCACCGGGAACAGTACAGGACAAGGAACACACATGGCTAACTCAAAACAAGCACGCAAGCGCGCCCGCCAAGCCGCGAAGGCGAACTCGCACAACTCGGCGCTGCGCTCGAAGTACCGCACGGCGGTCAAGGCCGTCCGCAAGGCGATCGAAGCCGGCGATCAAGCCAAGGCCGCCGAAGTCTTCCGCCTGTCGGCCAAGACCCTCGACATCATCGCCGACAAAAAGATCGTCCATAAGAACAAGGCCGCTCGCCATAAGAGCCGCCTCGCAGCCGCCATCAAGGGCCTGCAACAGCAGAGCGCCGCTGCGCAGTAAGCCCGTGGGGCGCTCGGCGCAGTGAGGGATACCCGCTTCGTCTGCCGACGCAGCCGGGCCACGCGCTGCGCCGCCTCGGCTTGCGACAGATCAAGCGTCGTCACCAAAAAAGCCCGCGTTCGCGGGCTTTTTTTCGGTTCATCCGAGGCGCAACGCGTGGATCGACGCCGCGCTGCCCGAGCGGACGGCCCGCCCGGCACCGCCTCTCACCCCTTGCTGCGCTGCGCCGCGCCGTCGTGTTCCGGCAATTCGCAAGCCTCGGTGACGACGAGTTCGTTATCCTTCGCGAAGTTCATGACGAAATCGAACGCCATCGGTTCGATGTCCCGCAAGCGGGAATCGATGATCACGCATTTGAGGTCGCCGAGCAGGACGGGACGCACGTAGCGCGAGTACTGCAGATACGCGTTGGGGCCCTGCGCGCCGGGGCCGTAGCACGACATCACCCCCGCCAGACGTTCCGCCCAATCACTCGGCCGAAATTTCCTTCCGTCCTTGGTGATGCCTTGAATGAAGTATTCGGAAAAGGGTGCTTCAGCCATGTAGGAAACCCATGTGACGCGCCCAAAGCTGACCGGCCGGGCGGAAAAAGACGCTCGGGATTATACCACCCGGCGAATTCCTCCCGCAGCGCACAAGCGGCGCACCCCTACGGCAGCAGCTTTAGCCGCCGGCTCGTCAAACGAGGGAAAATCCTTTATGCTGCATGGGGTTATCACACTCGACGGCGGTGCCGTCCGGCCTTTGCGCCGGGTCAGTCCGCCATATTTGTTTCATGCCTGACAAGAAAATCCGCCACTACCTGCAGTTCAACGACTTCTCGCTGGAAGACTACGAGTACGTTCTTGAGCGTGCGCGTATTCTGAAGCGCAAGTTCAAGAACTACGAGACCTATCATCCGCTGCACGACCGTACGCTCGCGATGATCTTCGAAAAGCACTCGACGCGCACGCGTCTGTCGTTCGAAGCGGGCATCTTCCAGCTCGGCGGCCACGCCGTCTTCATGAGCACGCGCGATACGCAGTTGGGCCGCGGCGAGCCGATCGAAGACGCGGCGCAGGTCATCTCGCGGATGGTCGACATCATCATGATCCGCACGTTCGGGCAGGACATCCTCGGGCGCTTCGCCGAAAACTCGCGTGTGCCCGTCATCAATGGCCTGACGAACGAATATCACCCGTGCCAGGTACTGGCCGACATTTTCACGTTTTACGAGCATCGCGGCCCGATCGCGGGCAAGACGGTGACCTGGGTCGGCGACGCCAACAACATGCTCTATACGTGGATCGAAGCCGCACAGATCCTCGGCTTCGAGCTGCGCGTCTCCACGCCGGCCGGCTACAAGCTCGATCAAGCCCTCGTCGCACCCGAAAGCACGCCGTTCTTCAAAGAGTTCGACGATCCGCGCGACGCATGCCGCGGCGCCGATCTCGTCACGACAGACGTCTGGACCAGCATGGGCTTCGAGGCCGAGAACGAGGCGCGCAAGGCCGCGTTCGCCGATTGGTGCGTCGACGCCGAAATGATGAGCCGGGCGAATCCCGATGCCCTTTTCATGCACTGTCTGCCCGCGCATCGCGGCGAGGAAGTGAGCGCCGACGTCATCGACGGCCCGCAAAGCGTGGTCTGGGACGAAGCCGAAAACCGCCTGCATGTGCAAAAGGCGCTGATGGAGTTTCTCCTGCTCGGCAAGCTGAATCACTGACCCTCGGCGCCCGGTTTGCTGGGCCCGGCGCGCCGCGGCCGCGTAACGACCGCCGCGTAACGAATTCACCGCGCCTGTCCGCTGCAAGCGCACTGCTGTCATCTGTCTTAAGTCACGCACCAAGCCACGAGTTCATCATGAGCGATATCAACAAAGTCGTGCTCGCCTATTCGGGCGGCCTCGATACCTCCGTCATCCTGAAATGGTTGCAGGACAACTACTCGGCCGAAGTCGTCACGTTCACGGCCGACATCGGCCAGGGCGAAGAACTCGAGCCGGCGCGCAAGAAGGCGCTGCAACTCGGCATCAAGCCGGAAAACATCTTTATCGACGACCTGCGCGAAGAATTCGTGCGCGACTTCGTGTTCCCGATGTTCCGCGCGAACGCCATCTATGAAGGCGAGTATCTGCTCGGCACGTCGATCGCGCGCCCGCTGATCGCGAAGCGCCAGATCGAGATCGCCCGGCAGACCGGTGCCGAGGCCGTTTCGCATGGCGCGACCGGTAAGGGAAACGATCAGGTTCGCTTCGAGCTTGGCTATTACGCGCTCGAGCCGGGTATCAAGGTCATCGCGCCGTGGCGCGAGTGGGACCTGCTCTCGCGCGAGAAGCTGCTCGCGTATGCGGAAAAGGCCGGCATTCCGATCGAGATGAAGCACAAGCAAGGCGGTGCGCCATACTCGATGGACGCAAACCTGCTGCATATCTCGTTTGAAGGGCGCCACCTCGAAGACCCGCGCGCCGAAGCCGAGCCCGACATGTGGCGCTGGACCGTGGCGCCCGAGGACGCACCGGATGCGCCCGAGTACGTCGACATCGAGTACGAGCGCGGCGACCCGGTCGCGATCGACGGCAAGCGCCTGGCACCTGCCGAAATGCTCACCGAGCTGAACCGCCTCGGCGGCAAGCACGGCATCGGCCGGCTCGATCTCGTCGAGAACCGCTACGTCGGCATGAAGTCGCGCGGCTGCTACGAAACACCGGGAGGCACGATCATGCTCAAGGCGCACCGCGGCATCGAGTCGATCACGCTCGATCGCGAAGTCGCGCATCTGAAGGACGATCTGCTCGCCCGCTATGCGGCGCTGATTTACAACGGCTACTGGTGGAGCCCGGAGCGCCGCGCGCTGCAGGTGCTGATCGACCACACGCAGGAAAGCGTCAACGGCTGGGTGCGCGTGAAGCTCTACAAGGGCTCCGCGTCGGTTGTCGCGCGGGATTCGAAAAACACCCTCTTCGACAAGACGATCGCTACCTTCGACGACGACGGCGGTGCGTACAACCAGGCCGACGCCGGCGGCTTCATCAAGCTCAACGCGCTGCGCATGCGGATCGCGGCCAACGCTCGCCGCCAGCGCGGCTGATCGAGGCGAGGCGCGCATGCGGCGCATCGGGCCGGCGGCCGGCGCTGACCGAGCCAGCACGCGCCCAGTGCGCCTAGCTGCGCGCATCAGCGCCCCGCCCGATGAAAAGGCCCCGTCGAATCGGCGGGGCCTTTTGATTTTTTGCATCGATTCCAAGCGACGTCTCGCCGTGCGAGTCAGACCACCAACGGTTCCGGCTCCAGCTCGACGCCAAAGCGTTGTCTCACGTCGTCCTGGATTGCCCGCGCGAGCGCCAGCACGTCTGCGCCCGTCGCTGCGCCCCGATTGACGAGCACGAGCGCCTGCCGTTCGTGAACGGCAGCGGCCCCGATTGCCCGCCCCTTCCAACCGCATCGATCGATGAGCCAGCCGGCAGCGAGCTTCATCTGCCCGTCGAGTTGCGGATAGGCGACGATCTGCGGCTCCTTAGCCAGCAATGCCTCGTACGTGACCGCATCGACGACAGGGTTCTTGAAAAAACTGCCCGCATTGCCGAGCGCAGCCGGATCGGGCAGCTTCGCCCGTCGAACCGCGACGACCGCATCGAAGATCGCTTGTGGCGTCGCCGTCGCGCCGCGCGCATCGAGCTCTCGTACGACGTCGGCATAATCGGCGCGCGGCGTCCATGCCTTCGGCAGTCGAAAGGTTACCGACGTGATCGCAAACCGCTCGCGGCCGTCACGCTTGAAAAAGCTGTCGCGATAGCCGAAGCGGCAGGCGGCGGTGTCGAAGTCGACGGCTTCACCCGTCGCAAGCTCGACCGCGCGCAATGAAGCTAAACGCTCGACCAGTTCGAGCCCATACGCGCCGATGTTCTGGATGGGTGCGGCTCCGACCGTCCCGGGGATCAGCGCGAGATTCTCTAGGCCCGGCAGCCCCATCGCCAACGTCCAGGCGACGAACGCGTGCCAATTTTCGCCGGCCGCGGCCTCGACGTACCACGCCGCGTCGTCCTCTCGCACGACGCGCCTGCCAGCGAGCGCGACGAGCAGCACGAGGCCATCGAAGTCCCTCGTGAACACGACGTTGCTGCCGCCGCCGAGCACGAGCTTGCGCAGGCCTCCCGCACGCGCTTTGCGCGCGGCGAGCGCGAACTGCTCGACCGTCTCGATGCGGCATGCGAGACGCGCGCGGACGTCGAAGCCGAACGTGTTATGCGCGCGCAGCGGATAGTTGGAATTGAAGACGATCGAATCGTGCGAGGACATCGGCAATGCGCTTCCCTGCGGCACCACGCGCGACGGCGCGGCTTGGGCAATGAGGATGGGATCGGTAAAATGACGATCGGCCTGTGATTATAGCGACAGCGGCAAGCGCCACCGCGCTTGCGGCACCGCAGCCTCAATTCTGGGAGAAACAATATGCCGTCGTTCGATGTCGTGTGCGAAGCCAACATGGTTGAAGTGAAGAATGCGATCGAGCAATCCAACAAGGAAATTTCGACGCGCTTCGACTTCAAGGGGTCCGACTCGCGGGTCGAGCAAAAGGAGCGCGAACTGACGATGTTCGCCGACGACGAATTCAAACTTGGGCAAGTCAAGGACGTGCTCGTCAACAAAATGTCGAAGCGCGGCGTCGACGTGCGCTTCCTCGACTACGGCAAGATCGAGAAGATCGGCGGCGACAAGGTGAAGCAGGTCGTCAGCGTGAAAAAAGGTGTTTCGGGCGATCTCGCGAAGAAGATCGTCAAGCTCGTGAAGGACAGCAAGATCAAGGTCCAGGCGAGCATTCAGGGCGATGCCGTCCGCGTCTCGGGCGCCAAGCGCGACGACCTGCAAAACGTGATCGCCATGCTGCGCAAGGAAGTGAGCGACACGCCGCTCGACTTCAACAATTTTCGGGATTGATCGAGCAGGCGCGAGTCAAGTCGTACGCAACGAACGGAAAAGCGGGCGCCAAGGCGGACATGGCACTCCGCAGTCCGCCGCTCAGTGCTTGCGTGCGTGGTGGGTGCCCGCGTCGTGCTTGGCGGGCGCGGCTGCCGCGGCCTTCTTCTCGCCGATGCGGCTTTCCTTGCCGGCGATCAGCTTCGCAATGTTCGCGCGGTGGCGCCAGATGAGCAGCGCGCTCATTGCGAACACGGCCCATGCGACGACGTTGGGACCGAACAGAAAGATGTCGAAAAGCGGCGCGAAGACGGCCGACACGAGCGCTGCCAGCGACGAATAGCGAAAGAAGACCGCGATAATGACCCAGGTCAGCATGGTGGCGAGGCCCAGTACCGGGTTGACCGCCAGCAGCACGCCCGCGGCCGTCGCGACGCCCTTGCCGCCTTTGAACCTGAAGAAGACGGGGTAGAGGTGCCCAAGAAAAACGGCCAGCGCGGCGACGGCCACCGCGCTCTCGCCGAGACCGTAGCGCGATCCGACATGCGCGGCGAGCCAAACCGCGAGCCAGCCTTTGAACGCATCGCCGACCAAGGTCAGGATCGCCGCGGCCTTGTTGCCGCTTCTGAGCACGTTGGTCGCCCCGGGATTCTTCGAGCCGTACGAGCGCGGATCGGCGAGGCCCATCGCGGCGCTGACGATCACGGCAAACGACACCGAACCGATCAGATAAGCGGCAACGGCGGCGATCAGGATTTCCATAGACGGCTCTTTCAACGTGTGGCGGAACGATTGAATGGGAACGCACACGCGTCCTGAAACGGAACACGGCGCGCGGCGCTCATTCTACCGAAGGATGGGCGCGCCTCGGTCGCCTCGGTCGCCTCAGTCGACACTCGCGCAGTCGACCGGCCGCGCGTCGAGCAGCGAGGCGAGAACGGAAGGCGCGATGCTGATCAGATAGCCACGCCTGCCGCCATTCAGATAGATCGATTCGAGCTCGAGAATGGTCGACTCGACGTAGACGGGCATGGCCTTTTTTGTGCCGAACGGCGAGGTGCCGCCGACGAAGTAGCCCGAGTGCCGGCTCGCGACTTCAGGCTTGCACGGCTCGACGCGCTTGGCGCCGATCTGCCGTGCAAGGTTCTTCGTCGACACGGTGCGATCGCCGTGCATGAGGACGATGAGCGGCTTCGCGTGCTCGTCTTCCATGACGAGCGTCTTGACGACGCAGTGCTCGTCGACGCCGAGCTGGCGCGCCGATTCGGCCGTGCCGCCATGCTCGACGTACTCGTAGGGGTGCTCGCCGAAGCTCACTGCGTGGCGGCGCAGGAATTGCGTGGCGGGCGTCTCGGAGACATGTTTGGCTTTGCTCATCCGCGCATTTTAATGGCTGCGGCCACGCTGCAACGATTCGACAACCGGGCTGCGCGCTCCATCGGCAGAGGCCGGCGCGTGCCGATTTCGGGTCACCCGCGCGGATGATGCGCCGCGTGCAGTGTCTTCAAACGTTCGCGCGCAACGTGCGTGTAGATCTGCGTCGTCGAGATGTCGGCGTGGCCGAGCAGTAGCTGCACGACGCGCAGATCGGCACCGTGGTTGAGCAGGTGCGTCGCAAACGCATGGCGCAGCGTATGCGGCGACAGCGGCGCCTGGATGTCGGCCGCGCGGGCATGGCGCTTGATGATGTTCCAGAATTGCTGCCGCGTCATGCCCTCGCCGCGGCCGGTCACGAAAAGCGCGTCGGCGGCACGCGCGCCGAGCAGCGCCGGACGCGCCTCGCGCAGGTAGCGCGAAATCCAGCCGTGCGCCTCTTCACCGAACGGCACGAGCCGCTCCTTCGAGCCCTTGCCCATCACGCGCACCACGCCCTCGTTGAGCCCGACTTCGACAGTCTTCAGACCCACGAGCTCGCTCACGCGCAAGCCGCTCGCATACATCAGCTCGAGCATCGTGCGATCGCGCAGGCCGAGCGGTGTCTCGATGTCAGGGGCCGCGAGCAGCGCTTCGACCTGCTTTTCCGTCAACGTCGAGGGAAAGCGCGGCGGCTGCTTCGCCGACCGGATTTTGAGCGTCGGATCCGCCGCCGCGCGATGCTCGCGAATTGCCCACGCATAGTAGCGGCGGAAGACGGATAAACGCCGATTCGCCGAGGTCGCCTTGCCGTCGCTGCGCGCGGCGAGGTAGCCGTTGACGTGCGCCTCGCCGGCCGCGTCGACCGGCAGCCCGTGCTCGGACGCCAGCCACTCGGCGAATAAGCGCAGGTCGCGCCGGTAGGCGTCGAGTGTGTTGCGTGCGAGACCGTGCTCAAGCCAGAGCGCGTCGCAGAACGCGTCGATCGACTGCACGCTCGTGACGACCCGCGCCGACGGCTGCTCGGCCGGCTCGCCCCCGCCCACGTGCCGTTCGGGCGCCCCGCGCTGCTTGTCGAGATTCGTCAGATCGCTCACAAGTCGAGCCCCTGCTGCGCGCTCTCGTGCGCGAGGAGCCAGCGCTTAACCCGCAGGAAAAAGCCGTCGCCGGCGTGGTGCGCGAAGCCGCCGACCCCGTTCGCCGCCACCACGCGGTGGCAAGGGACGACGATCGGAAACGGGTTGTCTCCGCATGCCTGGCCAACCGCGCGCGGCATACCGCCGATTTGCTTCGCGATCTCGCCGTAGGTCAGCACGTGCCCAGGCGCGATATCGCACATCGCCTGCCACACGCGCCGCTGAAATGGGGTGCCCACATCGGCGAGCGGTAGGTCGAACGAAGCAGCGGCCGATTCAAAGTAGCGCTCGATCTGCCGCACTGCCCGCTCGGCCAGCGGCGAATCGGGCGCAACAGCCGCAACTGCGCCCGGCAGGTATTCGACGAGCCGCACGACACCGGCCGCCTCGTCGACACGAACGCCCACCTTGCCGAACGGCGCCTCGATCACGGCGTTGTACATGGTTTCCCCCTCACTCATCGCTCGCGCGCCCCCTTCGGCCCGCAGCCTCGACTTCATCGTAAAGCTGACTCCGGTATGCCCTTCCCCTTTCCCCCAAGGGGACTTCCTTCGGGGCGCAGAGCGACCAGCGGGGACCCCGGCCTGAAGGCCGGTTCCGGAAAGTTGCTCGCCACTTCGTGCGACTTCAAGCGCTTCCATGCTCAGTCAGGCGGCTTCCAGCGCCCACTCCACGTGCTCGCGCACGAGCGGCGACGGATCGGCCGCGCGCCGGCACAATGCTTCGACGATGCGGTCTCTGTCCGCCTCGGCGAGCGACGCCTCGGTGCCGACGCGCAGCGCGTTGCCGAGCGCGACGGCCAAATTCCGCAGCCAGCGCTCGTAGCCGATGCGGCGAATCGCGCTGCCTTGCATGCGCGTGTCGAACTCCTCGGCGCTCCACGCGAAAAGGTCGACGAGCTTTGCGCGGTCGAGCCCGTGCCGAACGTCGAAATCGTCGACGGGCGCCGCCTGCGCGAACTTGTTCCAAGGACAAACGAGCTGACAGTCATCGCATCCATATACACGATTGCCGACCAGCGGACGCAGCGCTTCCGGAATGCTGCCTTTCAATTCGATCGTCAGATACGAAATGCAGCGGCGCGCATCGACGCGAAAAGGCCCGACGATCGCGCCGGTCGGGCAGGCATCGATGCAGCGCGTGCAGTGCCCGCAGTGCGCGCCCGCGCCGCGCGCCGCCGGCGCAGCGCATGCCTCTGCGCTGGCGGTAATGCCGGATCCGACATCGACATCGACATCGACATCGACATCGACATCGACATCGACATCGACATCGACATCGACAGGCAAGGGTATGTCGACATAAATCTCGCCGAGGAAAAAGAGCGAGCCGGCATCGCGTTCGATGAGCAGCGTATGCTTGCCCCGCCAGCCAATGCTCCCCTTTTGCGCAAGCTCGACTTCAAGCACCGGCGCGGAATCGGTAAACACCCGATGACCATACGGCCCGATCTCGCCCTCGATGCGCTCGGCGAGCTGCTGCAGGCGCTGACGCATCACCTTGTGATAGTCCCGTCCGCGCGCGTAGATGGATACGACCGCCGCCGCAGGATCCGCCAGGCGCGCCCGCTCGCGCGCGCGCCAATCGCCGGGCGATGCGTCGGGCCCGGAAGCTGACGGTGCGCTTTCGTCGTCACGGCCCGCAAGCGTCGACGCCGGCAAATAGGCCATGCGGGCGGTGATAACGCGTCGCGTGCCGGCTACAAGCTCGGCCGGCCGCGCGCGTTTCATCCCATGTTTGGCCATATAATCCATCTCGCCGTGGCAGCCCTCTTCGAGCCATGCGGCAAGCCCCGCCTCGGCAGCGGAGAGATCGGTGTCGCTGATACCGACCGCCCCGAAACCTAGTTCGCGGCCCCACGTTTTAATACGCAGGGCAAGCGCCGCCAGCGCCGCTTCATCGAAATGACGCATGGCAAGCGCATCGTCCTCGGACGCAGGCGTGCAGGAAACGGGGGACTCCGGACTTCGGTTCATCACGCCATTTTACGAGAATGCCCGACCACTCCGATCTCTCGATCCAACCGCCCGCCGCCGTCCTGCTCGAGCGCCACTT
>Ga0210410_10004172_pt1 | contig 12697 bp, 8 predicted proteins | sample IncBWC4MmetaG_FD_161058 | JGI IMG/M metagenome (GOLD analysis project Ga0210410, IMG submission 161058) | Forest soil microbial communities from Barre Woods Harvard Forest LTER site, Petersham, Massachusetts, United States - Inc-BW-C-4-M | ecosystem: Environmental > Terrestrial > Soil >... | reverse complement strand
ATGAAATGATGTGAACCATATTGCCATTCTCGCTCCGTACCACCATTCTTTGTCCAGTGTGGCGATAGTCGGGACGCGCCTTGAGTTCTCGGATGATAAGATGAGCATAGCGGCGAGCGTGGCCTTGGTCCGATAAACTTGTTGTGCGAGCATTTTCTGATTTGCCGTCAGGCCAAGATTCCGTAAAGAAATACCAAGGCACGGTGCACCTTCTGCTGCGGATGAGGCTATCGAAGCCTCCACCTGGTCGAAAACACGCACGAGAAGCATCTACTATTGAGGGGTATGGCGATTGCACTTGGTCACACGCGCGAGATACGCAATGAAGTCCCGCTTGGCGCGTGTAGGGGGAGTCACCCTGCTCGCGCGGAGTCAAGTGCCAGCGTTGGCTGTTTGTGCTCGTAGCTGAACCATGATCGCCGAGGCCCATTCATGAGCCTCAGCTCCCTCGTATCCAAGATTGTGCGCGGTCTGCAGATAACTCTTCTCTGCTGCTTCTAGCGCGAGGAGCTGGTCCTCAGCGGGAATAAGTGCAATCAGTTCGGCCACTTTTGGAATTGCGGAAATGGCAGCTACGCGGACCTCATCCAGTTCCAAATCCGGCCTCATCGAAGCTACTCCACCAGAGGCAATTTCCCAGGAGCAGCGCAACAGCAAAAGTGGGCTTAATGTTGGCTGCGCGTATCCTTATGGCGCTGCAAGCCCCGCCTGCGCGCTCGGTATAAGGGTGGTCACGTTAAGAGATCTGAACGTTTGGTCCAAAGCTGTAAACCCGGGATCGGAAAACTGACCATGCTGGGAATACTGTTGCTGCTGCTCGTCGCCTGCGTAATTGCGGGCATGGTGCGCAAGCTGCGTGGCGGTAATTGTCTTCCATTGCCCGGATCAGCTGGCGAGCATCACTTCCAGGACAGGACAGGCGATGGTGGCGTGTCGCCAGCGACGGCAGCTTGAAAAAACCATTCCGCCGCCAAAACATGCGATCAAACGAGGATCAACGAACGTGCCATCGTCGGTCGGCAGCGACTAACCGGAAACTGAATACGATCCAGATGTTCGCGTCGCGATTTGATCTGTTGTTCCTTAATTCGCCTTCAGGCCGCCGTCGCGCCGGATCTTGCTGTCGCGGGCACGGCGTCGGCCTGCTCTATGTAGCGCGCGCGGCTCGCTCGATGTGTTCGGTCATAATGGCCAATCCGCGCGCGCGGCCTTCGAAAGCAAGCTGAATGTGCCGGTCCGCAACGGCAATGTCCCAACGGGCTCGCAGTGGCCTGTGCGTACTTCCCGAAGCTACGAGGAGCTGGCGGGTTTCTGGCGGACAAGGATGGCACAACCATCACACCAAATGTGGAAGCAGCGCAGACGCCGACAACGAATATTTGGTGCGGTCGTCGCCGCAGTTCTAATAGCTGCGCTGCTTTATGGTTGGCTCCATGTATTTGGGGTATTGTGACCCATTTGAATCGGACAGTGCCTGTTTGACTCCTTTGAGCACTTGGCCTGAATAGACGATGTGATGTTCGATCCAGCTAGCCGTTTGTGCAGAATGCAGCGACCTAACCGCAACCGCCGCAGCTGCTTGGATCTGCCGTGCTCTCGGTTGGCGGCGGAGACATTGATGGGCGGTGCGGTTCATTCCGTCAGATGGACGTTCGGATGATCGCGTATGTCCGTTTATGGGACTGGCAGAGAGAATTAGGCGGCCTATTTAGGTCCGTTTTGGTTCGGAAGGCGACTTAGACGGAGTGCGATGTGCCCAAAAGATGGCATGGTAAAATAGGCCGCTGAAAGAGGCGGGCCTTACTGTCGGTGCGCCTCCGCAATATCGTGTTGGCACCGTCAGGCCTCACGCCACATCCTTCTGCAGCGACTTCGGCCAACAGGCTTGCTCAGGATCAACGTATGTCGCGTGAAGCAGGTCACGCACATCGGCTGCGGACAATGGCTTACAGAGCAAGTACCCTTGAACTTCGTCAATGCTCTCTTCAGGAATAAGTAGTTCGAGTTGTTCCTCGGTCTCGACGCCCTCGACTACAACGCGCAGTCCTAGCTGTGCACTCAACCGCGCCATTCCGCGCAGCAACGTCACCCGCCGTTCATTGTTGGCAAGACCCTGCACGAAGGATTGGTCGATCTTCACCTTGTGCAAAGGAAGGCTGTGCAAATAGTTGAGGCTTGAATAGGCGGTGCCAAAATCGTCCACTGAGATCGTTACCCCGAGCTCCTGAAGTCGACGCAAATCCGCCAGCGTCCTACTGGTGTCTCGAAGCAGAGTTGATTCGGTTATCTCAATTTCCAGCCGACTGGCCGCGAGTTTCGTCGCGTCGAGCGTTTCTCGCACGAGCGCTGGAACATTGGTACGCTCGAATTGGATCGGAGAGAAGTTGACCGCCACGGCAGTGTTGCCTGGCCAATGTCGGCATTCTACGCAGGCCTTGTGCAAGACCTGCTTGCCAATCTCGACGATCAATCCCGTGTCTTCGGCGAGAGGAATGAACTCGGTGGGCGAAATCATTCCCCGTTGATGATGCGGCCATCGCAGCAGCGCCTCACAAGTGACAATTCGCTTAGTCTTTAGATTAAAGAGCGGTTGGTAGTAGAGTTCGAGTGAGCCGCTAGATAGCGCGTTGCGCAAATCGATTTCGAGATTTCGGCGCGCTTGCGCATTGACCTCCATTTTCTCCTCAAACCAGCACCACGTACCGCGGCCTTCGGATTTCGCTTGGTACAGAGCCATGTCGGCGTTTTGCAAAAGTTGGCCCGCGTCAATCTGGCTTTTGGCGGCCGCGATGCCAATACTTCCGCTAACAACCACTTCATGTCCGCTCAGATCGTAGGCACCTGACAGCGCGCTCAATACGCGTTTGGCGAGAGCCTCCGCCTGATCGAGAGACTTGATTTGTGTCTGCAAAATGACAAACTCGTCACCTCCAAAGCGTGCGATGACATGAGCATTCGGTGCAGCGTCCTGGAGTCGTTTGGCGACCGCTTCCAAGAGTAAATCACCCCGTTTATGTCCCAAGGTATCATTGACCTGCTTAAATCTGTCCAGATCAACGAAGTGAATGGCGCACATATTGTCCGACTGCCATTCGTTGAGCGCTTGCTCCATGCGGTCGCGCAAAGTCGCGCGATTGGGGAGGCCGGTCAGAGCATCAAATCGCGCCAAATGGTTGATCTTAGCTTCGGCAATCTTGCGCGCGGTAATATCCTCAACAAGAACGACCATCCCTCCGTCTTCCATTGCCTGAACTGTGAATTCAAACGTCCGAGAATGAAGCATCTCAACGACAAAAGCGGCGTCGCCACTGCCCGAAAGCCTGGCATCGAGACTGTCGATCAGGATCTTCGCGTTGGTCTTGGAAATCAGACCTGCATTGACACCACATTCCACCACATGATGCAGACTTGAACCTTTCAGCTCAAAATTCGGCGACAGTCCCATCTGCTGAATCAGCGTTTGGTTCGCAACTACGATATGGCGCTTTGAATCGAACATGCACAAGCCGTGCGGCATGTTGTTTAGCGCAGTGTCGAATCGCTTCGCGAGCAACGCCATATCACGCGATGCAAACAAAGCATCAAGCAGGGTACTCCGGAGCCTTTCCGCGATAGATTTTACGGCAACAAAGAGCGGGGTGAGAAGCACAGCAAAGACCCAATCGAAAGGAGTTCCCCAAAATAGGAGCGCCGCTATCATTGGCGCCCACGCACACACAGATTGCACGATGACAAACCGGACGTTTCCGAAATTTCGTGCGAAGATGCCCGACACATAGGCAATCGTCATTGAAAAGCTGACGACGCGGGGGAACGAATCATAGTCTCGCGAGTATGCGAGATAGCACCAGATGCCAAGCAGTCCAACGGATACGGACGCTCCGGCGACGTAGCGACGCTCCCATCGCTTGGCGAGTTCGTCGCTTGTTATTTGTTGGGCGCGTGTTCGCGTAGGCCCATACCAATATTCCGCGCGCACAGGCGACGAGGACAAATGCCGCGGCACATGACAATAGTAAGGCGTCGCCTGTCTTCCAATATGTGACGAATATTGACCCGGTAACAACAATTGTCCCGACTAGAAGGGTTCGACCATCTTTGTAGAGAGAGGTGACCAGCGGTAGATAGATTTCTAGCGGCAGTGTTTGATGTTCATTGTGAGGTTGGCTGGTACGCGGCGCCCTTTTCATGGCATGTACCCGCAACTATCGTCAAAATCGCACTAATCGTGGCGCTAGAAGTCTATCTGGTAGGTAAATTCAATGCCCACTTCCTCTGCGGATCCATTAAGGATTTCCGTCGCGGGCGCGTTCAGCCAAGTCGGGCGAAAATCATCGGTCCATCTCCTTAAGCGCAGGGGCGGACCAACGATCGAAATTGCAGCACGTCAGCGATGTGCCAAACGGCGACACGCGATTCGGCCGTTTGATGGGCGAAATAACGCGTCTGCGACCTGAGCACAAGTTTGATACCGTCTGGACGGCAAGTTCGGACCTAACCAGCGGCCGGTCCGCGCAGGAAGTCGATCAACAATGAGCTGACCGCCTCGCCCCCAGTCGCTCTTGCCCGAAATGAAGATCGACGGCACGCCGATGGTGCGATCTGAAAACAGCTGGCGCTCGCTGTCGAAAGCGCCGCCGGCGCGCTCTTTTTCTGCTCGACGAAATCGGCACGCGCCGCTACGTCCTACCGCCATCATAGGCGGTCAGCATCTTTCAGGGGCGGGTGGTTTCTCGAAAGAAAACAATGCCGAGTGCTCGGGATGTTCGATTAACGTACTTTTGCATTTTTGAGCTCTTACGGCAGCCCTCCGTGAGGAGCGCGTTACGCTGTGGCGAGGTGGAGGTGACACTGTGACGGGCCGTAGGTGACGCGCTGTGACGGGCGTGCAGGTTGTGCGGTCACATGTGTCAGTGACGCTGTTATGAATGAGCTGCTGAACTACCGAAAGGGACTGGAAGCGGACCGCAAACGCCTCGATTTCGGCTGAGCCATATTTGCAACACCCGACGCAAAGATTTGGCTAAACCGAAAAATATAATAGAAACAATTACTTGCCAGGCGCTTGCGGGCCGACCGGGCATCGACCGCCCAAATCCGCCAGTATATGATCGTAACGGGCCGAGGCAGGGGATTCGCAAGGTGCGCGCGTTGCGCACCGGCTCTTGGGGTTGGGCAAACGAATTTGCTCGAATCCCATGAGCGAATAGCCGAAGGCCCCCGAATGGGGTGGATTGCAGTGCTGGTCAGAAAGACTTGCACATTGATCGCGGTGGTCTGCGTGGCGGCCTGCTTTGCGCAAGCGGCTTCCGCGCTGGATTTGAACACCGTGACGCCGCCGCCGATGAAACTGCAGCAGAAGCCGGACTGGGCCGGCTTCTACTTCCGAAACAGTTCAAGCGGATCCGATCCGTGGACGGTGCTCACGCCTTCCACTGGTTTTACGGCGCCTACGACCACTAGCACGCAACCGAGCAGTGAAAACTTCGGTTACAATTTCCAATCGGGCAATGTCGTCTTCGGCCTCGAAGGCTCATTCGCGGCGGCAAATTTCGACGGCAAATTCACCGCGCCCTATCTGCCCGCGACCTCGGCGGGCGGCTGGACACCAAACATGAATTGGCTCGGCACGGTCACAGGCCGGGTGGGTTATTCGGTCGGTCAGTGGCTGCCTTATGTGAAAGGCGGCTTCGCGGCCGCGGACGTCGGCTCGCCGCTTCAGGGCGCGGGCCAGATCGGCTCTTTCACGCAGAGTACGGCCACGACCGGCTGGACCGCCGGCGTCGGCTTCGAATACCAGTTTTCGTCCAAATGGTCGCTGGGCCTCGAATATCTCTACACCGACCTCGGCGCCGGTGCGCCGAGCGGCACGCCGGGGTCGCTCGGCGGCCCCGCAATGTCCGGTTCGCCGGAGATGTATTCAACCGCGCTCAAGAGCCAGAGCCTGCTGGGCCGGCTCAATTATAAGGCCGGCTGGTAAGCTTCCACACTGGAGCAACGACGAAGACAGCCGACGCCGTTCGTATTATTGGCTGGCACCACGTTGCAGAGTGAGAAGCGAGCAGAGCGGCTCGCGCGCGTTACGAGTGGCCGGCCACCGCTTGGGCCGGCGCGGCCTCGGGACTCTTGCCAGCGCCCTCGCACGTCTCGACGAAGCGGACGATCTGACGAACAAGCTGGCCTTCGAGCAGCGGCGCATGCCCCTGGTCGGCGACTTCGATGATGTCCATGTCAGCGCGCCGCGCACGCATCGCCGCTACCGTCTCGGCCGACAACAGATCCGAATTGGCACCGCGGATCACCAGCATCGGCACGCCAGCCAGCGCGTCGAATTCGTGCCACAAGGGCGGCATCGGCCGGTCGATGTCGATGCCCGCAAGCGCCCGCGCGATGCCGAGATCGTAGGCCGGCTTGAGGCCGCCATGCTTGAGGTGCCATGTCCGCTGTGCGGCGCCCAGCCATTGCTCGTTGGTGAGTTTGGGAAACTGCGCGCCCATCAGCTGGCGAAGCACCTCGGCGCCTTCCTCGTAGGTGTGGGGGTGCGGCAGCTTGCCGAGGTAGCTTTTGATTCGAGCCATGCCCCTGCACTCATGCACGGGACCGACATCGTGCAGAACGACGGCGGCAATCGATATTGGATGCGCCGCCCCGAGCAACATCGTCAGAACACCGCCGCGCGAGCTTCCCACGAACACTGCCGGTCCAACGCCAAGCTCGAAGAGCACGCTGACGATGTCGCCGAGCTCGGTCATGCAATTGTAGTTGGTATGATCGGCGTCGTGATCGGAATGGCCGCGGCCCCGGGAATCAATGGCGATCACGTGCCGCTTCGGAGGACCTCCCGCCAGAGCCGGAGCCAGTTCGTCGAAATCGGCGGCCGAGCGCGCCAGGCCCGGGAGGCATACAACCGGCATGCCGGAACAGGTGCGATCGCCGTATTCGCGCACATGGAGCCGCAGCCCGTCTTGCGCGGTTATGAAGAGGCTTTTGCCCCGATCGAAGGCGCCGTGTCCCGGATCCGGCACCAGATGAGGGTAGGGCTTATTCATTGCCTGTCCCTATCGCCCAGTTCCTCACACACTTGTGAGAGGGGTCACAAAAGAGACATTAAATGGCCCTTGGGCACAAGTGCAACGAGGAAAAGCCTCTTAACTGCCGAAAAAAGTGCCGCGGACTGCTGAAAATTAAGACGAGTGCCGCGGCACGATCAGCGCGAAAAGTCGACTCCGATTAGGAAAAGAGCCTTCCCCCTCGTCAAGTTCCTCGCGGGAAGCCAATAATTGCAGGAGCCGCGCTCAAAATTGGTGGACGGGCGGGAACCAAGAAGCAAAAAAACGTCGTCCCGCTTTAGCGTGCGTTAACCGCCGCGGCGCAGGTCGGCTTCGATCAAAAGCCGCGAGTCGTTGCTGAAACGGGCGCGGTAGACCTGCATATTTTCAATGATGCGCTGGACGTAGTTGCGCGTCTCCGAAATCGGGATGCGCTCGATCCAGTCGATCGGATCGACCTTTGGATTGCGCGGATCGCCGTATTGCTCGATCCACTCCTTGGCGCGGCGCGGCCCCGCGTTATAGGCGACGAAGGCGAGAATGTAAGAGCCGTGCCAGCTGGCGATGTCGTTGCCTAGCTCGGCGGTCCCGATCTGCGCGTTGTAGGCGACGTCGGCCATCAGCCGATGCTGGTCGAACGAAACGTTGAAACGCTTGGCCGTATCGCGCCCGGCAGCCGGCGTTACCTGCATCAGCCCGATGGCGTTGGCGCTCGAGACCACGCGGCTGTTGAAAGCGCTCTCCTGCCGCACGATCGAATAGACGACGGAGCGCTCAACCTCCGGACCGATCTGCTGATAGTTCGGGACGCCGAAGTCCGGAAAGGCGTAGTGCTCGAGCGGCAGGCCATGGCTCAAGGCCGGCTTTCCGATCAGGAGCGTCGTGCGAGCATCGTTGTGGCGCGTGGCGATCTCGCCGAGTGCCGCCAGCGCGGTGACGTCCGTCGATTTGTCTCCAAGATCGGCCGCCATGTTGGCGACCATGTCGCGCTCGTCGAGCGCGTAGAGAATTTCGAATATGCGCGCCACTTCGAGCCGGGCGTGATCGGCGCTCGGTTCGGGCGGCGCGCGTAGCGCGACGGTTTCGATGCCCAATCGCGCACGCGCGAGCTGACCATAGTAGGCGGTGGAATAGCGCGCTGCCGTTTCGTAGTACGCCCGCGCGTCGCGCTCGTGTGCGAGCGCTTCCGCGGCGCGGCCCTGCCAATAATACGAACGCGCCAGCGTCATGGGGTTGGTGGCGCCCTCGGCAATGCGGGCGAAGTGCGCGAGCGCGACTGAAGGCTCGCGCAGGAAACGGAGCGCAATCCACCCGGCGGTGAAATGTTGCTCGGAGCGGTAGTTCTCGTTGATCGGGGTGGCCGCCGTGTTGGCGACCGCATATGCGGATTTCAGATCGCCGAGATCGAGAAGCTTGCGCGCGATCAGACGGCGCTCTACCCACCACTGATCGAGGTCGCCGAGCCGATCGGGATCGTGCGGTGCCGCCAGCATCCAGTGTGCCGCTTCGGCGATCTTATCGGACCGGCGCAGCCACTGGATGCGGCTGAAAATGTAGCCGGGATCCTGCCGGCCTTCGGCCGGAACCTCGTCAAGCAACGCCTTGGCCTTGCTGGACTTGTTGATCACCGCAGCGCGCGCTTTGGCGATGGCCGCCTCGACCGACCCGAGACGGCGCGCCGCCCGCAAGCCGGCATCGTCGTCTTCGACATCGAAGCGCGCATCCATGCGCGCCTTGTCGTCGGCCGGCGTGATCAGGTCGCCAAACACTTCGCGCGCTTGCGCTTCGGTATCGGCGGAGAAGCTGTCCTTGCGCCAAGCCTCGCGCAGCGCCGCCTGCGCGCCGGCACGGTCGCCCTGGACCAGTAGCGCGCGCGCCAGCACGAACCGGCCCTTCGCGGTGCGCGGCGGCTCGCTTCTGAAAAACTCGATGACGGCGCGGCTGTCCGATTCCTTCTGCCAGAGCGCCGCTTCCGCCCGCCGCAGCAGCGACGTTATTCCCGGCCAGCTTGGATTGGTGGAAATGAAAGCCGCATAGCGCGGGAAATCCAAATCGGTGTCATCCCCGCGCAGGATGGCCCACTCCACAAGCTTGCGTCCGACCGGATCGGTGATCGTGCTTTCGATGTTGGTGGCCTCGTCCGGCCGGCCCTTATGCACAAGCTCGAGCGCCTGCTTGATGGCGGATAGGTCAAGCGGCGAGGTGGTGGAACTCGTCGCCATGGCGAAGGTCGGCCCACGCCGTACCGGCGGAGGCGGCGCCGCCACGGTCGAGGGGCGCAGCGGTATAGTCGATGGCGTGAATGGCGGCGCGGTCCGCGGAACGTCCGCCCCTGCGTGGTCGATCACACCTGACGGAGGGATCGACGAAGTTGCGGTGACCGGCCGCGTCGGAACGGCAGTAGGCGCACCCTTGGCAGCTTGCGTCTTGGTCGCTGTTTCGGATTTGTGTGTGCTGTCTGCCTTACGCGCCGGCTCTGTGGACTTCTCCGCGCGCGTCGAGAGTTTGCCGGCCGAGGTTTGCGTCGCGGGCTTTGCTGGCTTTCCGGACTTGTCTGCCGCGTCTGCCTTATGCGCGTCGTGGGATTTGTCAGACGAAGCCGCGGGCTTTGTCGACTTGTCGGCCTTGTGCGGCGGCTTTTCGGATTTGCGTTCCGGCTTGCCAGCCTTATCCGGCTTTTGCGCTGACTGTGTTGGCGTGGGCGCGGTCGTGTCGGAGGCGGGCGCGGCCTGCGCGGCGGCGCAAAAGGCCATCGCGACCAGCGTGGAGCATGTGAGCCGAATAGCCTTCACCGACACGGACCTTTCCGCCGCAGCGCGGCGTCTGCATCCTTCTTCGACTCGCAAAGATTGAAGAAAAGCTAAGGCGCGCGCGCCCTGCAATCGACGATTTTCGCGGCAAAAACGGGGCACCAAGCCTTGCGCGGCGTGTCGATTCGAGGCGGCGTAGTGTAACGCCTAGGCGGGTCGCTTCCTATCGAGCCGTCTCTCGAAAAGTGCGAAAGGGCTTTTAAGCCCAGTCACAAGGCGATATTTATGCGGCTGGCAGCATCAAAGCGCGTGCGCGGCTGCGCCACCGGGACCCGTTCATTCAAGGATTCGTCATCATGACCGCCAAGACGAGCTTTCGAGGCTCATTTACCGCGCTGGTCACACCATTCAAGAACGGTTCCGTCGACGAGAAGGCGTTTCGGGCACTGGTCGATTGGCAGATCGCGGAAGGGACGAAGGGTCTCGTACCGGTCGGCACCACCGGCGAAAGCCCGACTCTGTCACATGAAGAACATCGCAACGTCGTCGAATGGTGCGTCGATCAAGCGCGCGGCCGGGTTCCGGTGGTAGCGGGTGCCGGCTCCAACTCGACCAAAGAGGCGATCGATCTCGCCCAGCACGCCGAAAAGGCCGGCGCCGATGCGGTGCTGGTGGTCACGCCTTATTATAATAAGCCGACGCAGGAAGGGCTTTACCAGCACTTCAAGGCGATCAACGGCGCCATCGGCATTCCGATCATCATCTACAACATTCCGCCACGCTCGGTGATCGACATGTCGGTCGAGACCATGAAGCGGCTGTGGGAGCTGAAAAATATTGCCGGCGTGAAGGACGCCACCGCCAATGTCGTGCGGGTTTCGCAACAGCGCGCGGCCATGGGCCCGGAGTTCAACCAGCTCTCCGGCGAAGACGCGACCGCGCTGGGCTTCATGGCGCACGGCGGCCACGGCTGCATCTCGGTGACGTCCAACGTGGCGCCGCGGCTTTGCGCCGAATTTCAGGATTCTTGTCTCAAGGGCGACTATGCGGGCGCGCTGAAGGTACAGGATAAGCTGATGCCGCTGCACACCGCGCTGTTCATCGAGACCAATCCGGCGCCGGCCAAATACGCGCTATCGCTTCTTGGCAAATGTGCGGAAACCGTGCGGCTGCCGATGGTGGCGGTCGCCGAGAAAACCCGTACGGCCGTGCGCGAGGCCATGGTGCATGCGGGTCTGATCAACTGACGCCGCAGGCCGTCACGGCGTCTCTTCCCGCATCAGCGGGAATCCAGTGTATTGATCCTGGTCCCCGGTTGAGTTCACACCCGACATTTCGGGGGCAGGGACGAGTGGGTTTCCCACGACAGGAACAGGAGAAGCTCATGCTCGAGGAATTCAAGACCTTCGCCATGCGCGGCAATGTCGTCGATCTTGCCGTGGGCGTGATCATCGGCGCGGCCTTCGGAGCGATCGTCAGTTCGCTGGTCAGCGACATCATCATGCCGCTGATCGGGGCCGCCACCGGCGGGCTCGATTTCTCCAACTATTTCATTCCGCTCTCCTCGAAGGTGACCGCGACGTCTTTGGCCGAGGCGAAAAAGCAGGGCGCTGTGTTCGCTTGGGGCAGCTTTTTCACCTTGGTCATCAACTTTTTGATCATCGCCTTCGTCCTATTCCTCGCCATCAAGGGAATTAACCGGCTCAAAGCGCCGGAGGCGCCCAAAGCGTCGGCCGGGCCTTCCCCTGAGGTTCAGTTGCTGACCGAGATCCGCGACGCGTTGAAGGCCCGGTGAGGGCAGGGCGAGGGAATGGCCGAGAAGAGTGAGCGGAAGCTGCGGGTTATCGCCGATAATCGCAAGGCGCGCTTTAACTATTTCATCGACGACACGATGGAGGCCGGCCTCGCGCTCACCGGCACGGAAGTGAAGTCATTGCGTTCCGGCAAGGCGACGATCGCCGAATCCTATGCCGATGCCCGCGGCGGCGAGATCTGGCTGATCAACTCGAATATTCCTGAATACCTGCAGGCGAACCGTTTCAACCATTCGCCGAAGCGGCCGCGCAAGCTTTTGCTGCATCGGCGGCAGATCAACAAATTGATCGGGGCGGTCGAGCGCGAGGGCATGACGCTTGTTCCGCTCAAGCTCTATTTCAACGAAAAAGGCCGCGCTAAGGTCGAGCTCGCCTTGGCGCGCGGCAAGAAGCTTTTCGACAAGCGCGACACGGAGAAGAAGCGCTCCTGGGAACGTGAGCGCGGTCGATTGCTGCGCCAGAAGGGGTAAGGCAATGCCGTTGCCCGTGACGCTCGATCATTGCGTCATCCATGTCACCGACTGGGAGCGCTCGAACGCGTTCTACACCAGAGTCCTGGGCGCTGAACTTGTCGCGCGCCCGGTGGGCTTCGCTTATCGCTTCGGCGACCGGCAGCTCAACGTCCACGGACCAGGCGTCGCGCCGGCCGAGGTGGCGCGGCTTCCGGTGGCTCCTGGCAACAGCGACCTCTGCTTCGAATGGAACGGGCCGATCGCGGACGCGTTGCAGCACCTGGAACGCTTTGGCGTTGCCGTCGAAGCAGGGCCCATGGAACGGTTCGGCGCCAAAGGCGCGGGCACGAGCGTGTATTTCCGCGATCCCGACGGCTCGCTGATGGAGTTCATTTCCTACGCCCGGCAATCGGAGCAACGCCGGCCGCGGGAGGCAGCCGGCAAGTACGATCCGACCGTGCTGCCGTCCGATATTCCGGTGCCGCAAGATGACGGCGCCGCGCGGCATCTGCCCGGAAGGGCGTTGCCCGATATGGCGCTGCCGGCGACGCGCGGCGGCGCCTTCAATGTGTCGATCTTGGGCGGCCGAACCGTGCTCTACATCTATCCGCGCACTGGCGTCCCTGGCGTCG
>Ga0210410_10004169_pt1 | contig 12699 bp, 14 predicted proteins | sample IncBWC4MmetaG_FD_161058 | JGI IMG/M metagenome (GOLD analysis project Ga0210410, IMG submission 161058) | Forest soil microbial communities from Barre Woods Harvard Forest LTER site, Petersham, Massachusetts, United States - Inc-BW-C-4-M | ecosystem: Environmental > Terrestrial > Soil >... | reverse complement strand
TTGAGCGATTCGGTCATGGGATCTCTCCAAAGAAAGATATCTGGATTCTTCCTAACGTACTAATACGCTAGGATATTAGCCCAAAAAAAAGAATCCGCAAAACTATTCACTTCAATGTCGCGCACCCGAGCGAAGGCCCCGCCTGGAACCTCGGAGGGAAAATAGGTATGCTGGCCCAAAGGGAATAGACTTGCGGATGCGGAGGTTCCACGGATGCGTACCATTTGCAAGGCGAGTTTACTTGGGGTTTGGTTGCTGGCGCTTGGCCTCTCTTTGGGCGCACAGGAACAGAAACAGCCAACGGCCGCGGAGTTGAGCAAGAACGAGACTCCGGGCAAGGCTTTCACGCGCTTCTTTGGTTTTCAAGAGTATGAATTCCGTTCGGCCGCCGAAGCTATGCCCGAAGACAAATGGAACTACCGCCCTGCGCCTGGATTGTTCAAGAACGAGAAACCGGAATTCGGGCCCACGGAGGTACGCACTTTTGCCGAGCAGGTGAAGCACGTGGCTTGCGCGAATCTTGCGTTTGCCGCAGAGTTGGACGGCACGAAACCGCCCGACGCGTGTGACAAGGGTGGTCCAAGCCCGGCAAAAACGCCTTCCGAATTGCTTACCTACTTGCGTGACTCCTTCACAGCTCTGAAAAAATCCTTGGCCGAAATCACCGCAAAAAATATGTATGATCCGATTGAGGGACCGTACGCGGGACCCAACACGCGACTGGGTCTAGCCATTGTTTCGGCTTGGCATGTGGCCGATCACTACGGCCAGATGACCATCTATCTCCGCGAGAACGGTATAGTGCCGCCGGCAAGTCGGCCCAATCCGCCGAAGCTGAAAGAGAAATACTGAATCATGTCGGGAACTTGCCAGGCAAGTGGGGCGAAAAGTTTGCCGTTCGGACAAGATGAAGGTTCAAGACGTCCCGCGCAGGACCGAGGAAAGTAAGACTACCGCGCACAGATCGATCTCGTTCCACGACTAGAGGATACTTGTCAAGAGCCTGTTGGTCAGGGCGGCAGGCCAACTCCTGTGTAGTACAAAAATTACCGGCAAACTCAAAAACGCGGGTGTCGAAGTAACCGCGACTCGTTACAACGGAATGATCCACGACTTCGTCCTCCTGAACACCATCCATGACGTAGCAGGAGTTCAAGCCGCCCTTGGACAAGCCAGTGACGCAATTCGCGATGCACTGAAGCAGTAGCGCACGCACTGGGGCAGCAACTGAAATCGGAGTTGCTGCCCCATTTGCAGAAAACGAGTTACGAACAGCTGTGATACACAGACAAACAACGAATTATCCGGCTTTCGCAAAGCAAAGTAGTTTGGTGGACGAGACCGGGATCGAACCGGCGACCTCCTCATTGCGAACGGGGAATCACTAAAGCTAAGACGCGTCGCCACAATCAGTTAGCTTTTTGAAAAGGCCGTGAATTGCCCAACTCGCCCAACCAAATCGTAGAGCTTCTTCACTAGCCGTCAGCTCATCTCCAATACCTCCACCTTCTTGGGAAGGGAGACCCAGCATTTCCATTGGGTTCGAATCCGACGGGACTTGGACTGAAGGACTGAAATTGCCTTCCCTCGCCAAAATCATCGCCGTAACAATGTTACAGCAGCGAAGCTAGTCGGCCGGAGTTTTGGCGAATGACAGGGCATCCCTGGGAATACGATCGAGCGCTATACAAAAAGCGCAATGAGATCGAGCGGCTATTCCGGCGACTGAAAGGCTTCCGGCGGATCTTCTCACGATTCGAGAAACTCGATGTCATCTTCCTGGCATTCTTATGCTTCGCCTTCATCGTCGAGGCTCTGCGCTTAGTGTGAACACGCCTAGGCCTGCGTGCTAATATAGCGGGCCGCGCCCCCCGTTTCGGAGGTTTGAATGGACATCCAGGATGCGCAACGCGAGAGTCGGTCTGTCTACATAGGCGGCTTTTGGGGACAGCTTGTCAGTTCCGTAATTTGGCTGGTATCCGCGGCGCTGGGCACCTGGGTCACTCCAAAAGCATCTATCCTGGCCGTCGTCATCGGGGGATTTTTCATCTTTCCGCTCACGCAATTGATGCTGCGTTTGTCGGGCCGCCGCGCGTCTGTGAGCAAAGAGAATCGGTTCCATTGGCTGGGGATGCAGGTCGCGTTTGTCCTGCCGTTTTCTATGCTGCTTCTTGTGCCCGTAGGTCTCTACAACTTGAACTGGTTTTTCCCGGCTCTGATGATCCTTTTGGGCGCGCACTATTTGCCGTTTGCTACTCTCTACGGGATGCGCATGTTCCTGTTCCTTGCGGGAATTCTGATCGCCGCGGGCGTGGTGATCGCACAGTATTTTTCGGGAATGTTCAGTCTTGGCGCATGGGTCGGCGGACTGGCCCTATTCGCCTTCGCCTGGATTGGGCGCTCCATCGCGACGGGCGAAGCTTCCGCGCCTTCCACTCACTTATCTGCCTGATGGTTAGCTGGGACGAAAGCGAGGGTTTATCGAGGCGCAGAGTGCCAACGACTGTGTCCGTCGGCACCGATTCCTCACAGCTCCTGATTAAAACGGGCAAACTGGAAACTGGGACCGGCCGTCACGGTAACTTCCGAGTTGCTACGACTCGCCAACTGACCGGTCGCTTCTGCGGTTATGAATGCTATCGGCGATCTTTCGCCAACAATTCGATTATTGGCTGCGGCGTTGGCTTATATTCAGAAGATGCGGGACAACGATCGTAGCGGGCTCAATCCTGCGGTTGGATCAAAGACGGCGGGATTCACTGCGCTAGGCATTTTCTTTTTCTTTGGTGCCGTTATGGCGAGTCTCGCAGCAACTACTTTGCTTTGGCGAGGCACGGCTCTCGATCGTATCTGGGATCTCAATCCGATGGCGTACAAGCAGCTAGCGCCGTTAGGCCGTACGGTTGGGATTCTCTTCCTGCTGCTCGGCGCGGCTCTCGCCGCGACAGGCATTGGGTGGTTCCGACGCCGTCTTTGGGGATGGAGACTGGCGGTCGTAATCATCGCCACACAGGTTCTAGGGGATGTCATTAACTGCATCAGAGGCGACTTCCTGCGCGGCGGAACTGGCGTCATTATCGCCGGTGCACTATTGCTGACTCTTTTGCAGTCAAAAGTCAGAGCCGCGTTCGCCTAGAATTTCTTTCGAAGAAACTCGAATAGGACATAACCGATGAGCGCGGCCATCGTGGCAATTTCAAAATTGGCAGCGGTAAAGACATCTCCGATTGCCCAAGCTACACCCCTCTTCTGCCCCATGCCTGAGCGTTCAAATTCTCCCATTAAAAGATTTGAATAAAACAGGAAGATGATAAAGCCTACCTCGATCACCGCGCTCCAAACATTTTTCTTCATAACAAGTACGGACTCCTTGGTCACTTCGATTGAGCAGGAACAAGAAGTTCTTCGGGCGACGTAGGCAGAGCAGCTGGACAGGATGCGCCGCTGCTCGTTACCTTCGTGAAAAGACTAGCCATAACCGACAGCGAACAACAGGAATCGAAACTGAACCTAGAACTGAGCATGACACCAGAAGGAATTCCACTTCGCTCACGAACAGGATGGCCCCATCCGGCTTCTGCCCGAATCACAGGCAAACGTGCAGTAATCCCAAGGTAAGGTTTGCCGACCACCCGGACATTGCGCAATACAAGCGCGTCTTCCGTTACTGATCCATTGGGAAGTCCCACACTGAAGTGGGTAGAGCGCGTTGCCCTGGAGTCGCAAAGTGATCACGAATTTCCGGTTCTAAACCGAGAGAGCCATGCGCAGGGCGAGGCTTCACCATATCTCCTATGACTATAGTTGACAAATGCACCGATCTCCTATACCTATAGGAGTGTGCGCGAGGACTAAAGCGATGCCAAAGAAAGCCAGAGTCCTGACCCCTTTAGAGCGACGAATTATGCGCGTCCTCTGGGACGGTGGAGCAGGAAACGTCCAGAAGGTCTTGCAGGGGCTGACAGGTGAGCCTCAGCTTGCCTATACCACTGTGCAGACCACGTTGAATGTCCTGCAACGCAAAGGAAAAGTGAAGAGAAAGCTCGTTGGACGTGCATACGAATACAGCGCCATCGTTTCACAAGAGGCGGCCGATTCGCACGCTATCAAGGATGTCTTGAAGAGGGTTTTTCGAGGGTCAGTGGACGACCTTCTCCTATCTTTGGTCCGGAGCAAGCAGCTCGACGGGCGAAAGCTTGCGGAGTTGCAGGCGAAGTTACAAGCCAGTGAGAGTGCGGAGGAAAAACCGAAATGAGCCAAATTCAAGAGACCTTATTCGATCTTCTGCTCAATGCGCTTGTACAAATAGGTTTTTTTGCCGTTGTGGCGGCAGGCTTCTCGCGTCTCATTGCCAAGGCCAGAGCAAAGCATCAATATTCCTTCTATCTCGCAGTCCTTTTCTTCTGTTTGGCGGCTCCGGTTATCAACACCCTTTGGCAATCGCCCTCGACAGTAGTCGCAGAGAAATCTCAGCAGCAGGTTCTTTCGGGCACTGGAGGTGCGAATCACGGTTTTTGGATTTGGCAGGGCCATTCTAAGCAGCATAAGCAGTTCACAATCGCGCCCGGGTTCCAAAGCTGGATCGTCGGCATTTGGGGGGTGCTTGTTCTGCTCCGCCTGGCCCGGTTCAGCCGAGCTGTTCATCGAGTTCATCGGCTACGGAGAGACGCATCCGTCCTGCCGCCTCCCCAAGTTGGGATGGCCAGCCAAATCATCGAGGCCAAGCACCCGGTCGCTTTCCTAGAATCTACAGCCATTGACGATCCCGTAACCGTCGGGATGTTTCATCCCGCTATTTTGCTGCCCAGTAAAGTGCTGCCAGCCCTCGGCGAACAAGAGCTCTCGGCAATTCTTGCGCATGAATGTGGCCACATCCGTCGCAGAGACTTTCTGGTCCACATCCTATGTGAATTGATCTCGCTGCCTGTGGCCTGGCACCCCGGCGTCGGCTATCTGATGTCAAAGATCTCGCAGACGCGGGAGCTTGCCTGCGACGACTATGCCGCTGCCCGTCTTGGGAAGCGCCGTTCGTATGCCAACACACTCTTACACCTGGCGTCACTGTGCTTCCACGTTCCTCGTGGCAACGCAGCGGCGCTGGGTATCTTCGATGGTGACAATCTGGAGACTCGAATCATGATGCTGACCGAGAAAACACTTTCGTTGTCGCGAACTGCTGTAATTGGGCTTGCCCTGGCAACGGGCATTACGTTTGGCACGGGCGCAATGCTCGCGCACGCGATGAGCCTGCAAGCAAGATCTGAGCCTTCCAACACGGCAGAAAAGTTCGCAGGAACCTGGCACTGGATGTTCGATGGAAGGAGTTTCGCCACTATGACTCTGGTTCGGGGCGGATCCGGCTTTACGGGATCCGTTACCGGATCTCGAATCGCGCTGAAAAGTGATGGAGGATTACTTCGGGCTGAGCCGTCCGAAGACAGCGCCTCAAAGCGGATCGCCAAGGCAAGCCTGGAAGGTTCCGCACTGCACATCACAGTCACGGACGGTTTTGAATTCAATGTGACCTTGAAGGACGACACCCATGCCGAAATCCGGCCGGTAGGAGCGCCGCCAAACATGAAGCCGATACCGGCTGAGAAGGTTCACTAGCGACTATCCGGGTGATTTCGGTGGACTCGATTCGAATCAGCGGCAGAGGAAAGCATATGACCCTACGTCGCTATCGAACTTTCCCCTGGCTTGAAGAGGGATGGCGAGACCTGCGTTTCGCCGTGCGTTCTCTTGCCCGAACACCCGGATTCACTTCGGTCGCGCTTCTCGTCATTGCCGCCGGCATTGGCGTGAATACCGCAGTGTTTTCGGTAGTGGATGCCGTACTCCTCAAGCCCCTGACCTATCCCGACCCACAGGCTCTGGTACAACTGGTGACCACCAGCAACCAGGTACCAATTCCGGTGGCGAGCATCCCCGAGTACAACCTCTGGCAGCAACAATCCAACATCTTCCAGCAAGTGGCCGCTTACGATTGGGGTGGAGCCGGAACGAACCTCGCTGGCGGAAACCATCCCGAGCAGGTGCTCGGCATGCATGTCACTAGCGGATACTTCGCCTTGTTCGGCGCTCACGTCGTTGCCGGACGCAGTTTCACCGCAGCAGAAGATAACCCAAACGGCGGTCACGTGGCCGTGTTGAGTTACGGTCTGTGGAATGAGCGTTTCGGCGGCAACCCCAAAATCGTCGGCTCCACAATCCGACTCGACGACCAGTCCTACTCGGTTGTCGGCATCATCGGCCGCGAGTTTGTCACCGAGACTCCCGTAGATTTGTGGATTCCTTTTCAGTTTGATCCGAGTTCGCGAGAGATGGCCCGCCGCTTCGGCGTGGCAGCGCGGCTGAAGCCGGGCATCACCGTTGCTCAGGCAAATGCGCAGCTTGCGCTGGTAGCTGACCAGTTCCGCCGCGCTTATGGCAGCGACGCGCTGCCACCCCACGGCGGGTTCGCAGCGGTGTTGCTGCAGGAGTCTTTGGTTGGCAGTACCCGCTTCCCACTCGTGGTTCTGCTCGGAGCCGTGGGGTTCGTGCTTCTCATCGCGTGTGCCAACGCGGCCAACCTCATGCTGGCGCGAGCTTCGGTCCGAACGCACGAATTTGCAACGCGTGTGGCTCTGGGAGCTGGGCGCGGACAGATCATTCGGCAACTGCTGACCGAGAGCCTCGCATTATCCCTTGCGGGCGGTTTGCTGGGCCTGATGATCGGGTTCGCAGGCGTGCGTTTGCTGCTGAGCATTAGTCCCGGCGATATTCCTCGAATCGGAGAGAACGGCTCAGCCGTCACACTTGATCCCCGTATACTGCTGTTCACCTTGGGAATCTCGCTGCTTACCGGCATCTTCTTTGGCTTGGCGCCCGCGATTTCCGCGTCGGCACCCAATCTCACTATCGCGCTCAACGAACATTCCGGACGTTCCGGCATGGGACTTCGGCATGGCAAGATTCGCTCCTTGCTGGTGGTAAGCGAGACAGCTTTGGCTGTGGTTCTCGTCATCGGAGCCTTTTTACTCATCCGGACTTTCCTGAAGTTGCAGGATGTCAACCCTGGTTTCACTACCCGCAACGTGCTCAGCGCGTCTATGTCGATAACCGGGAGCCGGTTTCAAACAACGGCCCCTGTGGCCGAAATCGTTCGCGACGGCCGGGAGCGCCTCATGGCTGTCCCGGGAGTGCTCGACGCGTGTGCGAGCGGCTGCCTGCCGTTGCAGGGCTGTTTCGGGATAGGCTTTGACGTCCTGGGACGCCCCAAGAGCGAGACGCCTTTCACGGGCATGGCAGGCTTTTTTTCCATCTCGTGGAGCTATTTTTCAACATTTGAAATTCCTTTGTTGCGCGGTCGCGCCTTTACCGAGCAGGATGATCGTGCCGCGCCTGGGGTGGTCATCATAAACCAGGCGATGGCCCGGCAGTATTGGTCCGAAAGCGACCCGCTGAGGGACCGCATTCAGATTGGAGCCGGGGGCCCGGCGTTTGGCGAGCCGCCCCGCCAGATCGTTGGCATCGTGGGCGACACGCTCGATGCCGGTGTCCGTCGCGATCCTTTTCCGACGATGTACATTCCCATCGCACAAATGCCGGACGCGGTAACTACGCTCAACTTCGGGGTGGCGCCGCTCTGGTGGCTCGTGCGCACCCGCGTCAATCCGTACACCCTCCGAACTCCCATTGAAGCCGCGCTGCGTGACGCCAGCGGGGGCATGCCCGTCGCCCATGTGCGGACCATGGCTGAGGTCGAGGCACGCGGCACCGCGCGTGAGCGCTTCAATATGCTTCTCCTCGTTATCTTTGGAGCAGCGGGATTGCTGATGGCCGCTATCGGTGTCTATGGAGTCTTGTCTTACTCAGTCCAGCAGCGCACGCGGGAGCTCGGCATACGCATGGCGCTGGGAGCGCAGGCATCGAATCTACGCAACACGGTCATCGGTCAGGGCATGATCCTTGCCGGCCTCGGCGTGGTCCTCGGCCTCGGCGGCGCATTCTGGCTCAGTCGATTCCTGGTCAGCTTCCTCTTCGGTGTCAAAGCTTGGGATCCGGTCGCTTTTGCCATGACGCCGCTGCTTCTCAGCGCAGTTTCTCTTTACGCCGTTTGGATTCCGGCGCGGAGAGCAACTCGTGTCGATCCGATGACCGCTCTTCGGCTCGAATAGCGGAAACGCATTCCGGTAGCTGCAAGAAGGGAATGAATTCTATGAGTTTTTCTGACGCGCTGGCTGAGCTATTTGTGCTGATCCTGGTTTCGGCCATAGGACTTCCCGCCGGCGCGCAGAGTGTGACTACGTCGCAGTATGACAACGCGCGCAGCGGCGCCAACCGATTCGAAACCGCCCTTACTCCGCGCAATGTGAACGTCCGTCACTTTGGAAAGCTATTCACCCTAAAGGTAGACGGAGACGTCTATTCGCAACCACTCTTTCTCACAGGATTGGACATACCCGGCAAGGGTCGGCACGACGTGCTGTTTGTTGCGACTGAGCACGACAGCGTTTATGCCTTCGACGCCTACGGCCATCCCGTCTCACCGCTCTGGCGGGTGACCTTTCTCCGGAAGGGTGTCACGACCGTTCCCGCGGACGATGTCCAGTGCCCTTTTATCGAGCCGGAAGTCGGAATTACATCGACACCTGTAATTGATGAGGACACGGGAACGCTCTATGTTCTGGCGCGTACCAAAGAACAGACAGGATCGCCGCGACCAGCTCATTATACGCAGCGTCTGCACGCGCTTGCGGTAACAACCGGAGTCGAAAAGTTCGGAGGCCCTGTCGCTATCAAGGCCACGATCAACGGGAAGGGAACCGGTAACCAATCAGGGAAAGTGGAATTCGATCCGTTGCGCGAGAATCCTCGCGCCTCGCTCCTGATGGCAAATGGATCCGTCTATCTTACGTGGGCCTCTTCCTGCGATGTCGGTTCTTACCACGGCTGGGTGATGGCTTACGATACGCACACCCTCAAACAGAAGGCAGTATTCAATACCTCTCCCGACGGGGATGACAGCGGCATTTGGGCCAGCGACACAGGACCAGTAGCCGACGAGAGTGGCCATCTGTTTCTTGCGACGGGAAATGGGCGATTTGATGCAGTCAAGGGCGGGCGCGATTACGGAGATAGTTTATTGAAACTGACCGGGCAAAGTCTGAAACTCCACGACTATTTCGCGCCGTTCAACGTCGACAAGCTGGATGCTGACGATAATGACTTGGGTTCGGGAGGTCCGGTGTTACTGCCGCCCCAACCGGGGCCGCACCCGCACCTCGTCGTGATTGCCGGCAAGGGTGGAACCATCTATCTGATCGACCGCGACCACATGGGTCATTATCAGCCAAATGATGACAGTCTGGCCGTGCAAACGATACCCAGCCCAGGCGGCGGCGTCTTTGGCTCAATGGCCTACTGGAACCACAACCTCTACGTGCTGAGCCACAGTTCTAATGACGCTCTTCGTCAATTCTTCGTACACGAGGGAAAGCTGACGCTCAAAGCGGCAAGCGGCTCACGCTTTCCAGCTACCGCCGCAACCCCGACTGTTTCGGCAAATGGTGCGCGGGATGCCGTGCTTTGGGTACTGCGTGCGAACGATGGCAGGAACGCCGTGTTGTACGCGTTCGACGCCGTCGATATCTCCCGCTTACTCTACGACAGCGAACAAAATCCGTCTCGGGACCGCGCTGGGCCGGCGCTGCATTTCAATATTCCGACAATTATGAAGGGGCATGTCTACTTTGGAGCGAAGCATGAAGTGGATGTCTACGGGCTACTACGCAGAGAAACAGCAAGCAAATGAACAGGCGGTGGCGACTGCGCCTATTATTCGTGTGATGGAGGAACACCGCCATCCTGCTCTTGTGGAGCAATTCACCGTGCTGGAGGGGCTTAAGCATTTTTGAGATTTGGTGGACGAGAAGGGATTCGAACCCTCGGCCTCCTCGTTGCGAACGAGGAAAAATCTGAGATAAGGCACGGTGCGGCAATCACTTAGCCTTTCGAGGGGGCTTTCCAGTTGGACTACTTGGACTACCGGGCTATTTGCCTTCTTCTTCATCTCCTCTGCGTTGTGGGTTGCCGAGTTTTTTGCTCTACCGTTTCGACCTGCCCAGGACCAGGGAAGGGATTTGGCGGGAGCGACGGAATTCGAACGCGGCCATCACCGGTCGACAGGCGGACAAGGCTCGGCCGAAATATCCCGATCCTGAAGAGCGTGGCAAAGCTCTTCACGGATTCCGCCTCGTAAAGTCGCTTCCGCGGCATCACAGCGCTAACACGCGCTTTCGCAATAGTCCCTCAGTCTCGAGGCTACATCCTCATTCAACACAAGCGCGTTTGTCGGTACCGATCCGACGAAGTGCCCGCAACTTCCGAGTGACCCGTCATCCGACCGAAATTGCGGATTCGACGTTGCCGAGTCTCTGGTCAGATGCTGACTTCCGCCGTGCCAATATCGCACTCTCAGACGGCGGCTCCATAACCCCCTGCCTCGCGGAGGTGTTGCGGCTGAGCAAGTTGTAAGCGCGCTGGCCGTAGCCGTTATCGATGGCCTTCATAGCACAGCGAGTGGGCGATTCTTTGCTTGGGTCATCGGCGGTGCGCTGTCGGCGGCGCTCGATGCGGACTGGCTGACCGCTGCGTGGGATCAGAATGCCTATAACTATGTTACCGGACCTGCCGCGGCGCTGGTTGAGGAATGTGAACCACAAACAGCCTGTGGTCACTAAGGACGGATTGGATCGGCTTCGGATTCTGCCGAAATCCCCGCTTGTCGAGGCAGTCCGATTCGAGTCTCAGGACAGGCCAGAATCATGACCTAACGCAAGTGAGTAGAGAGGCTGCAACAGGCGATGTCAAGTGACTACCTGGGTGGTCGCGCCGCCCGGCGATTCGCGGGCACACCTCTGCGGTGCCTCGTCACGGGCTCCTTTGTGTGGGCTGCCTCAAACAGGTGCCGAATGCCGTGCTCCAACAGTTCGACGGCCCTCTCCAGGGCGCCCAGTTGTCCAATCCGCGCTATAGCTACGGACAGGCGCAAGTCAAATGATGGGGGGCGCAGCACTTCAACCGTGTCTCGACAATTTTTCCTGGCAATAAAGCGGGATGGCAGCAGCCCGACTCCATATCCTGACTGAATGAGGGCTAGCTGCAAATGTATGTTGTAGTGGATTTCAGCCGCAACCATGGGGGTGAAGCCGGCACGTTCCATCTGATCGATGAGGCTTGCCCGAAGCAAGCACCCAGACGGGTTGAGCACCCAGGGTGCTCTGCTCAAACTTTCCCATTCACCGTCAATGTTGCCTGCGGCGCTTTGAACGATCTCCATGCGATCGCTAGCGATGATATTCGTCAGAAGAGGTGAAGGCGCGGTCTTACCTTCGGGCAAAAACACGACAGCAACATCGAGTTCACCGGCGAGCATCCGGTTAAATAATTCACCGGTAAGTGCGCTCAACAGCCGCAGCCGGACCTTGGGGTATTTTTCAGTCAGCGCGCGAATAGGTTCGATAAGCGTCCCCTCGGCCAGGGCATGCGCGAGCCCGATGCGCAAGAGGCCGTGAGGTTCGGCGTCGCGCGACGCAACAGATTTCAGCGCCTCCGTCCGCTGCAACAGATCTCGCGCTTGTTCAAGCACCTTGGAGCCCAGCGAGTTCAGGCGCGGCGGCTTTACTGAGCGGTCGAGCAACTCGGCGCCCAGTGCGGCCTCCAGCCTTTGCAGTTGCCGGGTTATAGCGGATGGTGTCCGGAATAGACGATCGGCTGCACCGGCGATGGAGCCGGCCTGGGCAAACTCTACGAGCGCGTGTAAATCGTCGAGCAAGAGAGCCTCCTAAAGTACTCTTAAAACCTCCTCCCAACGAATAACAGAATCGTGAGTAAACGGCAACATCATCGTGATAATAATGAACTTGTGGAACGTGTCGATCCTCCCTTACAAAGAGCAAGAAGTTTAGGAAACCCTGGAGACACATGATTGACTTCCACATGAAGAAGATTCTGACTCAGTACGGGGTGTGCGCGCTTGTGGTCGCGCTGATGGTGCCGTTGGCGGGGGCGCAGTCGCAGCCGGCAGGATTGCAGGCCGCCTTCGCAAAGGATGCCGGAACGCTTTCGGACAAATTCACCGGACTCGCACGCGTTATGTCGGGCAAGTACGACTGGAAGCCCGCCCAGGGCGTTCGCTCCGTCGCCGACGTCTTCAACCTGATCGTTAAAGAGAACGGCCTGCTCGCCGGCGTGCTTTCGGGCACACCGAATACTGGGGCATCGCCCGCGCCCATCACCGATCCGGAGAAAATGCAGGAAGCTCTGAAGGCTTCTTACCTCAATTTGCAAAAAGCGATTGCGGCACTCTCCGACAACGACCTGCAGGCGCCGGTGAAACTGTTCGGAAGAGACATGACGAAGCAGGGCGCGCTGATGCTAATTCTCGAAGATCAACACGAGCATCTGGGGCAGTCGATCGCGTACGCGCGCAGCAACGGCGTGGTTCCGCCCTGGTCTAAGTAGGACCGCTGCAACGGGTGACCAAATAAGAGTCTGTGTATTGACCGAAAAGAGCGTCTTCATGGGGACTTTACTTCAGGATGTTCGCTATGGTTTGCGCATGCTGGTCAAGAAGCCCACCTTCACGATCGTGGCAGTCCTGACGCTGGCTCTGGGCGTGGGGGCCAACACGGCGATCTTCAGCATCGTGAACGC
>Ga0210410_10004168_pt1 | contig 12700 bp, 11 predicted proteins | sample IncBWC4MmetaG_FD_161058 | JGI IMG/M metagenome (GOLD analysis project Ga0210410, IMG submission 161058) | Forest soil microbial communities from Barre Woods Harvard Forest LTER site, Petersham, Massachusetts, United States - Inc-BW-C-4-M | ecosystem: Environmental > Terrestrial > Soil >... | reverse complement strand
GGACTAGCGTCCGTTTTGATGCAAGGACTTCAACATGGGATTTTCCACCTGGGCATAACCCTGTGGCACGTCCCAGGTTGAAGCGGGTATGGGGTCTCGGCGCACTTCCGTAACCTCGCTGGTGGTCGTCATTTTCATGACGCCGGCATCGACGGTAGAAGAGCTGGCCACTGGAAATCCCTTGATGCTTTTCATCTTTTCGGCGTAATCGGCGCCGGCCTTTGCCGACGGGCCAAAGCCGCTCATCGTCTTGCGCATCGATTCGTTGAAGTCGGCCATCGCGGCCCAGCTCTGAACGGGATATTTGAGGTCGTTCGTGACGCATTCGGTCATGCTCATCATTCCGCCCATGCTGATCAGCCACTCCTCGCAGGCGTATCCGGCCACCTTGCGCGTTACACCCGTTTTCTTGACTTCGGTCGAGGACGCCATGGAGGATCCCAGACCCTGCATCATGGCCATCGCCTGCTTCATTTTCGGATCGCTCATGCGCTCAGCCATCTTTGCCTGCACCGCTTCCATGTCTTGCCTGGTCATGACGAAGTAATTCTTTTTCTTCTCATTGATATTGGTCATCGTGCCGGTTTTGAGATCGATGATCACATCGGTCCCCTGGGACTGAGAATGTCGGATGTGATCTCCCGATATGTAATTCGTATCGATACCTCCCGGTTTCCCATTGGTGGTGACGCTTGATACGACCGTCAGATCCTCGGCGGCGCAGGGGAAGCTCGCCGTGCCGGCAGCCAGAAGGATTGTGAGCAAGGAGAAGGAATATTTCATGGGAACTCCGGGTGGAAAGGGCATGGGAACCGTCAGTTACTGTCGCGTCAGCTCGACCCGCCGATTGCGCGCTCGCCCTGCGAGCGTTGCGTTCGTGTCGCGCGGAGAGGAGGCGCCGAAGCCGGAAGCCAATAGGCGCTTTTCAGGAATGCCGAGTTGGATCAGCGCCGTACGAACTGCCGCCGCGCGGCGCGCGGACAGGTCCTGATTGGCAGCAGTGCCGCCGATATTGTCGGTATGACCCTCGACGGTGAGCGCCCAGTCTGCATTTTTCTTCATGACCCCCGCGATCGTGTTCAAGACCGTCGCTGACTGCGGCTTGATGGTCGCGCTGTTGAAGTCGAAATAAATGCCATAGATCACGGCGCGATGATCGCGCTCCAGCGAGTTCTCCAGAGACTGGGTCGGATTTCCACAGGAAACGAGATCCGAACGATCTCGACCCTGTCCTTGCCAATGGCGAAGCGCAGCGTCATCGGATTGGCGGGATCATCCAGGACGTACCAGTCGATCGGCACCGACCCCGCTCCCTGAACGAAGTCTCCCTTCACATGCCAGGCAGCCAGGGATACCAACGAATCATTGACGATCATGGGATAGGGTATTGGCTTTGATTCGACCGCGCGGACGGTGCCGCTGCCGCTGAAATACAGATCAGCGGGTTTTTTCAAATCGGCGCCCGGAACGAGATCCAAAAAGCTGCTAATAAAATTCCCAAGCGCACTGGTCTGACCGTCGAGCGTGATGGAGGCGTTGCCGGCGGTTCGCAAGTCATGGATGACGGCCGCGGAGGTGCCTATGGCGGTAGTGCCCGGGTACTCTTGCGGCCCGGTCGAGAACATATACTTATAGGTGCGGGCGTGTTCGCGGTCAGTGGCGCTTACATCGCGATTGAACGAAACGGGTTTCGCTTTTCCCCCAGCCGGGTCGGGGAGCTCGGCAGAGGTGTCGAGATGCAGCGTGCCGTCCGCATCCACCCCGTCGATCGTATACGTCGACTCATAGTCGCCTTGCCGCTCGCTGGCTGCGCCCACTACAGTGAGGCCTTGAATGAGTGGAATCGCGGTGGGCGTCGTAGCCGACACTGCCGTGCCGGCGCCGAGGAGGAGTGCGAGTCTCAGGACGCTTGGCAGGAGTGTCTTCACAGTTTTGACACCACTTTTGAGGCGAGCGCGACTGCGACCGCGCGGCCATGCTCCTCGTCCGGCGTACCCTGCTTTCTGCTCACCGCGGCAACGGTGGCGAGGGCGCCTTGGGTTGCGTCACCGCCAGACAGACCGGCTTTGAGGGGGTCGTTCTTCTCGACCCGCTCGAAGTCATGTAACGCTTTCAATTGATCCTCGGAACCAAAAGGCGCAGCCGCAACCTTGTTGTAGGCCGCCATCGCTGCGATTTGCTGAAAATTAGGCGGCGTGATCGTAATGATGCTATCGCCCTTGCGCACGTAGAGAATCGACATCGCGCCAAAAAATGCTTCGTCCCCCAAGTTGGGGACCTCTTCAGGCGTACCGCCCAGCATCGCGGTCGCTTTGCGTGCGCCGGCCATCGCCTGATCGGAGTCCTCTTGCGACTCGATTCCCACCGTAGTCTCCAGCGACAGCGTGTCCGTCTTGTATTGCATGTCGGTGGCCGCGCCTTCCATCGAGGTAACCGGAGCACCAAGAATCGCGGTCACTTCCTCGCGCGTCAGCACGCCGCGACCCCGATCTGCGCGGTCTGGTGAAACCTGTTGCGTCATTTTCGTCGACACGCCGGTCGGGGTAGGCGCCTTGCCGCATGCCATCAGACACATCGCCGTTACACCGAGAGAGCACGCGAGGAGCTTCATGATTGATTGCCATTCCTTCAGGCGACAGCCGGTTATCTTTCCGAAATAGAGGTTCTCTTATAGGGGAATACGCGATTGGATCGCTGCCGCTGACATCGCCGCGGCACTATTTCTGGCCGGCCAATGCAACTCAAGTTTTCACAAAAGGTTGCGGTTACGCCGCAATGGGGCCACAGTCGCAAAGCATGCGAGCGCCACCGTCATGGTAATTGGATCGCCTGTGGATCTGTCGAGATCCGCGCAGGCCTCGGAGCGCCTGTTTTCAATGGCCTACGAGGAGTTGCGCCGCATTGCCCACCAGCAACGGCGACGCGTGGGCGAGCCGCTTACGTTAAATACGACGGCCCTCGTTCATGAGGTCTATCTCAAGCTTTCATCCGCTTCACAGCAGCAGGAATTTGAGCGCGCGCACTTTCTGGCGCTCGCGGCGCGCGCCATGCGTCAGGTATTGATCGACCACGCGCGCAGTCGCGTATGCCTCAAACGCGGCGGCGAAATCGCGTTTACTGCAGCTGACGAGAATCAGCCGGATCGCTCCGGCGATATGGCCGATATGCTCGCCTTGGATCAAAGTCTCACGGAGCTGAGTGAACTCGACGCACGCGCCGGACAGGTGGTGGAGCTCTACGTATTCGGCGGCTTGCGCATTGAAGAGATAGCCAGAATTCAAGGTCTCACCGAGCGCACCACCTATCGTGACTGGCGGCGGGCGCGCGCTTTCTTGGTGCAGCGTCTCGGCTTGGTTCAAACGGTTTCGGAGTCCTAGACGTGGACGCCGAGCGCTGGCATCGCATCAGCGCTGTGTTCGATCAGCTTTGCGAGGCGCCGGCGTCGGAAAGGAACGCGTTGCTGGAGCAATGCTGCGGTGGCGACAGCGAGTTGCGCCGCGAAGTTGCGGCGCTGCTACAGGCTGATGCTGCCGGCGGCGCGCTCGATCAACATGTTCCCAAGTTGCGCATCGCCGTGGCCGCGGATTGGGCGCGCGACAGCGATGCGCCCACCGCGGGCGCCGACATCGGCTGCTGGCGGGTCCGGCGTGAATTGGGCCGCGGCGGCATGGGCGTGGTCATGCTCGCGGAACGGAACGACGGGCAGTTCGAGCAGCGCGTCGCCCTGAAGCTGATCAAGCGGGGCATGGACAGCGATGCGGTGCTGAGCCGTTTTCTGCATGAGCGGCGAATCTTGGCGAGATTGTCACACCCGAATATCGCCCGCCTGATCGACGGCGGCCTATCAACGGACGGCCGGCCGTACTTTGTCATGGAATATGTCGAAGGCACGCCGCTGGTGGACTACTGCACCGCCAACTCACTGGGATTGCGCGCGCGCGTCGACTGCATCTTGCAAATCTGCGCTGCCATACAGTTTGCGCACCGGCAACTCGTCGTACATCTCGACATCAAGCCCTCAAATGTCATCGTGACCGCGGCAGGCGAGGTCAAGCTCCTGGATTTCGGGATCGCCAAGTTGCTGGGCGATAGTCCTACGGAACCCGCGATGCACACCCGGACGCAAACGCAGCGTCCGCTGACCGCCGGTTACGCCTCGCCCGAGCAATTGCTCGGCGAGCCGGTCAGTACGGCAACCGACGTTTATGGTATCGGTTGTTTGCTGTATGAACTGCTGACGGGTCGCCGCGCTAACGGCAACGCAACCAGTGCAGAAGAAGCGCGGCTGGCAATCGAGCGAGGCGAACCCCTCGCCCCCAGTAAGGCCGCTGCCATGGGTGCCGTGCCGGGCATAACGGCGCGCAGATTGCGAGGCGATTTCGACACGATTGTACTCAAGGCGCTGAAACGTGAACCGGAGCGGCGCTATGCCACCGTCGAGGCATTGGCCGATGACTTGCGTCGCTGCCTCGATGAGCACCCCATTGCGGCAAGGCGTGACACCCTGCGGTATCGCACGGGTAAATTTGTCGCGCGTAATCCTGTCGGGGTTGCGCTGGCCGCGTTGGCTGTCATCGGCCTGCTCACCGCAACGACGTTTGCTTTGTCACAGGCTTCCAGCGCCCGTGCCGCGGCGCTTCGTGCACAGGCCGTGACCGGCTACTTGGTCGGAATATTCCAGGTCGCGGATCCCAAGGGTACCCCGGGAGGCCTGAAACTCAGCGCGCGCGAAGTGCTGGATGCCGGTACTCAACAAATGCAACTGCGGCTTTCGCAACAACCGCAGTTGGAGGCTTCGTTCTCCTTGGTCCTGGGGACGATCTATGGGGGCCTGGGTGAAAACGAGCGCGCAATCGCTTTGCTGCAGCGGGCTCTTGCCCTGCACCCGGTCGATGCACAGGATCAGATCTCTCACGCAGACACCCTCGCGCTCTTGGCGCGCGCACAATACGAGAGCGGAGATTATCCGGCGGCGAGCCGAAGTTCCGCAGAAGCCAATATCGAGCATCGCGCACAAGCCATCGGCGGGAGCCCGATGATTGCGCAAGATCTCGCGCTGCAGGGCGAGATTTCTCGCCGGCAGGGCGAATTCAACAGAGGCGAAGGTCTCCTCAATCAGGCTTTAGGCATGTCGCGCAAGGTGTTGAAGGCGCCAAGCGCACAAATAGCCGAACAACTCAATCAACTCGCGGCACTGTACGGCGACATGGGCCGCATTGAGGAAGCGACGGCACTCACCGAGCAGTCGCTTTCCATGTTTCGCACGCTATACGGCGATAATCATCTGGATGTGGCGGAGAATCTGGTCAACCTCGGCGTCTTCCGCATGCAGACGGAGCATATCGCGCAAGCGTTGCCGGCGTTCGATGAAGCGATCGAAATTTACAGTCGCTTACTGCCGAATGATCACCCGTTGCACGCGCTCGCATTGGCCAATGAAGCGCGGGCGTTCGATCGCCTGAAACGCTATCGGGACGCTGATCCGCTGTATCGTGAGGCTCTGGCGATGCAGAGGCGTGTGTTGGGTGCTCAGCATCCTGATCTGGCTACGACGCTCAACAATCTGGCCGTACTGCGCATGCACGTGGACGACTTTTCCGGAAGTGCAGAATTCAGCCGCGAAGCAATGGCTGTTTGGGCGGCCCAAGGTAAAACCGAACATCCGTTCGCGCTCATTTCCAAGGGACATTTGGCGGTCGCATTAAGAGAAGCCGGCGACCTTGTCCAGGCTGAGCGAATTACGAGAGAAGTGCTGGCCGCACGCCGGCGGCAGCTTGGCGAAAACAATCGAGCCGTCGCGCTAAGCCTGGATGAGCTTGGCATCGTGTTGCGTCTCACCGGGCATCCTGATCAAGCGGTAATCGAGCAACAGCAGGCGCAAAAGATTCGCCTCGGTCTCGGCAATGTGCCGCCGGCGGAGTCCGTCGCTGCGCTGGTGCAATATGCGCTCAGCGAATCCGCCGCCGGTAATCGGCAGAATGCGCGGGTGCAGATCGACGCTGCAGTCGCGGCACTGACCGCAATGAAATCCATGGAACCGGAACAGTTCGCCAACGCGTTTGTTGCCAAAGCCCGCATTGAACTTGCGCAGGGTGACGTTGCCGCCGGCTGTGCGCTTGCGCATCAGGCCTTGTCGCTGAGTCCTCAGGACGACCCAACAACAGGGTGGCGTCACGCCGAGGCGCAGAGTGTCTACGGAGAGTGCCTGGCCGCGCGGCGACAGCCGATGGGGGCGCGCTTTCAGCTGCAGGCCGCCCTGACTGCTCTCGAGCGCGTCCGTGGCGCTGATCACTGGATGACCAAGGGTGTAAGGGCGCGACTACGCGCTCTGACCAGAGCGTAAGCAACGATCTCAGGCTCTGCGGTTGACGAACTCCCAGACCTTGGAGATTACGACCGACCCTTCGCCGACCGCCGATGCCACGCGTTTCACCGAGCCGGCCCGTACATCACCAACCGCAAAGATGCCAGGCTGCGATGTCGCGAAAGGCGAGGTCGCCGGACCTTCGCCGGAACCGGTGATAACGAATCCGTTGTCATCGAGTTTCACCAAGCCGGAGAGCCACTCGCTGTTTGGCGCAGCGCCGACCATGACGAAGAGTGCACGTGACTCGACGACGCGGGTCGCCCCGGTTTTTACGTTACGAATGCTCACCGCTTCGAGCTGTTCGGCGCCGTGCAACGCGCTTACCTCGGCACCGTATTCGATTGTTATACCGGGATCGGCTTCGAGCCGACTCGATAGGTAACTCGACATGGAGGCGGCAAGGGATGCGCCACGGACCAGGACACGTACGCAACGCGCCGAGCGGCTGAGAAACATCGCCGCCTGTCCCGCAGAATTCCCGCCGCCGACGATGACCGCATCCGTCCCCTTGGAATAGCGCGCTTCCATATCGGTCGCGGCATAGTAAATGCCGGCGCCCTCGAATTCAGTAAATCTGGCGATCGGCAGCCGGCGATATTGCACGCCGGTCGCGACCACCACCGCTTTGGCACGAACGCGCTGGCCGTTATCGAAAGTGGCGCAGAAGCTCGCATCGTCGAACCTCTCGAGAGCTGCCACGCGCCGCGGCATCGCGAAACGCGTGCCGAACTTCATCGCTTGTACTTCTCCGCGCCAGACCAGGTCGGCACCGGAAATCCCGGTTGGAAAGCCCATATAATTCTCTACGCGGCTCGAGGTTCCGGCTTGGCCCCCGATCGCAACGTCCTCCACAACCAGGGCACGCAGACCTTCGGCTCCCGCGTACACTCCTGCGGCCACCCCACCCGGCCCGCCGCCGACAATCAACACGTCAAATACCTCGTTGTCCCCGAAATCCAGATTGAGGCCGAGGAGGCGTGCGACCTTGTCGGGGGAGGGATCAGTCACAACGACATCCCGACCGAAGATAACGCTGGGTACGCCCGGAGGGATGGAACAGCGCCGGGCGAGCTCGTCGGCTTCAGGATTTCCGAGTGGCAACGAGATATACGGAATGTGATTGCGGCTCGCAAACTCCGCGATGCGGCGCACGTTTCGATCATCGTCTTCGCCGATCAGGCGTAAGCTGCTGATCCGTTCCTCGAGCTGGCGGCGGCGGCGCGCCGAAAACACGGTGATGATGATGTCGGACATCTCTGGAATCTGAGACATCAGGGTCAGTACCGCGTCTCGCGGTACCTCCAGCACCCGTGTGTCTCTAACCGCGCGCATCCCCATCGACCAATTGCCGCCGTTCAGCAGGGAGATCTCGCCCATAAACTGTGTGGGACCCATTGTGGAGGGTAAATGACGTTGGTCGGTATAGGGATTTACTACCTCGATTTCACCTTCCTCGACATACACGAAACGATCCACGGGTTGGCCAGGCCGCGTGAGAAACGTGCCCGCAGGATAGCGGGCAACAGCACCGGCCTTGCGCAACGCTTCGACGTGAGCCGGAGCCAGCGGAGTGCGTTGCATCTGATTTAAATCGCCGCCAATTGTTTCCATGATTCTGCTGTCCTTCATGCGCTAGCGGGGCTTGCAGCGCGAGCACACCCATCGTTGCGATGAGATCCCTAGGTCAAAGACTCCACGCGCGATGCAAGCCAAGTCTCAAAAATCTGCGTATCAGCATGGGAGGGCCGTAGATTGACCAGATACCACGCGTAGACGTCCAGAACTTCAAGGTCGAACAGCCGCACCAAAGTGCCCGATCTCAGCGCATCTCGCATTAGGAGGCCGCGCCCCAGCGCAACTCCGTGTCCCAGTATGGCAGCTTGGAGCACGAGGCCTGAATCGAGATATACCGGCCCGGAAGGCTCCAAGTCGGTGAGGTTTGCAGCCCGCAACCACGACGTCCAGGGTTGCCAGGGATTGCGAATCAACTTAACTCTGCGCAAGTCGTCCGGAACGCCAATGCTGTGTGCATCGCGATAATCCGGTGCGCACACAGCGCTCAGCTGCTCCACGCAAAGACGTCTGCCTTGAACTTCTGGCCAACTGCCAGAGCCGTAACGAATAGCCACATCGGCATCGTCGTCGGGACCCATCAATTGCGTCGTGGCGTCGACCTCAATTTCAATGTCGCTATATCGAGAGTGAAACTCTGCGAGCCGGGGTAACAACCAGCAGGATGCGAACGAGGGCAGAACACTCAGGCGAAGGGTTCGTGCCTGTCGTTCGCGTGTCGCAAAGGCACGATCCAGGAGATTCAACGCGGAACGCACCTGAGTGACTACGATTAGTGCAGCTTGGGTTGGCACCATGCTGCGACCGACCCGCTCAAATAGGGGTGCGCCTTGACGCTCTTCCAGTTCACGGATGCGCTGACTAATGGCGCCGTGTGTGAGGCCGAGCTCCCGGGCCGCCCGCGAGTAGCTCCGATGTCGAACTGCCGACTCGAAAGCCCGCAGCGTTTGAGTCGACGGAATATGGTATGCAGCCATAATGTTAGGAAAATTGACTGTAAGCGCCGAAATATATCATTCGCGCTAACCCGATATTTGTCTATATTTTCCAGAGAAAGTAATGCGAGGTACCGGGTGGAATGGCGCGCCCCGCTTATGTTCGCTCAGCCTCCCGCGACGTGCAGCACCCATGGACGCGAGCCGACACCCTTGGAATCCGTGTCGCAAGGTCCGACTGGTCGTCATTAGTGCGCATGTACGAAATCCCCGATAGCCTTGAACGTGGCTACCGGGTTGTCATAAAAGAGAAAATGCGCAGCTGCGGGAATCTCCACTACCTGAATGCTTGTGTTTCGAAGTCGAGGTAAGTAGGAGAGAGTTCTATTGTACTCGCCGTATAGAAAGAGTCTGGGCAATCGCAGAGCCAGGAACTCTTCCATGAGCCGCCCAGAGTCAGATTCCTTCACCGTTTCAAAGCTGTAGGCATGGTAGGCGCGGATATCGAGGTTTAACACCATGTTCTGAGCGATGATTTGATCACCAACCAGGCGCGAGGAGCGTAACTCCTCAATCATTTTCTGGTACAGCGATACAAACGACTCCAGCGTATGAGCAACGACACGACGCGAAAACATGCAATCTTCCGAACACAGATTACCCTCCAAGTTCACGAATCCGAGTACGCGGCCCAGACCGGATCGACGGAATTGCAACAGTGCAACCAGGCCGCCCATGCTCGCACCTGCGAACCAATAGGGGCAGGGCAACAGGGCGTCCGCAACTGCTTGCGCAATTTCGGACAAAGCGGAAACATCGAGGCCGATCGTCGGTACGAAATCGGCAAGGCCCGATCCGGGCAGATCGAAGATCACTAGCGTGCAGTCGGCTAACTCAGGACTTTGCATGGCAGAATAAAAATTTTCTTTTGAGCCACCGAGCCCGTGGACGAATAGTATCGCCGGACCCCCGAAGCCTGGCCGGTAGAAGTAAGGAAGGTAAAGTGCATGGTCTTGCCATTCGACCTTCAACACATCCAATGCCGGAATCTTGCACTTCGCAGGTTTAGACAAATTCGCATGCCCTTTATTGGCGGATGTCATTGCGGATCACTAGGCCGCCCTTCATCACGAACTGCACTCGCTCCAACTCGCCTATGTCTGTGAGTGGATCTCCGGCAACCGCAATCAGATCGGCAAATTTCCCGGGCTCAACGGCGCCCACACGGTCCTGCCAGCCCAACAATTCCGCGGCATTCGTCGTCACCGCGCGAATGATGTCAAGCGGTGGCATTCCGGTCTCATGTACTGTGGTGATCACGTTGGCAGAGGCTTGGCCACGCGTTTTGCCGGGATAAAACCAGCACATGTCGGATCCTAGAGCAAACTTCACGCCCGACTTCAGTACCCGCTGAACCAAGCTGTCGTATCGGCGCTTTGATCGCTCATCGCCGCTGACTTGCGCAGATCTAAATCCCGCGGACATCACGATGGTCGCGTCAAGAATCCTCGTAAGGCGGCCGCCATAAAACGTCGGCGTTAGATCAAAAAAGATTCCCTTATCTCGCATCAGCTTGAGTTGCGCATCGGTAACACCGTTGCCGTGCTCGATGGAATCCACACCCGCGTCAATCGCCATTTGAATACTGGTTGAACTGAAAGCGTGCACGGCGACTTTCAGGTGTTGACGGTGCGCCTCATCAACAACCGCCGTCACCTCCGCCTGCGTAAGGTTGTCCTCGACTGCAACTTTGATCAGGTCGGCGTTGTAGAAGACGTTCGTACGCACCGCTTGGCGCGCGCTATCGGGACTATCAACCTGCAGAAACTCTTGTTGGACAATAGCCTGGGCAACAGCGGGATTGAGACTCTCGAAATAGCCCCCGAGCGGGGTAAGCTTACGCCCGGCGGCCAGTATGCGCGGCCCGGTAATGCGACCTGCATTGATCGCGTCCCGCAGCGCAATGTCGCCATCGATGCCGGAGTGACCGAGGTTGCGCACTGTCGTGAAACCACTTTCCAGATCCTCGCGCGCCAATTGCGCCCCGAGCAAAACCCTTTCACTCGGAGAGAGCGCGATCGCAAGCATCAGTCCAGGAACGAACATGCCGTTGTATAGACGAGTAATCTCGGCTTCCGGGGGTGCAATGACATCGATAAGCAGGTGTGTGTGACCGTCAATCAGTCCCGGCAGCAAGGTTGCGCTGCCAAGATCTATCGTTTTGACGCCGGCCGGCGCATCAGCTTGCACCCGCGCCGGCGGGCCCACGGCCTTGATTTTGCCGTCTTCAATCAGCACCGCGGCTGGCGATAGCACGTTTCCAGTCCGGGGATCGAGAAGCCGACTCGCTTTTACCAGACTTACGCTGGCCGCCGATTGGGCGAAAAGTTGCCCACTGAAGAACAGGGCGAAAAATAATGCCACCCACGGCAGCGGGTTGAAGACTGCCGCCCGACGGTCACCGAGACTTAGAGACATCCTGGTAAAAAATCCCGCACCGTCGTTGGGATCGTGCGCGCTAGCGATTGGGTGTTCTATCCACATGAAAGGAGTCTCCCGTGCCCATGACTCGAACCGATATGCCGGCGCTCTTTGCTGTACGCTGCAGTTCGCCCAAAGGATCCGGCACCTCTACGTATGTGGGCGGATCAGACCCGCCGAAGTGAATTGGCACGATCACCTTTGCGCGCAGCAGCTGTGCTGCCGCGACCGCTTGAGATGGCGTGAGCACAGCAGGGATCCCTTGATACACATAGCGTCCGACTTGTTGGCTGGCTCCGTTGATTGGAAGAAACGCAACATCAAAGGGACCGTACGCGCGGCCTACGTTAACGAGATCCGCGTGCCACTGCGTATCCCCACCATGGAATATGCGCACGCCACCTCCGTCGATCACCCATGACACTTGCGGTGACCCCCAACCATCGACCGCGGGAACCGGGAAGGCAACGAGATCATCGCCGGCCGGAGGGAAAAAGACCGGTTGCCACATGTCGACCGGCTGAACGCGCAAACCGCGTTGATCCACCCAGTCTAAAGCCGCTCGCACGCATACGAGCCGCCCGTCATCGCCGAGCAATTTGCGCACAAGCGCCTTGTCGAAATGATCACCATGGTGATGGGTGATCACCGCGTCGGTGTGATGTGCTGTTGTGAGCACTTCGGGTTTTTCGCCCTTCTTTTCGTCGACATCAATGGCGTCGATGAAAAGTGCCGTGTTATCGGTTTCGATCAACACGCCTGCCCAACTGAGTTTTCGTACCTGCATACCCTTCAGCGTCGCGACGGCCGCAGTCCCGCGTGTCGGCAAAGTGGTCGCCACCGCGAGTGCGCCGGCGCATTTGAATAGCTGACGGCGCGAGTTGTTAACGCGTTCGGTCATGCGCTATCGCCTCTATGGTTGAGTTTTCGCCCTCCCGGGAGGATATGGTGCGCGTCCGGTTAGTACCATTGATATTTACTCGCTGCTAGTGTTAGTTTCTCTGACATTAGCCAGTCGATGCTATATGTCGTCGACTCAAATGACGCGGCCGCCCTCCAGCATCGCATCGGTCGCTGCGCTGCCTTGATCATGGCAACGCCTCCGCGCGAATCCCCGCTCGCAGCGCGCGTGCGTCCAGTCGTCGGCGGATGATGTCCTGCCGGCGCCTGTCGATTGGAAAGCGCCACATCAACAGGCCGGCGACTAGGTACAACGCCGCAGGGATGAACAGCAAAGTGAGGAGCAGACCGATCACGCCCCAGTGACTGTTCGACTGTGCTGCAGGATCGTAGTTGAATAGACCGATCGTGAGGAACGCGAAACCGCCACCCAATGCGATATTAC
>Ga0210410_10004167_pt1 | contig 12700 bp, 6 predicted proteins | sample IncBWC4MmetaG_FD_161058 | JGI IMG/M metagenome (GOLD analysis project Ga0210410, IMG submission 161058) | Forest soil microbial communities from Barre Woods Harvard Forest LTER site, Petersham, Massachusetts, United States - Inc-BW-C-4-M | ecosystem: Environmental > Terrestrial > Soil >... | reverse complement strand
TAAAAATGAACAGCATCCCTCATTCCGCCGCGCCTTCCGCTCCCGCACCCAAACCCGGGATCGCCAAGAAATGGCTCGTTGGGATCCTCGTCCTGACGTTTGCGTTTGTGTTGATGCCGTTCCTGCTGTGGTACATGACCACGTTCACCAGGCCGCTGACTGACACCGACCTTGCCGCGTACTTCAACGACTCCGCACACCCTCGCCGCGCACAGCACGCCCTCTCGCAAATCGCCGACCGGATCATGAGCCCGAATGCCGGCGTTCGCCAATCGGCGAAATCCTGGTATCCCGAAGTGATTCATTTTTCCGAGCAGGGAAGCGATGAGTTGCGCGTGACGGCGGCATGGGTGATGGGCCAGGACAACGCATCGCCGGAATTTCACGCGGCGCTGTCGAAGCAGCTCAGCGACGTAAATCCGATGGTGCAGCGAAACGCGGCGCTTTCCCTTGTGCGCTTCGCGGATCCCTCCGGCCATGCGCTTATCGCGGGAATGCTCGCGGGATACACAGTCAGCGCGCCGCGAACGGGAATTCTTTCCCTCCGTCTCAAGCCGGGAGACGTGATCAATCCCGGTACCCTGCTCGCTCATATCAAAGTGGGAGATGAAAGCACGGAAGTCCGCTCGGAAGTACCCGGCACAATCCGCCAGTGGATTCCCTCGGACAATGCGGAAGTGAAAGCCGGCGAGCCGCTGCTCGTCGTCGATCCCAGCCCCGAAATGGTGTGGGAATCCCTCCGCGCGCTCTTCTTGATCGGCCAGAAGGAAGACTTACCCGCAATCAACCCCTACGTCCGCGGCGCCGAAGGTATGCCACCCCAAGTCCAGCAGCAGGCGCAGCTAGCCGAGCGGGAGATTTTCGCCCGCGGAGAGAAGTAGTGATTCGTGAATCGTGAAAATCTTGCATTGGTGTGACGATATGGGTTTGCGTCAGGGAGTCAAAACGGGAAGGCTGATATTTGTTGTTGCACTCGGCGGCTGATTCCGGCGTTCGCGGTTCACGAGTTACAAATCACGAATCACAAATCACGGATTTTCAGAACGGCAGCGCCCCATTCGCCCCTTCAAACTCCGCGAGGGGAACCATGTCGATCGCGTCCCACGGACAGCCTTCGAGGAATGCGCCGTCGGGGCCTTTGCTGGTGCACAGTTTGCAGCCGATACAAAGCAGAGGATCGACGATGATGCGCCCAAACGGAAGGTGGTCTTCGTCGGGAGCCCAGTACATGCAATCCGCAACAGGGCAATACTCCACGCACGCAGGCGAGCCCGCGCAGCCCGTACAGCACTCGTTAATGACCGCCAGAATATGAGGTTTGCGCTTGCGCTGCGTCGTGGTGCCGGTGGAGATCGGCGCATGCTTGACGACGGTCCCTGCCTGAAACTCCTCAATACTCGGAGCGGTATACGCCACTTCGGCCCTCCAGAAAAATCTGCTGATGCTTGATATTTTTGCCGACGCCTCCGAACTTGTCAATGAGTCTTAAAGGAAAGTTCGTGAAATCCTGCGTTGCGGGAACGATACAAAAACGCCGCCCGGGAAATCACCGGGCGGCGTTTTTGAACTTCACAGTGGCTGCACTCCGTGCTGCTGAACCGGCTCGCGGAAATTAATTGTTTTCCGACGACGAGCTCCAACGCATGCCAAAGGCAACCGTCGGTTTGTAGAACTCTCGCTGAATCGGATATTGGGTGCTGCCCTGATAGAAACCGAACACTTCGTTGCTCAGATTCAATCCGTAGGCAAAGAAGCTCAGGTTCTTGTAGATGCGGTAGCTCCCCTGAATATCGAACTGGGTGTGAGCGTACAGGTAAACGTCGCCGCCTGGGCCATGGATCCCAAGGAGCGGGTCGTTGTCTGTCGCTGCGTCGGTGTGTGAGTAGTTGTACTGGAAAATGCTTGTGTCGTTGTGGCTTGCGCCGAATCGCATGTCGAAACGGCCTTTGTCGTACGTGAAGCCCAGGTTCCAGGTGTTGGGCGCTTCACGCTGCAGGGTCGGATGATCAATTCTGCCCTCCCCGCCCGGCACGGCGGGCGAGAAGTTTGCCGGGAAATCTACCCTGGACTGTGCACGACCGTAGTTTGCGGCCACGCCAAACCCACCCAATAGCCCAGGCAAGAAAGAGAAGCGCTGCTCCCAAGCGGCTTCAAAGCCGTAAACGTAGGCATTCGGGCCGTTGATTGATTGATTCAGCTTAAACCCTCCGAGGTTGGGAAAGTTGGGGTCTGAACTTCCGATGACTCTGGTCGTCGGATAGATCGGATCGTAAAGCTGCTTGTAATAGAACCCGGCCTGCAAGACTCCGAGCGGCTGGAAGAAGTGCTCGACCAGCACATCATAATTATTGGACTTTGTAGGCACCAGCGACGCATTACCCAGCGTGACCGAAGGAGGGGCGCCGTTGGGATCGACAGTCTGCGCGGGAACGAGATCTTGGATATTCGGCCGCGCAAGCCCTCGAGAATAGACGACGCGCAAGTCCGTATCCGGTTGGATTTGATACTGGACCTGTGCGCTCGGCAGGACGTTGAAGTAGCTTGCGCTCTGATTGAAACTGCAAAGGAAGGCCGCCTGACCCGTCACGCAAGGGGCAATTGCGGTTGACAGCGGCTGGCCTAGATCAATGTGGTGTGTGGTGAAGTTCTCATTCGTGCCGTCGAACCGGACGCCGGCCTGGAAGCGGAATTTGCCCACCGTAATGGCGTCCTGAATGAACCCCGCGTAGATGCGTTCGTTCGAGTCAAAGAAAGCGCCTTCGGATTTTATGACGCTTCCCGCCTGGTCAAGGACGAGAGTCGGGCTGCCCGACGCTAAATCTGTCGCAACCCCTTTCAGGATTTTGTTGTAATCGGACTCCGGCCCGTACCCCTGCCCTCCGATGGCAAAGAAGCCGTCGTAGTAGGTTGGGTTCGTATCGGTTCCGATGACGTTAGAGAGCGCGAAGGAGCCTATACCAGAGGGAACCGTGTAGTTTTGATCGGACTCATGCTGGTAGCCGTGAGAGTTTCGGACCTTGATGCCCATTTGAAACGTGCTCAAGTGCCCGTGGACGCTGTAGCGCCGCGCGTACGCCGCCGCACCCTGGAAATTTAGCGTCGTGGCGATGTAGCTGTTGAAGCTTGTTTTCGACACCGTGTATTGTGTCGGGTCGTACAAATTGCTGCCGTCCTGGGCTACAAATTTCGGCCGCAACGGATCGCTCAAGTTCAGAGCCAGGTCGGCGTTGCTATTTCCGTTGAAGTTGGTGGTTGTGAAATCCTGTCCGCCGATGTTGTGTCCGCGCGAGGCTGCGAATTCATAAGTGATCAGATTTGCTCCGAAGTCGTGCCTGGCCCCAACCAAAGTACTGTACAGCTGTTGATCGGGCCGTCGAACGTAGTGACGATACTGATACGAACCCGGCGAGCAGCCGGAAGGTGCGTTGCTCTCCGTGCAGTTAAAAAACGTAATCGTCGAGCCGTTCACCGCCTTGACGTCGTTGCCGGAGTTCGGAGTGTAGACCCACACATCACCGTAGTCGTGAAAGTCAGAGTACATGCCTTTGACATACACGGTCGATCCCGGCGCCAAGTTGTAGTCGATTCCGGTGTCGAACCCATAACGAGTTCGGTAGTAGGCGTAGGACCGCTCGTCCTCGGTGGTAAATACCGCATGGTTTGTTCCACTCGGGTCCGCCAAAACTCCAGGGGCGGGTTCGAGGTCATTGATCCCGCGGTTATTGCGGTCCCACGTCCCTCCGAGTAGGAAACCGAGCTTCCCCTGCGCGCCGAAACGCTGGCCGTAAGTCCCATCAAACTCGCCCAACGTTCGGCCGTTGTGAATCGGTGTGTACCCCCCGGACCCTCCAAAATCGAACGCAGGTTTGTTCGTAGACGCAGTCTTCGTCACTAGATTCACTGTGCCGGCGACTCCGTCGGCATCCATGTCTGCGGAAAGGGTTTTGAATACCTCGATACGTTCCACCAGATTCGCCGGAACCGAGTCGAGTTTAATGTTGCGGACGGTGCCCTCCACGGACGGCACGTTTACGCCGTTAATCGTGGTGTTCGTCAGTCGTGGTTCCATGCTGCGGATTTGAACGTATTTTCCTTCGCCTTCATCGCGCTCGAGAGTCACGCTGGGAGCGCGGCCAACCGCGTCGGCGATGTTCGTATTGGGTAAACTGGTGATTTCCTTCAAGGGCAGCACTTGCACGATCTGGTCGTCAGTGCGCTCAATGTTGATCGCCTCCGTCTCGCCCTCCAACCGCTCCGCGACGACCAGCATTTGATCGTTTCTCGAAGCTACCTGCAGAACCGGATTCACCGTCGCCGTTTGTCCCGCACCGACCTTTGCCGTTGCGGTAAAGTTCGCGAAACCTACGTACGAAACAGTCAACGTAGACTCACCGGCGGGCACTTCCGAAATTCGGAAGTTGCCCTGATCGTCCGAAACTGCCCGCTGCCCCGAGGGAGCAACATCGATGACAGCGCCAATGAGGACATTGCCGGCGGAGTCCTTCACCGTTCCGGCAATCACGCCTTTGCTGGCTTGGGCATGACCTTGGCCCGGTACCAGACAGAATGCAATCGCCAACAAGGCGATCACCATCGATTTAGAAAAGATTCCTTCATGCAGACGCATCAACACACCTCCGACGTGTGAGCTATTTAGTACAGCGTGCGAATACAGAGTTAGTTCGTGCGGTTACCGGGAGCCTTTGCGATCACGACGGCCCCCGTCCCCCGACGGGCGTGGCAATTAAAGGGGTCCATTGTTACGGACAGATGAATCTTTAGCCAATCGATTGTGAATTGGATTATGCAAGCGTCTCTTCAAGAGCTATCGGGAGGGACCTGCTACCCGTAAAGGATTGATTCGGCTCAGGCAATCGTTAGTACAAGCGCCATTCCACGGAATTCGCTCCACCGCGCGCTTGTGGTCTCTAATGGCCCGATCAAGAATTTAACGTAACAGCAACAAAGTTGTTACGTTCAATTAACAGCTGGCCTTCGAAATGTCGCACCTGAAGGGGATGTGTTTGAGTGTCGGTTGTCCATCAGCCAGGTCGTGGATTTTGTTGTGCAGACAGAACCTTGAACTCGCCGAAAGAGGAGAAACAATGAGTTTACGAGCAAATAAGTCGCTCCGCTGGATACGTGTATTCCTGCTGTTTGCGCTGGCATTCGGACTCACCACTCCAACCTTCGCGCAAGGTCAAAAGGGCGCCATCTCCGGAATTGTGACCGACGATAGCGGCGCTGTGCTTAAGGGTGCGCAGGTAACTCTCGAGTCGCCCGTTTTCAATACGGTCACCGACGAGCAGGGGCGGTTTTATATCAACGACGTCGCCGCAGGAAACTACACGCTCACGATTTCGTATGTGGGATTCGCGAAATTCGAGCAGTCGATAAGCGTGCCGGGCGGGCAAGTCGCAAGTGTTGAGGCGAAGCTCAAGCTGCAATCGCAGAATGAATCGATTTTGGTAACCGCGCCGCGCGTCACCGGCGAAGCGGAGGCAGTCAACATCGAGCGAGCGGCCGACAATCTCGTGCAGGTGCTGCCCGCGGAAGTGATCCGCAGTTTGCCGAACGCGAACATGGCGGACGCTCTAGGACGGCTGCCCAGCGTCACCCTCGAGCGCGACGAAGGCGAAGGGAAATACGTCCAGGTCCGAGGACTTGAGCCGCGCCTGACCAACGCGATGATTGACGGCGTTAACGTTCCCTCGCCGGAGCCTACCGTCCGCCAGGTAAAGTTCGATTCGATCCCGGCGGACTTGGTGGAATCGGTCCAGGTCAGCAAGACCCTGCAGCCGAATATGGAGGGAGACGGAATCGGAGGTTCGGTAAACCTCATCACCAAGGTGGCCACCAATCAGCCCACGATTTCGATCGGCGGCATGGGAGGGTACACGCCCATTATTCACGGGCGCGGGGAAACGGAAGATACAGGGACGATCGGATATCGGTTCGGCCCAGGCAAGAAGTTTGGCGCACTGCTCAGCGGATCGTACGACTGGAATGGCCGGGGTATTGACGATATCGAGCCGATCCCCGATGTAGCAACGCTCTCGGATGGCACGACTCAATACTGGAAAACCGGAATGGACATCCGCCAGTACCAATATTTCCGAACGCGCTGGGGACTCGGAGGCAGTACGGACTATAAGATTTCCGACGGATCAAATATTTACATTCGGGCGTTCTATTCGGACTTCCACAATTACGGGGACCGGTTTCTGTATTCGCTGGTAGACAACTCCCCGAATGTGGTCGGTTTGGACAATCCGGGCAATGAAGGCTGCGTTCCCGACCCAACGCACACGACATGCACAAAGTCCGCGCCGCCGACATACGACGCGGAGCTTAGAAATCCCGACATCGGAGTCTCAAACCTCGTTCTTGGCGGCGTACATAATCTGACGACAACGTGGTTCTCGTGGGATGTCGCCGTCTCGCGCAGTTGGTACGGCAACTCTCCGTATTCTGACGCGAGGTTCTCTCCGACACTCTCTTCGAGCACATGCCAGTATGACCCCGCGAACACCTCGAACGAATTTCTCCCGCGATGGAGTGGCGCATGTTTTCAGGAGGTCTCGAACCCTTCGACCTACGTGATGAACGACCTCACCAAGGACTTAGGTCCCTCCGCTCAACTAAATATTGAGGCGTCGGGGGCGGGTGCCGAGAGGTATCACATCGGCTCGAAACTCGCGACAATCGAAATCGGCGGCAGATTCCGAAATGCGCACAAGTTCAACGACGGTTACGTTGTGACGCTGACCCCGAATGTCACGATTCCCATGACGGATTTCCAGAACCGCATGATCAACCACAGCTACTACAATGGCGGCAACTATAACCTGGGCTATAACCCGAGCCTCGAAGACGCATTCGCTTTTTACAATGCAAACCAGGGCGAGTTCACGTCCAGCAGCACTCAGGGACAAGACGGCCAGGAATTCGATCTCATCGAGAAGGTCGGTGCCGGCTACTTCATGAACACCATCGACCTCTCCAGCCGGTGGCGATTCATTGCGGGGTTACGAATAGAAGCTACGAACGAGGACGTTGCCAATTTTTCCTTTAACCAGGTTACTGGCGGCATTTCCAGAGCCAAGTTCAACGGATCCTACATCACTTATGAGCCAAGCGCCGCGCTCAAGTTCGCCGTTACCCCGAATGACAATCTCCGCTTCTTTTATGCACGCGGGCTTTCTCGACCCGATCCTGACCAGATCGCTGAGGCCGTGACTTGGACTGTCGCCGGCAACGGGTCAAATCCCTTCCAAGCCCAACTTGGCAACCCCAACCTTCGCGCCGAGACCGGTGACGACGTTGATGTCTTGTATGACCACTATTTCAGTACCTTCGGCGTGTTCTCCGCGGGATATTTCTATAAGTTCCTGCACGACCCAATCGTTCAAACACAGTCCACGGTGAACCCGTTTACGCCCCCCGGCGGGCCGACGGGCAGCTATCTGGTCCAGACATTTGCCAACGCGGGGTCGGGATGGGTCACCGGAGTCGAAGTAGCTTACCTCCAACACTTCTCATCTCTCCCGGGAGCATGGGCCGGACTAGGCTTGTCAGCAAACTACGGCTATACGCAGTCTCGAGCCACTGGTATTCCCAACCGCTCGGACCATCCGTGGCTTCCGCGTACGTCTCCAAATGCTTTCAACTTCAGCCCGACTTACGACCGGGGCCGTGTTTCGTTCCGCTTAGGGGTCTCATACAACCAGGCGAGCATCTACGCTTATCAATTCCAAGCCGGAACGGCCGGCGGGATTAATGGCCCGCTCAGTGACGTCTACTTTTACACGCACGTCCAGGTGGACGCACAGGGCAGCGTTCGGATGAATCACGGCTTGACGGTCGTGGCGCAGGCCTTGGATTTGAATAACGAAGTGTTCGGTTTCTACCAGGGCAGTCCGCAGTTCATGATCCAGCGCGAGTACTACCAGCCGACGGTCTCACTTGGCCTTCGCTGGGAGCCGTTGCGGGAGAAATAACCTCGAGTGGCGCAGGCTTTTTACCCTAAGAATCAGTGAAAGGCAAAAAGCCTGTGCTATGACCCCAATTCGCGACTTCTCCCAATTTCAACCCGACGAGAAGCCGGTGCTCAGGATTTGTTGTAAGCTGTCCGGCGTTGCGTAAACCTTCCGACATCGTTGTTGCAATCAGCGAGGAAAGAGCTGCCTCGGTCGCGCCAATCAACCGGCCTGTTCAGGTGCTATTTGCCAGCTTGATTGGGACGACGATCGAGTTTTTCGATTTCTATATCTTTGCCACCGCGGCGGTGCTTGTCTTCCCCAAATTGTTTTTCCCGTCGACCGATCCAGCTTCCGCCAGGCTTGCCTCGCTCGCGACGTTCGCGATTGCCTTTTTCGCGCGGCCCGTGGGCTCGGCGCTCTTCGGCCATTTTGGAGACCGCATCGGGCGCAAAGCGACGCTCGTCGCGGCGCTGCTCACCATGGGCATGTCGACGGTCGCCATCGGCGCGCTGCCAACGTACGCCACGATCGGCGTGGCTGCGCCGGCGCTCCTCGCGTTTTTTCGATTTGGGCAAGGGCTTGGCCTTGGCGGCGAGTGGGGCGGCGCAGTGCTCCTCGCCATCGAGAACGCGCCGGCAGGGAAGCGTGCCTGGTACGGCATGTTCCCGCAGCTGGGCGCGCCCGCCGGTTTCCTCTGCTCGGGCGGGATATTCCTGGCGCTATCGAGATGGCTCACCGACGAGCAGTTTTTCGCTTTCGGATGGCGCATTCCATTTCTCGCCAGCGCCGCGCTTGTGCTCGTCGGACTGTACGTGCGGCTGACGATCACGGAGACGCCCGTGTTCCGCGATGCACTCAGCCGGCGCGAGCGTGTCAAGGTGCCGATGCTGACCGTGTTTCGCGAACATCCCGGAACTGTAGTGATCGGCACACTCGTGGCTCTTGCCACTTTCGTGCTTTTCTATTTGATGACGGTCTTCGCGCTTTCGTGGGGCACCACGGCTCTCGGCTACAGCCGCCAGAAATTCCTCGTGATGCAATTGTTCGCCGTAGTCTTCTTCGCGATTTTTATTCCCGTGGGCGCAATGCTTGCCGAGCGGGGACGCCGGATCGCGCTCCTGTGGATCACGGCAGCAATCGCTGCGTTCGGAATCGTGATGGCGCCGATGTTTTTGGCGGGAACGATGAGAGCCGTGCTCATGATGACAGTGGGCTTGTCGCTGATGGGCTTGACCTACGGTCCGCTGGGCACAGTGCTCTCCGAACTTTTTCCCACTTCCGTGCGATACACGGGCAGCTCGCTGACGTTTACTTTCGCCGGCATCTTTGGCGCCTCGCTCGCGCCCTACATCGCCACCTGGCTGGCAAAGAACCACGGTTTACAATACGTCGGCTACTATCTCAGCGGCGCGGCCGCGCTGACGTTCATCGGCCTGCTCGCCGCGCGGGAGACGAAGGACGAAGAGCTGTGATTCGTGACCCGTGATTTGCGATTCGCGGTCTTGGCCCGTAGGCAGTGGCTGATAGATTCGCCCGAAATAAATCGTGACTTGAAGGTGGTCGCGCAGCGGCGGTCACGAATTACGACTCACAAATCACGCTCGCGCGAGGCACTGATTCTCGAACCCCGGAGGAACACATGCCCAAATCTCGCCGGCACTTCCTCACGCACTCAACGCTCGCCTTGCTCGGCGCGGCCGCGGGATGCCGTAACGGAAAATCGGAAAAATCCGCCGAGCCGCCTCCCGGAGCACCGCCAGCCTTTGGCACCTCGCCTCCGGCCGGTCCCGAAGTGTCAACGACAACGTTTGCCGAAGCCGAAAAGCTTGTGCAATTCACGATGAGCAAGGCCGAGCGGGAACTGGCCGCGAGCAGTTGGCGGACGAACCTCGCGTCGGTTTACGAGCGGCGCACCGGCCCGCGTAAGGTGGCGCTGGAAACCGATGTCGCGCCGTATTCGCTGTGGGACCCGGTACTGCCCGGACAAAAGCGCGGCCCGGAGCGCGACCGTTTCGTCTTCAACGCTCCCGATCCCGGTCCACTGCCGACCGCCGACGATGAGATCGCTTTCTCACCGGTCACGCGCCTTTCCCGTTGGGTGCAGCAGCGGAAGCTGACGTCAACGCGGCTTACCCAGATTTATCTCGCGCGCATCGAGAAATTCGATCCGAAGCTGCGCTGCGTCATCACGGTCATGCGTGATCCGGCGCTGGCGCAAGCCGCAAAAGCCGACACGGAACTTGCGGCAGGGAAGTATCGCGGCCCGCTGCACGGAATTCCCTACGGCGTGAAGGACCTGCTGGACACTGCCGGAATCGCGACCACGTACGGCGCCGAGCCGTTTCGCAATCGCATCCCGCAGGCCGACTCTGCGGTGGTGAAACGCCTGAACGAAGCGGGCGCGGTGCTCATCGCCAAGCTGAGCATGGGCGCGCTCGCCCTCAACGATATCTGGTTCGGCGGGCAAACGATGAATCCGTGGCTGCTCGAGGAGGGATCGTCAGGATCGAGCGCAGGCCCGGGCGCCGCTACCGCCGCGGGGCTTGTCGGTTTTTCAATCGGCAGCGAGACCGAAGGCAGCATCACGAGCCCCTCTCTCCGATGCGGCATCACGGGCTTGCGCCCCACGTATGGACGCGTGCCGCGCACCGGAGCGATGACGCTCTGCTGGTCGCTCGATAAGCTCGGCCCCATGGCACGAAGCGTCGGGGACACGATGCTCGTGCTGCGAGCCATCAGCGGGCCTGATCCCGGCGATCTGTGCAGCGTGCCCAGCAAACTGGACTTTGACGCGAGCGCAAGCGTCCAAGGTTTGCGCGTAGGCTATTTCCCCGGCTGGATGAAGGAAAATCCCGCGACAGACGTGGACCGCAATGCCTTGGACGCTGTCCGCAAAGCAGGGATGGTTCCGGTAGAAGTAACGCTCCCCGATTTGCCTTATGATTCCCTGAATCTGATTCTCTTCGCCGAATCGGCCGCCGCCTTCGAGGAACTGACGCTCAATCACGGCGTGGATCAGCTCAAAGCTCAGGTGCTGGACGCCTGGCCGAATCTCTTCCGCCAGTCGCGATTTCTATCGGCGGTGGACATGGTCCAAACCGATCGTTTCCGCCGCAAAGTGGCGATGGAAATGGCGCGAGTGTTCTCTTTAGTGGACTTGCTCCTTGTCCCGTCGTTGCGCGACGAAATGCTCACGATCACCAATTTCACCGGGCATCCCTCGCTGACGATGCGCGCTGGATTCGTGGAAGTATCCGAGGCAAGAAGCGATTGGGCGCCAGACCCGGCCAAGCCGCTCCCGAAATTCTCACCGCCGCGCCGCGTCCCGCATGGCGTGACGCTAATCGGCCGCCTCTTCGACGAGGGAACGGTGGGCCGCGCAGGTCTCGCGCTCGAGCGAATCTTCGGCGTGGCCGGCGAGCGCCCACCAGGGTTTTGAAACAGATAAAGCACCAACGTGGACCAGCGATTGGACGGATTCGCACCACATCTGCTGAGCTCCTGTAGGAGACCCCATGCCGGCGATCGAAGTTGATCTCCTAAGTGATACCGTCACCCGCCCCACGAAGGCGATGCGCCAATTCATGTGCGAAGCGGAGGTCGGCGACGAACAAACGTTCGAGGATCCGACCGTCAATACATTGCAGGAAATGGTGGCCGAGCTGCTCGGCAAGGAAGCCGCGCTCTTCCTTCCGTCTGGCACGATGTGCAACGAGATTGCGATGCGCGTGCACTGCCGGCCCGGCGACGAGATGATCGTTCATCGCACCGCGCATCCGATCCACTACGAAGCCGGTGGCCCCGCGGCGCTCGCGGGCGTAAACGTGAGCGCGCTTGACGGCGCGCGGGGACAGTACGACGAGAGTGCAGTCGCTGCGGCGATCCGCCCGGACAGCCGCTACATGCCGAAGAGTAGCCTTCTCTGGGTCGAGCAGACCAGCAATCTGGGCGGCGGCTCCATCTGGCCGCTCGCGCGGATCGCCGCAGTCACGGACCTCGCGCGGCGGCACGGCATGCGCACGCACCTCGACGGCGCGCGCCTCATGAACGCCGTGGTGGCAAGCGGCGTCGCCGCCCGCGAGTACGCGAAAGCTTTTGACTCGGCGTGGATCGATTTCAGTAAAGGGCTCGGCGCCCCGGTCGGCGCGGCGCTTGCCGGTTCCCGCGAGTTCATCGCGCAGGCTTGGCGCCTCAAGCAGCAGATGGGCGGCGCGATGCGTCAGGCGGGAATCATCGCGGCCGGAGGCGTCTACGCGCTGCGCCGCCACGTCAACCGGCTCGCTGAAGACCACGTCAATGCGCGCTGGCTCGCCGAAGGTCTCTCGAAACTGCCCGGTGTGGCGCTCGATCCATCGTCCGTCGAAACCAACATCGTGATCTTTGAGCTGAACGGAGCCGTGGACGCGAAGCAGGCGTTGGAGGCGCTTCGTGCGCGCGGCGTTCGGATGGGCGCGATGGGCCCGAGGACCGTTCGCGCGGTGACTCATCTTGACGTCAGCGCGCCGCAGATCGAGCGCGCGCTAGAAGCGGCAGCGGACGCTTTCAGCGAAGCCCGGGACCTGCGATCAAGCTAGCCGGCGCGCTTGCCGCGCGCTCGCCGGGCCTTCGGTTTGCTCTTCTTTACGGCCACTCGCGTTGGGCCCTTGAGATTGAGCGCCACTGCAGCGCGGATGAGATCCTTCAAGGCCGCCTCATCGATCTTGTCGCCTTGGTGGATG